>Ga0070683_100001941_pt1 | contig 16200 bp, 9 predicted proteins | sample KBSC713LmetaG_FD_64662 | JGI IMG/M metagenome (GOLD analysis project Ga0070683, IMG submission 64662) | Corn rhizosphere microbial communities from Kellogg Biological Station, Michigan, USA - KBS C7.1-3L metaG | ecosystem: Host-associated > Plants > Roots > Rhizosphere ...
CTTGCCCAGCGCCTGCGTCAGCGCCACCCAGCCGTCCCAGTCGTTCTCGGCCATGCCGTCCTCGATCGACACGATCGGGAACTGCTCGACGAGCTTCCGGTAGAACTCGACCATCCCCTTGCCGTCCAGCTCCTTGCCCTCGCCCTCCAGCTTGTACGTCTTGCTGGACTTGTCCCACAGCTCGCTCGACGCGACGTCCAGCGCGACAGCGACGTCCTTGCCCGGCTTGTAGCCGGCCTTCTCGATTGCCTCGATGATCGCGCCCAGCGCCGCCTCGGCGCCCGGCAGATCCGGCGCGAAGCCGCCCTCGTCGCCGACGGCCGTCGACGCCTTGCGGTCGTGCAGCAGCTTCTTCAGCGTGTGGAACACCTCGGCGCCGGCGCGCAGCGCCTCCGAGAAGTTCGGCAGCCCCTTCGGAACGATCATGAACTCCTGGAAGTCGAGCGAGTTGTCCGCATGGGCGCCGCCGTTGATGATGTTCATCAGCGGCACCGGCAGCACGCGCGCGCCCGGTCCACCCAGGTACTTGTACAGCGGCACGTCGAGCTCGTCGGCCGCCGCGCGCGCCGCCGCCATCGACACGCCCAGGATCGCGTTGGCGCCGGCCTTGCCCTTGTTCGGCGTGCCGTCGGCCGCCAGCATCGCGCCGTCGAGGCCTGCCTGATCGAACGCGTCGCGCCCGACGACCACCGGCCCGAGCAGCTTGGCGACGTTCTCGCACGCCTTGCGCACGCCCTTGCCGAGGTAGCGCTTCTTGTCGCCGTCACGCAGCTCCAGCGCCTCGTGCTCACCGGTCGACGCGCCCGACGGAACGGCGGCGGTGCCGACGGTGCCCGACTCCAGCGTGACATCGACCTCGACTGTCGGATTGCCGCGCGAATCCAGGATCTCGCGGGCCAGGACGCTCTCAATGACGGCTTTCTGCGTGAATCTCATGGGGCGGGTTTCTAGCAGGACCGCCCGTTGTTGTGAACCCCTACCGCTACTTAGTTGGGCGGCGCGGCACGATCATCGTCGGGTGGGCAATCTGCACGACCTCGTTGTTCTGGTTATAGGTCGTCAGCCTGACCTTCATGATGCCGATCTGGGGCCGCGACTTCGAGGGCCGCATCTCGAGGACCTCGCTCTCGGCGCGCAGCACGTCGCCCGGGCGCGTCGGACGCGGCCACGAGAGATCCGACCCGCCCGCGCCGATCGACCCGCCCACCGGGGTGATGTCGCTCTCGACGAACAGGCGCATGCTCATCGCGGCGGTGTGCCAGCCGCTGGCCACCAGCCCGCCGAAGAAGGTATGGCGCGCCGCCTCCTCGTCGGTGTGAAACGGCTGCGGATCGAACTCCCGGGCGAACGACTTGATGCGTTCCGCGGTGACGGTCACCGTCCCCGTCCCGAACTTCTGGCCCACCGCGTAGTCCTCGAAATAGCGCTCCAAGCGTCCCGGCATGCCGCCCAGCATAGCCGGGATTTTTCGGGGTGCGTCCCTAGCGAGGTCGCAAATGCGGTGGGATACTCGCGCCCGCATGAAGGCGAATCCTCGCGTGACGGATCGGCGAGAGCCGCTGACGCCCCGCCAGATTTACAACTATCTGGATCGCTACGTCGTCGGCCAGGAGCGCGCGAAGCGGACCATCGCCATCGCCGCGTACAACCACCTGAAACGGTGCAGCCAGCCGACGGCCGCCGGGAAGCGCCTGATCAAGAAGTCGAACGTCCTCCTGGTGGGGCCGACCGGCTCGGGAAAGACGCACATCGCGCGCACGCTGGCGCGCTGTCTGGAGGTCCCGTTCGTCGTCGCCGACGCGACCGAGTACACCGAGGCCGGCTACTACGGCAAGGACGTCGAGGTGATGATCGGCGAGCTGCTGCACCACTCCGATCAGGACGTCGAGCTGGCCCAGCGCGGGATCGTGTTCATCGACGAGATCGACAAGATCGCGCGGCGCAGCCAGGGCGCGCGCAACGGCGCCGGGGCCCGCGACATCGGCGGCGAAGGCGTCCAGCAGGGCCTGCTCAAGCTGCTCGAGGGCCGCGAGATCTTCGCGCCGCTCAACGTCACGCAGCACTGGAACAAGCACGACTTCGTCGTCGTCGACACGCAGGACATCCTGTTCATCGCGGCGGGGACGTTCTCGGACCTGCAGCTCACCGAGGCCGCCAAGCCCGTCGGGTTCGGCGCCGACAGGGATGCAGCCGAGGCGCCCGCGCGTCACGTGACCGAGAAGGAACTGCTGGACTACGGCTTCCTCGCCGAGTTCCTCGGACGGCTCCCCGTCCGCGTCGAGCTGTCCTCGCTGTCCGAAGACGATCTCTACCTGATCATGACCGGCCCGCCCGACTCGGTGGTGCGCGAGTACCAGGCGCTGCTGAAGATCGACGGCGTCGACCTGCGCTTCTCCGACGAGGGCCTGCGCGCGATCGCGCAGCATTGCCTGCGGCACCGCACGGGCGCACGCAGCCTGCGCACGATCGTCGAGGAGATCTGCCACGACGTCATGTTCGAGGCGCCCGAACGCAAGGGCGAGACCATCACCGTCGACGAGGCGTCGATCGTCGCGCACCTCGATCGCCTGGGCGGCGGCAGCAGCGCGAGCAGCAAGTGAAGATCTCCGACCTGTTCAAGACCGGCGGCCGCCGCCTGTTCTCGTTCGAGTTCTTCCCGCCCAAGACCGACGCGGGCGGGCAGACGCTGGAGCGCACCATCCGCGAGCTCGCCGAGCTGTCGCCCGCGTACGTGTCGGTGACGTACGGCGCCGGCGGTTCGACCCGCGCGAAGACGATCGATCTGGTGCAGTGGATCGAGCGCGAGGCGCGCCTGACCGCGATGGCCCACCTGACCTGCGTCGGCGCCACCCAGGACGAGATCGGCGCGGTGCTGGATCGGCTGGTCGAGGCCGGCATCGAGAACGTCATGGTGTTGCGCGGCGACCCGCCCGCCGGCGAGACGAGCTTCCGGCGCGTCGCGGGCGGTTTTTCGTACGCCGCCGACCTGGTTCACTTCATCCGCAAGCGCTTCGGCCGCACCCTCTGCCTGGGCGGCGCCGGCAACCCCGAGGGCCACATCGAATGCCGCGACCTGGATCAGGACATCATGCACCTGAAGACCAAGGTCGACGCCGGCCTGGACTTCGTGGTCACGCAGCTGTTCTTCGATAACCGCGTCTATTTCGACTTCGTGAAGCGCGCCCGCGCCGCCGGCATCGACGTCCCGATCGTCCCGGGGCTGATGCCGATTCGCACCGTCGCCGGCATCGAGCGCATGACCGGATTGAGCGGCGCCAGCATCCCCGCGACCTTGCGCGCCGAGCTGCAACGCTGCCGCGAAGACGACGCGGCGGTCGCCGCGCTGGGCATCGCACAGACCACCGCGCAGGCCGTCGAACTGCTCCACGGCGGCGCGCCCGGGATCCACTTCTACACGCTGAACCAGTCGCCCGCGACGCGCGTGATCCTGACCGCGCTCAAGACCGCGCGCCTCGCGTAACCACGGACGCCTGCCCCCTTCCCTAGGGTGCGATCGATCGCACCTTGCATGGGACTGACGCCAGTGTGGGAGGTTCGTCATGAATGGCCAACAGATGCTGAAACGGGACTTCGTTGGCGACCTGACACCGCGCGAGGGGCGGACCCGACGTGCGACGGCGATCGCCGCGAAGCAAGCCGCGGGTAGCCCGGTCACGCTGGTGACCATCGGCGCCGCCTCGCTGATGGCGCTCGCCTGTCAACTGGTGGCACCCCTGGTTGCGGTGCCGGTGATCTTCGGTGTGCTCTTCCTGGCACGCCTCCGGAACGCCCGGACGTGGTCGGTCGCGGAGCGCAACGCGCGCACCAGCCCGATCGAGCTGCCGGATCTGATCTGGTACGCCGATGTGGGCGCCCAGGCGGCGATCAGGCGCCTCAGCCAGGCGCGGCGCACGCTGGCGAACGCGGTCGCCCACAGCCCGCAGGATCCGGAGCACGAGGTGCTGGCCCGCCTGCGCAGCATCGCGGACATCGAGCGCCGCATCGTGCTGCTGGCCTCGCGCGTCGAGTACCTGGGGCGGTTCCTCAGCGAGATCTCGGTGCCCGAGATCGAAGCGGAGGCTCAACGCATCCGCCTGCGCGAGTCGAACGCGACGACGCAGGAAGCGCGAGCGCGCTATCAGCTGGGGATCGCCCAGCGCGAGGCGCAGATCCGCGACGCCCGCTCGCTGGAGGCGCGGCGCGATCAGCTGCTGGCGACGATCGACTACCTGCTCGTCAGCCTGGAGACGCTGCCGCTGAAGCTGACGCGGCTGCAGTTGCTGCGCGTCGAAGCGGGCGACTATCAGCCCAGCGACGATCCCGCCTGCGACGCGGCGCCGCTGTTCAGCGACCTCGAGACGATCGAGGAAGTGTTCGTCGAGGGCCTGAGCTAGCCGCCGAGGCTAATTCGGGCGCTGATCGCGCGGGGGCGACGGGTCTTCCAGCAGGTCGACGCTGCCCCGTTCCGTGAAGAGCTCGCCGTTGATCTCGGCTTCGATCGCGCGGCGCTGGTGCCACGAACCCAGCACATAGCCCGCCACCGCACACGTTCCACCGGCGAGGACCAGAAGCGCGCTCACGAAACCGTTGAACATGTTCGGCGTCTCCTCCTGATCAGGAGATCGTCCGGTGCGCGCGTTTACTTGAGCGTGCGACGGCGCCGCAAAATCAACGTACACGCACCGACCGCGAGCAGCAGGGAAGCCCAGCCGCTGTCGCCCGCGCCGGCCACGGCGTCGAAATGACCCGCGACGCGGCAGCCGCCGTCGTCGCCGCCGGGATCGGGTGTCGGCTTGGGCGTCGGTGTGGGGGTCGTGCCGACCTCGTGCGGGTCGGCGCCCGGTGTCGCCCCCGGCGTCCCGGTCCCCCCCACCGCGGTCGACGGCGCCGTGAGCTCGGCGTCCGCGGTGCCTCCAAACGCGCCCAGGTTGACGCGGGCGCCGTTCGGCGACGGCTCGGCGCCGACCGCGTCGGCCGGGTCGCCCCGGTCCGTCGACGGTTGCGGTGAGGTCAGGCGCAGATCGCGCGCGGCGAGGTCGGCGAACGTGACCGGGGTCGAGAAGTCGCCCGTCCCGGCGCCGTCCCCCTGGTAGTTCGTCTGGTTGCCGTAGACGTCGTCGTACGTGCTGGCGAGCGCGCCGTCGCCCGCGAGCGCGGTGCCGTTGCCGGTCAGCAGGCTGTTTCGCACGCGCGTCGTGCCGACCGCGTGCACCGCGGTCGGGTTGCCCACGAGCGTCGTGTTCACCAGGTCGGCGGCGCCGTTCAGCCGGACGGCGACGCCCTCGGTCCGGCAGTCGCGCACGATGAGGTGGGCGAGGCGGACGCCGGTCGCGCCGCCCGCGACCTGGACGCAGGTGTCGGCGCCGTGGATCGTCATCCCGTCGAGGCCCGCGCCGCGGCCGGGCACGCTCGCGTCGAAGCTGACGCCGGTCGGCAGGCCGCTCGCGTCCAGCGTCGTCCGCCCCGCGCCCGCGCCCTGCAGCGAGACCCCGGCGCCGACGCGCAGCGTCTCGGTCAGCGTGTACGTCCCTGCCCCCAGCGTGATGACGTCGCCCGGCTGCGCCCCGGCGACCGCCCCGCGGAGGCTGCCCGCCGGCGTCCCCCCGACCGTGACCGACGGATTGGTCACGACCGAGAACGTCTCCGGAACGGACCACGCCGACAGCGCGCCGTGCGGATCGCGCGCGCGCACCGCGAACGTGTAGGTGACACCTTCGGTCAGCGGTGCGGTGACGTGCAGCGACGTCACGCCCGCGGCGACGTAGGTCTGCTGCTCCCAGGTCTCGAGCAGCTCGCCGTCGCGGTCGATGCGGATCTCGTAGGTCGGCAGCTCGGCGTCGGCGTCAGCGGCGGGCAGCCAGCGCAGCGTCACCTCGGCGCTGTCCAGCGGGCGGGTGTTCGGGGCGGCGACCGGGACCGTCGGCGCATGGTTGACGCTGGACGCGAGGCCCTCGATGGCGCCGGACGCGGTCGTCGTGATCAGGCGGCCGTTGGCGAGGACCGGCGAGGCGAGCGCGGCGCCCGAGGTCGTCGCGCGGCCCTGCTCGAGGCCGCTCGCCGCGTCGAACACAACGACCGCGGGGGCGAGCGAGGAGGCGACGGCGACCAGCGCCGAACCTCCGTCACTCGCGAACCCCGCGGGCGTCGGACAAACCAGGTACTTGGGGACGTCGTTCGGATCGTCCACCTGGGCACGCGCGAGATCGCGCTGCCAGGCGATCGCCCCGGACGTCGGATCGAGCGCGATCACCGACTCGCGCGATAGAGTGCGATCGACGACGCCGTTCCCGTCGACGTCGATGCCGTCGTCGAGCCGGGTCTGCAGCACGATCAGCCCACCGATCGACGCGAGCGACGAGACCGCGCGCAAGCGGCCGCGCGCCGTCCCCGCGATGTCCGGCGCCGGCGCCGGCAAGCTGATCGGCCAGCCCGCCACGGGCGCGCCGGTCGCGGCGTCGACGGCGTGAACGCGATCGCTCTTGGCGCCGCCCGCCATGTACACGCGCCCGCCGGCGATCAGCGGCGCCGCCAGGTGAACGACACCGTCCGCAGCGTAGTCCCAGCGCAGCGCGCCCGTCGCGACGTCGAAGGCGTAGTAGTGGCCGCCGTTAGAGCCCACGACGACCAGCCCGCCGCCGACCGCCGGGGCCGTGTTGCTGAACTGATCCATGACCGGCTGGCTTTGCCAGACGACGTCGCCGGTCGTGCCGGACAGGCGGACGATGTATCGCTGCGGGAGGCCAGCCGCCACGATCAGATCGCCGTTCACCAGCGCGGGAGACGACACGGTCATCCCGCCCACGTCGTGCTTCCAGAGCTGGACGCCGTCGGCGAGCCGCAGGGCGACGACGCTGTTGCCGACGGTGGGAACGAACACGCGCCCGCGCGCGACCGCCGGCGTGCCCTGGACCTGGGCGCCCATCGACGCCTGCCAGACCGACACACCGTCGTCGGCGCTGACCGCGCGCACGCCGCCCTCGATGTCGACGGACACGACGTACCCGTCGGCGACGACCGGGCTGGCGAGCACCCGCGCGCCGGTCGACGGCGCAACCCAGCGGCCGTCGCTGAACTTGGCGCCGGAGCGCTCGGGCGAGAGGCGGCTGTGGCCCGCGTCGAGTCCGGGCGTCGCCCAGTCCTCGGCGCGCGCGGCCCCGGCTGCCAGCGCGAGCGTCACCGCCGCGGCGGTCGCCAACGGCGCACGGGCGCGAGACATCTGCTTGCGCGCGTTCCTCATGGCGTCCCCGCCGTCGGGTCGGTGATCAGGTCGATGTAGTAAAGGCGCCCGTCATTCGTGGCGGTGTCCGAGGTCGACACCATGTAGCGGCTGACGGTCGTGTCGTAGCCGACGCTGGACACCGCCTCGGTCGGGCCGAAGTAGAACTTCCGGTACAGCGTGCCGGTGCTGCGGTCGATGAAGAACAGCTTGCCCTTCGTGTTGCCGACGATCAGGAGGCCCCCGTTGTACAGCGGCGCCGTCCGGATCGGGTCGGTCGCGCCGTCCGGGGTGACCGGGTAGTTGGCCAGCAGGGCACCGGTGGCGTTGGCGAGGCCGATGACCTTGCCCGCCTCGGTGCCGAAGTAGACGCCCGCCGCGGTCGTCGCCGAGGCGTCGACGTAGGGCGAGCTCTTGATCGAGTCGCCCGAGACCGGGTAGCTCCAGAGCTTGTTCGTGCCACTGAACGTGGTCGCGTTGATCGCCCACATCGTTCCGCCGTCGTCACCGGCGAAGACCGTCCCGAGAGCCGCGGACGGCACCACCCGCCCGTAGATCGCCGCCGATCCGGGGTTCGTGTTCGTCGAATCGAACATCTGCGTCGACGCGTTGAACTTCAGGATGTTCCCGACCATTCCCATGAACAGGTAGGTGGACGTTCCGTCGCTCCACAGCCCGGGCGCCGAGCTGGTGATGGTGGGCGTGATCGTCACGGCGGGCGGTCCGGTCTTGGTCGCCTGCCCCAGCGTGAAGATCTGCTGCGTCGGACCGGCGATCGTGCCGCCCCAGTAGAGGTTGGTCGTGTCCAGCGCCAGCGGTGACACGATCGTGCAGCCGCAGCTGTACGGGTTGACCGCCCACGCCGTGCTCGTGTCGGGGACCAGCGACGATCCGTTGTCGATCAGGCGGTACACCTTGCCCGAGGCGAGCGCGACGTACAGGTAGTGGCCGGTGCCGGTCGTGTTCCAGCGGGGCGTGCCGACGATCGTCTCGCCCGACGGCGTGTCCCACGAATACTTCGCGGTGCCGGTCTGGTCGCGGACGTAGATACGGTCGGCGGTTCCGGACGTGTCGTGGAAGGCGACGTAGGTCGAATAGTACGTGAACGTGTTCCAGTCGAAGGCTGCGGTCGGCAGGCCCTCGACGTTGCCGGCGATGTCGGTCGAGACGCTGCGGACGTACTGCACGACCGCCCCGTTCGTCGCCGGATTGTCGCCGATGCCGTTGTTGTCGGCGTCGTCGTCCGACGCCCAGGCGTCCTGGCAGTACCCGCCGGTCGTCTTCGTGGCCGCGCAGGTGGCCGTCCCGAACACGATGCGCGTCTCGCCGTCGGAGGCGCCGTTTCCTGCCAGCGTGACGTTGTTGGTCGGAAGCGTCCCGTCGCTGACGCCGCCCGTGGAGATGCCGAAGCGCGAGTTGCTCGAGTTGAGATAGAGCGCGTTCGCGTAGATGTTCAGATACGTCGTCGTCCCCGACAGGAACACGAGGCTGTCGAACCGTGTGAACGTCGTGACCGCCGCGTGATTCGAGTTGATCTGCATCCCGCTGCCGTCTGTGTTCTGAACGGTCAGCCCACTGATGTTCAGCGTCGGTCGCGCCGAGGCGGTCGAGCCGACCTTGAACGTGTACGTGCCCGTTCCGCCGTTCGAGATGGAGGCGCCGGTGCTGGAGGCGTTCAACGTGCCGTCGATGGTCAGGGTGGTGCCGGCCGGGAGGCGAACGTTGCCGCCGCTGGTCGCCATCGCCAGCGTCGACATGGGCTGGATGGTCAAGCCGCCCGCGAACGACTGCGCGGCGCTGCCGACCGTGTACGTGCCGGCGTTGACGAAGACCGGCTGGGATGCCGCCGTCACGTTGAGGGTGAAGCTGCCGCTCGAGAAGTTGCCGGCGTCGATGATGAAGCCGGCGCTCACCGAAGTGGCAGCGCTCAGCGCGTACGTCGCGTAGCCGCCGGTGCCGGCGTGGCGCCCCGCCGCGAGCTGCGCGATCTGGGTCGCGGTCAACGCCGCGTTGTAGACGCGCACGTCGTCGATCTTGCCGTTGAAGAAGTCGGCGCTGGCGCTGCTCGCGCCGATGAAGGCGCCCGACACCGCGCCGCTGTCGTGGGCCGTCGCGGTCGCGGTGATCGCGACGCCGTCGACGTAGAGGTTGTTGGCGCTGCTGCCGTCCCAGGTGTAGGCGACGTGGTGCCACGCCCCGGTGGACGGCGCCGTCGTCGAGATCAGCGCGGTGCCGTCGTTGCGGACCACCCGCAGCACCGACGCGCTGAGGCCCAGCTTCACCGCGCTGGACGCGCCCGTCAGCGCGACGATGCTGCTCGTGCCTGCCGCCGAGGTGATGTTCACCCAGGCGCTGATCGTCTGGGCGGCGTTGGTCGCCGGCAGGCTGGTCGTTCCCGCGCTCAGGTAGGCGGACGCCCCGTCGAAGCTGGCGGCGGCCGGGTTGTCGAACGGGAACGACCCTTGGTTGGAGCCGTTGGTCCACTTCACGGCGGAAGACAGCGTGCCGGCATTGCCGGTGCCGGACGAATCCCGCGTCGACGAGCCCGCGCCCTCGTCCAGCTTCCAGTACCCGACCAGGCCGGTCTCGCTGGGATCCTCGAGGCGAATCCCGTAGTAGGCCGTCAGCACCGAGCTGGGCAGGGTTTGATTGCTGATGCTGTCGAACACGACGGTGCCCGTCCCGATGGTGAACGTCGTCCCCGCCGCCAGCGCCATCGCGCCGACGTGCATGATGTACGAGGAGAGCTGGATCCGGCCGGCGGTCAGCGTGAACGTGCCGTTCGGGATCCAGAGGCGATCGCGCAGCGTGTAGTTGGCGCCGCTGCGGTTGATCGTGAGCGCCGCGAAGCTGGATCCGCCAGAGAGCAGGTTCTCGGCGGCGGCGCTCGTCAGCGTCACCGTGCCGGTGCCGGTGAAGCGGCCGCCGTAGTTCAGCCAGCTGCCCTCGACGCTGAGCGTGCTCGACCCCGCGACGGTGCCTGACGCGAGCACCATGTCCGCCACGTTCGTGCCGATCGCCGCCGAGTAGGCGTCGTTGAACGTGTGCGTGGCGATGCTGGCGCCGGGCATCTGCCCGAACGCGAGCGCGCTGACATCGGTCGCCGTCAGCGCGCGATCGTAGATGCGCACCTCATCGATCGATCCGTTGAAGAAGTCGGCCGCCGCGCTGGTCGCGCCGATGAACGCGGCGGTCACCGCGCCGCTATCGTGGGTCGTGGTGGACGTGACCGCGACGCCGTCGACGTAAAGGTTGTTATTCGTCCCGTCCCAGGTGTACGCGACGTGGTGCCAGGTGCCCGTCGAGGGCGCGGCCGTCGAGACCAGGGCCACGCCGTCGTTTCGCAGCACGCGCAGCTGCGACGAGCTGAGCCCCAGCTTGATCGCGCTGGACGCGCCCGTCATCGAGACGATGCTGCTCGCGCTGCCCGGCAGCGCGGCGATGTTCACCCACGCCGCGATCGACTGGGCCTCGCTGGCCGCCGGCAGCTGCGACACGGTCAGCGCGACTCTGCTGGACGCGCCGTTGAACGTCCCGTAGCTGGTGTTCGCGAAGAACAGCCCGGGGCCCGCCGTGGTCCCCCAGGTCATGTTCGTCGACGCCCCCGTGTTCGTGAAGCCGGAGTTGTCGTTGACGGTCGTGCCCGTGCTCTCGTCGAGGTTGAAGTAGCCGACCATCCCGTCGTTGACGATCAGCTTCCTGAACACGGCCCCGCCGAAGGTGTGGGTCACGTTCGTCTTCGACGTGAAGACCATGGTCCCGTTGTTGACGTCGAAGGTGCCGCCCGTGACGTTGAAGGCGCCGCCGATCCGGGTCGTCGCGCTGGACCCCCGAAACGTACCGCCCATCAGGTTGAGGGCGCCGCCGATGGCCAGCACGCCGCCGCTGCCGGTGAAGGTTCCGGCGCTGACGGTGACGCTGCCTCCGATGGTCATCGCTCCCGTCAGGCCGCTGATCGTGCCCCCGGCCAGCGTGACGCTCCCGTTGACGGAGACGGCGCCGCCGTTGGCCGAGAACGTGACCGACGACGGGACCGTCAGGTTGCCGTCGATCTGGGTGATGCCGCTCGAGCACTCGAAGTCGCCCGTGCCGTTGAGGGTGAGGTTGCCCCGGACGCGGATCGAATCCGTCGTGCCGCCGGTGAAGCTTACGTTGGCCGAGTATCCGTTCTGGGTCGTGAACGACTTCACATCGATCGCCGCGTCGATCTGCATGCGGATCGTGCTGGAGGCGCCGTCCGCGACGGCGTCATCGTTCGGGCCCGGTACGGCGCCGGTCGACCAGTTGCTCGCCGAGTTGAAGCTGCGGTTGCTGTTCGATTGCGCGATCCAGGTCGCAGTCGCGGCACGCGACGCGCGGGGCACGCCCACCAGCGCGACCACGACGGCGGCAAGGAAGAAGCTACGACTTAAAACCTTGCTCACGGAACGTTGATGGACGCCGCCCGGCGTGTGGGTGCGGTCAGCCCTTTCCCCTCCAGACGCACTTCGGCCGGCGGCGGCCCGGGCTTGAGAGGCGAGCCCCCCCGTCCCCGCAAACGCCCCGCCCGCCGTCAGGCGCGGCCGGAGCGCCCGTTGTTGCGGGCTTCCGCGCGCTGTTCCAGCTGGTCGAGCAGGTCCATCTGGTTCATCGGCAGACGGCCCCGGAATTCGCGCGCCTCCAGCGAGCGGATCCGGTAGTTGCCGAGCAGACCGGTGACGATGTTGCGGGCGCGCTCGAGGATCTGCTCGTTGCTGAGCAGAACGCCATCACGCGTCTGCAGAACCCGGATTCCCTCCGCGATGTCCTGCAGCAGCAACCGCACCGTGGGGGCGGGTGGCAGGCCGGGCTTTTGCCGCGCGCGGGCTGGTTCGCGTCGCATGAGAACCTCATCAGGATAGTGGCGCGTCGCGTACCGTTCGAGTCAACAATCGCAGATGTGAGCGATTGCGACGCGTCGCGCAGTCCTAGCAACTGTAGGTCATTACCTTAGGACAGCGACGCGCGCGCCGAAGATTTGCTCGATGCGCGCGAGAAGCTCGTCGCTGGCGGCGACCTTGTAGTCGTCGCCCAGATCGATGACGGTCTCGCTGCGCTTCGGGATTTCCATGCGCAGCAGCACGCGGCACGGCCCCTCGTGCGTGCGCAGCACCTTCTCCAGCGCGGGCAGCTGGTCTTCCCGGATGACGTCGGCGTTCAGCCGGATGTCCAGCAGCGAGCTCTTCTCGGCGCGCACCTTGGACAGCAGCTTCGCATCCACGAACTTGAGGCGCTCGCGCGGCGCGGAGTCGCCGTCGTTGCCGCCCCAGGGCGCCTCGACCACGCCCGTGACCAGCATCGGCTCGTCGCGCGAGAGGATCTCCCGGTACTCCTCCAGCTTGCGCGACTGGACGAAGAACTCGACCTGTCCGGTCTGATCCTCGAGGTTGAAGAAGGCGATCTTTCCCATCCCGCTCTTCAGCGGCCGCTCCGTGAAGGCGTTGATGACGCCGGCCAGGACGACCTCGTTGCGCTCGCCCTTCTCCATGCAGGTAGAGCAGCTCGCGCTGGTGAAGCGGCGGATCTCGCCCATATAGCGGTCCAGCGGATGGCCGCTGATGTAGAAGCCGAGCGCCTCCTTCTCGAAGGCGAGCATCTCCTTCGGCATCCACTCCTCGGCGTCCGGGTACTTGTCCTCGCCGAGCAGGCCCGGGCCGGGCTTGCCACTGGGGCCGGCGAACAGCGCCAGCAGGTTGGTCTGGCCGCTCTCCCGTTCGCGCTGCGCCTCGGCGGCGCGCTCCGAGGCCACGGCGATCGCGCCGAACATGCGCGCGCGCGTGACCTTGCTCTCCGCCGCCACGCCGTCGAACGCCCCCGCCTTGACCAGCGCCTCGATGACCTTGCGGTTCACCTTGCGCCCGTCGACGCGCTTGCAGTAGTCGAACAGGTTCAGGAACGCGCCGCCCTGCTCGCGCGCCGCTTTCATCACCTCGACGGCGCCCTCGCCCACGCCCTTCACGGCGCCGAGGCCGAACCGGATCACCTTCTTCGCGCTCCCGTTCTCCCCCACCTTCACGACGGAGAAGTCGGTGTCGGATTCGTTGATGTCGGGGCGCAGGACGGCGATGCCGTTCGCCTTCGCCTCGGCGATGAACTTCACCACCGCGTCGGTGTCGTCCTTGTCGCACGTCAGCAGCGCCGCGAAGAACTCGACGGGGAAATAGCGCTTCAGGTAGGCGGTCTGGTACGTCAGCAGGCCGTAAGCCGCGGAGTGGCTCCGGTTGAAGCCGTAGCCCGCGAACTTTTCCATCAGGTCGAAGACGCGCTCGGCGACCTTGCTGTCGACCTTCTTCACCTTGGCGCCGTCGAGGAAGCCGGCCTTCTCCTTGGCCATGACCTCCGCCTTCTTCTTCCCCATCGCGCGGCGGAGCAGATCGGCCTTGCCCAGGCTGTAGCCGGCCAGAGCCGACGAGATCTGCATGACCTGCTCCTGGTAGACGATGACGCCGTAGGTGTCTTTCAGGATCGGTTCCAGCGACGGGTGGTCGTACTCCACCTTCTTGCGCCCGTGCTTGCGCTCGATGAAGTCGTCGACCATCCCGCCCTCCAGCGGGCCCGGCCGGTAGAGCGCGCCCGCCGCGACGATGTCCTCGAAGCAGTCGGGGCGCAGCTTCTTCAGCAGCTCGCGGAACCCCGACGATTCCAGCTGGAACACGCCGGTGACGTCCGCCTGCGAGATCATCTTGTAGACCTCGACGTCGTCGAGCGGGATGAGCGACAGATCGAAGTCGCCCTCGCCGCGTGCGGCGCGTTCACGGTTGACGTGGTCGATGCAGACCTGGATGACGGTCAGCGTCTTCAGGCCGAGGAAGTCGAACTTCACCAGCCCGGCCTTCTCGACCATGTCCTTGTCGTACTGGGTGACGATGCCGGCCTCGTCGCCGGCCGGCCGGAAGCAGGGCACGTACTCCCACAACGGCCTGTCGCCGATCACGACACCGGCGGCGTGCTTGCCCGCGTGCCGGTTCAAGCCCTCCAGCCTTTTCGCGTGATCGAGCAGCGTCCGATAGGTCGGGTTCTCGTCGTACAGCTTCCTCAGCCGCGGCTCCTGCTCGATCGCCTCCGCGATCGGCGGGCTCTTTCCCTGGATCGGTTCGGGCACCAGCTTCGCGACCTTGTCGGCCTCGGCCACCGGCACATCCATCGCGCGCCCGATGTCGCGCACGCCGGAACGCGCCTTGATCTGGTGCATGGTGACGATCTGGCCGACGTTGTCCTTGCCGTACTTCTCGCTGACGTAGCCGATCACCTCGTCGCGCCGGTTCATGCAGAAGTCGATGTCGAAGTCCGGCATGCTGACGCGCTCCGGGTTCAGGAAGCGCTCGAACAGCAGCTTGTTCGCGATCGGATCGATGTCGGTGATGCGCATCGAGTACGCGACCAGCGAGCCCGCGCCCGACCCGCGGCCCGGGCCGACGGGGATGCGGTGCTCCTTCGCGAAGCGAATGAAGTCCCAGACGATCAGGAAGTAGCCCGGGAAATCCATCTTCGTGATGACGCCAAGCTCGAGCGCGAGGCGCGCCGCGTACGCGTCGCCGTCGACCTTCTGGCCGCGCTTGTGCGCTTCTTCGATCCGCTTCTTCAGGCCGTCCTGCGCGATCTCCTGCAGGTACGACTCGGCCGTCATCCCGTCGGGCACCTGGAATTTGGGCAGGAAGGTCTCACCCAGCTTGAACTCGACGTTGCACAGAGCGCCCAGCCTCGCCGCGTTCTCCAGCGCCTCGGGGATGTGCTTGAAGTACGCCTCCATCTCCGCGGGCGTCTTCACGAAGAAGGCGTCGTTGCGGTGGTGCATCCGCTTCTCGTCGTGGATCGTCTTCTTCTGCTGGACGCACATCAGGATCTCGTGCGAGCGCGCGTCGTCCTGATTCAGGTAGTGGCAGTCGTTCGTCGCGACCACGCCGATCCCGGTCTTCTTCGAGATCTCGATCAGATGTCCGTTGACCTCTTCTTGCTCTTCCAGACCGTTGGGCTGCAGCTCGAGGAAGAAGTTGCCCTTCCCGAAGATGCTCTCGAACTCCTTCGCGGCCGTCTCCGCCGCCTCCGGCCCGCGCCGCCGGATGGTCTGGGCGATCTCGCCGCCGAGGCAGGCCGACAACCCCACCAGGCCCTCGGCGTGCGCGCGCAGCAGCGGCTTGTCGATGCGCGGGTTGTAGTAGAAGCCCTCCAGGTAGCCCATCGAGTTCAGGTACGACAGGTTCTTCCAGCCGACCTCGTTCTTGGCGAGCAGGATGAGGTGGTTCGACCGCCGCTCCGTCTTGTCCAGGCGATCGGGGGCGATATAGGTCTCGCACCCGAAGATCGGCTTGACCCCGTGGGCCTTGGCGCGCTGGTAGAAATCGAGCGCGCCGAACAGGTTTCCGTGGTCGGTCATCGCCACGGACTTCATGCCGCGTTCGAGCACCTTCGGAAACAGCTGGTCCAGGCGAATCGCGCCGTCCAGAAGGCTATACTGCGTGTGCAAATGCAGGTGCGTGAACTCGGACATGCGCACGCGAGCTTGGCCCTCCGCGCGCGGCTGATCCAGCGCAAAAGCATCCACTTTTTGTCCACAGGCACGCTCGTCGCTGCAGCCCTCATCGCGGCGGGGTGCGCGGGCGGCGACGCCCCGACGGGCCCGGTCGGCGCCGGCGTTCTCCGCCCGGATCCTGACGCGATCCGCGTCGGTCCCGGTGAGACGGGCATGGCGCGCGTCGTGATGACCAGCGGCGGCGTACCGGTCGGCTCGGCGGCCGTCACCTTCGCGATCAACGGCGCGCCCTTGATACCGGGCACCGATCAGCCGGGCGCGTCTCTCACCGACGCCAGCGCCATGACGGACGTCTCCGGCGCCGCCACCATCGGCGTGTCCGTCGACGCGCGCGTCGGCCTCGCCAACCTCTTCAGCATCCACGCCACCGCCGGCAGCGCGCACGCCGACGTGACCGTCGTGGTCGCCGACCAGAACGCCGGCACCGTCGTGGTCG
>Ga0070683_100001942_pt1 | contig 16199 bp, 20 predicted proteins | sample KBSC713LmetaG_FD_64662 | JGI IMG/M metagenome (GOLD analysis project Ga0070683, IMG submission 64662) | Corn rhizosphere microbial communities from Kellogg Biological Station, Michigan, USA - KBS C7.1-3L metaG | ecosystem: Host-associated > Plants > Roots > Rhizosphere ...
CAAAGATGAGAGATCTCTCAGCGAACGCTTAGCTGATCGCAAGCGAGCGGACCGAGCATCGGCCGCGTGTACCGGCCCACCACGAAGCTCCGCGACGGCGTCGCGGGCAACGCCCGCCTGACCGGCGCCGCGGCTGCCGCGCTGCTGGTGCTGCTGGCGGCCGAGGGCGCGACGATCCCCTTCATCGGCCCGCTGCTCGGCCCGCACATCTTCATCGGCATGCTGCTGATTCCGCCGGTGGCGCTGAAGCTGGGCAGCACCGGCTACCGCTTCGCCCGCTACTACACCGGCAGCCCCACCTACGTGGAGAAGGGCCCACCGCTGCTGGTGCTGCGAGTGCTCGCCCCCGGCGTCGTGCTGACCACCCTGGCGCTCTTCGCCACCGGCGTGGCGCTGCTGGTCGACGGCCCACCCAGCAACACGCTGCTGTTCGCCCACAAGGCCGGCTTCATCGCCTGGGTCGCGCTGATGACCCTGCACGTCCTCGGCCACCTGCTCGAGGTCCCCTCCCTGGCGAGCGCCGACTGGCGCCGGGCCGGGCCCCCCGAGGCCCGACTTGCCGGCGCCGGCCTGCGAACGCTGAGCCTCGCCACCGCGATCCTCGCCGGCGTCGCCCTGGCGGTGCTGACGTTCTCCGCAGCCGGGCCCTGGCTCTGAATACCGGCTCGATTAGTCGAGATCGAAGGCGGCGGCGATCGCCTCGCTGAGGGCCGGCTCCTGGCTGTCGAGCAAGACACCGATCTGCTCTCCCACGACTTCGCTGGGAATAGTGGTGATGTTGTCGCAGCTCACGACCGAAGGCGCCGCGAGGCCGTTCGCCGTACCGACGCTTACCTCAGTGGAGAGGCCGCGGACCGTGGTGGTTATCGGGGCGACGGTCATCGTCCTCAGGTGGGGCCGCACGAGCTCGCGCGTGAGAATCAACACGGGTCGGGCCTTGTCGAGTCGTGCGACATGGATGGGCCGCATCAGGCCAGGTCATGCGGCAGGCTCGCCGCATGCTCGGCGAGCCCAGCGAGCTCTGGGTCCGGGCCAGTGCGGGCAAGGATCCGAGCATCGCGTTCGGCAACCGCGCGTCGGCGCTCACGCTCGAGCGCCCGCGTAACGACAATTGCCCGGCTGCGCGCGGTACCAGAGTCGACGACCCCGTCGACGAAATCGACGAGGTCGTCTGGAAGCCGGACGGCGATCTGCTTGCTCATCCCAAAATGGTATCAATTTGGGAGCAGCCGTCAGCCCTCCTCGGCGAGGATCGCGTAGATCTTGCGCCGGGTCTCGTCGAGCAGCTCGCGGACCCGTTTCTGCTGACCCTGGTCGGCCGCGGTGAAGGCCTGGCCGATCGCGTGGTGGAGCTTCTTCATCGAGTGGGCAAGCTGGATCTGCTCCGGCCCGGCATCGGCGCGGACGGCGTCCCACGGGGTTGTCTCACCGGCCTTCTCGGCCTGCTCGGCGCTGCCCGCCTCGGTGAGGCTGAAGCGGCGCTTGCCCTCGCTCTCCTGCCCGCTGATCAATCCCTCGTCCTCGAGCAGCTGGAGGGTCGGGTAGATCGAGCCGGCGCTCGGGACCCAGGCGCCGTCGGTGCGCTCCTCGATCTCCTTGATCATCTCGTAGCCGTGCATCGGTCGCTCGGCAAGCAGGGCAAGCACCGCGGCCCGAACGTCCCCCCGGCGCGCGCGGGGACCGCCCCGGCCGCGACCCTGGCGAAAGCCGCGACTACGCGCGAACTCCTCGTGTCGGTGAATGCCTGCGTGTCGTGGATTGCATCTGTGGTGCATCGAAATTCCTTTCTATCGGTGTAACGCGATATATCGTAACGCATCGCATGGACGGGCCCGACGAGACGACGCTAGGCTGAGCAAATGCCAGATCCAACGCTGCCGCTGAGCGGCGGTTGCATGTGCGGCGGCGTCCGCTTCGAGGTTTCCGAGCCACTGCTCGGTGCCCTCTTCTGTCACTGCAAGCGCTGCCGGCGACGCACCGGCACGGGAGTGTCGACGACGGCGCTGACCGCGCCCGGTTCCTACCGCACCGTCTCCGGCCACGATCTGGTTCGCACCTGGGACCCTGGCGACGGCGGCTACGTCAAGGCCTTCTGCTCCACCTGCGGCAGCCAGCTATTCACCCACCACCCCGACAATCCCGACCTGCTCGCCATACGCATGGGCGCCCTCGACGAGGATCCCGGCATCCGCCCGAGCGCACACCAGTTCACCGACTACGCCCCACCCTGGGCCCCGGTCCCGGATGACGGCCTGCCGAGGTTTCCAGAGCGAATCGACCCCGAGGCCTTGGCCGAGTAGTCGCTTTTCGCGCCAAGCGAAAGCGCTACGAAGCTAGCCTGCGCTGCCGCACCTCGTCCTTACTCTGGCGTTGTTCTGGCTTTAGGCAGCGCGCCTACTTTCTGAGTTGAGCGCCCGTATCCAGCTGGGCGCTCTAGCTAGTGGTAAAAACAAAGCTTCCACGGTATGGGTTGCTTGTCCCCCGAGGACGCGCTTGCGAACGTCGCACCGGTAGGTCAGTATGGCGGCGTGCCAGCCAATGGACGGACAGCATCAGGCCAAGAGAATCGGTCGATCGTCATCGTCGGCGGTGGCATCGCCGGACTGTACGCCGCGTACCTGCTAGGACGTCTCAATTACTCTGTGCAGGCATTCGAGAGGAGCGACCGCTGGGGAGGGCGCATCCAGTCCAAGGTCTTCGAGGTCGAGGGCGGCGAGAATTTCGTCGCCGAGTTCGGGCCGATGCGGTTCGAGGCGCACTTGCAGGAGCGGCTGCGCCGATTGTGCTTCCACCTCGGTATAGGCTTCGAGTCTTTCTCGCCCACACAAGCACCGATCGGAACGACACACTACGACCTGACTGTAACGGAGGAGTCATTCAAGTCTCCCGCCGACCTGCTCCAGTGGGCGATTCTGAAGATGTTCTTCGAAGAAGAAGTTGCATTGGATCTCCGCCAAGTAGAAGATGAGGAAGATGCAGCTAGACGGAAGAATCAGAAACATGTCTGCAAATCGGGCTCGCGGCAGCTCGCGCTGCTAAAGCAGCACATGGACAAGGAACTATTCTGCGAGGTCACTGAGTCGGGGGGGACGACCACGGTCGTCGCGCGCGACGACAAAGAAATCCAGGCAAAGCTCGAAGAGCTACGTACCGGTGCCACGCTTCGAAGCGCGCCTAAAGGCACACTGCTCGCGCAGCTAGGCCTGTGGAATGCATTGTCTGAGGTGATCAGTCCCGGCGCCCTCGCCCGCATTCGCGACGGCGGAACTTTCTACCACTTCATCGCCGACAACCCGAGCGCGGCGGACTGGGGAATCTTCTGGCTTCGCCAGGCGTCAGTGATGGGCGGCCTGTTCCGCTTCGCTAGCAGCACAGCTCCGAAGGGAACATCCAGCCTCGTGAAGGCCTTGCGCGAGCGGATCGAAGAGGAGTGTGGAGAAAACGTCGATCTACACCGCAACCACGAGGTTGTGGGTATCACGTACGGCAAGCGATCGCACGAGGTCCAGCTACGCGTCATGTGCCACGGAGGCCAGGATGGGTCCTACACGTTCAGCCAGACCGCCGATGACGTCGTCTTGGCACTTCCACGGCAACCCCTTTTGGGCCTAGCGGAGCACTTCCCCTCGGATGTGCGGCGGCGGCTGGAAGGTGTCGCCGCGATGCCCTTGCTGAAGGCGTTCTTGGTAGTCGACGATCCGTGGTGGCGGCACCACCTGAAGGCGCAGTCCTTCGCTTGGCTGGTGCCAACCCGCGAGCTCCACTTCTTCCGACCCAGTCTCGCCGACTGCGATGCTGTTACTAATGAAGACGCGGTTTGCACGTGTGACACGCGGCTGAGTGGAGCAGCCAAGAATCTGGGGATGATCATGTTGTACACCGATCAGCCCGCGATCAGATACTGGCAGACACTAATGACGGCAGAACAACGAAATACGACTACTTGGGAACAGTATATCGACGGTCTCAGCCCAACAAGTAACGTCGAAGCCGAGCCCAACGGGCTCCTGGCCACGCTTATTAGACGACTCCTGATGATTCCCGAACCCGGTCTGGCTCGACACATAAATCTCAACGAAGATGAGATCAGTCAGAAGCTCGGCCAGGATTACCCGGAGCTTGCCACATCGATCGAATCGACTCCCAACACAACGCTCAAACTCGCCGAGCAGATCTTTAAGGCGACAAAGGACGATCCGAAGGCACAGGACAATGTGGAGAAAATCCTCAGGCAAATCGACCTAGACATCGATATCGACAGTAGCTGGCACGAATGGTTGGGCCTCGCACTGAGGTATGCGCCGTCTTCTGGAAACCTCAGCAAGGGTACGAAGGATCTTGCGGGGAAGGTGCGGGCCTACGGGATCCGCGACTGGACGGCTGCGCCATTCGGTGGTGCATCTCATGTCTGGCTTCCCACGGAAGAGACACCCTGCCGAGGTGAGCGCGACCGGCTGATCGCGTTCAGCCTCCGAGGCCGGGCGGACGGCGAGAGCCACAGCAACCTACATGTTTGCGGCGAGGCCTACTCCGATTTCCAGGGATTCATCGAGGGTGCGCTACGCACCGCCGAGAAAGTCGTCGACAGCATCGTCAGCCGTACCGGCGCTGTGCCTCCGGCCGGCAGCGACCTGGAGTGGGGGGCAAAGGAGGACGAGTGGGCCGCGAAACAGCCAAACGAACTCACCGATAACTGGCAGAAGTTGAGCAAGGAACTGTAGTAATGCGGCGGTTAGCCCGTCGCCCCATTACAGCTCGGTCGCGCGCCTCTACGAGAGATCGGACATCCACACCATGGTCACGTTCCGCCCGCAACGGACGAAGAGCAGAAGGTCCGCTAGCGGACTCGGCGAGTGCTCCTTCCGCGTGAAAAGGAATCGCTCGGCCCTGCTCCTCGCACATAGCGGCAGCGCGGTCGCGCTCCTCATCCCGCCCTAGCGGTCAGGAGGGAAGGCCGATTCGTCAAACGGCTCGCCCTCGAAGCGTCGGGCGAGCGCCTTTACAAGAGTCTCGAACTCGGGCTCGGTGAGATCCGTCTGCATGCGGTTGACGAGCTTGCATGCCAGAACGACACTGCTCTCGTCGCCCGCCGTGAGGTGCGCCCACTCAGCCGACCTCCGCGTCCCCGCGGCGAGCTCTAGTGGCACGTGTGTGAAGTAGCAGCGGTAACCGTCGATCGACGGGTCGAACTGCCCCTTCATCGCCCGCAGCCGCGCTTGCTTGTCAACGGCCCGCCCGCGCCCCCGGGGGTCCTTGCGGGTCTCTATGCGGCCCATGATTGGCCGGCAGCGGGCACACAGGTATGACCCCGCGACCGACTGCCCGCCGCAGGCGCGGCAGGTCGTGCTGGCTGCCCAGTAGGGATCGCTCATCACCGCGCTGGAGCCTAAGGCACTGTCACTTCGCCGCCGACGTCCGCTTTCGCGTGAAAGGGACCGCTCGGCCCTGCTCCTCGCGCAAAGCAGAAGTAGATCGAGATGAGTGGTTCCCCACGTCGCCTGATCTGCGTGTCAGCTATCACTCGATTCGACTGCACTGAAAAACGCGCTGACAAATCGGTGCTGCCCCTGCAGGTGTTGCCCAGCCAGAAGATAGGCTGCGGCCACTCGGCCAAGGGCTCCCACCGAAAGTCCTGCGATCGCGGCCGCCGGATCGAAGTTGCCCAGCAGTCCGGCCCCGGTCATCACGCCGGCACCCACTGACAGCGAGATGCCTGCCTCCTCTGCCACTCGACTCAATACAGCCGACCGGCTCGTCGCCCGACGAACCTCTATTGAGAGCGGCAGCAGCTCGTCTTCCAGCGCATGCTTGGTGATCGTCTCGAAGTTAGTGCCCGGTGGAGAGGACTCGACGCGGCGAAGCGCCCGACGGAGTCCTGCGCGCCACTCCTCGAACGCGGGCTCGTCCCGGCGTGCGGCCAAGAGCTCACGTGTATGGCGCCCTGAGTCGCTGAACGAGGGAAGCTGGACCGTAGCCAGGGAGTTGATGACTCGGAGGTCGAGATCTGCGGATCCGGTCCACTTGCTGTTGCCACGGGCAAGCTCGAAAAGCAGCCAGTCCCAACTCGCCCCCGACAGAGGAAACGGCCGGGCGTTCGCGTCGATGCTGAACTGCAGATCGGCCATGCCCCTCTGGAATGCCCACACGGCCTGCATATCTATGCCGTCGAGCTTGTTAATTTCGCCACGATAGGTTTCGGCCAGGAACTCTTCCAATGCTGATCGGTGCCTTGACAAGTCCCAATCTCGCTCCTCGCTGTCGGGCGACCGTCGTGCCAGAGCGCGTCGTACCTCGGCAACGGCGCCTACCTCGGGCGCAGTGAACGTGGAGGAACTGCGATGCGGAAAGGTAAGTCGGTGCCACTTCCCAGCATCCGTGGGAACCGGCAAGACAGCTTGCCCTTCGATCAGCCAGGCGATTCTTTCGAGCCAGGCCAGCGGGAGAGTGAACTGGCGCCGAAGCTCAGCGACGCCTATGTCTTCGGCTCGACCCCAGTTCCAGAGTGACATCAGATCCGGCGTAGCGCACTCATGTGCGTACAACACTGCGGGGTTCAAGTAAGCGGTCGGGGGACATGAAAACGTCGACATGACCGGGAGAGCCACACGCAAGCCCTCTGGGGCTGGAGGCGTGTAGTTCGCGTAGAAGTGATCCAGGCCGGCGAACAACTCTTCGAATTCACGGTCGCTCATTCGAGACGCCTTGACCAGAGTTGGTCTGCCATCGAAGTGAGCTTCGACCGCGTCGAGCACGGTAATTGGCCGCATCCGATGATCCTAGTCACTCATTCCGGCTAGAGAGAGTTTTTGAATTTCGTTCCGCGGGCTAACGAAAATTGGCAGAGAGCGATCTGGGCCCAATCTGAAACCGGGTGGCTGGTCATGCTCCCGCTTCCGCGTGAAAGCAACAGTCTGGGATGTCACGTCTCGGGTCTCTGAAACCTGGTGTCGAACTCGGTCCTCGACTCCACCGAGCTCTGCCGCTTCACCAAGTCAGATCCTGTCCGGCGGGACTAGGCGGTCGCCGAGGCGAGCAACACCACGTTCGAGAGGCTCAGCGGGCCTGAGCCACCCCCCACCTCGGCTGCGGCATTCGTGATCGCTTCCCAGGCCTCCTCCTGGGCCTCGCCGGCGTGCTGCTCGATCATCGCTCGGATCGGGGCGGCGATCGCCCTGACGTAGGCGGTGAAGTGCTCCGGGGAGTCGAACTCGAAGGTGACCTCGGCCTGCTCCACGGCGACTCCCGAGAAACCGCCTCCCTCGAGCAGCCCGCCGATCGCGGCGGGGGTGGGCCGAGAGAGGGGCCCGGGCGCTCCTGCCGGGGGCGGGGGCACGCCAAGCCGCTTCATCGTCGTCTTCATCGGAATCGAGAGGAAGGGGACCTGATCGGCCCCGCCCCACGAGGCGATCGCGATCCGCGCGCCTGGCTCAAGGAAGCCCCGGATGCACGCCGCGGCGGCCTCCGCGTCGGGCTCGAAGATGATTCCCCAGCGCGAGACGGCGGCGTCGAAGCTCGCAGGCGGAAAATCGAGGCTGGAGGCGTCCGACTCGATGAACTCGACGTTCGCCAAGCCGGCCGCCGCCGCGCGTTCGCGCCCGAACGCGAGCATCTCGGCGGAGATGTCGGTGGCCACGACGCTGCCCTCCGGCCCGGCCTTGCGCGCGGCGGTGAGCGCCGGCTCGCCATAGCCGGCCGCGACGTCCAGGACCCGGCTTCCCGACCGCACGCCGGCGAGCTCCACCAGCCGCTCGCTGATGTGCGCGTCGGCGCGGTCGTTGAATTCCCTCCACTCGTTCCACCCCACCGCGGCGGAGTCCCAGTTCCTGTGTTGCGCGTCGCGGAAGTCGTCCGGGTCGATCGCCATGCGATCATCTTTCCCGATCGACCGCTGCCATGAACGAAATAACCAAGAGCACGGGATCGGGATCGACACTTGGTGAGGAATTCGCCGAAGCGCTCGGTCGCAAGGATTTCGACCGAATATCCACGATCCTGCATCCCCAGGTCGACTTTCGCGCCGTTACACCAAGACGGGCGTGGGAGGCATCGGACGCGCAGACGTTGGTGGAGGAGGTGCTGCGCCGGTGGTTCGGTGAGTCGGTCGAGATCGAGCGCGTGATCTCGATCGAGACCGACTCCTTTGCCGATCGCCGGCGCCTTACCTATCGCTTCCAAGGGCGAAACTCCGACGGCCCGTTCGTAATCGAGCAGCAGGCCTACTTCAGTGAGCGCGATGGACGTCTCGGCTGGATGCGGCTGGCATGCTCGGGGTTCCGTCCCCTATAGGCACACGCTCCAGAGGAGCGGTCCGGCCACTGCAGGGCATGTCCCGCGCGGAAGGCCTCCCTCCTCCCGCGCGGGAACAGCGAGCGATTCAGCCGACCAGGCAGTACGCCTGAACCGTCAGGGGCTCGCCGACCCCATCGTTGTTTTTGCCCTCGACACGCCAGCCGTTGCCTTGCTTGAGGGTCGTCCTGAGACTGTTCACGTTGGTGGTCCAGTAACCGCCGCCGCTGAGAAGGATCGAGCCTGCCGGGCAGGCGACGTCTACCGTGGCGTCTTTAGTCGCTTCAATTTGAACCGTGTTCTGGACAGTGACGATCGTCCCCAGGTCCGCTGCGCGAACCTCTCCATCGGCGATCTTTCCCGAAGTGACCGCGTTGGCGGCGAGCTTCGCGTTCGTCACCGCCGAGTCGATGATCTTCCCCGTCGTGACCGCGTTGTCGGCAAGCTTCCCCGAGGTGACCGCCGCGTCGGCGAGCTTTGAGTTCGTCACTGCCGCGTCGGCGATCTTCCCCGAGGTGACCGCGTTGTTGGCGAGCTTCGAGCTCGTCACCGCCGCGTTCTTGATCTTTGCCGTGACGACGGCGTTCTTCTTGATCTGCGTGGAGCCGACGCTGTTCTTGGCGAGCTTGGTCGCGGCGAAGGCCGAGGCTCCGCCGAGCAGCAGGAAAAGGCAGAGCGTCGAGACGACGTTCGCGTAGGTGGGACGGGGCAGGAATCGCTTCATGGAGCCTCCTTGGAGTGGGATCGAGTGCTAGACGCAGCGTCACCCTCTCACGAAGGCTCCTAAGAGATCTCTCAGGCGGCATTTAAGGGGGCTTAGGTCCCTGCGGGGAACGTTTGCTGCATGGATCCGATCCAGAGGCATGAGCGCAAGCGACAGGCTTGGCAACGGCTGCGCGCGCAGAAACGCCGCGCGGGACAGCTGCGCGGGCGGGTGGTGGCGATCTCGCTGATCGGCTTCGCCCTGCTCTGGGCGACGGTCTTCGTACAGATGGCCACCGGCAACGACCCGGTCCTCGGCAGCAAGTCCTCGAAGGTCGCCTCCTCGCAGCAGGCAAAGGGCAGCGCCCGCCAGAGCGAAGCGGAAGCGGTTCAGCCCGAACCGGTGGAATCCGAACCGGTTGAAGTGGAACCGGAAGTGGAAACGGAACCCGAAGTTGAAGGCAGCGGCGAAGCGGCGGAAGTGGAAGCGGAGGAACTGGAAGCTCTCGAAGCCGAAATCGCCGAACAGGAAGCGGCCGAATTCGAAGCGGCCGAAGCGGAACCAGAACCGGCCCCGGTCACGACCAGCCAGTCGTGAGCGGCGAAGCGCAGCGCTCGTTCGCCTGCTTTGGCGGCACAGTCACGGTCCACGTGCGGGCCGAGGAGGAGGATCGCTCCGCCGCCGCCGCCGAGCAGGCGCGCCGCTTCCTGCTCGAGGCCCACGACAGGCTCTCGCGCTTCATCCCCGACAGCGAGCTGAGCCGGCTCAACCGCGACCCGCGGCCCGACGTGCCGGCGACGCCGCTGCTGCGCTCGCTCGCCGCCGCGGTCTCGATCGCCGGCGCCAACAGCGGCGGGCTCGTCGATGCCACCCTGCTGTCCGAGATCGAGAGCGCCGGCTACCGGAAGTCCCTGGGTGGGCAAGCGCCGGTGCCCCTGGCGGAGGCGCTCGCCGGCCGCGAGGGGCGCGCGCCGGCGAGCCCGCAGCGGGCGTCGCGCTGGCGCTTGGTCGGTGCTGACGAGGACGCAGGCACCGTGGTGCGGCCGCCGGGAGTGGCGATCGACAGCGGCGGCATCGCCAAGGGACTGCTCGCCGACCTGCTCGCCGCCAAGCTCGCCGAGCACCCGGCCTACGCGGTCGACTGCTGCGGCGACGTCCGCATCGGCGGCAGCGCCGGCCTCGAGCGTCGCATCCTGGTCGACGATCCCTTCGGCGGCGAGCCGATCCACGAGCTGCGCCTGCACGAGGGCGCCGCGGCGACCAGCGGCATCGGGCGGCGCTGCTGGCCGGGCCCCGACGGCAGGCCCGCCCACCACCTGCTCGATCCATCCAGCGGCGAACCCGCCTTCACCGGCATCGTCCAGGCCACGGCGCTGGCCAGGAGCGCCCTGCTGGCCGAGACTCGGGCCAAGGCCGCGCTGCTCTCGGGGCCCGAGGGTGCCGGGGCCTGGCTGCCGGAAGGCGGCGTGCTCGTCCATGACGATGGCGAGACCGAGGTTGTGCCGGCGGGCCGGACCCGCAGACCGCGGCTGGTCGCCTCGTGAACGTCGCCCCGCACCTCTTCTGGATTACCAGCCGCGCCGCGGGAATCGCGGCGATGCTGCTCGCCGGCGCCAGCGTCACGCTCGGCCTGATGATGAGCTCGAAGCGAAAGACAGAGAGCAAGCGCGATTTCCGCGCCCTGCACGAGGCGCTCTCGCTGACCACCCTGGCGATGGTCGCCGTCCACGGGCTGGCACTGCTCGGCGACCAGTTCTTCCACCCCGGCCTGAGCGGCATCGCGATCCCCTTCGTCGGCAGTTACCGCCCGCTCTGGACCGGCGTTGGAATCATCGCCGGCTACGGCCTGGCGGCGCTCGGCCTCTCCTACTACATCCGCAACCGCATCGGCGCCGCCCGCTGGAAGCGCCTGCACCGCCTCACCGCGGTCTTCTGGCTGCTGGCGGTCGTGCACACGATCAAGGCCGGCAGCGACGCCGCCCAGCCCTGGTTTCTGATCCTCGGCGCTCTCCTCGTCGTCCCGGCCGCCGTGCTGCTGGCACTGCGCTGGACCTCGCGCCTGGACGAGAGCCGCGGCCTATCCAGCGAGGTCGCGACGCTCGAATAGCCAGGCGCCGACCGCCGCGAGGAGGACCGCGGCCACGGTGACGCCGGCGAAGGCAAGCGGATCGATCCCGTCTTCGATCGCGTTGCCGTAGTACTTGAAGACCGAGACGTAGCGGACGCCGGAGAGGTCGGGATCGAGCCGCCCGATCAGGTCGATCAGGTACATCGTCACCAGCAGCCCCGCGACCGCACCGGTGACGACGCTGGTACGCAGCGAGAAGCCTGCGGCGATCGCGCCGAAGCCGGCGAAGAGCAGGGCCAGCGGCCAGACGTTGGCGTAGCCGGCGAGGGCCGAGGCGAACGAGAGGCCGGCGCCCGCCACGAGGCTGCCGAGACAGGTGAGCGCGACGGTGATGACCAGCACCACCGCCAACTCGATCGCGGTCGCGAGGAAGCCGGCGCCAACCAGGCGCGCGCGTGAGACCGGCGCCGAGAGCAGCACGTCGAGGCGGCCGCTTTCGGCGGCGCCGGTGAGCCCGCTGGCGATCGCCCGAACAGCCAGGTAGCCGAGCGCCAGCGGCACGATCAAACTCAGCATCTCCGCCTGCAGGTACTGCTCGACGCTGGTCAGTTGGCTGATCCCGAACGCTTCCTTAAGCGCTTCGGGGTAGCTCTGGACCGCTTTCGAGAGCGCGTCTTCGATCGAGGGGAAGATGACGACGATGAAGGCCGACCAGATGCCGAGCGGGATGCCCCAGGCGAGCAGCGAGCGCCGTCGGTCGGAGAGGTGGGCGCCGACGAGGGCCGCGACCTGGGCCCTCAAGCCTCTCCCTCCCCCTCTCCGTAATAGGTGAGGAAGATCTCCTCCAGAGTCGCGTGGCCGTACTCGGCCTTGACCACCCCCGGCATCGCGCGGACCTGCTCCAGCTCGACCGGCTCGGCGAACTCGACGTTGACCAGGTTGCGGCGCTGCGCCTTGGCGAGCAGGTCGGCGACGCGCTCGACCGCGATCAGCCTGCCCGCGCGGACGATGCCGACCCGGTCGCAGACCCGCTCGACCTCGTCGAGCTCGTGCGAGGAGAGCAGCACGGTGGCGCCGCGCTCGCGCTCCTCGGCGACGAGGGCGAGGAACTCCTCCTGCATCAGCGGGTCGAGGCCGCTGGTCGGCTCGTCGAGGATCAGCAGCTCGGGCGAGTGGAAGGTGGCGAGGATCAGGCCGATCTTCTGGCGGTTGCCGCGCGAGAGCCGGCCGAGCGGGCGGTCGAGGTCCGCTTTGAAACGCTCGGCCAGAGTGTCGGCGCGGCCGGTCCCTTCGATGCCGCGCAGGCGGGCGAGGACCCGCAGCGCCTCGCGCCCGCTGGTCTGCTTGCCGTAGCCGAAGTCGCCGGACAGGTTGCCGAGCCGGGCGCGTATCGCGACGCTCTCGCGCCGGCTGTCGAGGCCGAAGATGCGGGCGCTGCCGCTGCTCGGGTGGAGCAGGTCGAGCAGGGTGCGGATCGTCGTCGTCTTGCCCGCCCCGTTGGGCCCGAGGAAGCCGAAGACCTCTCCCGCGCCAACCGAGAAGGTGACGTCCTCGATCCCCGCGCCTTGCCGTAGAGCTTGGTCAGCCCCTCGGTCTCGATTACGACCATCGTCCAATGCTTTCAGGCCCGTCGGAGTGGATCCACATAATGCGCCCCCACCGAACCGCCGGGAGGAAGCCATGCCGTTTCTCGTCTTTGCCGCGATCGCGCTGATCGGCGCGGCGATCCATCGTCACCGCGACAGCCGGCCGCGCAGCGCCGCCCGCACGCTGGAAATCTTCCTCGTCTGGTGGATGGTCGTGGCGGTCGGCGTCGCCGCGATCTTCGGCGCGATGTTTCACTTCTTCGACGGCCCGAAGACCGCCCATGAAATCGGCTTCACCAACGGCGACGGCGGCTTCCAGACCGAGGTCGGCTTCGCCGACCTGGCGATCGGCGTGCTCGGGGTCCTCTGCTGCCGCTTCCGCGACGGCTTCCTGCTCGCCGCGGTGATCGCCGTCTCGATCGCCTACCTCGGCGACGCCTACGGCCACCTGCACCAGGCGGCGATCCACGACAACCACGCCCCCGACAACACCGGCCTCACCCTCTGGGCCGACTTCATCGCCCCGCTGGTCGCTATCGCCCTGTACGCCGTTTGGCGGCACGCACCGGTCGAAGGCGAGAGAGCATCGACCTGACCGAGAACCTGCACCCACAGCGCGAGCCGTCCGAGCCGCAGCAGCGGCTCTTCTCGGCCGGCTGGCAGCATTTCTTCCGGGTTCTTGGGGCGCAGCAGGAGGGGGCCTGCGGCTCTTTGGCGTTCGTCTCGGTCAACTCAGCCATTGGGAGAACTCCTTCAGCGCCTCGTGCTTGACGTAGTAGTAGGCCCAGAGGCCCGGCCGCTCGGAGCCGACGATGCCGGCGTCCTTGAGCTTTTTCAGATGGTGGGAGACGGTGGGCTGGGAGAGGTCAAAGAGCGGCACCAGCTCGCAGACGCAGACCTTGCCGGCGTGCTTGCGCAGCACGTCCACCAGCTGCAGCCGCACCGGGTCGCCGAGCGCCTTGGCGATCTCGCTCATCCGCTGTGCCTGCTCGCGCTCGATGTCGGGGTAGACCACCGGCTCGCAGCACGGCTCCCCGGCAGGGCGCTTTGCCTTGGGCTCGAGCTCCATATCGACAGTCATCTATTTACATATATCTATTGAAATTGCATTTGTCAATGCTTAGGATCGGCGCCGATGGCGCCTCGGGTGGGAATCAACGGCTTCGGCCGAGTCGGGCGCCTCGCCCTACGTGCGGCCTGGGATCGGCCCGGGCTGACCTTCGCCCACGTGAACGAGCTGCACGGCGACGCGGCCACCGCCGCCCACCTGCTGATGTTCGACTCGGTCCACGGGCGCTGGGCGGAGAGTGCCGACGGCGAGGGAACCGCTCTGGAGGTCGCCGGCCGACCGCTCGGCTACGGCTCCCTCCCCACTCCGGGCGAGGTTCCGTGGGCCGATGCCGGGGTGGAGATCGTGCTCGAGTGCAGCGGCAAGTTCCGCACCGCCGAGTCGCTGCGGCCCTACTTCGAGGGGGGCGTGCGCAAGGTCATCGTCGTCGCGCCGGTCAAGGACCGCGCCGCCGGCCTCTCGCTGATCCCGACGACCACCGGCTCGGCGACCGCGATCGGCCTGATCTTCCCGCAGCTGCAGGGGCGCCTCAACGGCCTCGCGGTGCGCGTCCCGATGCTGAACGCCTCGCTGACCGACTGCGTCTTCGAGGTCGAGCGCGCGACCGACGTGGAGGAGGTCAACGAGACCCAGGTCAAGCTGCCCGCCTGGTACGACAACGAGTGGGGCTACGCCAACCGCCTGGTCGACCTGGCCCTCGCGGCAGCGTCCTCGCTGGAGGACTGACCCCGACATGGCCGCCGCCGAGCCAACCGCGATCGGCCAGGGCGACCTGCGCAACTACACGCTGGTCACGGCTGCCTACTGGGTCGAGACGCTGGTCGACGGCGCGACCCGGATGCTCGTCCTCTTCTACTTCTACGAACTGGGCTACTCCGCCTTCGCGGTCGCCTCGCTCTTCATCTTCTACGAGATCTTCGGCATCCTCACCAACCTCCTCGGCGGCTGGCTCGCGGCACGGTTCGGGCTGAGGACGACCCTGTTCATGGGCCTCGGCACGCAGATCTTCGCGGTCTCGATGCTCGCCTTCGCGCCCCAGGCATGGCTCGTCGTCCCCTACGTGATGGCCTCGCAGGCCTTCTCGGGGATCGCCAAGGACCTGACCAAGATGAGCTCCAAGAGCGCGGTCAAGCTGGTCGTGGTGGAGGGGGACGAGTCCTCGCTGTACCGGTGGGTGGCGATCCTGACCGGGTCCAAGAACGCGCTGAAGGGGGTCGGCTTCTTCCTCGGCGGGCTGATGCTGACCCTGTTCGGCTTTCAGACCTCGATGCTGATCCTGGCGGCGTGCGTCCTCACCGCGCTCGTGACCGTCTCGCGCCTGATGCACGGGCACCTCGGTCGGCCCGACGCGAAGGCCAAGTTCAAGCACATGTTCTCCAACAACCGGGCGGTGAACGTCCTCGCCGCCGCCCGCATCTTTCTCTTCGCCTCGCGCGACGTCTGGTTCGTGGTCGGCTTGCCCGTCTACCTCGAGACCGTCCTCGGCTGGAGCTTTTGGCAGACCGGCGGCTTCCTGGCGATCTGGGTGATCGGCTACGGGGCCGTGCAGGCGGCGGCGCCGCGTTTCGTCCGCCGGCGAGGCATGGCAGCGGGCGCCGAGCCCGATGGCAGGACCGCGACCTGGCTCGCCTTCGTCCTGGCCGCATTCCCGGCCGCGATCGCGACCTGCCTCAGCGCCGGCGTCGATCCGGCGCCGGTGCTGATCGTCGGGCTGATCGCCTTCGGCGCGGTCTTCGCGATGAACTCGGCGGTCCACTCCTACCTGATCCTCGCCTACGCCGACAACGACAAGGCGGCGATGAACGTCGGCTTCTACTACATGGCGAATGCCGGCGGGCGCCTCGCCGGAACAGTGCTGTCGGGACTGCTCTATGAGTGGAACGGGCTGGTCGCCTGCCTCTGGACCTCGGTCGCCTGCGTCCTCGCCGCGGCACTGCTCTCGTTGCTCTTGCCGAGCAAGGCGTCGAGCCAAGGGCGCTCCGACGGCGAGCTCGCCGCTACTGTGGACACGTGAGCAAGCCCGGCTTGCATCGATCGACCGGCGGCCCGCACTTTGGCGCCGTAACGGGGGGAGCCCGCGGGACATCGGCTTCTACACCGCCCCTCGAGGAGGCCGCCTCCCTGCTCGCGACCCGATTGCGCGGGCGCCTGCCCGAGCTGGAAGCGGCCGTCACCACCCGCGTCCACGCGATCGCCGATCCTCGCGAAGTCTCCGACCCCAGTTACCTGCACAGCCTCAACAGTGCCCTCACCACCGCCCTCGATTACGCCCTGCTCGCGATCGAGCTCGGCGAGCGCCGGGCGCCCGGCATCCCGCCGACCCTGCTCGCCGAGGCCCGCCTGGCCGCCCGTGCCGGCGTTCCGCTCGACACCGTGCTGCGCCGCTACGTCTCCGGCAACGCTCTGCTCGGCGACTTCCTGGTCGAAGAGGCGGAGCGGGCCGAGGTCCCGACCTCCGTCCTGCGCCGCCTGCTGCGCCGCCAGGCC
>Ga0070683_100001943_pt1 | contig 16197 bp, 14 predicted proteins | sample KBSC713LmetaG_FD_64662 | JGI IMG/M metagenome (GOLD analysis project Ga0070683, IMG submission 64662) | Corn rhizosphere microbial communities from Kellogg Biological Station, Michigan, USA - KBS C7.1-3L metaG | ecosystem: Host-associated > Plants > Roots > Rhizosphere ...
TTCTCGATCGCGCGCCACGACTCGTCCTCGACGTCGGTTGCGGTGAAGGTTGGCTCGCCCGCGCACTTCACTCGCATGGCATCGACGTCATCGGAGTCGATGTCGTCCGCGAGCTCATCGAGCGAGCGACGTCGGCCGGGGGCGGCGACTTCCGGCTCGCGTCATACGAGGACATCGCGCGCGGCACACTCGACGTTCACGCGGATGTCGTCGTCGCCAACTTCTCGCTGATCGGCCGAGAGTCCGTCGACGATCTGATAGCGAGCATTCCCAAGCTTCTCGCGCCACACGGCTCGCTGGTGATTCAAACGCTTCATCCAGTGACGTCAACCGGCGATCAACCGTACCGCGACGGATGGCGTGAAGGATCGTGGACGGGCTTCAGCAATGCATTCACAAATCCAGCCCCGTGGTATTTCCGTCGTTTGGAAACGTGGGTTCATCTCCTCACGACGCGCGGATTTCGCATCGCCAGACTACTCGAGCCGTTGCATCCAATATCCGGAAAGCCCGCATCCATCATCTTTGTCGCCGAGGTGGCTGGCTAGCTCGCGGGAGCCCCGCTAATGTCAGCGGACTTCCTTGCGGAGAACGCTGCACCATGCCCACTCGAGTTCGATCTGTCGCGCTCGCCCTCCTCACCGCACTCCTCCCACAATTCGTAAACGCTCAAGCCACGACGGGTACTGTTCGCGGCAGAGTCACCGAAGCCGTCTCGGGCCGCGGCATCGCCAACGTGCAAGTCACGATTGTCGGCACACGACTCGGCACGTCGACTGGCGACGACGGGGCGTTCACGATCGCCGCGGTCCCGACCGGCGCACGCAGTGTTTCGGCGCGTCGCATCGGCTATCAACCGGCCACGAAGCTCATCAACGTCAACGCCGGCGACAACGCAGCGGGCGACATCGCGCTCAGTGAAAGCGCCGTGAACCTCAGCGAAGTCGTCGTCACCGGCACCGCCGCTCCGACGGAAAAACGTAAGCTCGGAACCAGCGTCGCCGCCGTCGACTCCACGCTCATCAGTCGCGCGCAGGCCGTCACCGTCGATCAAGCGATGCAGGGGAAAATTCCCGGCGCGCAGATCACGCAGAACTCGGGTAGTCCGGGGGGCGGCGGCATCTCCGTTCGACTTCGCGGCACGAACTCATTCATCTCCGGCTCGGATCCGCTCTACATCGTCGACGGCGTCATCGTCGACAACGAATCCGCACAGCTCGCCGACCTCGGCACGCGTTCGAATCCGCAGAACCGTCTCGCCGATTTGAATCCCGACGACATCGACCGCATCGAAGTCATTCGCGGTGCGGCAGCCGCTGCGCTCTACGGCTCGCGCGCGAACAACGGCGTCGTGCAGATCTTCACGAAGCGCGGCAATGTCGGACGTCCGCGCTTCACGCTCACGTCGCGCTTTGCGGAGAGTGAGCTGCGCGAGCAGCAGCCGTTCAACCTGTATCCGTTCAACGAGAACGGGCTGCCGGTGGCGCGCTTCAATTATCAGGACAACATCTTCCACCGCGCGCCGACAACGGAGCAGAATCTCACGATCGAGGGCGGTTCCGATCAAACGCGTTATTACCTCAGCGGCAACTTCTCGAACGAAGACGGAATCATGCGGTCGACGTCGTCGCGGCGGAGCGGGGCGCGCGTCAACCTGCAGCAACAGCTGTCGCAGAAGCTGATCGCGAACGTCACCGCGAATTACGTGTCGACGAACAATCAGCTGCAAGCGTTCGGCGAACAGAATGACTACGGCATCATGGGCTCGCTGTTCTTCGCTCCGACGAACATCGACTTCCGCCCGGTGAACGGCATCTATCCCTTGCCTCCGTCACTCGGCACGAATCCGCTTCTCGCGATCGATCGAATTCGGAACCCGCAGTCGATCAATCGCTTCATCGGTTCGTCGAAGCTGACCTGGACGCCGATTTCGAGTCTGCTCCTGGACTACACGATCGGCGTCGACAATACCGGCTTCGAGCAAGACCAATTCGTCCCGCGCGGAGCGGTACTGGGCACCGCTCCTCTGGCGACCGGCCGCTCACAGTCCGTCTTCGAGAACTCACGCGTCATCAATCAGGACGCGATCGGCACATACACGTGGCCGCAGATCGGCGGCCTCGAGATGCGAACAACGGGGGGCGCGAACTACACCTCGCAGCGCGTTCGCACGACGCAAGCGACAGCGAACGGGCTTGCGCCGGTTGGGGATCTCGTAAGCGCGGGTTCGGTTTTCTCCGCGACGCAGCTCGACATCGAGCTCCGCACCCTTGGGTTCTACGCGCAGCAGGAAGTCGGCATCAACGATCGCCTCTTCCTCAACGCCGGCATTCGCTACGACGCCTCTTCGACCTTCGCTCCGTCGGAACGCTGGCAGGCCTTCCCGAAGTTGTCGGCATCGTATGTCGCGTTGCCGAGTCGTCCGGGAATCTTGAATAGCGTGCGATTGCGAAGCGCACTGGGATGGGCCGGGAGCCAGCCAGGTCTCCTCAACGCGTACTCTCAGTTCATCACCTATACACAGGCGCCGTTTGGCGGACGCCCGGGCTTCGTCAATGACGTTACGTACGGCAACCCGACGCTCCGCAACGAGCGCGCGCGTGAATGGGAAGTCGGATCTGACGTGGGCTTCTTCGGCGGACATGTCGCGCTCGAGGCCACGTACTATGACCGACTGGTCTCCGATCTTCTGTTCTTCCGCCCGCTGCCGACCAGCACTGGGTTCTCCCGGCAGTTCTATCCGATCGGATCGATGTCGAACAAAGGCGTCGAGCTCGCGCTGAACACGACGAACATCGAGCTGCCGAACTTCACGTGGAGCTCGACGGCGACCTACACACGCAACAAAAACCTCGTCGAAAGCCTGTCGATTCAAGACTTCCAATCCGCAGGCGGATATCCGAACCGCATTCGGGCCGGCGAACCGGCGGGCGTCTTCTACGGTTCATACGCGGCTCGCGATTGCATCACCGGCGCGTTCTTGCTCGACTCGCTCGGCCGCTACCGCCGCAGCAATCAGACGGTCGACCTCGGCGCCACGCTCGCACAGCGCGAAGCGATCAGCCACGGCACTTGTAACGATTCTCTCAACGCAATCATCGGCGACCCGAATCCGAAGTGGATGGGGTCTTTCCTCAACGAGTTCACCCTCGGAAAGAAGCTTCGTTTCCGTGCGCTGCTCGACGGTGTCTACGGCAACAAGGTCATGAATCTCTCGACGCGCGCCCAGAACGCCGGCATCGCGAGCAATTCATACTCGTACGAGCGTGAGCTGCTTCCGTACGGCGATCCGCGCAAACTCGCGCCGGGCTTCAACGCCCGAGCGCAGGGCATCTTCCAATACTGGGTCGAAGACGGAAGCTTCACGAAGCTACGCGAGTTGTCCGCGACGTACACGCTCGATCCCGCGGCGGTCCGTCGCTACTTCCGGGACGGTATCGACCTCACCGTCTCCGGCCGCAACCTCTGGGTCTGGACCAAGTACAGTGGCTACGATCCCGAGATCAATCTGTTCGGCACGAACGCCGGCGGACTCGGTTCGGTGCAGACGACCGCGGCAGATCGCGGGTTCGATTTCGGCGGCTATCCCATTCCGCGCGTGTGGTCGGTCAGCGCGCGCATCTCTTACTGACGGAGACGATCATGCGCACAACGATCAAGCGCGCGGCGATCTTCTCCGCCGCCGGCATCCTCGCCGGATGCAATCTCGACTTGCAAAATCCGAATTCACCGACGCAAGAACAAGTCACGACGAGCGTTGATGGCGTGATCGCGCTGGCGACCGGACTTCAGGGGCGCTTCGCGACGTCGTACTTCAACTATGCGTACATGGCCGGCCTCGTGACCGACGAATTCGCGTCGACGAGTGCCGCACTGATCTCGATCAGCGACTCCGAGCAGGGCGCGGTTCCATCGGGGACGGCCATCGCCGACAACGTCTTCAACTCGATCTATCGCACGGTCCGGACGGCCGACGATCTGCTCGCCGGCTCGGTCGCTCTCGCGTCGCAGTTCGAGCCTGGAACGCGGAGCGGCATTCGCGCGCTGGCGTTCGCACTCAAGGCCGAGTCGCTCGGCGAGGCGATCCAGTCCTATCAAAGGCTTCCGATCAATACCTACGGCGTCACGGCTCCGACGTACGTCGGGCGCGCCGAGGCGCTCGCATACGTCCGTGCCCTGCTCGACTCGGCGACGGCCGAGATCACGACGACGCCGCCGAGCTCGTTCTTCAATACGAGTATTCTCACACCGGGCATGAGTCTGACGAACGTCGTGCAGCTGTTCCGCGCCCGTTATGCGCGAATGGCGAACGACGATGCCACCGCGCTCGCCGCGGCGAACGCAGTCTCGCGAACGGTGCTTTCGACGTTGAGCTTTCCGGCTCCATCGGTGAATCCATTCGCCAACGTCACCGGCGGAACGAATGGCATCGCGCCGCGGCGTCAGTGGCGGCTGTCGATGAACCCGGCCGATCAGCGTTGGCAGTATTTCATCTCGCCGTCGACGACACTCACGGGCCGCATCGGCGCACTGCTCGACAACTGGTCGCGCTACGCGAATCCGCAGGCGCCGCTTCCGGTCTACATGCCGGACGAAGCCTTGCTGATCAAAGCCGAAGCCCTCGCGCATCAGAATCAGCTCGCGGCGGCACAAGCTGCGCTCGATTCCGTTCGAACCGATTGCGCGGGCGGCCGCGGGCTCGACGACCCGAAAGCATGCTTGCCCGCGCTTGGGGCTCAATTGTCGCAAGCTGATTTGCTGACGGAGATCTACACCCAGCGTCGATACGAGTTGTTCAGCACGGGCCTCCGATGGGAAGATGAGCGTCGTCGCGCCGCCGTTCGCGGCCCTGTGGCCGCTCCCGCTGTTCCGTCCGACGCACAGCGTTGCTGGCTGCCGTATGCTGTCGGCGACCGCAACGCCAATCCCAATGCAACCTTCGCCGCGCTTCCCGATCCCACGGAGCCGTCGGCCTTCCCCGCTAGCTGCCCGGCACAGTGAGAGCCGATACCGATATGAGAAATCTCAAAAGCCTCGCCGTCGCCATTACATGCGCGCTCGCGGCCGCCTGCGGAACGAAAGAGGCGGCGAGTCCGCTCGAACCGACCGGACCGACGGGCCGCGTCCGATTCGTCGACATGATCACCGACACGACGAAAGGTCGTGTGAACGCGATCCTCGAGGGCGTTCCGTTCGGCGTCAATCTCGTGTACGGCCAGAGCACCCCCGCCACGTTGCCATCGCCGTCGACCGCGAACTACTCGGCGGTCTACGCGGGGAATCGCACGCTTCTTCTCAAACGAACCGCTGATACATCAGCCGTGGTCGCGACGATCAGCTTCACCGTCACGTCTGGTCAAGATCAGACGATCTACGCAATCGGCGGTGCGGGTGGAACGGCGGTCACGTCGTTGTTCGTGCAGGACGACAATTCGGCGGTCGCGGGAAGCGGAACTCGCTTGCGCATCGTGAACCTCAGCCCGACGGCTGGTGCGGTTGACGTTTTCGTCACCGCGGCGAATGCAGATCTATCGGCCGCAACGCCCGCGTTTACAAACGTCGGCTATCGAGGAGCCTCGACGTATCTCACGCCGGCCATCGGCGCGTATCAGATCCGCTTCGTTCCCGCCGGCACGGCCGCGGCGTCCCGCGCCGGGGCCGTCGTCGCGACGACGTCCGTCACGCTGACCGCCGGTGCCGGGCGAACTGTCATCATCGGCGACCGCAACACCGGAGGGTCGCCGCTGACGACAACGATCCTCACTGATCAGTAACCCAAGTCGCGGGACGGGCGATGGGGGATTGGCGATGGTGAGAAGCGGGACGATGTTGGATTTGCGAACAACATCGTCCTCCTGATGGCGGAGAAGCGGCCGGAGGATCCGCCTTTCCGCGCAGTCGGGCAGTTAGGCACCAATTACGCGCGCGCCGCCAACCCTACCACCGCCCCGCCAAGAACAAGCCACGCCGAATTGACCTTCCAGTGAAGCAAGAGAATCGCTGCGAGGACCGCCAACCCGAGCGTCGTTAGATCGACCACCGCGGCGCGCGCCAATTGCGCAGTCACGACTGCCATCAACGCGAGCGACGCAACATTCACCGCGTCGAGCACGGCCCGCGCCGTTGGCGAACGTCTCATCGCGGGAATGAGCTTTCCGCTGATCGCGACAAACACGAACGCCGGAAGAAAGATCCCGATCGTGGCGACGGCCGCTCCGCTCGCGCCGTGCAGGACGTATCCGATGAACGTCGCCGTCGTGAACACCGGCCCTGGCGTCATCTGCCCGACGGCGACGGCGTCGAGTAGCTGCCGTTCAGTGAGCCAGTGGAGACGCTCGACGAGATCCGAGCGCAGGAACGCGAGCAGCACGTAGCCGCTGCCAAAAAGAACCGAACCAATCTTCAGGAACACTCCGAGGAGTGGGACGAGGCTCACAGGGATCGCCGCGGCGGTTCCGACGCCTCCCGCCTGGAGGAGCAGCGGCGCCAACAACCCCTCACCGATACGGCCGTCTGCCGGTTTAGAAAACGCTAACGTTCGCAAACTCAGCGCGATGACGACGGCACCGGCGAGAATTCCGAGCTCGTTGACACCGACCGCCGCAGCAACGATGCACGCGACCGCCAGCACAATCAGCCACGCCGATTTGAGTGCCGTTTTCGCGAGGCCAATGAGCGCTTGCAACACGATGGCAATCACGACGGGCTTGATCCCGTAGAGAAGCCCTGCGACCGCCGGCAGGCTGCCGAACCGCACGTAGCCCCACGCGATCGCGCCGACGATGAACGCCGCCGGAAGGATGAACGCGGCCCCTGCGACGATCAGGCCGAGCCAGCCCGCTCGCGCGTAGCCGACGTGAATCGCGAGCTCCGTCGAGTTCGGCCCTGGAATCAGGTTCGTTGCACCGAGGTAGTCGAGGAATTCCTCGCGCGTGAGCCATGCTCGACGGCGGACGACTTCGTCTTCCATCATCGCGATGTGGGCGGCGGGACCGCCGAACGCGATGGTTCCAAGCTTGAGGAAGACGAGCGCGAGCTCACGCATGCGTCATCCTAATGGCGGGGTCAATCACCGAGCCGGGCGTGATCTATTGGCGACGCAGTCGGTACGGGGATTCCTTCGCTTCTTCGACGATCTTCGCCGTCTCCCACCAGTCATCGACCAAGGCCTGAACCGCCGCGGCATCGTCGTGATCGCCGCGGATGTAGACCGGGCCGGTGAAAACTGTCGGCCGCGACTCGGCGCCGACAATCGTCATTGAGAACAACCAGCGGAGGTGCGGACGCTGTCGGCCGACGCTTCGGACAGAGCAGCGGACGGTTCGCCCATCGCGGGTCGTAATTGTCAGGGGCTCGTTTTCGGACGGCGGGAACGGCATCGAGACCGAGGTGGGCGTCGGGGTGTTCATGTCCCAACGATTTCACCAGGGCAGACGTCACTAGGCACCAGCCCGTTAAGGCGGCAACGGCTGCCGCCCGCTCAACTGCATTCCAGCCGCGGAGTTAGACGCCCCAAATCGATGATAGAACCCGGCGCCAGTTGCCTCCGAGCATCAAGCCGATGTCCGCATCGCTGTATTTCCTACGAATGAGCCCTTCGGCGAGATCGTACGTGCGCTTTGGATGATCGAGCCCGGGAACAGCAAGCTTTCCGTCCGGTCCGGCATGGAAGTGATATCGATCGAAATTCGGCTGATTGCTCGGGATTTCCTGCTTTGCTTCGGCACTATTGACCGGATTCGCATTTCCGACGAGGTCGAGATCTCCGCCAATGCCGGCGTGCTCGACGCCCACGGTCTTCGCGACGTGATCGAAATGGTCGAGCACATTCTCGATCGTCACCGGCTCATCGAGCTTCACCATGAACCGAATCATCGGGATGCCCATGACGCCGCCCAGCTTCGCGAGCTTCACGATCATCTCGTCGGTTTTCGCGCGAAGATGTCCCGGTGCAACCGCGCGACACGCCGAGTGCGAGACGATCACGGGCTTCGTCGCTGCGGCAAGCGCGTCGAGCGTCGTCCTGTCCGCCGCGTGCGCGAGATCGACGGCCATGCCCACCTTCTGCATTCTCGCGATGATCTGCGCGCCGTAGTCGGTGAGACCACCGTCAGTCTCGGCGAGGAATCCTGAACCGAGTCGATTGGTCTGGTTGTAGGTGAGTTGCGACGAGCGTTGGCCGAGCCCCCAGAATGTGTCGACGTCATCGACGGTGCGAAAATGATCGGCATTCTGAAAGTCCAATAGAATTCCGATTTTCTCATCCGTCGCGAGACGAGCAAAATCCTCCGCACCGCCGACGCGAATGAACCACTGAGGATACGCCGCGACGAATCCGTTCCACTCGGCGATAGTGCGCAGTGCGCCATCGTAGCTCGACGCGCCTTCCCCAACACCGAACACACGAAATCCGGATGTGCGGTACTCCTCCCAGTTCGCGGCTGTGAATGCGTTCGGCTTTCGCTTCCACTGCTCGCTGAGGGGCGGACGAATCGCAGTGTCCGCGAAGCGAAACTGATTCAGCATGTCGACGACGACGGTTCCGCGAACGAGGCGTATCGCGCGCTCCGAATATTCGGTCGTCGAATGCGCGAACAATCGATATCGCCGGCGCAGTACGGAAGGAGCGGGCATCACCAGTCCGGCGGCGAACAACGCCATCGCGCCGACGGCACTCCGCCGAGAGACATTGCGGGCGTTCGGCGTCGTCGCTGAATCGTCGATCACTGTGTTCTCCAGAGGTTGGCTCGTCGACGGACGCCCGTCGATCCGAGGGATTTTCAGCGCGCGACGATCTACGCACAAGGCCAAATTAATTCGCAAGGGTCGTCGGCTTCTGTACCTTCCGATACCCGTGATGGAGCTGCGATGCGACACCTTCGTGCCATACTGATTCTTCCAATTATTGCTGCGTGCGAGAAGCAGATCTCGACGCAACGAGCGACGGACGGCTACGTCCCGCAGGTGCGCCACATTACCGTGACGACCGTTCCGCTGCTCGTGAAGGAACAGCAGCAAGTGTTGCCGTTTTTGAAGGAAGACTTCGCCAAGGGCGGCCTGCTCGAGGGGAAAGAGGTATACGCGTTCTCACCGTCGAGCATCACGGTAGTCGAAGGCGACACGATTCGGTTTACGCTGATCAATCCTGAGGACGACGATCACTCGTTCGTCCTCCCGGATTTCGCCGTGCCGCTCTCACCGAAGAAATCGGTCGACACGACGTACGTCGCGCGACACGCCGGAATCTTTCCGATCGTCTGCGCCGTGCAGTCGCATCTACCAATGATGTCTGGCCAGCTCGTCGTCCTACCAGCCGCGATGATGCCGGGCGTGCGAGCGTCGGACTCGGCACGCGAATCGAAGAAATAGCTGCCGTCTACCCGCTGTTCCGCTACGGATGACCGTGCGCCATTTGATCGCCTCGAGCTAGAGCGAGATGGTGCGCCGCGTGATGATCGCCCTCGGTCAGCAGTCCCGCGAATCCAAGACCGCGAATCCGGGCCACGACTCGCGAGTCCGCCGCGTTCTTCGCCGTGACCGTGATCTCGGCGCCGTCCGCGACTTCCGTTGCAATTGCGTGATAGTCGGCCTCCTGATCCAGGGCGCGGGTGTGGTTCATCGCGATTCGTTTGATCGCCTCCGCGGTCCGTCCGGTCCCCGTCGCGCGAATTTCCACGCCGCCGGGAACGTCGCGCTGAGCGACGACGGCTCGCAGAACCACGTCGTCCATGTCGATCAAATGCTGGCGAAGCGCCTCGATGTTGACCGTCGACCAGTCGGTGTTCGGATCGGCTTTGAGCTGTCTGACGATTTCACCGATCGTGGCGAACGCCGCCTGCCCCGAACTGGTGGGCGGCGAGCCGGCGCAATCCTTCATCATCCGCGCGTGCATCGATGGATCCATCGCCGAATGATCCGTCGTGCCCGCGGCCATGCGAGCGCAGTCAGCGCTCGTTGGGGATTGCGCGCGGATCGGCGACGCGACTGCGAATACAGCCAAGGCACCGGCGCCAATTACCTTGATGCGAACCATGCGTTCCTCGCTATAGAGTTGTGCGCGAACAATGTTGAAAAGCGGCGCGGACCGAAGGGACTAAAGTCTCAGGCCTTTGTCGAGGAGCGTGTGTGATCGATCGAGACGCACTTGCCCGGCTACCGTTGTTCGCCGACATCTCGCCGCGCGCGATCGACGTGCTTGCGTCCCGCGCGATCAAGACTGAATTCGCCGCCGACGAGGTCATCTTCCTCGCCGGCTCGCCGCCGCGTGGTTGGTTCGTCGTTCTCGAGGGTCTGGTCCGCGTTGTCAGTGGCGCGAGCCCGCGACAGCACGTCATTCACACCGAGAGCGTCGGCGGCACGATGGCGGAAGTTCCGCTTTTCACCGGCGCCACGCACCCCGCAACAGGGATCGCTGCTGAGCCAACACGATGCGCGCTCTTCGAGCGTCGAGCACTGGAAGCGGCGATCGGCGAGTGCCCGGAGATCGCGTTCGTTCTTGCCAAACGACTCGCGCTTCGCGTTGAGACGCTGGTTGCCCGTCTCGAAGCGAGATCCGCAACGAGCGTTCGGTCTCGACTCATCGCCTTCTTACTTGAACGACATGCCGCATCGACACGCAAATCGCTGTCGCTCGGCATGACGCAGCAGCAGCTCGCTGAAGAACTCGGAACGGTTCGAGAAGTCGTCGTCCGGGAGTTGAGACGGCTGAGGCACGAAGGACTCATCGTGTCCGCTGCGAATGGACGATTCCGCATCGCCGATCCAACCTCGCTGCGGAACGCCTCGGACAGCGCCGCAAAAACGTAGAGACAAGCTCGTTAGTAGAGCGTCCACCCAGCGAAAGGCCAGAATTCCGAGCGTCAGCCGGCGCGTGGCACTCCCGATGCATTTCCCGGCAGTCCCAGTAGCTGTGAGTGTTTTGTGATGTACAAGTTCTTCAGCCGCGCCGTCGCGGCATCCATCCCGCTGGTCGTGGCCGCGGGATGCGGACCGATGCGTGCCAACTCCTCGCTCTCCGCGCCGGGGAACGCAATCGTCTACTTCAGCAATGAGTCGCTCGACCAAGCCGATGTCTACGCGATTGCCTCGAGCTCCATGCGGACACGCATCGGAACTGTCCTCGCAGGACAGACACAGGCATTGCCAATCTCCGAGATGGCCATCGGCAACGGCGACGTCACGGTGGTCGCACGGCTTCTCGCACATTCCGGCTACATCGCCGCCGGCCCCCTTTCACTCCACCCGGGCGATAGGTACAGCATTCGATTGCCGTCGGAGCTCGCCAGCACCCTCGTCATACTTCCGGCTCGCGACAAAGACATTGTCGCCGCGGAGCGCGGGCGTCCGTGAAGTCCACTCGAAGTGGGCCGAATCAGCTTCCCTGATTAGTCCGCCGCGCGCTAAGAGATTGCTGTTTGGGACGAGACGCTAGTGCGCGCGGCCAACACGGCGTATCCTACCTTCGGTTGTACTGATCCAGACTGACTGAAGGAGGTCTCCGTGACGACTAAACGCGTTGCCACCACGCTCGTTCTCTCCGTCGCGCTGATCGGCGGTCCGTCACTCGCGCGCTCACAGGGCGGCGGCATGGCGGGAATGAGCGGAATGGATCACATGAACATGGGTCGCGAGATCGTGATCCCGAAGGGCGTCCTGTACACGAAGGCGGACGTCGAGTTCATGCAGGGCATGATCGCGCACCACTCACAGGCGATCGTCATGTCGCGGATGGCCGAATCCCACGGCGCAAATCCGCAGGTATTGAAGCTCTCGAACAAAATCGATCAGTCGCAGATCCCGGAGATCCACATCATGCAGGTGTGGCTCAACCGGAATAAGCAGTACGCACCCGACACGTCGTCCTGGCACAACATGACGATGGCGGGCATGCTGACGACCGCGCAGCTCGCCGAGCTGGACTCGGCGAAAGGAGTCGACTTCGACCGCGCGTATCTGCGCCTCATGATCCAACACCATGCCGGCGCGCTGAAGATGGTCGACGACCTCTTCAACGTCGCGCTCGCCGGTCAAGATGTCGACGTAAACGTCTTCGCGAACGACGTCGTCACCGCGCAGACCGGTGAGATCGGCATCATGCAGCGCTTGCTCACGCAGCTGCCGGCCAAGTGAAGGGCCGCTGCACTCTCCCGTAGTCCCCCCGCCCCCCCCGCCACCGGAGTTCGTCCCGATGCGCAGTTCATGGAAGCTGATAAGCCTCATCGCGACCACCGTCGCGCCGATGCTCGTTTCGGCGCAGACCTATCCGAGCGCCGCGGATCCGCGGAGCAACCTCAAGCCGGGCCGATTCGATGCCGGAGTCGCCGCGAGCAACATGCGGCTCGTCTCGTTCTCGCCGAAACCGGTGCTATTCGACACGACGCGCGGCCTCACCTTCATCAACTCCGACCTGGCATTCGGTAACGGCCACTACGCGTATCAGGGCAACTTCGCCGGCTTCACGATTTGGGACGTGAGCAACCCGGCAAAGCCCGTCGTCGCGTCAGTCATGGATTGCATCACGTCGCAGGGTGATCCGTCGATCATCGGCCACCTGCTCTTCGTCTCAGCCGAGGGCGCCGGAAACCGCAACGACTGCGGGAAGGGCGGCGTGCAGGATCCGAAGGATCACATGGCGGGCGTGCGAATCTTCGACGTCTCCAACCCGAAGGCGCCGAAGCTCATCAAGAACGTGCAGACCTGCAAAGGCTCACACACGCACACGGTCATCCCGAGTCCGACCGATAAGAAGATCATCTACATCTACGTCTCTGGACAAAGCGCTGCGCGGCCCGAGACGGAGCTTGCCGGATGCAAGAACGGCACGGATCCCGATGATCCGACGAACTCGCTCTACATGCTCGACATCATCAAGGTGCCGCTCGACCACCCGGAGCAAGCCGCGGTGATCCCGGGCGCGCGCATCTTCAGCGGCCTCGATGGTGCGACGACCTGCGTGACCTTCTGCGCTCCGACCGATCCCAATCGCGCAGCCCGCGGCCGCGGCCGTCGAGGTGGCGCCGATTCAGCGACGGCGGTCGACGTGCCGGTGCACACCGGCCCACGCAACTGCCATGACGTGACGGCCTACCCAGCGATGCATCTGCTCGGCGCGGCATGCTCGAGCCACGCGATCATGGTGGACGTCTCGAACCCTGAGAAGCCGGTTCGTCTCGCGACGCTGACCGACACGAACAACTTCCAGAGCCGTCACACGGCCGGCTTCAGCAACGACGGAAAGAAGACGCTCTGGACGGACGAGTGGGGCGGCGGCACCGGTCCGATGTGCCAGGCCGGGAGCATCATGGAGCTCGGCGGTAACACGATCGTGGTCGCCAGCGCGAACAACAAGAAGTTGACGCAGCACGCGTACTTCAAGCTTCCGACTGCGCAATCAGCGCAGGAGAACTGCGTCTCGCACAACGGCGGCCTGGTCCCGGTTCCGGGTCGCGACCTCTACGTCCAGGGCTGGTATCAGGGCGGCATTGACCTCATGGACTTCACGGATGCGGATCATCCGACTGAGATCGCGTATTTCGATCGCGGTTCGATCGACGCGCCGAGCGATACGTCAAAGGCGAGCGAGCGCTCGCGCTACACAATCGGTGGATCGTGGGGCGCGTACTACTGGAACGGCATGGTCTACTCGTCGGAGCTCGACCGTGGCTTCGACGTCTATGAACTGACGCCGAGCGATCAGCTTTCCGCGAACGAGCTCGCCGCTGCAAAGCTCGTGAAGCTCAACGAATACAACCCGCAGAGCCAGCCGAAGCTCGTTTGGCCGGCTGCGTTCCCGGTCGTGCGTTCGTACGTCGACCAGCTCGCGCGCGGCGACGGCTTGGCAAGCGATCGCGTCGCCGCGATCAACAAAGCACTCGACGCCGCCGAAAAGCAGACCGGTGCGGCGCGCGGCGCATCCCTGTCGAAGCTCGCGACGCAAGTCGACGGCGACGTGAAGAGCGCGAAGGATTCGGCGCGCGTGAAGACGCTCGCGTCGGAAATCCGCCGTCTGGCCGCCGTTTCAAAGTAGCGATCGCAATAAAGCAGTGAATAGAACAAAACGGCGCCCGAATTCGGGCGCCGTTTTTTTACCCAGCGAGGCGTCGCTAGCGATTTCCGTCTCGCGTCCAAAGCACGAGTGCTCCGCACTTTGCGGCGTCCTTGAGCTCCGCCGGCACCGACGCGGGCCGCACGTACAGTTCGATCGCCGCAAGCTGCTCGGCGAAGATCTTGTCGAGATCGAGCGGATTCGCGGCCTCGAACGGATAGATCCGAACGCCGTCGCGCACGACTGCCGAATAGCACGGCGATGACGCACTCGATGCGGACTTCATCGCGAGCAGCGACTCTCCGTGTGGGCCGTCCGCGACGAACGCGCCCGCGTCAGCCTTTAGAAGATTCGCAAGTGGACGACCTGAGGCGGCATCGAGCTGCGCGCGGGTGAAAAACTTTCCCTGCCCTTTGGTTCGACGACCGTTGAACCCGGCGAATTTCAGGTCCGTCGCCTGCCCTTTCGCTTTCGCCGTATCCGCTGCCGCAACTGGCAACAGCTCGAGCTGGATCGGCATCCTGATGTTCTCGCCGCTTTTAAAGTTGTCGAAATACGCTTGATAGCCGCGCGCGACCACTTCGACGATGTGCCCGCCGTCCTCGAGATCCGGGATGCGCACGATGCCAGCCGCGTCGGTGATACCGGCCTCGATGGTGTGGTCGACTGTGACCGTTGCACCGCGGATCGAGACCGTATCGCCCGCCCGGTGCAGGCGAAGCGTTACGTCACGGGTCCCTTGGGCGCCGATCACCCCGACGGGGACAAGGACGGCGCCGAGAGACGCCAGGCAAAGAGCTCGCTGAATTCGCATGAGAATTTGTGTTTGGTCGCGCGGCGAACGCCGCCGGATTCCCTACAAGCTAATCCGAATCGCCCGATTGGCCGACCTGCGAGATTTCATGGAAGCAGATGATCGCGTGTCCTCTACAATCCAATCTCCCCAAAGCGACATGGCACTCACAACGCCGGCGACTCGCACTGCGATCGAGCCGCGACCAACGACGCTCCTTTCACCTACGCGCCTCGGCGATGCGCTCGGCCTTCGAATCACGTTGGCTGCCGAGACCTTCCAGCACACCGGCAGCTTCAAGTTCCGCGCGGCGTATCGCGTCGCGACGTCGATCCCGAACGACGAAGTCATCGCCGTGAGCAGCGGCAACTTCGGACAAGCAATCGCTCTCGCCTGCCAGTTGACCGGGAAGCGCTGCACCGTCGTCATGCCAAACAACTCGGCCTCGGTGAAAGTCGACGCGGTGCGTTCGTACGGCGCGACCACTGACCTGATCGACACGAAGATCATCAGCCGCGAAGATCGCGTCGCGCAGTTGGTCGCTGAGCATCCGCATTCGTACGTCGCGAGCGCGTACGATGACGAATTTGTGATCGACGGAAATTCGACGCTCGGAACCGAGCTCGCTGCCGTCGCGGGTGGTTTCGACGCGGTCATCGCGCCGATCGGTGGCGGCGGACTCACCGCCGGTCTCGTGAAAGGGCTTCGTGCGGCTGGCAGCAACATTCCGGTGTTCGCGGCGGAACCGGCGATCGCGAACGACGCCGCCCAGTCGTTCCGCTCCGGACACATCGTCAAGAGTGCAACCGAGATTCAAACGATGGCCGACGGCGCTCGAACGCGCGCGATTGGAAAACACAATTGGGCAATCCTGCAGCACGGACTTGCCGACATTGTTGAAGTGCCGGAAGCAAACATCGCCGAAGCGGTGCGACTTCTCTTCTCTCTCGCCAACGTCAAAGCGGAGCCGACGGGCGCGCTCGGCGTCGGAGCGCTGATCACCGCTCGCGAGCGGTTCGCAAACCAACACGTGTGCGTCGTGATCACGGGCGGCAACGTCGACACCGGGCGGTATCGCGATTTGCTCGGCGGCGCGAACAGCGCGTGACGAACATGCTGGCGTAATCGCGGCCGTGAGGGAAACGATCACTCTCGCGTGTCCTTCCGGCGTCGACCAACTCTGACAGGAGGAGGCGAGTCGCATGGCTCATGAGAAAACGGTGGCGCGGCGCCATTGGCTCGACCACGTGCGCTCTGATGCGCGGCTCGCCTCGCGCGGATTCAGGCGCACGCCGGGATTCTTCGTGACGGCGGTGATCATTCTCGCCATCGGCATCGGCGCATCGGTGGCGATGTTCGC
>Ga0070683_100001949_pt1 | contig 16174 bp, 18 predicted proteins | sample KBSC713LmetaG_FD_64662 | JGI IMG/M metagenome (GOLD analysis project Ga0070683, IMG submission 64662) | Corn rhizosphere microbial communities from Kellogg Biological Station, Michigan, USA - KBS C7.1-3L metaG | ecosystem: Host-associated > Plants > Roots > Rhizosphere ...
CGGCCGCTGCCCGAGCGCGACCTGCGCGCCTTCTACGAGCCGGCCGTGGAAGCGATCGCCGAGAGCGGGATCGCGGTCGAGGTCTCGACCGCGGGCCTGCGCAAGCCGGTCGGCGAGCTCTACCCCTCGCGCCAGTTCGCCGAGATGTGCGTCGAGGCCGGCGCTGTCTTCGCGCTCTCCTCCGACGCCCACCTGCCCGAGCAGGTCGGCTTCGAATACGCGCAGGCGGTGCGCTTCCTCGACGAGCTGGGTATCTCCGAGATATGCGTCTTCGAGCAGCGCCGGCGGAGCCTGGCCCCGCTGGGCAGCCGCGTCGGCTGAGCATGGTCGGACTCGGCTACGACAGCCACCGCTTCGCCGAGGGCCGCCGCCTCGTCCTCGGCGGGGTCGAGATAGAGCACAGCCACGGCCTCGAAGGTCATTCCGACGCCGACGTCCTCACCCATGCGGTGATCGACGCCCTGCTCGGCGCCTGCGGCGGCGGCGACATCGGCACGATGTTCCCCGACGCCGACCCGGCCTGGAAGGACGCCGACTCGCTCGACCTCCTGCGCACCGTCGTCGGCACGATCGCCGGCCCGATCGTCAACATCGACGCGACTCTCGTCTGCGAGCAGCCCCGGCTCGGTCCCTACAAGGCGGAGATGGAGCGGACACTCGCCGAGGCCACCTCCGCACGGGTCAGCGTCAAGGCGACCAGCAACGAGGGAATGGGCTTCGTCGGCCGCGGCGAGGGGATCGCCTGCATCGCCGTCGCCAGCGTCGATACCGAATAGGCTTCCGGCGGGATGGCGAACTCGAAACTGAGCGTGGCCGGGCTGCGCGCCTCCGTCTCCGACTCGATCTTCGAGGTGAAGGTGCTGCGCGAGGCCGGGATCTTGGCGCCGATTCGCCCCGACCGGGCACTGAAGATCGGCGGCGCCTTCCTCCGCTGGGGGGCCTCTCCGGCGTGCGGGGTCACCACCGCGGCGATCCACCACCCGCACGAGCTGGCGATCCTCGACGAACGCGGCGCCCTCAGCTGGCAGCGGCTGCACCGCCGCTCCAACGCCCTCGCACACGCCTTCGCGGAGCTTGGGATCGGGCCCGGCGACGGGGTCGGGATCATGTGCCGCAACCACAGGGGCTTCATCGAGGCGACCCTGGCGGCGGCCAAGCTCGGTGCCAGTGCGCTCTACCTGAACACGATGTTCGCCGGCCCGCAGCTGGCCGAGGTGACCAAGCGCGAGGGCCCGAAGGCGCTCGTCTGCGACGAGGAGTTCGGCGACCTGCTCGCCGGCGTCGACGACTCGGTGACGCGGATCGTCGGCTGGTGCGATGGCGAGGTCGCCTTGCCGACCGTCGAGTCCCTGATCGCGGGCGGTGACGAGTCTGACCTGAAGCCGCCGCCGGACCAGCCGAAATTCGTCATTCTCACCTCCGGCACCACCGGGACCCCGAAGGGCGCCCAGCGCTCCAGCCCGGAAGGGCTGCTGCCGATCGCCTCGCTGATCGACAAGATCCCCTTCCGCAGCGGGATGACGATGATGATCGCGGCCCCGCTCTTCCACTCCTGGGGCTTCTTCCACTTCGTGATGAGCCTGCCGACCGCCTCGACGATGGTGCTGCGGCGCAAGTTCGACCCCGAGGAGACGCTGAAAGCCGTCGAGCAGGCCCGCGCCGACGTGCTGGCGGCGGTGCCGGTGATGATTCAGCGCATCCTCACCCTGCCGGAGGAGACGCTCTCGAGCTACCGCCTGCCGTCGCTGAAGGTCACCTCGCTTTCGGGCTCGGCGCTGCCCGGTGAGCTGGCGATCGAGTGGATGGATCGCTTCGGCGACAACGTCTACAACCTCTACGGCTCGACCGAGGTCGCCTACGCGACCGTCGCCACCCCGGAGGACCTGCGTGCGGCGCCGGGCACCGCCGGCAAGCCACCGCGCGGAACCAAGATCCGCCTCTACGACGAGAACGGCGCGGAGGTCCCGCAGGGGCAGGTCGGGCGCATCTTCGTCGGCAACGAAATGGCGATGGAGGGCTACACGGGCGGCGGCGGCAAGGAGATGCTCGACGGTCTCTACTCCAGCGGCGACGTCGGTCACATCGACGAGAACGGCCGCCTCTTCATCGACGGCCGCGACGACGAGATGATCGTCTCCGGCGGCGAGAACGTCTTCCCGCGCGAGGTCGAGGACCTGCTCGCCGATCACGAGGCGGTCGAGGAGGTGGCGGTGATCGGGATCGAGGACGACGAGTTCGGCCAGCGGCTGAAGGCCTTCGTCGTCGTCCGCTCCGGCTGCGACCTCAGCGAAGGCGACCTCGCCGCGCACGTGAAGGCGAACCTCGCCGCTTACAAGACGCCGCGTGAGGTCGAGTTCCTTGAGGAGCTGCCGCGCAACGCGACCGGCAAGGTCCTCAAGCGGGACCTTCGCGCTCGGCACGAGCAGGCGTCGGCTTAGCAGGGAGCCGGGGGAGTACCTCCCCGGACAACAGCGGGGAGGGTCCGGGGAAGTACTCCCCCGGCTCCGACTCGGGCCGCTCGCAAATTGCGGGCACTCCGGTTTGGAGTTAGGGGCTAGGGCTCCGGCGCTGGTAGTAGGTTCCCGGGGAATGGGTGACCCAGCTCGGCAGTTGCAGCAGGTCGGCGAGGCGACGCGCGTGGTGCGCGGGGTTGCCGATCAGGCGCTCGAGTGGGTGCGGGTCAGCGAGGAGCGGGTCGCCGAGGCCGAAGCTCGGGCGGAGGCGCTGAAGGGTCAGTACAAGGAGCGGGCGATGCTGACGCTGCGCAAGGTCTCAGCCGAGGCGCGCGAGCGGATCGCCGCTGCGCAGAAGGGGCGGAGCGAGGCCGAGGCTCGGGCCACCGCCGCCGAGGCCGCTCGCGACCGGGCGGAGAAGTCTTTCGAGGAGCTGAAGCAGAGCTCCCAGCGCGAGCGGGAGGAGATCGTCGCCAAGACCTCGCAGTTGCGTTCCGCCGCCGAGCGGTCCGCGGCGGAGGCGAAGGCCCAGGCGGAGAGCGTCGTCGCCGAGGCGCGTCTGGAAGCCGAGAACGCCGTCGCCGAGGCCGGAAAGGCGGCCGAGGTGGAGCTGAAGGTGAGGCTCGAGGAGGCGCGTCAGTCGATCCAGGCCGAGGCCGACAGGCGGATTGCCGCCGCCGAGCAGCGGGCCGCCGAAGCCGAGGCCAAGGCGGCCGAGTCGCACGAGGCGGCGGTGCGGCTGGAGACCGAGATCGAGCAGCGGGTGATGGCCGGGACGGTGGACGTCCGCCGCGAAGCCGAGGAGAGCGTTCGCCGCCTGATGGAGAAGGTCGAACGCCAGGCCGAGGAGGCCGCTCGCAACCGCGCCGAGGAGCAGCTGCGAGTCGAGTCCGACCGGATCCGCATCCAGGCGCAGAAGCGCGAGGAGCGGGTCCGCGAGGCGACCGAGGACGAGATCAAGGCCAGCGTCGGCAAGGCCCGGCGCCAGGCGCAGGCCGTGGCCGAGGAGATCGCCCCGGCCTGGCTCAACGGCAAAGAGTCGAAGGCCTCGACGGCCGGCTACCGTACCTTCTAGCGCGGGCGGGAGTCGGGGGAGTCCCCGCCGGACAACAGCGGGGAGGGTCCGTCGGCGACTCCCCCGACTCCCGGCCAGCCGTTGCGCATAACATCCTCGACCGATGCGCGTGGTGCAGATTCGAGACACGCTGAGTGGAGAGCTGCGAGCGCTGGACCCGGGCTCGGAGGTCGGGATCTACGCCTGTGGTCCGACCGTCTACAGCCGCATCCACATCGGCAACGCCCGCCCTTTCGTCGTCTTCTCGCTCTTCGCCCGCTTCCTCCGCTCCGAGGGCTACCGGCCGAAGCTGGTCGTCAACGTCACCGACATCAACGACAAGATCTACGTTGCCGCCCGCGAGGCGGGGAGGGGCTCGGAGGATTTCGCGGCGGCGATGACCGCTGCCTACGTCGAAGACACCGATCGGCTCGGGGTCGGGCGGCCCGACGTTGAGCCGCTGGCGAGCGAGACGGTCGAGGGAATCGTCTCCCTGATCGCCGAGCTGGTCGAGAACGGCCACGCCTACGAGTCCGGCGGCGACGTCTACTACCGCGTGCGCAGCTTCGGCGACTACGGCAAGCTCTCCAACCGCCGGCCCGAGGACATGGACCAGGGCGAGGACGCGGGCTCGGCCTCGCTGAAGGAGGACCGGCTCGACTTTGCCCTCTGGAAGGCGCACAAGCCCGACGAGGACACCAGCTGGGACTCGCCCTGGGGCCCGGGCCGCCCCGCCTGGCACATCGAGTGCTCGGTGATGGCCGAGCAGGAGCTGGGCGCGAGCTTCGCGATCCACGGCGGTGGCTCCGATCTCGTCTTCCCGCACCACGAGAACGAGATCGCCCAGTCCAAGGGGGCGGGGCGGCCCTTCGCCAAGATCTGGATGCACAACGGGATGATCGAGACGGACGCGGCGAAGATGTCGAAATCCGAAGGCAACATCTTCCAGCTTTCGACCGCGCTCGATACCTACGGGCGCGAGGCGGTGGTTGCCTATCTGATCTCTGGCCACTACCGGCAGCCGCTTGCGTTTGGGCCTGAGCAGATGGAGGAATCCGTTGCCAGGGTTGAGCGGCTTAGGAACTTCTTTCGGGATAAGGCGCTGGGAGCGCCGGTGGGGGAGTCGGCGGGCAAACAGCGGGGAGGGCCCGCCGACTCCCCCACCGGCGCTCCAGCCGGAGCGGATGCTCGATTCGAGGCGTTCAAAGATGCGCTTGCCGATGACTTCAACACGCCGCGGGCTCTCGCCGAGGTGTTCGAGCTGGTCGGGGAAGCGAACCGAGGAGGTGTGCCTGGCAATGAGGCTGCTCCTGTCGTCGCCGAGATGCTCGAGCTCGTCGGTCTCAGCACCCTTACTCAGCCAGATAAGGGTGCTGAGGGCGATGAGCGGGCGTTGAAGCTGATGGAGGAACGGGAGCGCGCGAGGGCGGAGAAGGATTTTGCTCGGGCTGACGCGCTGAGAAATCAGCTTGTGGAGCTGGGGTGGACGGTGCGGGATTCGGCTGACGGTCCGCAGTTGGTGCCGAAGGCCTGATGGCGAATCAGGTCATCTACGGGCGGCAGCCGGTTGCCGAGGCGGAGCGAGGGAGGCGGCGGGTTCGTCGGGTCTGGCGGACGCCGGAGACGTCAGCCCAGGAGCTGGAGCGGCTTTGCGGGTCGCCTGACCACCAGGGGGTGGTGGCCGAGGTCGATCCGTATCCGTATGGCGATCCCGCGGGGTTGCTGAGGAAGGAGGGGGCGCTGCTGGTGGCGCTCGACCAGGTACAGGATCCTCGCAACCTCGGCGCCGTCTGCCGCTCGGCCGAGTTCGCCGGCGCAGCCGGGGTGGTGGTCCCGGAACGCCGCTCCGCCGCAGTCACCGCCGTCACCTGCAAAGCGTCGGCCGGCGCCGTCGAGCACATCGAGGTCGCCCATGTCCGCAACCTCGCCGATTGGCTGGCCCAGGCCAAGGACGCCGGCTTCTGGATCTGGGGCGCCGACGCGGAGGCTGCACAGGCCCCGTGGGCCGTCGACCTCACCGGCTCGAGCATCATCGTCCTCGGCGGCGAGGGGAAGGGGCTGCGGCCCCGCGTCGCATCTGCCTGCGACGGGCTGACCGCCCTGCCGCGGCTGGGGGAGATCGATTCGCTCAACGTCTCCGCCGCCGCCGCGGCGCTCCTCTTCGAGGCCGTTCGCCAGCGCACCTGACTCCTGCAAATGCAACGGCGGTTGCAGAAAGTCGCATTTTGGGGTTGACAGAACACTGCGCGACGGTAAGACTACCGCCGCAATAAGGGTGAACCTCAGGTTGAGGTGACCCTGATGAATAGGGCGCCTCTGGGGAGGTAAGCGGCGCCACGACCCTTCAGCAAGGAGAAGGATCTGTGGCTCTATCGACGCCTACGCACGAAATGCCGCTGCCGGTTGCCCAGGGCATCGGTCGCTCCCTCCACACTAACCCTCAAGCTGAGCTTGATGATCACTACCTTGTCGCCCTCGCCAAGGACGGCCGGCCGGATGCCTACGACGCGATCGTCCGTCGCTACCGCGGTTTCGTCCGCCTCAAGGCCTCGTCCTACTTCCTCCTCGGCGGGGAGTCCGACGATTTGATCCAGGAGGGCCTGGTCGGCCTCTACAAGGCGATCCGCGACTACCGGACCGATCGCGAGTCGAGCTTCCGCAACTTCGCCGAGCTCTGCATCACCCGCCAGATCATCACCGCGGTGAAGACGGCGACGCGGAACAAGCACACCCCGCTCAACCAGTACGTCTCCTTCAGCCAGACCCCGGCCGCCGCGGGCGACTCGGAAACCACCCTCGACGAGATCCTCCCCGGGCCGAGCGTGCACGACCCGGTCAACCAGGTGATCGCGACGGAAGAGCTGGAGAGCCTCGTCTCCTGCCTTTCCGGCGTCTCCGGCGTGCTCTCCGATCTCGAGAGCCGGGTGCTCTCGCTCTACCTAGACGGTCATTCCTACGAGCTGATCGCCGAGCGCCTCGAGTGCGACACGAAGACGGTTGACAACGCCCTGCAGCGCGTCAAGCGAAAGGTGGGCACCCACCTGGCCTCGCGCGAGGTCGCGCACTAGCTCTGCGGCAGGTCGGCCAGCACGTAATCCAGCAGCTCGCGCCCGTGGTCCGAGGCGACGGCAACGTCGTCGGCCTTGACTCGGACCCGGTGCAGCGACTGCATGCGGAGGACGTCGCCGTCGGTGCGGTTGTTGGGGAAGACGCCGGCGTAGGAGACGCCGAGCCGCTCGAGGTGATCGGAGACCAGGGCGGTCGCCGGCTTCTCCAGCGGCAGGTCGACGTAGACGGCGTCGAGGCAGCGGCGGTGGAAGAGATGGTGGCGCTCGGCGGCGACGACCTGCTCCAGATCGGCGCCGGGGGTGTGGACGCTCAGCAACGCCAGGTTGTGGTCCTCGTTCACCTCGACCTGCATCTCCGTCCGCTCTGAGAGCTCGCTGCCGGGAGGCGGATCGGCGACGGTCCCCCGCAGCTCGCAGAGCGCGACCGTCTGCTCGACGATCGCGCGATGCCGCTTGGGCGCATAGACGCTGCGCTCGTGGCCGTCGTTCAGCTTCGTGTAGAAGAGCGCCGCCGACTGCCGGCCGCTGCGCCCGCCGGCGGCGTCGTTGGAGACCGAGGCCGGGATCCAGCCGAGCAGGAAGCCGGTCTCGTGCGCGCCGAGGTCGATGTTCGCCTTCTGGCTGAAGGGGTGGGCGGCGGTCGCCTCGCTGTACATCCCGGCCAGTCCGCGCTGCTGGGCCCACTCCATCAAGTGGCGCTTGGTGCGGGTGAAGAGGTGCTGCCCGCGAGCCGCTGGCAGGGTGACCGCCTGACCTGAGTGGGCAACTGCGTCTCCGGCCGCCGCCAGGCTCATGCCGATGTGGCAAAGCAGCTGGCCTGCGGGGGTTTCGGCGACACAGGCCACGTAGGTGCCGGCTCCGATCCGGGCGCCCACCTCGTTCGGGTCGTATACCCACCGGACGTCATAACTTTGACCATAGGCGGCTTCGATCGCGCCCGTCAGCACGGTACCCTCGTCTGGCCCCAAGAACCTGAACATCACGTCCATTACTGGACATCATTAGCCACCACGCCCGCCTAGCTCAACCTGGGAGAGCACCTCATTTGTAATGAGGAGGTTGCCGGTTCGATTCCGGCGGCGGGCTTTTCTAAGCGTCCTGACGTCGATGGAGATCGCAGCGCAGGCGTCGGCGATCACAGGGGTCGACTCCCCGGTCGACCGGGTGTAGGGTCGGCATGGGCAGGGACCCAGCGAAGGAAAGGGACCCCAAATGGCCGCGGAAGTCAAGAACTTCGACTCACCGGACGAGACCCGTCAGTTCGAGGGCAAGGGCAGTGCGAAAGTGGTGCAACTGGCGGGGCACACCGTCGGCTACGGCACCTTCGAGCCCGGCTGGAGGTGGTCGGAGAATGTAAAGCCGATCGCCGGCACCGACTCCTGTCAGGTTGCCCATTTCGGCTACGTCCTCTCCGGCAGCATGCGCGTCTACATGGACGACGGCCAGGAGATGGAGATCAACGCGGGCGACGTGGTCGCGATCCCACCCGGTCATGACGCCGAGGTGCCGGGATCGGAGCCGTGCGTGATGGTCGACTTCGGCGAGATCGGCGACTACGCGAAGCGCTGAGCGGGGGTTAGGCGGCGTCGCCGCCGAGGAGCCGGGCCTTCTCGGCGGCGAACTCCTCCTCGGTGAGGATGCCTTTCTCGCGCAGCGTGCCGAGGCGCTCCAGCCTCTCGAGGCGGGAGTCCTCGGGGCTGACCGGCATCGTCGCGGTTGGCGCCTCGCCGTCGTCTCTGCCGGGCCGTTTCACCTCCGGCAGGCGCAGCCTCGAAGCCTGCTCGCCGACTTTCTCGGAGATGTTCGCGTCCTTGACCGCGCCGACGACCTTGTCGCGGGTGCCGCCGAAGGTCTCGTCGTAGCTCGCGCTCGGGTACTCCTCTTCGGTCTGCCTGCGCAGCTCGTGGATGCCGACGGCCGCCATGGCGGCGATGACCAGCGTCGTCAGGAAGGTGCGCAGGCCCTGGGTCGGCCCCGAGAGGAAGTAGATGCTGACGACGATCGCGAGGCCGGCGTAGACGAAGCCGGGGTGGATCTGCAGCGTCGGCGCCAGGTAGCGCCGGGTGGTGCGGGCGCCGCTGGTCGGCGAGGCGAGCCAGCCGGCGGCGAGGAAGAGAACGCCGATGACGATCACCGTGGTGGCGATGCTGGTCATCAGCGAGGTGCCGATCGACCAGGCGGCTTCGCCGGCCGGCTTGACGCTGTCTTCGGTCACCAGCTGGTCGACGACGATGCCGCCGGCGATGTGGCGGACGACAACGACGGCGAAGCCGGCGGCGATGAGTCCAACGCCGCTGAGCAGGACCGTGACCCAGCGTTCGTCGCGGGAGAGGTAGATGGCCGCGGCGAAGGCGGCGAAGGTGAGGAGCGAGAGCAGCAGCGCCAGCCCCTTGATCGCGACCGCGATGTCCTGCGCCGTCTTCAGCTGGTCTGACCTGAGGATCTCGACCTGAGCCGCGTCGGGCGGCAGTTTTTCGGCCAGGCCTTCACCGATCCCGACCTGCTGGGCGAGGTTGGTGAGGAGGCTGCCGAGGTTGAGCTTGACTTCCCCGTTTTCGGTTTCGACCGCTTCCTTCTTGTTTTCGAGGACGGCGAGAAGCTGTTCGTGCGTGGTCCGGTTCGCCTCTTCCCAGAGGTTCTGCGCGGTCGAGGTTTCGAGCGCCTTTTCGGCGCCCTGGCCGGCCACCTGCCGCAGACCGCCGGCCGCGGGGCCGGCCAGGTCCTTGGTGTCGCCGGGGAGGATTTCTTCGAGTTCTTTGTGGACGTCGACGTTTTCGTAGAGCTGGTTGACGAGGTAGTTCCCGAGGGTGGAGCGGATCGTCTCGTTCTGAAGTAGCCGACCGCTGGTGTTGACCCAGTCGTCGGTATTGAGCGCCTGGCGCTCGGTCCAGATCGCGAAGACGCTGAGGAAGGCGAGGACCGAGCCGAGGACAACGAGCGCTCTGACGAGGCGACGGCGTCCGCGGCTCATGCCTGGATGCTATACGTGAGCTATGAAGCTAGAGGGAATTCACCACGTCACCGCGATCACCGAGAACGCCCAGCGCAACGTCGACTTCTACGCCGGGGTGATGGGTTTGCGGCTGGTCAAGAAGACCGTCAACCAGGACAACCCGACCGTCTACCACCTCTTTTTCGCCGACGAGGCTGGGGATGCGGGCTCCGACCTGACCTTCTTCGAGTACCCGGGCGCCCCCCTCGGCCGCGCCGGCGCTGGCAGCGTCCACCGGGTCGTCTGGCGCGTCGCCTCAGGTGAGGCGCTCGACTTTTGGGCGGAGCGGCTGCGCGCCAACGACACCGAGTCCGAGCGTGAAGGAGAGAGCCTCGTCTTCTCCGATCCGGAGGGGCTCGAGCACGAGCTGACGGCGGTGGACGTCCTCGACCAGCCCTTGATCGCCGATCACCCGGAAGTTCCGAAGGAGGTGGCGCTGCAGGGGTTTCACGCGGTGCGCGCCTACGCGGCCGCGCCGGAGGACTCGAGCCAGCTGCTCGAGGCGCTCGAGTTCGAGCCTGCCGACGGCGGCTGGGAGGCGCGCGGCGAGGAGCGGGGCGGCCTCTACCTCTACGACGAGGCTCCGGGCGAGCCCGGCCTGCAGGGCGCCGGCAGCGTCCACCACGTCGCCTGGGCCTCGAGCCCGGAGGAGCTGATCGACTGGCGCGAGAAGGCGGTCGCGGGCGGCGCCCAGCCGACGCCGGAGATCGACCGCTTCTACTTCCGCTCGATCTACTTCCGCGAGCCGAGCGGCGTGCTGTTCGAGATCGCGACGCTGGGGCCGGGCTTCACCGTCGACGAGCCGGTCGAGCACCTCGGAGAGAAGCTCTCGCTGCCGCCGGCCTTCGAGCACCTGCGCGACGAGGTCGAACCGCGGCTGCGCCCGGTCGAGAACCCGCGCCTGAAGACCCAGGGTTGAGTTGACCGGAGACTTCGTCTGGCGCGATGCCGGGCGGACGGTTGTCTTTCGGCGCGGCGGCGCGGCCGCCGCCACCCAGCTCCTTCGGGAGCACGGGGTGGGGGAGTTCGAGCTGCTCAGTACGGCGCGGGCGCTGGGGGAAGCGCCTGGTCTGGCCGAGGCGGCGGGCCGGATTCATGAGGTTCAGAAGGGACAGGTGCCGGCCGCCGCGGCGCCGCTGTTGGACGCGCTCTCGCCCCCTCACGATGCAGGTAAGGGGGCGAGAGCGCGTCCACTCGTAGCGCTCGGCGGCGGCCGGGTGGTCGACGTGGCGAAGGCGGTGGCGGCAGTGTCGGGGGCAGAGGTGATTGCGATTCCGACGACGCTTTCGGGGGCGCCGATGACGGGGATCCATCGTTTGCCCGAAGGGACGGAGGAGCGGGTCAAGGAGATGGTGCGGCCGCGGCTGGTGATCGCCGACCCCGAGGCGATGACGGCGCAGGGGGAGCGGGAGCTGCGGGCAAGTGCGATGAACGCGCTCGCGCACGGGGCGGACACCCTCTACCTGCCGGGTTCGAATCCCGTCTCGGAGATGACGGCTCTACGCGGGGCGGGGCTGATCGCTGGAGCGCTCGACGAAGAACGGGAGGGACGCGATCGCGGGGCGCTCGCCCTCGGAGCGATCCTCTGCGGCTACGCGATCGACTCCGCCGGCATCGGCCTCCATCACCTGATCTGCCAGACCCTGGTCCGCATCTGCGGGACCCCGCACGCCGAGACCAACGCCACGATTCTGCCGCAGGCGGTCGGATTCCTGGCTGAACGGGTGCCCGAGTCCTTCGAAGGTCTCGCAACCTCCTTAGGGACCGAGCTGGCCGGACTTCCCCGGCGAATCGAGGAGCTGGGACAGCCCCGCCGTCTGAGCACCCTCGGCGGTGACGAATCCCGCCTCGACGAGGCCCTCCAGTCAATGCTCCAACGCCCAGAGCTCCAGCGTGTCCCAGGCCCCCCGTTCCCCCAAGACCTTTCGAACATAGTTCAAGCGGCCTGGTAATTCGCGAGTCCGCGTCAACCCGTACAGAGGACGGGTTGACGCGGACTCGGCGTTTCGTATCGGTGGGCGTAACCCCGTTCGAGTCGCCGTGTAGCGCTACGCGTGGGTCCCGAACGTCTTAGCCCGGAGCGGCTCGCCTCCTACCACGCCTACACGCGTAAGCACAGCGTCAACTGGCCGATGTACTGCGTCGCGCGGGCGGTCCTGCTGCCTTTCTTCCTCGTCTACTTTCGGCTCGAGCGGCGGGGGCGCGAGTACGGCAAGGCGAAGGGCGGGGTGATCGTCGCCGCCAACCACCGCAGCTTCCTCGACCCTTTCGTCGCCGGCGCCTGCCTGCCCTGGCGGCGACCGATGAACTACATGGCCAAGGTCGAGCTCTTCCAGCGGCCGTGGCAGGGCTGGCTGCTCTCGCGGCTCGGCGCCTTCCCCGTCCGCCGCGGCGAGTCGGACGAGGAATCGATGCTGACCGCGCGGATGATCGCCGAACGCGGCGGCGCCGTCTGCGTCTTCCCCGAGGGCACGCGGATCCGCCGCGGCACCCTCGCCAACCCGAAGCGGGGGGTGGGGCGGTTGGCGCTGCAGACCGGCGCCGTGGTGATCCCGACCGCGGTGCTAGGGACCGAACACGTGCGCCGCGGCTTGCGCATCCGGCCGCGCAAGTGCAAGGTGCGGATGGGCCCGCCGATGACCTTCCCCCGCTCCGAGGAGCCCTCGCCGGCGCTGGCGGAAACGGTGACGGCTCGAATCTGGCCCAACGTCCTCCTGCAGTGGGAAGACCTCGGCGGCCTGCCGCCGATGCGCCGCGCCGCCGTGATCGGCGCCGGCAGCTGGGGAACCGCGGTCGCAGTCCTCCTTGCCCGCGGCGGCCTCGAGGTCCAGCTTGGCGCGCGGACGGCGGAGCGGGTCGAGGAGCTGATCGAGGACGGCGAGAACCGCCGCTATCTGCCGGGGGTGCCGCTGCCCGAGTCGATCGACGTTCGCCCCGCCTCGGCGATCGAGCTGGCCGGGCTCGACCTGATCTGCCTGGCGATCCCCTCGGCGCAGCTGCCGCAGGCGGTGGGGGCGATCGCCGACCGGGTCAGCTCCCGCAGCGCCGTGCTGATGCTGACCAAGGGTCTGATCAGCCCCCAGGGGCAGTTGCCCTCCGATTACGTCGGCGAACGGGTGCGGGCGCGGGGCATCGCCTGCCTCGGCGGTCCCGCCCACGCTCGCGAGGCCGTCTCCGGCTCGGCCGCGCTGGTGCTCGGCTCCGCCGACGAGGAGCTGCGAGTCCAGGTCGGCGAGGTCTTCGATCGGGCCGGCCTCGTCTGCGAGCGCTCCCGCGACGTCACCGGGGTCGAGATGGCCGGTGCCGCCAAGAACGCCGCCGCCCTCGCCGCCGCCGCCGCCGAGCCGCACGGGCTCAACGCCGCCGGGATCGCCGTCGCGGCGATCTGGCGCGAGTGCATCGACCACGCCGTCGCCCGCGGTGCCGAGCTCGAGACCTTCGCGGGCCTGGCCGGGGTCGGCGACCTGACGGCGACGATGATGGCGCCGGCAGGACGCAATCGCCGCGCCGGCGAGCTGCTCGGCACCGGCACTCCGGCGAAGGAGATCCCCGGCAAGATCGGCCAGGCGTCCGAGGGGCTCGACACGGTGCCGCTGCTCGCCGAGGCGGTAGTCGCCTCCGGGGTTGAGGCCGACGCCCTGACCGCCCTGGCGGCCTTGATCCGCGGCGATCTCGACGCCGAGGAATGGATGGCGAGCTTGCGGGCGGTCGAGCGCGAACGGCGGGCCGCTTAATGGACCCGCGGGTAGGCTTGCCCGGTGAGCGGTCCCGAGGAGAACGTCGAGCCGGCGGAGCTGGCTCCGGCGGCCAAGGCCGAGCTCGACCGCGCCTTCGAGGACTTCTACCGCGCCCACCTTCGCGACGTCTATTCCTACGCCTACTACCGGGTGGGGAACCACCACGACGCCGAGGACCTGACCGAGCAGGCCTTCCTTCAGGCCTACCGGCACTTCGATCGCGCCCGCCGCGAGTCCGACGGGCGGCCGCTGCGGCCGTGGGTGATCCGGATCGCCCACAACCTCGCCTCCAACTACTACCGCGACCGTTCGCGGCGGCCGCAGACGCCGCTGGAGAACGCCGACCCGATCGTCGCTCGCCACGACACCGAGGCGATCGCCGAGGGCCGGGAGGAGCTGCGCCAGGTGATGGCCCACCTCGACGGCCTGCCTGAGGACCGGCGCGAGGCGCTGATCATGCGCTTCGCACTCGGCATGGACAACCGCGAGATCGCCCGCGCGCTCGGACGCTCCGACGGGGCGACCAAGGTGCTGATCCACCGGGCGATCAAGCAGCTGCAGGAGGAGATGAGCGATGAGCGAGCGGCGTGAGACTTTGAGCGGCTCGACCTGGGACGTCGAGCAGCTGCTGACCGACGCCCTGCGGCCGATCGAGCCGCCGCAGCGGCTTTCAGCCCGCTTCGAGGACACGATGGCCGCCGTCACCCAAGCCGCGGCCGAGGAGCTCTCCGACTGGGCCGAGGAACTCTCCGAGAGCGAGCTGCGGGCGCTGCGCGACCCCCGCAACTGGGTGCGGCCGGTGGTTGCGGTCGGCGCCGGCGGCGCCGCCACCGGGGCGCTGCTCCTGCTCGAGCTGCGCCGCCGCGGCCGTCAGCGGAGTCAGGGTGGGCTAAGGGCGCTGGCGAGCGGGCTTCGCTCGCGGCTTTAGCTTCGGGGTCCCCACCGCGGCGGCGAGGCCGAGCACGCCGACGGCAAGGGTCAAGCCCTCGCTGCCCCAGCCGACGATCGCCAGGGCGACGTAGATGACGCCCGTCGCCAGCGCGTAGCCGCGCGAGGATGCATCGGCGACCAGCACTCCCGCCACTCCGGTGGCGATGTAGAAGAGATTGAGCCAGCCGTTCACCTGGAGTGCTCCCAGCGCCTCCTCGTAGGCGTCGAGCGGCCCGAAGGAGGCGTCGTAGAAGAAGCCGAGAACGCCGAGCATGAGGAGCAGGGCGCCGGCCGCGGCGGCGAAGAGACGGGCGGGGCTGGGGGCCTCCATCGGCGGCGATTGTAGGCTGCGGAGCCCGATGGCCGAGACCTGTTACCGCCACCCCGATCGCGAGACCCGCGTCTCCTGCTCCTCCTGCGGCCGCCCGATCTGTCCCGACTGCATGACCCCGACCCCGGTCGGGATGCGCTGCCCGGAGTGCGCGAGCCAGCGGACGCGGGTGGTGCGGAACCCGACCGGGACCCCCAGCGGGTTCGGCGCCTTTCCGGCCACCTTCGTCCTGATCGCGATCAACGTGGTCGTCTTCCTGATCGAGATCGCCAACGGGTCGGGAGGCTTGCTCAGCGAACAGGGCAGTCGCTTCATCGAAGACTTCAGCCTCTACGGGCCCGCGGTGGCAGAAGGGGAGTGGTACCGCCTCCTCACGAGCGGGTTTCTCCACGCGAACATCATGCACATCGGGTTCAACATGCTGATCCTCTTTTTCCTGGGACGCCTGCTGGAGCCGGCACTGGGAACGCCGCGATTCCTGGCTCTCTACTTCGCGTCCCTGCTCGCCGGCTCGCTCGGGGCGCTGATCCTGAATCCGAACGCATTCACGCTTGGGGCCTCCGGAGCCGTCTTCGGTCTCGCGGGGGCGACGTTCGTCGTCGCCCGGGGCCGCGGCATGGACGCCCTGGCCGGTCAGATCGGCTTCCTCATCCTCTTCAACCTCTTCTTCAGCCTCGCCTCGGCCCGGATCAGCCTCGGTGCCCACCTCGGCGGACTGATCGGGGGCGTGATCTGCGCCTTCGCGATCGTCGCCGGCGAGAAAGGGATGTTCGGACGCAACCGGCTCCTGCTCGAGTTCGCGGCGATGATCCTCGTCGCCGCCGTCTCGGTGGCGACGGCGATCGCGATCGCTTAGGCGTCGGTGAGCGGGCGGGGCATCGGCGCTCGCAGCGCCACGAAGCCGACGTTTCCCGGCGGGTCGATCAGATCGGGATGGAGGAGGTGACCGAGCAGCTCGACCCCGTCGACGAGGCGCGGGCCCGGCTCGGCGAAGAGCGTCCCGTCGATCGCGTAGAGCCGGGTCGCGCCGAGGCCGGCGATGCTCTCCCAGTGCTCCATCGCCTGCGCCCGCGCGTTCTCGGCCGAGAACTCCGGCATCACCACGACGACGTCGGCGTTGAGGCTCGCCAGCTCCCCCCAGCCGACCGCCGGCGGGCTCAGGCCAGGGTCGCCGGCGACGTCCTCGCCACCGGCGATCGAGATCATCTCCGGGACCCAGAAGCCGGCGACGCGGGGCGGGTCCAGCCGCTGCAGGGCGATCACCCGCGGCGAGCCGACCCCGGCCACCGCGGCCCGAATCGTCGCCAGCCGGCCCTCCAACTCGCCCCGCAGCTCGTGGGCATGGTCTTCCATTCCCGTCGCCTCGCCCAGGCGCACGACCTCTTCGAGCATCTCGCTGAGCGTGGCGATTCGCATTGTCCGGTCAATATCCCACTTCGCGGGCGGGGTAGGGCCGAACCGCCCCATCGGGTAGCTATATTCACGGTGCCGAATGGCCGAGGATGTCCCAGCCCGAAGTACCGGGCCGCATAGCCGATGAGCGTCCTGCTGCTCGTCCTTCTTGCGCTGTTGATCGCGATCAACGGCTTCTTCGTCGCGGCCGAGTTCG
>Ga0070683_100001954_pt1 | contig 16147 bp, 13 predicted proteins | sample KBSC713LmetaG_FD_64662 | JGI IMG/M metagenome (GOLD analysis project Ga0070683, IMG submission 64662) | Corn rhizosphere microbial communities from Kellogg Biological Station, Michigan, USA - KBS C7.1-3L metaG | ecosystem: Host-associated > Plants > Roots > Rhizosphere ...
ACGAGCCGTCGGCCATCCACTTCGGGTGCGGCCAGCTCGGAGCGCCGCCCGACCGTTTGTACCCCAGCACGAACTCCCCAGGCTCGACCATCTCGTCCCCGGGATGTCCCTCCCGGTCACCGTCGTCACCGACCCGGTCGAAACCGACGACGCCCGGCTGGGAGATGCCGTCCTTGAAGCCGAAGTGCTCATGCCCGGCGCGCGCCCCGGACAGCGTCTGCCCCGGCTGCTCGAACACCGTGGTCAGGCCGTGACGGGCGGTTGTCGCGCGCATGCTCTGGAGCACCAGTTCGAGGTCGTACTCGCGGTCGGCGGCGATCGTGACCACCAGGTCGATGGCCTGGTCATCCCGCCCGATGAGCCAGTGCTTCGGCGCGCTCCGCCCTGTGTCGCGAAGGTGCTTCGCACGCGCATGCGCTCCCTGCGAAAACGCTGGGAACCTGTGCCTTCCATGCCACGCGCCCAGCAGCTTCCGAAGGCCCGGAGCGGTGACGGCCAGGTTGACCCACACGGCCACGAGGCTCTCCGGATCATCCCCGCCACGCTCCCTGCGGGCGGCGCTGAACATCTCGTTGAAGTCGCCGACCTGCCTCGTGGAGGCAATCCTCGACTGGGTCGGGTCTCGGGGGACCAGCTCGGCCACGTAGGCCCGGCCCGCCTGCGGGTCCGGGATCGTCAGAAAGACGAAGACCTGGTGATCCTTGCGAAAGCCGGCCAGGATGTTTCCCTGGATCGATTCCGATCCGCGGAGCGGCAGATGCTGTTCTTCAACATGCATGTCATCGCCTCGAAGGTGCAATGCCGACGAGACGATCATTTCATATTGTGCTCCTCGAATGGGCCGCGCAGGAGGGCGTTGTTCGCGACTCCCAGACGCTCGAAGGACGGACGGGATCTTCGAGGAGATGGCGATCCCCGAGATCCGGGCATGACGCGGAGCGACGAGGTGAAAAGCGGTGCTCCGCGACCTCGGTGAAGCCGAAGCGGTCCTCCGCCGTATCCTCGACGCCGCGCTTGGCGCATTAGTCGGGGGTAGGCGGAGCTGGCCGCCACTCCCGGACCGAACATTGTTCGTGAGTGCGGTCATGCCCTACCGATTCCAGCGCTGGCGCGTTCCGGCATGACTGCAGCCCCGGATCGCCTGCCGGGCTGCCGACTATCGCCGGCTACTGGCTACCTGCTGGTTGGCAGCGCCGGGTCGTCTGCCACCGGCTCGAGCGGCAGCCGCACGCTGACCGTGGTGCCCTCGCCGGCGGGGCTCTCGATGCGAATCGATCCGCCCAGCGCTTCAACCCGGTCGCTCAGCCCGGTCAGGCCCGAGCCGCCGGTGGGATCGGCTCCGCCCACGCCGTTGTCGCGGACGCACAGCAGCAGCGCTCCATCCTGCTGCCTCAGCGACAGCGCGAGCTCAGACGCATGCGCATGCTTGGTGGAGTTGGTGAGCGCCTCCGACGCCACGAAGTATGCGGCGACCTCGATCTGGTCCTCGGCGCGCAGGTCATCAGCGACGTCCAGCGCGACCGGCAGCGATGAGCGACGCGCAAGCGTCCGTAGCGCCGCCGACAGTCCGCCCTGGGACATGATGGCGGGGTGGATGCCGCTCGAGATCTCCCGCAGCTCGTCGACGGCTTCGGTCAGCCCGGCCGCAACCGCCGCCACTTCGGACTTGAGATCGGCGCTGCCCGGCGGGACGATCCTCTCCGCGGCACGCAGCACCAGCGCCAGCGAGACCAGGCGCTGCTGCATGCCGTCGTGGAGGTCGCGCTCGATCCGCCGCCGCGTCTCGTCCGAGGCCGCCACGATGCGCCGGCGTGAGGCTGCCAGCTGGGCGCGACTCTCCGCATTGGCGATTGCGGTGGCCACCAGGTCACCGAACCGCTCCAGTTTGCTCTCAGCATCGGAGGCAGGAGGTTCCGAGGAGGAGACCGAGACCGTCCCCCAGACGTTTCCGTCGACGAGGATCGGTGCGGCGACGGTGCAGGTCAGTCCGAGCCGGCGTCCGGGTTCGTGGATCGGGCCGACCGCGGTATGGAGGTCGCGGTTGTCAATCCGGGCGGACCGTCCGGTGCGATAGACCTCGGTGGATGCAAGGGCATCGTCGAGCTGCCACAGGGTTCCCACCTCGATGCCCGGAAGGCCGGGCCCAACTCCGACCACCCTGATCGACGGCGGATCGGCCTCGAACCGGACGACGGCGGCCGTCTCGACGTCGAACAGGGCCCCGACCTCGGTGCATACGGCACTGAAGATCTCTGCGGCCTTGGCTCTCTCGGCCACCAGCGTGGCCATCCGGCGCAGAGCCGCCTGCTCCTCGGCCAGCCGCTCGACCTCAGCCCGCGCCTCGATGTTTGAGATCGCGGTGGCCATGAGCTCCGTGAACTTCTGCAGCCGTTCCTCGGTGTTGGGTGGTAGCAGGGCTCCTCCAGCGTCGGATACCATCATGGCGCCCCACAGCCGGCCCTCCACGTTGATCGGGCAGGCGACCGTCGAGGTGATGTCGAGATTCCGACCGGTCTCGGCCACGGGGCCGGTGAGCACCGACCAGTCCCGTGCATCCATACGCGCGGAACGCCCCGATCGGTACACCTCCGCCGAAGGCATCGGTCCCTCGAGCACGACCTTCGTGCCCACAGGAAACCAGTGCAGGACGGCCTCCGTGGCTCCCACCATGACGGCGGCGGGCAGGTCGTGCTCGAACCGCACCGCCGTGGACAGACCAGTGCCGAACACGCGGCCGACCTCTTCGGCCACCGCGACGAAGAGGTCGGCGGGCGGTATGTCGTTCGCGATCAGCGTCGCCACCCGCCGCAGCGCGGCCTGCTCCTCTGCGACGCGAGCGAGCTCAGACCCGGCGTGCGCATTCGAGATCGCCGTGGCCACCAGTTCGGTGAACTTCTCGAGCCGCTCCTCGGCGTCTATGGGCACCACCTCCTCCCGGGTGGATACGGCAATGGCGCCCCAGAGACGACCGTCAACGACGATCGGGCACGCGACCGTGCCGGCCAGCCGCTCCCGGCGCAGCACCTCCGCCATCGGCCCGCTGTGCGCTTCGACCTCGGTCCTGCCTACCCGCACCGGGCGGCCCGTGCGGAACACCCTGGTGGATGGGAAAAGGTCATCGTGCTCCCACCTCGTGCCAACTCCGAACCTGCCCGTGCCCTTGCCGGCGCCGACCATCAACAGTGGTGGGCCGATCTCCTCGAACTTGACGACCCAGGCCGCGTCGCTGCCGAACAGGCGGCCAACCTCGTCGCTGACTCCAGCGAACACCGCGTCGGGCGATGCGCCCTGCGCAACCAGCATGGCCAGCCGCCGCAGGGCGATCTGTTCTTCGGCGAACCGGCGAAGCGCCTCCCGCGACTCTGCACTCGCGATCGAGGTGGCCAGCAGCTCGGTGAAGTCGGCCAACCGCTCCTCGGTGTTTGAGGGTAGCGGGACGCGGTCGGTGCTGGAGACGACCATCGCGCCCCACACCTGCCCAGCCACCACGATCGGGATCGCCACCGTCGAGTAGATGCCAGCGGCTCGGACGAGGTCGGCGATCTGTCCTTGCAGCTGCGAATGGTCATCGATGCGCGCCGGACGACAGCTGTCGCGCACGAGCCGAAGCACGTTCGTGCCACCCAGCGACCAGCGACTGCCGATCGGGAATGCCGGTCCTGCGGGCGAGTAGCTGGCGCACTCCGTTGCGGTGCCGTCGCCCTCAAAACGCGCGACGCTGACCAGCGGCACGCCGATCACGCGGCCGACCTCCTCCGCCACGACCCCGAACAGCCGCTCCGGATTGGCGCCCTCTGCCGTCAACGTTGCGATCCGGCGAAGGGCTTCCATCTCGGCGTTGGCAACCACCCGGTCGGTGATGTCCCGGCCGACGCCGTAGAAGACGCCCTGCTCTGGGCGGGTGCTGGTGTTCCACTCGATCCACCGCACGGAGCCGTCGGCGCAGTGCGCGCGGGCGACGAATCCGACCAGGTCGCGGCCTCGCTCGAGGCCGGCCACCGCCTCCTTCGCCGCGCGGAGGTCGTCGGCGTGGCTGATCTCGAGGAACGGCCGGTTCAGCAGCTCCGCCTTGCTGTATCCGAGCACGCGTTCGAAGGCCGGATTCACGTGCTTGAAGTACCCATCGAACCCGGCGATGCAGAACAGATCGAGCGACTCGGAGAAGTGCCGCAGGAGTTCGCTCTCAAACGTGCTGCTCACCTCAGGCACGACGGTAGTATGGTCGCTCAGTGCCGTTCGTCACAAGCCGGTCGCCGGCCGCGGGAACGGCGCTGTGTTCCAGTGTTCTCGCGCTCGCAGTGACGGATGCCCCGGTGGCGGCGGGCGTGCGATGTGGGACGGCGCTCAGGCCGGTTGCCCAAGCACACTTGGCGATCAGAGTACGGCCGTCCCGGTCTCACCACCGGACCCGCGATCGGGCACGCTGCGTCCCATGGCTGCCGGACCCACCCGGATCGCCGGGATCCCCATTCCCGACACGACGATCGCTCGCGAAACGACCGAGTTCGTCCAAGATGTGTCCACTCCGCTCCTGTTCCATCACTCCCGGCGGGTTTTCCTCTGGGGATCGCTGCAAGGCGACAGGTTGGGATTGGAGCACGATCCTGAGCTGCTCTACGTCGGCGCCATGTTCCACGACATCGGTCTCGTGGAGGGCCATCGGTCTCAGCATGAACGGTTTGAGATCGACGGGGCAAATGCGGCACGCGCCTTCCTCGAACGCCACGGCCTGCCGGAAGACCAGGTCATGACAGTCTGGGAGTCGATCGCGCTGCACACCACACCGGAGGTGCCACGCTACAAGCAGCCGGAGGTGCGGCTGGTCACGCTGGGGGTTGAGTATGACGTGCTGGGCCTGCACCACGACGAACTGTCGGCGGAGACGCGCGAGGCCGTGCTCGCCGTCCACCCGCGCGTCGACTTCAAGACGGGCATCATTGACGCCTTCTCACGCGGGATTCGCGACAAGCCGAGGACTGCGTTCGGCACCATGAACACCGACATCCTGGACGCCACCGTGCCCGGGTACATACGGCCGAACTTCTGCGATTTCATCCAGAACTCGCGCTTCGCGAGCTGACCCGCGGCAGCCATGGGCCGGCGGCACGTACAGTCCGCAGCGCCTTCAGAGGCGGCGCCGATTCCCCGAGAGCCCTGCTGCCATGTAGCCACGACCCGCGGCTCGGTGCAATAGTGCGTGCATGGCGAGCGACGACCCAACGCGCACACGCCGCGGGCTGCTCGCGGTCGGGTGCGGGATCCTCCTCCTCCTCGGGCTCCTCACAGCTATGTCCGCCGTTTCGGTGCTCCAGCGCACGTCACCTCCAAAGCCAGAGGGGGGCGGCCCTGGCACCACGGTTCCACGAGCATCGCTGCCACAGCCGGCAGCCAGGAGAAGCGTGCAAAAGCAGATGCCAAGGCCGGTGCACATCTCCATTCCTGCGATCGGCGTGTCTGCGCCGATCGTCCCACTCGGCCTGAACACCGACGGGACGCTGCAGGTGCCCACGAACTTCGCCGACGCCGGCTGGTTTACGAAGGGCCCTGAGCCCGGAGAGCGTGGAGCCGCCGTAATCGTCGGCCACCTGGAATCGCTCACTGGATCGGGGGTCTTCTACCACCTCGACCACCTTCAGGCCGGCCGGGTGGTTCGCATCCAACTGCGAGACGGATCGACCGTCCGGTATGTGGTCGACTCGATGCTGCGGGTCTCCAAGGATCACTTCCCCACCAAGCGTGTGTATGTGAGCACAGGGAAGCCGGCGTTGCGGCTGATCACATGCGCAGGGGCGATGAACGCGACCACGGGGCACCATCCCGACAACTACATCGTGTTCGCCTCGCTCATAGCCTGATAGCCGCGTTGCTGTGGCAGACCCATGGACGTCGGGGCGGCAGAGACTCGACGCGGGGTCAGCGGCGAACCCGTCTCTTTCGGCGTCGCTCATCGGCGGTGGCCTGGTGGGCAACTTTCTCGGCGATCGAGGGCGCAATCGTTCGCTTCATCGCGTCGTGTCTCCTGCCTCCTCGGCCACCGTACGGTCGGACCGACACGTACCGCGCAACGAGCCCGCCGATCGCGTCACGCCAGGATGCGCGTCGGTGGGTTGGGTGCGGAGCCAGTGGTCGCCAAGGCAAAAACGCTGCGGGGAGCGCTGCGAGCGCGCAGAAGCCGGCGACGCACCAGAAGCTGGCACCGAACGCCGCCGCGATCGCGTGTTCCGGTGCCACCCTGTCTCCGACGGCCCCCGCGTTGCCGGGGAGGTCACGCTCGAGGACGGTGGCGACCACTGCGACACCGAGCGAACCGCCCACGCGGCGAAGCAGATTGAGCTGGGCCGCCGCCTGGGCCATGCTCGGCTTCTCGACCGCGGCATACGCGCCCGCTGAGGCGGGCATCGTCGCAGTCCCCATCCCGACGCCGCGCACCAGGAGTGCCACTGCAAGGAGGTGAGAGGGCACCGATCGCCCGGCGAGGGCGAACGGAACCGTCCCGGCAAGGGTGACAACAAGCCCGATCATGACCACAGGTCCCGACCCGAAACGGTCAGACGCACGGCCGGCCAGCGGTATCGCGATCGCGGCGCCGATTCCCTGAGGCACGAGCAGCAGACCGGCGTGAAGCGGCGATACCCCGAGGCCACCCTGGTAGTAGAGCGGGAGCAGGAACAACACCGCGTAGAGCGCTTCGCCGAGGAAGAATGTCGTGGACGCGCCCGCCGCGAACGCACGAGCACGAAACAGGCTGACGTCGATGAGCGTGCTCCCGCGTACCGCCCGGACGGCGAAGGTCGCAACGAGAGCACCACCGACCGCGATCGCAAGGAGCGAGCGCCCGGTCAGCGCTTCCGCGTGTTCCACCTCGGTCAGCCCATAGATCACCGCCGCGAGCCCGGGTGTGATCAGTGCAACCCCCCAGCCGTCAAATCGTCGATTGCTCGTGCGTTCCTCGGCGGGAAGCAGTCTGACTGCGAGAGGGATTGCCAACGCCGCGACGGGAACGTTGACGAAGAAAATCCAGCGCCATGATTCCTGCTCCAGAACCAGCCCGCCGAGCACAGGCCCGACGACGGGGCCCAGCAACTGCTGAACACCGAGGATGCCCAGGACGCGCCCCATGCGGTCCGACCCGGCCGCACTGGTCATGAGCGCCTGTCCGACCGGAATCACCATGCCGCCGCCGACTCCCTGGAGCACGCGGAACGCGATCAGACTCTCGAGCGACCAGGCTGCCCCCGCAAGCCCTGAGCCGGTGACGAAAAGGACAACGGAGACGATCCACACCCGTTTTGCTCCGAACCGTTCCGCCGCCCACCCCGCCAGCGGGATCGTCGCAACCAGTCCCAGCAAGTACCCGGTTGAAATCCACTGCACATCGGTGATCGAGGCGTGGAAGTCGTGCGCGAAACTCTCGAGCGCGACGTTCACCAGAGTCGTATCGACGCTCGACATGATGCCGCCGAGCGTCACCACACCGGCGATCTTCCACGTGCGACCGTCTACCCGGCGGTCAGCAGGCAAGGCGTAGCTGGTCGCGCACGCGGCCGGAGGTGTCGATGGCCTCGACCCGTGCCCTGCGCCCGTTCACCGAGACGAGCAGGTGATGGAAGAACCGGCCGCGCACCGCCGTAACGCGGCTGGCATTGGCGGGGAGCGGGTCGAGAGCGGCGCCGCCGCCGCCGGCGACCACGTAGACGATTCCGCGCGAGTCCGGACGGCCGCTGAGCACCGGCTTGCTGCGAACGTAGTTGTGCTCGTGGGCCGTCAGGACCAGCTTGACACCGTGGCGCTCGAACAGCGGCACGAGCCACCGCACCAGCTCCGCCTGCCTGACACGGTCGGATGCCGGCGGGCGCACGTACTCCGGGTAGACGGGGTGGTGGAAGTAGGGGATCTTCCAACACGCTCTGGAGCGGCTGAGCGTCCGGTCGATCCAGCGGTACTGACGGCTTCCCGGAGCGAACGAGCTCCGCTCGCTATCGATGGCGAGGAAGTCGGCATTCGCATAACGGAAGGAGTAAAACCGCTCGCGTCCCGGATGCTGGGGAAGCACGAAGTTCCGCAGGTACGCCGCCGCCGTGCCGCGGCTCGGCCGGCGTTCTTCATCACCGTAGTCGTGGTTTCCCAGGGTCGGCCAGAACGCCAGCCGATGCATCAGCTCACCGAGCGGGTGAAAGACAGCCCGCGGATATTCCGGGGCGGTGCCAAGTGGGTAGACGTTGTCTCCCAGCGTCAGAACGAGATCGAGTGGCTCCCGATCCAAGAGCGCGGCATTCCGTAGCTCGGCCGGAGACCCGGATCCGAAGTCGCCTATCGCCGCGAAGGTGAATGGCTGAGGGCCAGCCTCCGCGGTCCTGAAACGGAACGTTTGTGTGATCTCGCCGGCGACACTGACTCGATAGACGTAGGCGGTGCCCGGCGAGAGGCCGCGGAGCAGTACAGCGTGCATGGTTCTGGCGCCGAGCGCGCGCTCCACATGCTCGGCGGTGCTCCGCCTTCCATAATGGACGGCGCCTCTGAGCGGGCGAGCGGTTTGCCAGACGACATAGGTCGATGTCGGTCCTGTTTGCTGGAGGTAGGGGCCGCCCGTGATGGTCGCGGGTGGAGCCAGGTCGCACCCGGCGAGAGCGAGAGCAAGCACACTGAGCAGCAGCCACTCCATACCCCTCGAGGCCAGGAACCGAATGGTGGCGCCCTCAGACGGCCCCCGAACCGTCGAAGAGACGGACCTCTCGGTCAACCTGGGAGAAGCGATTCCACGCGGCGCAGCGACGCCTGTTGTGCGGTTGAGATGCACCGATCTCAGCGTAGGAACGGCGAGGCCGCACGCTGATACCGGCCGCCGATCGAATGATCCATGACCAGATCGGACGGCCCGACCTCCGGCGGCGAGATCGCCTCGGTGAATCTCTGGCCTTGCATTCAGTGCGGTGGATCAGGTGAGACGGCGATCCGATCGCCGGCCCGGCCAATGACTCCTACCTTGCAAGGGATGCCGACGCGTCTTCTCACCCTCGTGCTTCTGGCCAATGTTTGCTGCGCGTTCTCCGGGTGCGCGGTCGGCAGCTCATCCGCAGAGCCGCCAGCACATCGGTCCGAGAGCGGGCCGCCGCAGCCGGTGGCCGAGACCCGTGCCGACGGCCTTGTGTCGCCCGGGCAGACGCCGGGCGTGGCGACCACGGGTGCGGGAGCCGACATCGGCTCACCGTTGTGGCATATTTTTGAGGAGACGCGTAGTCAGGCAGGCAACGACAGTGGCGAGCAATCCGGGCTCATCGAGGAGCGGCTCAAGGACTTGCAGCCCGAACAGATCGTCGACTTCCATCACTGGTACAAGTCGCTCGACAGATCGCTCTACACCTGGGAGGTTTGGGGTGCGGCCTACGTGATCGACGACGGATGCTCACACGACTGCTTCCGCGACTTCCGGGCCTATGTGATCTCGCTCGGGGAAAAGGCTTACAAGACCGCTCTGCGCGACCCCGACAACCTCGCGCCGATCGTTCAGGATGCCGAAACCGGCGACTGGGAGAACGCCGACGACGTGGCCGCCGAGGCCTACAGCAGTGTCACCGGGAACGATGCGCCGTTCGAAGACTCGGAGCTCGAAGGCAATCCGCGGGGCCGGCCCTGGGACGACGCCGACGTCCAGTCGCTTCTGGCGCGCTACCCGAACCTCGCAGCACGCTTCCGATAGCTGCTCGCCGCGGCGCGCCGCGGGGCGGGGATCGCTAGAACCCGGTGACCCGCGTCCGATCGGGTGATTTGCGGCCGCTCACCCCCAACATCCGCTTCCAAGTCACCCACTCCGCAGCGCCGAATACGCGCAGACCTGAGAGCAACGTGGAGCCCCGGTCCCGGCCGGAGGGTGTAGTCACCGAGGTCACGCCACGCCCCTGGGCGGCCCAGGACGAAGGCCGGTCCCACTTTCCAATCTGCGCCTCAAGCACGTCAATCACGTCGCTTGCCACGAGGAAGCGCAAGGTGTCATGCACGCGGACGCGTGTCGTTCCCGTCGGGACGAGGGTACGACCTGACCGAATCACGGATGTCAGCACGGCCGCACGCGGAAGCTGCAGGTCGTACGCCCTCATCCCCGCGGCCTCCGACACCGGGGGCACCCGGTACTCCATCTCGACCACGTCGGCATCGGCCCCATCTGAGGCGCTGCCTTCGGCGGCTGCCGTCAGTCGAAGCATCCGGGCAAGCGGTCCCACCGTCGTACCCTGCATCAGGGCCGACGCCAGGACGGCCACGAACGTGACGTCGAAGATCGCCTGTCCGCCCGGAACATGGGCGGTGATCGGGATCGTGGCGAGCAGCATCGGGACGGCTCCCCGCAGACCCGCCCACGAGAGAAGCACCTTCTCACCTCGGGTGAAGCCGGTTCGGATCGTGAGGAGCCACACCGCCACGGGGCGCGCCACGAATGCGACGATGATCGCGACGGCGGCGCCCTCAGCCGCCGCAGGGAGGAGGCCACCGGGGTGGACGACGAGCCCGAAGGTGATGAACAGGCCGATGTCGGCAAACGTCGCGACGCCCTGCTGAAACACACCTATGAAACGGCGAGCGTGACGGAGCTCGTGTCCCAGAAGCAGCCCAGCCACATAGACGGCCAGGAAGCCCGATCCGCCGATGGTCTCCGCGACGCCGAAGGCGAGCCCGGCCAGGCCGAGCGACGCCACGGCATACAGCGCATCTGACGGAAGCCAGCCGCTGCGAAGGAGCGCCGCGCCCAACAGCCCGACCACGATGCCGATCAGGAGGCCGAGCAGGATACCCTTGGTGAACAGCATCGCGACCGTCGCCGGGTCGCCGCCGGGCGTGTCGACGAGGCTGACCACGAGGAGGATCGCCACCGGATCGTTCAAGCCGGTCTCGCCCTCGAGGATCAGCACGAGCCGGCGGCGAAGCCCCGATCTCCGGAGCAGGCCGAACACGGCTGCGCCGTCGGTGGAAGCGAGGATGGCGCCGAGCAACATCGCCTCGAACGGTGGTAGCTGGAGCAGCACGGCAGCGGCGATGGCCGTTGTAGCGGCGGTCAGGATCGTGCCGGGCAACGCAAGGCCGACGGCCGAGACCCACACCGAGCGCATCTCAGCAAGGTTCGTCCGCCACCCGCCTTCGAAGAGGATCACCGCCAGGCAGGCTGTGCCGATGTGCTGAGCGGTCACATAGTCGTCGAACCGAACCCACCCGGCACCGTCCGACCCGATCGCCATCCCGACTACCAGGGACAGAAGGAACGCCGGGATCTCGAGCCGCCGGCCGATCGAGGCGGCAGCGACGCCAACCAGCAGCAGAGCGCCGGTCACGAGGATGATGTGTCCGGCGGTCATTACGAGCAGGCGGCCTATCTACCGCGCGCGAGCTCAGCGCCACCCACCGAGGCCAGGCCGGTCTGATACGCCAGCACCACCAGCTGCGCGCGCGTCCGCAGCCCAACCTTGGAGAGCGTTCGGCCGATGTGGGTCTTGACCGTAGCCGGGCTGATGAACAGGCGGCCCGCGATCTCGTCGTTGCTGAGTCCGGCGGCGACGAGCGCCAAGACGTCACGCTCCCGCAACGTCAAGAGTGACAGGATGTCAGGGTCGGGCTGGCTGGGAGCCTGGTAGCCGCGGCGGAACTCGTCGATGAGGTGTCGCGTCACGGACGGTGCCAGGAGTGCCTCGCCGGCGTCCACGACCCGGACGGCGCGAGCCAGCTCGTCACGGCCGCTTGCCTTCAGGATGAAACCCCTCGCTCCCGCCCGCACCGAGGAGAGCACCTGCTCTTCGCCCTCCAGCGACGTGGTCATGATCACGCGCACTCCGGAGAGTTCCGAGTCGCCGGTGATCATGCCCGTGGCCTCGATACCGTCCATGATCGGCATGCGGATGTCCATCAGCACCACGCTGGGACGGAGCTTCCGCGCAGCCTCCACGGCCTGCTTGCCGTCGGCCGCCTCGCCGACGACCCGAATGTCGGACTCCGCGCCGAGAAGTGCCCTGAACCCCGCCCGGATCAGGGCCTCGTCATCCGCGACGAGCAGCCGGATCATGCGCTCGTCCGTGACGAATCAGCCACCTTGCAAACTCCGCGTGCCGGGCGAGATACACCTGCAACTCGGCGAATCCGAAGTCAACCCACTCCGTCATCCAGTCTTCGTCGGTCTCCACGTACCTGTACTCAGCAAGCATCGAGCTCACCTCCGGGGATACGAGCGGGGAGCGGGATGCGGGCCTGAATCCTGAACCCCCGGCTCGACACCCGACCAGCGCTCAGGTGCCCACCCAACAACTCGGCGCGCTCACGCATGCCGGCGATCCCGCAGCCGCACGGGATATCGGCCCCTCCGGCGACACCGTTGTCGCGGACGTCAACCTGCAGCTCATCCGCGTGCACGGCCACGGTGACTTCCAGCCGCGTGGCATCCGAGTGCCGAAGCACATTCGTCACGGACTCCTGAACGATGCGGTACGCAGCCTCGTCATGCGTCCAGAGCAGCTCTTCGACCGGGCCGGTCACGGAAACCTCGACGTCGAGCCGTCCGGCGACTGCGGCCCAGACCAGCTCCTCCAGTCGCGCAAGCCGAGGGCTGTACCGCGGCGGCGGGCCAGCGTCCCGAAGCGACGCCACCAGGCCACGCACCTCGGACAGCGAACGTGCACTCGAATCGGCGATGGTGCGCAACGCCTCAGCGGCCTCCTCCGGACTCCGCTCGACCAACTCCAGCGCGGCGAGGGCGTGCAGGTTGATCGTGGTCATCGCACTTCCGACGACGTCATGCAGGTCCCGCGCCAGCCGGACGCGCTGCTCCCGGGCGAAGTCATCGCTTCCAGTTTCGCGGGACACGGGCCGCCGTCGCCTCACGGGCAGTTCGATCACCTTGGCCGTGGCGGTCTCCTTTGTCGGTGCTGTCAACGCTTCCGCCATGTCTCCTCCTTTGGGCGGACGCTTGCGAGTACCAGTACCTTCGCTACGGAAGGTGCGATGCGCATCGGCGCCACCGTGAGCTTTGGCGTCCCTGCTGCCCGGAACAACGGCCCTACCGGCTAGCGGGAGGGGCGTCCAGTCGGGGATTGTCAGATCCAGCGTCCACGCCGTGCCGCTATGAGGGCGCCCGAGACGAACGACGTCATGACGGCAACCACCACCCAGAAGAGGGCCGGCTGGTCGAAGAAGCTTGGGTGGAAGTTCATCCCCATGACACCTGTCACGAGCGTCGCCGGCAAAAGCGTGACCGACACCACGGTGAGGAGCTTGATGATGTCGTTCGTGCGCTGCGCGGCAGTGGACATCAGAAGTGCGAACGACCCGTTGATCGAGTCTCGCGCCGTGTCCGCCGCTTGGCGAGCCTGTTCGAGCCGAGGGCTGATCCGCTCCAGGTGCTGCATCGCGGCGACGCTCACAAGCGGGTGCTCCACCGCATGCGCTAGCCAGACTTCGAGGTCGCGGTGCTCGGCCAGCATGCGCCGCAAGAGACTCACCCGGCGGCGAAGCGCCACGAGCACCGCGACGGCGTCGTCGGAGTTCGAGATCTCGCCTGCCAGGAGCTTGGTGTCGATCCGATCGACCTCCCGTTCCACCATCTCGAACGACCGCATGTACTGGCTGAAGAGCCACTCCATGAGCAGCGCCGCAAACGAGGCCGAGTCGAGCGAACCGAGCCAATCAGACGCGTTGACGTACTCCCCGAAGCGGCTGAGGATGTCTGACGGGTGGGCTTCGGCGGTGGCGACCCAGCCGCGGCCGATGGCGCAGGTGATGGCGTTCGACCGCTCGTTCTCGTCCGGGTCGGGGACACGCACCGAGAAAACCGTGAGTTCGGCGTCGTCCCGAAACGTCGGACGATCAGCCGATCGCATCAGCCTGGAAAGGCGTAGGGCCGGCTCGCCTACCGTGCTCGCGACCATCGCCATCGTCTCGTCATCGAAGGTGGTGGTGACCCAGAGCAGCTCGGTGTCGACGTCGACCTGCTCGATCTGTGGGATCCCCATCTCGAGATCGCGATCGTCGCCTTCCGCTCGGAGGAGGACAGCCCGCGGAACGATGAGTCCGAGCGGCCCCGGCCGCACAACGACATCAGAGCTGTCGACGCCGAGCACGCAGATCACCTCCCGGCCAGGATCCTCGGCTGCTCTCCCCCGGTATTGATGATCACGGTCGCCTTCGGGGGCGCCGCCTTCAGCGCCTCGATCAGCGAGAGCGCGGGACTGCGGTCATAGGTCTTGGCCAACAGTCTGTTACGCGCATTCAGGAAGCGCGCTTGCAAGACCTCGGCCTTGGCGCTGTTCACTTCCGCGTACTGCGCCTGCACGCCGTCCACTGCGTCCTGGACATTCTTCGGCAGTGTCACGGCCGTGATGCGGAGGCGGAGGTCCCAGAAGTACCGGTGACCGAGCGTCTTCTCGAGATCCGGCTCGAGCGACTGGTTGATCCGCTCCTCGATCAACGCAATCGACGAGCCCGTCCTCCTTGACGGCTTGTTGCTCACCACCTGCCGCACGATTGCGCAGGATGCAACCAACTGAGCGCACTGAAACTGGCCGACCTCACGGCGGAGGTCGCTCTGCACCACCGGCCCGACCAGCGCCGCCATCATGCCGGCAAAACCATCGTCCCCCTGCCACGGATACAGCGGTCCGGCCGGCCCGTCGTACTGCTTGGTGCCGGGCCCGACATCGAACGCCTTCAGCTCGTCGATGTCCCGCTCGCCGATGAACCGCAGGTACACGGTGCCCGCGAGCTGCACCTGCACCCCGTCCTTGGTGGGAACGGACGGCTCGCTGGGGGCGGTTGGAGCAGCGTCGCTTCCGCCCGTGGCGTCCGCTCCCAGCTGGAACGTGCGAGTTACGTTCGATGCCGGGTAGACATGCGGGCTCTGGGAATACCACCCGATCCACGTCAGCCGCTGGCCGGGCAACAGAACCTGGCGGATCGCCCGGTTGTCGAAGGGGCCGCCGTTGCGCACAACCCCCACCGTCCCCACCTGCTGACTTGCCACACGAACGCCGCTGACCGCGACAATCATGGCCAGGCCGGCGACCGCCGCCAGGAACGTCATGAGCGTCCGCCCGGCCCGCCTGGTCAGCAGCTCCCGAAACCAGAGCGGCGGGGCCGACCGGTCTCTCCACTGGCCATTGGGCATCGCACCACCGGAGGGGTGAGGGTGGAGCGGGCGAGCGCGCCGGCCCGCCGCTCGGTGCTCCGACGCCTGCCGAATCCCACGCTTCGTCCGTCTCATCCCTGGAGAGTCGCCTCGCGCAACGCCTCGTCCGATCCGCGCTCGATATCACCTGAACCGGAAACGGCGGCTGAGAGGAAAGGCGGCTCATGTGACACCTCGGAGATCTCTCCCGTGGGGTGTCCGTGGGGTTGTCTTCATGCGATGCCAGCAGAAGTCCAGGGAGGTCGCCGGAGGTGCGCCAGTTGAGCAGCTACTTCAGGTCTCGGGAGTCGATGGCCGTCAGGAGGGCGGGACGGCTCAGCGCCGAGTGCCGGGAGACGGTCGGCCTTGCCGCCCTGTGGAGGGTATGGCGCTATTCCGCACTCGAGGTGGAGATCGCCTTCGAGCAGTGGCGCGACGCCCCCGCCGGGGCCGGACAGTGCCAGTACGCGATCTACGCCGATGCCCTGCGGCGCGAGGGCGAGGCAGCGGACCGCCTCGCCGAACGGTATGGCCGGGCCGCCCCCAGCGCGACCTGATGCCCCCGTGCTGGGGGCGTCCGCGGGGCGGGGCTTGGGCTTCGAGCTCCTGGGATCAGGGCGCACCGCATATCCGATCCCTTTCCGGATGAGCATCGGGCGCGCGGCGGATAACACGCTCACGCTCGACGACCCAGCGGTCTCGCGGAGACATGCTCGCATCGAGTATCACCACGGCGCGCCACACATCCTCGATCTCGGCTCCCGATATGGCACGTGGGTCGACGGCGTGCGCATCGAAAGGCCGGTGCCGCTGGGGGACGGCTCCGAGATCCGGCTCGGAGATCAGGTGCTGGTCGTTCGCCGGGTGCGCAGTGCGGACCAGTCGGCTGCGACGATCATCGTCGCAGACATCCCGGGACCGGACGCGGCTGCGGGACAGCGGTCGCCGATCCAATCGGCCGATCAACCGCGGCTGCGGCCGGGGTACTCGCTCAAGCGGCTCTCGGCTACCGAG
>Ga0070683_100001955_pt1 | contig 16146 bp, 18 predicted proteins | sample KBSC713LmetaG_FD_64662 | JGI IMG/M metagenome (GOLD analysis project Ga0070683, IMG submission 64662) | Corn rhizosphere microbial communities from Kellogg Biological Station, Michigan, USA - KBS C7.1-3L metaG | ecosystem: Host-associated > Plants > Roots > Rhizosphere ...
CTCACCGCCGCGCTCTCGGGACTGGCGCGGCCTGCCAGAACGCTGGATCCGCCTGAACCCACTCAGCGGCCGGCATACTCCAATTGGGCCGCAGGGCGAACACGCGCCCACCGGCGGCTCGTGCCGCCAGATCCGCCGCACGACGCGTTCGAAAAGTTTGAAGGATGTATCGTGTCGAATCGGGTGTTTCCCAAACCGATCCATCGGCCGGACGGCGAGCGCGGGTGACGGCGACAACAAGGAATCGTGCCCGGGTGATTGACCACGCCGGGCCGTGACTAAGGTCAGGCCGATAGATCGCAAAGCCTTGCACCGGCGTTCCGATTAGCGCGGCCTTGCGTTGTGCTACCTCGGCGAGTGCACCAGACAGCGCGCGATCGAGCGCGTATGCCTTCGCGACGCGCGCGGTATCCGCCTCGGACGCGAACACGTTGATCCACCACGCCTCGTGAATGCCACTCAGACTCTCCAGACCGATATAATGGATTGGGGCGCCGGTAATCCGCGCAGATTTGCGCGCCGTCGTTCTCAATCGAGCCGTACGTGGAATCAACACCGCTCCTGATGGAGTCCCGATAGATGTATATGAAACGCGGCGCCGGTCGTTGTGCAAGCAAAACCGGCGACAGTGCCATGATCACGGCGAGAGCACTACGAAGCATAACCGGGAGACACGGTGTAAAGCGACGAGCCTCCACGGCCGCGAGGCTAACCCATGAATACGATAGGTATTGATCTGCACAAACGCGAGAGGTAGGTGCGCATCCTGACGATATTCGCAAACGGACACCGTTTAGCATCCTCGAAACGCGTGAGAAGCAGGCGCGGCCAACGCCCGTCGATCGTTTGTTGACAACCGGCGAAAAGGCAGACAGACTACTGAGAATACGTAGACATTCTACCTACGCGCGGCATAACGTGTAGGGAGCCGCCGGCATCCTGCACTCGGCACGCTTGGTGGTCATGGGGCCGCAAGGAGAACAACATGCATCGATTCAGACTCGCCTTGTGCATCGCGGCACTGTTGTTCGCGAAGGCCGGGTTGGCACAGAACAACGACGCGGCAACCGCTCGAGTCAGTACCTCCGCGACGGAGGTGATTCGTCGCTGGTTCAGTTTCATCGAGCGCGACCAGTTCGATTCGCTCCCGCAATTGCTCGCGAAGGATTTTTCGTTTCAGTCGGACGGAACAACCTGGGATGCCCAGCACTTTGTCACGATGATCCGAGGTCTCGGCATACATCATCCCACCATTCGCTTGTCGCGCGTACGATCGACGGCCGATTCTGGAAGCACGACCGTGACATATCGGCGCCTCGAGACGTTTCGCCTCAATGGCGTTGCGCACCAGGCAAACGAATCGGGCACGCTCGGCATGGTGCGCGACAACGGCGTCTGGCGAATCCGGCGTTGGAGTACTCGCGATCTTCCGCCGTAAGGATCCGCGCATTTTCCCCGACAAGACGGTGATGGAACGGGCGCATAGTGTTCTGAGGGAGAAACCTGCCGTCTCGAGCATGTGCGATATCCGTGACTGAATTCACGTGGGCCAAAGACCGCGAGAAAGCCGTCGTCGACCTCGCGTTCGTGCTCGCAGTGTTCGCGGCGGGCAGTCTGAGCGTGCCGTTCATGAATCCTATACTTCGTCGCGGTCACGGCGTTGCCGGCGCGCTATTCGCGGCCGCGTACCAGTTTACACTCGAGGGATTGGCCCCTCTGATCATGATGCTGGTGCGCCGCGAGCGCGCATCGAAGTTCGGCTTGATCCGACGAAACTTGTCGCCTTCGCTTGGGTTTGCGCTCGCGTTCGCGGCGATTTACGATGTGCTCTTTTCGCTGAGTAGACATCGAGTGCTCTGGCTGCCGCTCGCTCGGCAGCCGGCAGTGCGCATGTCGCTCGCAGCCAGTCCGCTGTCTGCACTCGTCGGGCTCACCATCACTGTGCTGGTGTGGGGCGCGGCCGAAGGGTTGTTTGGCGTCTACATATCTCAGAAATTGGCAACAGCCACGAGGACGTCGCGCAGAGGCTGGTTCGCGCCGGGGGTCCTCGGTTACGCGGGGTTCAACGGCGCTATTCACCTTATCGTGGGTGAAGGGCTGGAAGGGTTTACATTCAGCTTTCTATCCGGATACGCGATCGCGGTCATACCGTCCGTCACTGGCAACGCCTGGGGAAGTCTTGCGGTTCAGACGCTCACGAACGCCGTCGGACGCTAGGCTGCCGAGAATGCCATCCCACGATCAGGCTGTCATCATAGGTGCTTGATCGATACGTGTTCTCTCCTACCGTCCCGACAGCCACCGAGCGCGCCGCGCCGCGGTCACTCGCATCGCGTCGACGATGCTCACGCGCGGTGGCGCGAATCCGGTTATCGGAACCCGTAGCTTCTCACTCGACCTGCTACCATCCGCGAAACACTCGACCCATGCCTGATTCACGAGGCGGTCGGCGACTCCGGTTGCCGAGGCCGCGCCGCCCGTCCTCGGCGAAGCGCGCCAGCCACTTATAGCGGATGCGACGGCTCACGTCGTAACGTTCGCACCGCTCGATCATGCGGTAGCGGCTAGGGATCGGGTCCTGCTGAACGCGGGCGTTCGCTGTCGCGGCGATCAGAATGCGTGCAGACTCTTCGGACGGCTAGATACAAGGCGGCGACCATCATCACAGCCATGGTGACAGTAAATTGATTATTTCGTTCCCGGACGGTAGCCGACTGGATCAGGACGCAAGGCGCGAGGATCGGCTCTTCTATTATGTGCGTGCTGTTGATTGGTCCGACGCAGTCGGCTTCATCGTATTACCCGAATACGCCGAGCACACTGCGCGGTCGGTCACGCTCCAGGTTTACCCTCCCCACGCCAGTCGCATAATGGAGATGATCAGTACAGACATCGACCTTATGGCCATCCGACTTATCGTCGGCTTGAGCGAGCACTTCAGGCATTGGGTGGAGCTTCAAATCGATTGGCAGCCGTCCGGGCTTGGGCAGGTCGGCCGGGGTGCGTTTGCTCGTGCGGCGGTCCAGGCCGGGTGGCGACCCGTTGCGGGGAGTGCCGATGGCGTCCTGTACTTCACGCGTCGCGCGCCTCAACAGCCGGGGAGATAGGTAACAGAACTGTCCTCATCGTGAATGAAGTGGCTCCGCAAATCTGAACAGGCGGGATAGCTGGACGGCGGGCTCCCGCGGCGACATGTTCGCCACAACCTAGGAGCTCCTGGTGTCGAACCGTCCCCGTCGCAATCATGCCCCTTCAAGGCGAAGGTCGCCTTGGCCGCCGTCCGGAACGAAGGCACGCTCGCGGAACTGGCGAAGCGATTCGATGTGCACCCCGGTCAGATCACCGCGTGGAGGGACCAGCTGCTCGCCGGCGCGGCCGGCGTGTTTGGCTCGAGTGTGGCGACCGAACCAGCAGTGGATGTGAAGACCGTCCACGGCAAGATCGGCGAGCTGGCGCTCGAGAATGATTTTTTCGAACACGCGCTCGGCAAAGCCGGCCTGCTGAGCACCAAGCGATGCTGGCGCGCGGATACTGCGCCGCTTGCTCCGCGCCGACTTTCCTGGGGTGGGACGACGACGGATCGGCACGTTGATGCAGGACATGGCCATCGCCGCGATCTGTCCGCAGCCGGGCACGAGCCGCCGGCACACCGCGGCCATCCCGTGTTCCCGTACCTCCTGCGCCATCGCTCGATTACGCAACCGAACGAGGTCTGGGCGATGGACATCACCTACATCCCGATGGCGCACGGCTTCGTCTACGTCGCGGCGGTCATGGACTGGGCGAGTCGTCGCGTGATGAGCTGGCGCGTCTCCGTCACGCTCGACGGCACCTTCTGCATCGCCGCCCTCGAGGAGCCCATCGGGCGCTACGGCTGCCCGACGATCATGAACACGGACCAAGGCTCGCAATTCACGAGCGCCGCCTTCACTGGCGCGCTGCTCGATCGCGGCATTCGCATCAGCATGGATGGGCGGCGCTGCTGGCGCGACAACATCTTCATCGAGCGGCTCTGGCGCTTGCTCAGGTACGAAGAGGCGTACCTGCACGGGTACGACTCGGTCTCGGCGGCCACCGCCGGCATCGCGCGCTACGTCACCCTCTACAACTCCCGTCGGCCGCACTCGAGCTTGAACGACTGTACCCCCGCCCACGCGTACTTTGCTTCAACTTCTCCGACTGCCGCAGCCTAGTCCCGCTCGCCCCTCCACTTATCCAACCCGCTCAGGCTGTACAGAGAAGCGGAGCCACTTCACCCATGCCGATACGTTCAGACTTTACTGGCGAATGGAAGGTAGATCTCGGGGCGAGCACGCTTCACGGTCCGACGCCCAAAGCGATCGTTGTCCGCATCGCCCACTTCGAGCCCGAGCTTCGCGTAGACATGACGATCGTCGGGGCGGACGACAAGGAAAGAGTGATCGCGTTCGCCGCTCGCTCGTCAGGCGGGCAAGTCACAAACACCGTGCTTGGCAACGAATGGATCAGCCAATCGCAGTGGGTCGGCCGCGAGTTGCTGATCGAGTCGCAAGTCAGCCAGGCAGGCCGACGGATGCACTTCCGCGATTACTGGTCGTTGTCCGACGACGGACGGCGCTTGACGATGGAACATCGCGACGACGACCTCGCCGGGCAGGTGACCATCCTGGACCGGGTGCCCGGTTAGGCGTGCTCGCGACGATGAAGAGCTTGTGCAGGAGACGTTTCTCCGGGCTTATGCGGCGTGGCACACGTTTACACCAGGCACCGAGTGCAGAAATTGGTTGCTTGCGATTTGTCGGAACACGTACTTTCGGCTTGGCCGGCGCGATGTGCGCTTTTTCGCGGCGGACGACCCGAGCTCCGAGGCGCTTGCCTCAGCGATGCTCTATCACGGCGCGATGAAGCGAGGCGTCGATGCGAGTTCGACCGAATTGACCTCGCGCAGGCCCTCAATCGCGCCGTCGCGGCGCTGCCAGACTCATATCGTCAAGTGCTGATTCTGGTGGATTGCGAAGATTGTTCTTACGATGAGGCCGCGGAGTTGCCTGGAACACCTGTTGGCACCGTGCGGTCTCGTCTCTTTCGCGCGCGACGATTGCTTCACCGTCATCCAGAGCGATAGCGAAAGTGCCGTAGCTCGACGTCGTGCACCATAAGCAATCCTTATGAGAGTGGTATCCACTAGATATTGGACTTCTAGCGCGCCACGCGGCAAGTATTCGCTATGACAACGATCGTCCCTCGCACCGCCATCATGCTGTCGCTCGTGATGGCCGCCGCGGCGTACGCCCAGGGCACTTCTGCACCCGCGCCGCGGCTCTCGCCCACGCTCTATTTCTCCGATTCCTCAGCGGAATTCGCGGCCCGGGCAGCCCTCCACGCCCGAATCGATTCAATAGTCCGGGCGACCCAAGGCGCCGATTCCAATTCGCTCATGCGGCGCCTGGCCGAGGCCAACCAGGCGCTCGTCGCGCTACAGCGGTATGAGGCGTATCTCCGGGTGCGAACGCTCGAGAATACCGGCGACCGTGCGGCCAAGGACGCGTATGCATCCTTGAGCAACGACGAATCGGCGGTGACGGCGGCGATGGAGCAGCCAGTTGATCGTACATTTATTCGCCCCAAAAACCGCGAGCTTTCGCGGTTCAGATCGTTGAAGAATTTGCTGCCGGTCTCTGCGGAGGTGGGTTCGAGTCGAACCACCGGTTGGGCAGCGATCCGTCTCTGGGAACGCGAATACCGGACGGTCGGGATGCGCTCGGCCCATGGCGACGGCCGCGCGCATTCGACGACGGCAACGGCAGGGAGCCGCGTCGGCCGCCAGCTCGCAATGCGCCGTCACGAACGAGCGCGGCGCTGCGCGGGCGCGTGCCAACCGCTGACGAAATGCTACCGCGGACACGTTCGACGCGCAGACCGTCGCACCAAAGTATCTTCTCTCGAAACGCTACTCCGTGACCAGTTGTGTGATGCCTTGCATCGTGACGAGAAAACGCGAATTCGACGGCTCCTTCACACCGACATAGATGAGATACGCGGTGCGGCACGAGCTGCACCGTTCGACATGGAATCGCGGCCAGCCGCCGTCATGTGACTTGCCGACCATGTTCAAATCGAAATGCGCGCGGATGGCCGCGGCGTTCTCGGCACCGAGGATCGAGTCAACGCGCCCGTCCTCCGAAAGAATGGCGTCAAGATCGATCTGAATCACGGTGCCACACGCCGCGCAGTCAAAACGATACTCTCGCGTGTGAGGGTGGAGGACATCGAAGGACGGGGGGCGCGTGAGATCGGGGCTCACGATCCGCGCGCCGAACAGGTTCGCCTTCTCGGGTAATGAATCCATCGGTGCGGACTCCGGGTTCTCGATCGTCGCGAGTATGACACGCTCGAGCTCTGGCGTACGACGGACCGAACGAAGCACCCGGGTTGCGCGTGTCACGATTCGCGGCCGCATTGACGACTCTTCCCGTCACAGCAAGCCAGCCAACTGGACCCGGTCTCGCCGGAGAACGCCCCGTAGCCGGTGAGGACACCAGACGGTTCGGTCAGCGTGAACAGGAACGAGAAGCAACGGATCGGCGCGCCGAAGTCCTCGCGCCTTGCGCATCATGGTCGACCGGTTGCCTGGACGTGGGGGGGTCGCTGAATGCCGGCATGCCGTCAGTCGCGATCGAAATGGCGAGCAGCGCGGAACGTCTCCAGTGCAGTGGTGTCATCGTCGAACAAAGCCGATGGGGGAGCAAGTGGTTCCGCGTGTTGTGGAAGCACTTACTCTGCCGCGATTCGCGAGAGCAGCACAGCCGTCATTCCGCAAAGCAAGATCATGGCCCACCATGCGGCCACCAGCGTGGTCACGCCCACGAAGATCACGAACACGATCCGCACCACGAAACTGCGCGCTGAGTTGTCGCCGGCCGCGATCCACCACGCGAATCCGGGCAGGAACAGCGCCAGCGCGATGAGCGACGCCCGCGCGCCGGTCGCGAACGCGCGCCTGGCGTTGTTTCCGCGCTGAAACAAGCGCGGCCCGACCGCCGCGCCGGCGGCGCCGTGCGACAGCGCAACTGCCCCACACAGCAGGAATATCGATGCGCTACGGGCGCCGGTCCAACCGACGTACGCCGTGACGCCCGCGACGAGCCCGAACGCCGCGGCGACGGACACGCGTGGACGGGTTCGGATTGCGTACGCGAGGCGTGAGGATGGCCAAGGCATTCTAGATGCGGACGCGCTGTAGCGCATCGATGAGACGCACCTGTGCGTTCGAGTGTCTCAGCATGCGATTGCGCACGCAGAAGCGGTAGTACGCGCCTTCCGGATGCCGCGATCGAGGATCGAGCACCGCCTGGAGGCCCGATTGGCGCATGATGCAGAATGCCCAGACGACGCTCACTTCATCGTTCGCTCGTGCGTCGACAAACATGATGTCACGTACGAGTATGCCCGTTCGACCCACGGTCGAATCAACGACGGATCCGCCGCGATCGCACGTGGAAACTCGATGAATTCGATCACGTGGTGTCCGGGCGACGGCTGGAAGACTCTCGCGCCCGGCACGTCGAGTGCGCGTTTTCGGTCGTCGGGCGACAGGCGCGCTACAACGCTGCGCCGAAAGACCGCGGCGAACATCGTGCCGTGACAAAGCGCGGCCGGGTAGCCGCGCGCGCTGCGCGCCTGAACACCGCTCAGACCGGCGATGGCGGCGGTGAACGCGCTTGTTACGCTCTGCGGTGTTCCGATTGGCCGCGCCTCGCCCGAATGGATCCTGCCCGACACCATGAAGACCTTCCTCCGCTCATTGGCGTGTGGAGCGCTTGTTCCTGTGCGACGTTTACCCGAGGTGTGGCCGTGACCGATCCACTTGCGACATCATGCTTCAAGCCCACCGAGGAACGTCGCGATGGCCACTCCGATTTCGTGCGGCGAATCTTCCTGAAGGAAGTGCCGTCCGCGAACGACGACCTTTTCCTGGTTCTGCCAAGTCTCGCAGAATTCACGTGTTCGGCCAGCGACGATGGCGCCCGGGTCCCCAAGAACGAGCAACTTCGGAATCGCGCTCGTCGCGATCCAGGCTGAATACCGCTCCACGATGGCGGTAATCTCGGCCGGTTCGCCGCTCACCGGAATTTGCCGTGGCCACACGAGCGTAGGAAGCCGCCTGTGTCGATCGAAATATGGTGCTCGGTAGTGCGCCATCTCCTCCGGTGCCAACTCTCGAATGATGCCACGGGGCAGCACCTCTTCGACAAAGATGTTCTGGTCAAAAACGAGACCGGCGCCATCATCCGAACGTAGCTTCCTGAAGAGTGGCTCGGCTGGCCCAAAGTCACTCCAGACTCGCGGTGTGGCAATCGCTTCCATATGAACGATGGCGCGAACCTGCTCGGGAAAGCGAAGGGCGCGATAGAAGCCGAGTGCGGATCCCCAGTCGTGGACGACGAGAACAACGCGCCGCCTCAGGCACAACGAGTCAAACCATGCGTCGAGATACGCCGCTTGACTGACGAAACCATAGTTCGCCCATGGTGCGGGACTCGACTGCCCCATCCCGATGAGATCCGGCGCCAGACACCGTCCGTACGGAGTGACGTGCGGGAGGATGTTGCGCCACAGATAGGACCACGTCGGATTGCCGTGGAGAAACACGATCGGATCGCCCTCGCCGATGTCGACGAAGCTCATCTCAGCATCGAGAACCCGAAGACGTCGCCGAGGATGCGGATCGAGTGGGCTCGGCGATGCCGAACCGGCGGACGGCGTACGTGTGGTACGAATGGAGTCATCATCTGTTTCGCATGGCTAATGAGTGTGGGCGTTTTGCCGCGCAAAGACATTGACCGGCGGTGAGTTGTCCATGTGACACGCGACGCGCCGTCCGGAGACAGTTGCCCGACGCCTGAGACTGTCACGACTCGCACGGTGCTCCGGTCATTTGGTTCATCACTTTCCGAGAGCCTATGTCCGCACAAACAACGGTGTCCGCACGTGCGACCGACGACTCGTTTGCCGTTCCCGCGCCTGCGGACCAATTACAGAAAGTCGCCGACGCCCTACGGGCGAACGGCTTCGTCGCGCAAGTCGTCGAGCGCCCAGAGGACGCACGGCGGCGTGTTCGCTCATTGATTCCAGGAGGCAGTAGCGTGCTGACCGCGGCGAGCGAAACGCTCCGGCTCTGCGGTATCGACGATGATCTCAATCACTCAGACGCCTTCGTCTCGATTCGGACCCGCGTGCATGCGATGAACCGAAGTACAGAAGGCGACGCAATTCGGAACCTGATGGCCACTCCGGACTTCGTCGTCGGCAGTGTGTGCGCAGTGACTCTCTCCGGATCACTTGTCGCCGTTTCCGCAAGCGGCAGTCAACTTCCGTCCTACGCCGGGGGAGCGCGACACCTCATTCTCGTGGTTGGAGCGCAAAAGGTCGTTCCGGATCTCCAGACGGCGTTGCAGCGCATAGAGACGTACGCACTTCCACTCGAAACCGAGCGGACGAAACGGGTATATGGCGTACCAAGCGCTGTTAGCAAGATTCTAATTATCAATCGTGACTACCTCGCCCCACGAACGACTGTCATTCTGATCAACGAAGCCATCGGATTCTGAGGACATATGCGAATACCTGTGCAGACCCTTGATAGCGCGCCCGCAGCGGCGCGGCCGATTCTCGCCGAACTCCGCGAACGCTCTCTCACTCCAGGCACGCTACTCAACTTTCACGCGCAGATGTCGAGCTCGCCGGCCGCGCTTGCTGGATACATGGGCATGCGCAACGCCATCGAGCAGTTCGGCACGCTCGATATGAAAACCCGAACGGCGATCATGCTATCCGTGAGCGCGACCGACGGCGCGAAATACGCTCAGGCGGTCAATTCGTTTCTCTGTAACCGCGCCGGATGGTCCCCGGAGCAGGTGAGCGAGATCGCAGCGGGCACGTTCAGTGACGACGCGAAGGTGTCGACGCTGCTCGAGGTCGCGCGCCAAGCCGCACGAAACATTGGATACGTCGACGATGGCGCGTGGGGGGCGGCGCGCGCGTATGGCTGGACTGTCGAGGAGCTGAATGACGCATTCGCCAGCGTAGCGCTCACGATGATGGTCGATTACTTCGTCCATTTCGCGGAAACGCCCTTGGACGTTCCGGCCGCGGATGTCGCGGCATCTGCGCAAGGACGACGTCTCGAAGCCGACAGCCGTTAGTCGCGCAACGCTGCAATATCGAATCGGTCCCCCTGCGCGGCGCCAGTGATGAGAAGAATGATCGAGTCCGCCTCGCTCTGGCCCCCCACCCGGTGTCACAACGAACTCGGTCCGACGGTCATGCAGCCAGACCGAAGCCGGTGGGAAGCGAGGATTATGTCGAGTTGCACCTGGAAGACGCAGGCATCGCGATCAGTAGTCAGCGCGCCGCCGATCTGTACCGCGCGAACGCCGCGACGGCCTGCCGGAACAGGTTGGGACCATCGCGGAACGATGTTTCGCGATCCCGATGGAAGCCTGATCAACCTCTTTTCTCGAGGAGATCCCGAATGACGTACCCTGCGATGCGGGCAACCGCGGAGTCCATCGACTCGACAGCGCCTATGAGCAACACACGCGTTGTTGGTCGGGGCCGCCGAATCACCGGCAACGTGATGATTGGACTGGTCTGCCTGGCACTGGCCGGCGCCGCCTTTGGAAAATTGGTGCACGCGCCGTTCTTAGTGAACCAGCTACGGCCTTTCGGATTCGACGACACATGGATTTCGATCCTTGGGGTAATCGAACTCGGGAGCGCAGTGTTATTCGCCATTCCGCGAACGCGCGCGCTTGGGCTGCTTCTGATCACCGGATTTCTCGGCGGCGCGATTGCAACGCACATCCAGCATGGTCAGTCACCGGCCCAGCCGGCCGTACTGCTGGCTATTGGGTGGACGGGCGTGTGGGCCCGCCACCTCGAGGCCAACTGGAGCAGGGTAGGAGCTCCGATTGTTGCTGCAGCCGGATCAACAGTCACAACAAATACCTCTCAAACGGCCAGCGAGGCGGGGCACATGAAACGGCAGGCGGTAGCGCTCTGGTTCAGTCGGATCATCCTGGTATTTGTAACCGGAATTCTTCTCCTCATCGCTAAGAAATACCTCTTCGATCCAACCGGCGCCTCGGCGGAACGCGGGATCATCGTATCGAGCGGCGTGGGGCGCACCATCGCCCGCGTCGGTTTCGGTGGTTTCCCGCTCGCCTGTGCGATCGTTATCGCGATGTGTCTGGCGGCGGCCGAGCGCGTGCGGTTCGGCTTATGGTTCGTGATCGCGTTGTTCGGAACAGTGCTGATCGTCAGACTCGTCAGCGCCGTCGCGGACCAGAGCTTGGCGGACAACGTACCGCTCATCATTCCGGAAGTCGTCTTTCTCGCGCTGACCACCGCCGCGCTGGTACTCGGCCGCGGTGCGCAGGCCCACGACCGCCGACCCGCGCGACTCTGACGAATGCGATCGACGAATGGTACGGTTGCGAAAGCGCTGTGCGCGATCGTGGGCGGTTTGTTGCTCGCGCTAGGCGGGGCCATATGGAGTGGTTTCGGCGTGGGCGTCGCTCGAGCGCACATCATCCTCGGCGTCTTCTTTGCGATCGTATTGAGCGCGATCGCGGTCGCGCTCGCCGCGCGTCGGCAAGCCGCTTTCGGGTATACGCTGCTGCTGTTCGTCATCGTCATGACGGTGTTCGGCGTCGCCCATCCCGCCATCTTTCCGGGGCCATATCACTGGATCGTGCGGGTGGTGCATGTTCTCATTGGCGCTACTGCGGGTACCGTCGGCTATCGTTTCGCGGCGCGACTCGACGTCGGCGTGCGCCGCGATGCACCGTCGCGTCGTCGGACTGCCTCCTGGGTGGATGGCGACTAGGGGATGCCGGAGGACGTGCGTCTCGCGCAGCCGCTCGTGTCCGCGACGTCGAGCGTGTCCGACTTCGTGCATCGATACCGGTGGGTGATTCTCGCTGGTTTGATCACCGCCGCAATCATGGAAATCCTGGACACGACGATCATCAACGTCGCGCTGCCGCAAATGGCCGGCAACCTCGGAGCGACGACGCAGGAGATCGCGTGGGTGAGCACTTCATACATTCTCGCGAACGTCGTCGTCTTGCCGCTTACGGCGTTCTTCACGCGGATGTTCGGCCGTCGGCGATATCTCACCGGCTCAATCATCCTGTTCGTCGCTGCGTCGTTCTTGTGCGGCACGTCGTCGTCGCTCGGTGAGATCATTCTCTGGCGCCTGGTGCAGGGTGCCGGCGGCGCGGCGCTCCTGTCAACCGCTCAGGCGACGTTACGGCAAATATTCCCGCAGCGTGAGCTGACGCTGGTCCAGGCGATCTTCCTTCTCGGCATCATCGTCGCGCCGACCCTGGGTCCGACGCTCGGCGGATGGATCACGGATAACTATCAGTGGAATTGGTGTTTCTGGATCAATGTGCCCGTCGGGATAGTCTCTGCCTTCCTCGTTTTCACCTTTCTGCAAGATCCGGTGGAAGAGCAGCGGCGGCCGGCCCCGGTCGATTGGTGGGGCATCGGCCTGCTTATCTGCGGGGCGGGCGCGCTGCAGTACATCCTCGAAGAAGGCAACGCCGACGGGTGGTTCGAGAGGGACGTGATCATCCGTCTTTCGGTCGCGTCGCCCGTCGCGCTCGCGGCGCTTGGATGGTGGCAGCTTTCGCCCCGCAATCGACATCCGGTTATCGAACTCCGCATCCTAAAGAAGCGCGAGCTCGCCGCATCGATCTGTCTGTTCGTCATCCTGGGGTTCGGGTTGTTCGGCGGCGCGTTTCTCTTTCCACTGTTCACCCAGACCCTGTTGGGATTCACTCCGACCGAGAGTGGCGTCGCGATGATGCCCGGCGGCTTCATGACGGCCGGTGCCACGATGCTCTGCGGCGTCTTGTTGAGCGGCGAACGGCCACGCGTCGATGCGCGTGTCTTAATTGCGTGCGGCGTATGTCTGATGGTATGGGCGATGTGGCGGCTGGGTCACCTGACCACGGCGGCCGGCGAAGTAGACGCACGCACGGCGCTGATGTTCCGCGGCGCCGCGCTTGGATTGCTTTTCGCGCCGATTAATAACGTGGCGTTCGCGAGCCTCGAACCTCATGAGGCGCAACAGGCGTCGGGCTTAATCAATTTGTCCCGGCAGCTCGGTGGATCGTTCGGTATCGCGACCCTTGGAACCTATGTTACGCGGCAGATGCAGCGCCACCGCGCGGACCTCATCACCAAGGTGGTCGTCGGAACGCCGGCGCTCGATGAGCGCTATCGGGCGTTGGTCGGCGGGCTGGTCGCCAAAGGCTCAGCCGCGCTCACGGCCCAGCGCCAGGGACTCGCCATTCTGGACCAACAGGTGATGCGGCAGGCCGCCATGCTGGCTTACAACGACGCATGGCTACTCATCCTCATCGCATTCTTATGTGGAACACCTGCCGTCTTCCTCCTACGCCGGCGGCGAAGCGGACAACTGACGAACATCGCCCTTGACTGAGCTCTCGAGCCGTCGCATCGGCGCGGTACCGCAGTAGCCCGTTCGTGGCGCCCACTCTTGCCCAGAATTCGGGCTCGACGGTGCGTCGGGCGCCTCAACTGTTCGGGCTGTACGACCGAGGAATCGCGGCGCCGCTCTGCTTAACGCACGGTGTTTTCCACCCAGGCCACATCGAGCTGGCGCCGCGATCAGAATGCGAGCAAACTCTTCGGAGAGCTAGATACAAGATGGCCAGAGGCATCCTCGAAGATGAAGCACGTCCCGACACTCCGTCACTTCTGGTTCCCAGCGAGTCACGGTCACGTATTGGGGTCACAGCACCCGATGCCGGCACTGGGTGGTTCATGGCGAAGGCCGCATTGCATTGGCTCCCGCCGGGGGCCACGCTGTCGGACCAGTACATTGAAGACGTCGACCTAGAATCCCTTCATTTTAGTGAGATGCCCGTGGCGGCTCCCAGCGCCGTAGTGGGCGTCTGGTTCCCGCCTGGTCACGTCCGGCCGGTGCAGATCCAGATCGCTCGAACTCCGGAGGAGGTATACGCAGGCTTCATCCGTCTGGCGGACGATGGCTCGGCACACGAACTCACCCGTTACGAGGCCGAGTGTCTCGCCACCGCGTTCGATGCTGTGGACGGCGCTCGAATCTATGTGAAGAAACGCTATGATTCCCGGACGCCTGATGGCCGACTTCAGGGCTTTCTTCGGCGAAGTGAACTTCCCGCGAACGTGAGGATCCACTCCCGCGATCCGCGGGATACGTTACGGCCACCCTCGACCACGGGCCATCTCCTCCTATGAGCCATAATTTGTCAGGTCCTTTAGAAAACGCTGATACGAGGCGTACGCGATAACACGGCATCGCCGCCGTTGACTTTGTCGCGTGTGAGCGGTCACCGCCTGGCTGCTTCTTCCATCGCTCTCCGAGCTGATCGCCCGTGAGCAACCTCCTATCCGTGTCGACCAACGTCGAGCACCCGAACTTTGTGAATCCGCCAAAGGCGAAGTTGAAGCAAAAGGGAGGAACGGACTCCTTCTAACGAACGGTACCAAGAGCGCCGCTCTTGAAACCCGACGGCAATGGCGAGCCGCTCTCTCCAGACGTGGACCAGCTTCGGCGAGCCGACTCGCGTTAGCCGCGCAGCACGGCGCCCTCCGGAAGCAGGCCCTGATCGAGGTAGCGCCACAGCGCGATCAAGAGCTTTCGCGCCAGCGCGACGATGCCGATCTTCCGCACGCGACTGCTCCCCTTCCCAAACTTCGTTTGGTACCAGCGCGCGAGTTGACTCTTCGGTTGGAAGCGGAGCCAAGCCCACGCCGTGTTGATCGCTAGCGCCCGGACCCAGCGATTGCCGGCCTTCGAGATGCCCTGCTCGTGTTGCATGTCGCCACTTTGATAATGCGTATCGGTAAGGCCCGCGAGCCCGCCGACTTGCCGACGATTGCGGAACTGCCGCCACGCGAAGAACTCCATGACGTAGAGCCACGCGCTGTCGATCCCCATGCCGCGCAGTTGATTGAGTTGTCGCACCCGGGCGATCGCCGGGTCATCCGTCACGCGCAGCAGGGCGCGGCGCTCGCGCTTGAGGGCGCGGATCCGCATGGTATACGCCTGGACGGTGTCCCACTCGCGCATCAACCGTGCAGAGAGCAACGGCGGCAGCGGCGTCCCATCCCACCGACGCGCCGTTCGCAAATGCGTGGGGAACTCCCGCAGCTTCGCGAGCGGCACACCTTGACCAGCAAGCAGGCCCTTCATCCGATTCGGGTGGCGTCCACGGTCGCGACGCGCGAAGAGCAACTCACGGTGTACCTGGCGGCGATCCTCCTCGACCGAACTTGGCACGTTCACGACGCTCCACACCTTCGCTTCGCCGGCCTCCGCGCGAAGCAACATCGTCACCAACTTGATGACATCGAGTCGATCGGTCTTCGTCCGGCGCCGCCGGCGATTGACCTCAATGCTCGAGGAGTCGACGATGCGATTCGCCACGCCGCGGCTCACGAGATAGCGATGCAACCAGAAGCCATCGCGTCCGGCCTCGTAGCAGCTGCAGATCGGCACCGTCGCAGGCAAGCCGAAGTGCGCTTTCGCCCGGCCAAGTTCCGCCTCGAGAGCGGCGAGCGCTCGCGCCGGGATCGGGCGGCGAAGCGGCGGCTGATCCATGCCGGTCGTCATCCCGAGTACCCACTCCGTGTTGCCGAGCTCGAAGGCGAGATATAAGGTAGGAATGGCACGCGGGCGGGTCGTTGCTGTTCGCATGGGCTTCTCCTTACGTGAGAGTTTGGAGGAAGCGGAACAGTGGCGGCCCGTCTGCGTGGCCCGCCAGTCCTTTCATAAGTTCTAACGAACGCTGAAGCTGTCGAACGAGTTTCGGATTGCGCGCGGCTGCGCCGCGCGCTTCTATTTGATTCGTTCGCAGCTTAGCTATTGCGTTAGGTTGGCACACATCGTCGATCGAGTGACAGAATGATCATCCGGCGTTTGCGCGGGTTGTTTGCCACGACCGTGGGCGGCGCGCTCGTTGGTGGCGTGGTCGGTACAGTAGTTGGGCTGCTTTTCTTGCTCACGTTCGGCCCGAAGACGCCCGGCATCACGCCCCAGTTTCCCGGGTCGGTCCTCATCGTGCCGGCAGCGGTGTTCGCCGTAGT
>Ga0070683_100001956_pt1 | contig 16139 bp, 14 predicted proteins | sample KBSC713LmetaG_FD_64662 | JGI IMG/M metagenome (GOLD analysis project Ga0070683, IMG submission 64662) | Corn rhizosphere microbial communities from Kellogg Biological Station, Michigan, USA - KBS C7.1-3L metaG | ecosystem: Host-associated > Plants > Roots > Rhizosphere ...
AACCGGATCGCTCGGGCTGGGCGGCCAGTCGGTGGCCGCGGACGCCGGACTGATCGGCCGCGCCCACCAGATCCGCAAACCGGTCTACGTCGACTCGATCGCCGATGAGCGGCAGTGTCAGCGCTGCGCGGCCGCCGCCCGGGCCGGCGCCGTCGCCGCGGTCGTGATCCCGGTGATGCGCGGGAGCACGCCGATCGCGGTGCTCGAGTACTACGCGACGCATCTGCTCAATGTCGACGGCCCACGGACCGAGAAGTGGTCGGCCATCGCCCGCATCGCCGAGCAGGCCCGTGCGAGCCGGGTCGCCGCCGCCGAACTGCGCCAGGTCGCCGACGACCGCCTCGCGGTGACGACCGTCGTCACCGCACTCGGCGAAACCCGTGACTCCGAAGGCGCCATCCGCAGCGCGCTTGACTCGGTGCGCACGGCCTTCGGCTGGGAGTACGGCTCGTACTGGGAGATCGACGAGCAGGACAACCTGCTGCACTTCACGTTCGAATCGGGCTCGGCCGGCGAGGAGTTCCGTACGGTCACGCTGGCCTCGACCTTCGCCGAAGGCGTCGGCCTGTCGGGCCGCGCCTGGCGGGCCCGCGACCTGGTCTTCGTCCAGGACCTCGCGGAGCTGAGCGACTGCGTCCGCGCGCCGGCCGCGGGGCGCGCCGGGGTCAAGTCGGGCGCCTGCTTCCCGCTGGTCGTCGGCGGTCGGGTCGTCGCCACGATGGACTTCTTCACCACCAACCGGATCGAGCTGAGCGAATCGCGTGCCTCCGCCCTCCGCAACGTCCAGCAGCTCGTCTCGCAGCGCCTGGACATCCTGCGCGGCCAGGAAACCGCCGCGCACAACGCCCGCGCGCTCCTCGACTCGGTGTCCCGGCTCCGCGCGGCCAGCCAGGACGCCACCCGGGTCGCCGAAGAGGCAGTCAGCCGGGCCACCACCATGACCGTCGATGTCAACGCCCTCGGTCAAGCCTCGGCCGCGATCGGCGACGTCATCAAGATCATCTCATCGATCGCCGACCAGACCAACCTCCTCGCTCTCAACGCGACGATCGAGGCGGCCCGGGCCGGTGACGTCGGCAAGGGCTTCGCCGTCGTCGCCGGCGAGGTCAAGGATCTGGCCCGCGAAACCGCCGAGGCCACCCAGAAGGTCGCCGACCAGATCGCCGGCATCCAGTCCAGCGCCAACTCGGTGTCGGCCGGCATCCACACCACCAGCGAAACCATCGGCCAGATGGACGCCGTGCAGACCCGCATCAACACGGTCCTCGAAGAACAAGCCGCCATGGCGCGCCTACTGGCCCAGCACTAGGCCTGTTCAAAGTGGGGTCGGTGCGAGGCTCAGGCGTTGGCCGGCGTGGTTGCCGGCGGCGTGATGAAACTGCTCCGGCGTCGCCCGGTCATCCACGTTGATACAGGCCCCAGGCATGACATCCGTCATGGGGTGGTCGGTGACGGTGCACATCCAGGCCGCCCCCGGGAATTCCTACCGTCATTGGCATGACAACGACGCTCGCTCCCGCTCCCTCGGTTACCGTCCCGACCAGCCTCCGCCGCGCCCAGCTCGCCATCTTCGCCGTCGCGGCCATCCACGTCCTCGCGCTCGTCCTGGTGCTCACCCACCGCGACGTGATCGCCGCCGCCCTCGCCGCTCAGCACCCGGGCGCCGACGCCGACACTCTGGCCAACGCGGCCGTCTGGCAGGCCGCCATCCCGCACATCGTGCTGGCCGTCGTGCTGCCGCTGCGGGCCTGGCGGCTGCGCAACGGCCGGCGCTCGAGCCGGATCATCGTGACCGCGGTGCTCGGCATCCAGTTGCTCGCCCACGCCTCGCTGCCGATGACGCTGTCCGAGCTGCCCGGGTACGGCGCCTCGGTGATCGCCGTCCAGGCCGTCTCGCTCGTGTTCGAGGTCGCCGCGCTGGTGCTGCTGTGGACCAAGGAGTCCACGGTGTTCTTCCGCTCAGCCTCCCGGTAACCCGCCGATGGCGGCGGCCCGCGAGGCCGGCTGCGAAAACCGGCGCGCGCAGGGCGCATTTCCGCGCTCTCGCGCGCCCTAGAATTGCCTGTGCCTTCGGACCTGCGTGCCCTGCTGAGCCGTCTCACCCCGGCGGCCCAGCACCGCATCACCTGGTCCGGCGGCATCCGTCTTCAGGTCAGCGCCTACCCGACGCCGACCGCGGTGCCCGACGAGTTGATCACCTCGATCCGCTGCATCGTCCGCGTCGATCACCGCGTCATCGTCTGCCAGGCCCCGGACGAACTGCACATCTGGCCCGGCGGCCGACGGGAACCCGGCGAGACCTACGAGCAGACCGCCCAGCGCGAGGTCCGCGAGGAAACCGGCTGGCTGATCGACCCGGGCGACCTCCAACTGCTCGGGTTCCTGCACTTCCGCCTCATCGACCCGGCGCCGCCCGGCCATCCGTACCCGCACCCGGACTTCCTCCAGCTCGTCTACACCGCCCCGGCCCGCGAGCACGCCGATCCGCACGCCACCAGCTGGACCGACGTCGAAGGCTGGGAAGAGTGCCACCAGTTGCTCACCCGGGCCGAACTCGACGCCGCCCCGCTGACCGAGGTCCAGCGGGCCTTCCTCAAGGTCGTTCCGGGGCTCGGAAACTCGCGGGCCAACACCCCGCGCGGCGAATAGAGTCGCGGGCATGGACCAGGCCGCGCCGCACACCGTTGACTCGCTCGCCGCCGATCTGCGCGCCCTCGGCGTCCGGACCGGCGACGTCGTCCTCCTGCACTCGTCCAACAAGAGCCTCGGCTACGTGGCCGGCGGCGCGCAGGCCTTTGTCCAGGCGATGCTCGACGTCCTCGGGCCGGACGGCACGCTTGCCGTGCCGACCCACGTGTCGGACAACAGCGACCCGGCCGGCTGGCAGAACCCGCCGGTCCCGGAGTCGTGGTGGCCGGTCATCCGCCATCAGGCGCCCGGCTTCGACCCGGCGGTGACCCCGAGCCGCTGGATGGGCGTGATCGCCGAGATGGTCCGCACCTGGCCGGGCGCCCGGCGCAGCGCGCACCCGTGGCTGTCGTTCGCCGCCGTCGGCGGGCAGGCCGAGGCGGTCACCGCCGATCACCGGCTCGACGACGCGCTCGGTGAGCAGTCACCGCTCGGCGCCGTCTACCGGTTGGCCGGCAAGATCCTCCTGCTCGGCGTCGGGCACGACGCCAATACGTCCCTTCACCTGGCCGAATGGCGCCAACCCGACCCGCCGCGCGGCGAGCGGGGCGCCTCGATCCGCCGGCCGGATGGCACCAGCCAGTGGGTGACTTGGACGGACGTCCTGGAGGACGAGAGCGACTTCGAGGAGCTCGGCGCGGCGTTCGAGAAAGAGGTCGGGGCGGGCGTGGGGCCGGTCGGCAGTGCCACCGCCCGGCTCATGTCCCAGCGCGCGGCGGTCGACTTCGCGGTGGATTGGATCAAGGCGAACCGTCAAGGGTCTGCGTCAACGTAGGGCCCGGGCGGCGCCGGAGCAGTTTCATCACGCCTCGCACCGACCCCTACGTTGATACAGACCCTAACCGGCGATTTCGCCGATGCGGTAGCCCAAACGGCGGCCAGACACTCACGGACATAGATGTCGTCCCTGAGGGGAGTCCGCCAATGCACCTGCTCAAAGCACCCCGACTCCGGCTGTGGCTGGCCGCTTTTGCGGTGACGCTCGGCCTGGCCGGCGGCACCGTCGCGCTCGCCCAGCCGGCCCTCGCCGACCAGATCGGCCAGGCCCCAACCGCCTCGAACATCACCGGCAACGGCAGCTTCGCCACCGCGTCGACCCGGGTCACCGGGGCGAGCGGCTTCGGCGGCGGCATGGTCTACTACCCGACCACGGCCGGCACGTACCCGGTGATCGCCATCTCCCCCGGCTTCACCGCCACCTGGTCCAGCCTGTCCTGGCTCGGCCCGCGGGTGGCGTCCTGGGGCTTCGTGGTTGTCGGCATCGAGACGCTGAGCCTGTTCGACCAGCCCAACCAGCGCGGCCAGGAACTGATCGCGGCGCTGCGGTGGGCGACCAACTCCTCGCCGAGCACCGTCCGCTCCCGGGTCGACGCCAACCGCCGCGCGGTCGCCGGGCACTCGATGGGCGGCGGCGGCACGCTCGAGGCGCTGAACATGGACCACAGCCTGCGCGCCGGCGTGCCGCTCGCACCGTGGAACCTCACCACGAACTGGAGCGGGGTCACCGCACCGGTCGCGATCGTCGGCGGGCAGTCCGACACGATCGCCCCGGTCGCGTCGCACTCCATTCCTTTCTACAACTCGCTGCGCAGTCCCAAGGAGTACGTGGAGTTGCGCGGGGCGAGCCACTTCTTCCCGCAGACCCCGAACGGCACCGTCTCGCGGGTCTTCGTGTCGTGGATGAAGCGGTACCTGTCGGACGACAGCCGGTTCACCCCGTTCACGTGCGGGCTCGGCAGCGTCTCCGGCGTGTCGAACTTCCGTTCGACGGTCTGCTGACCCTCACAAGAGGTGGAACGGCGGTGCACAGCCGCCGTTCCATCTGTGTTCCAACCCGTTCCACAGTGGAGGGTGAGCGGCGAGCCCGATTCCTGGGCGGACTATGCTCGGCGGCCATGACCGCGCCCTCTTCGTACCGGCTGGCCGTGGATCTCGGCACGTCGACGACCATCGCGATGCTGCGCTGGCCGGACGGCCGGGTCCGCCCGTTACTCTTCGACGGCTCGCCGCTGCTGTCCTCGGCGGTGCTGCTCGGCGCGGACGGCCGCCTGCACGTCGGACGGGACGCGGCCCACCTCGCGCGCAGCAGCCCCGAGCGGCTCGAGCCCAACCCGAAGCGTCGGATTGACGACGACGCGGTCCTGCTGGGCGCCTCCGCGGTGCCGGTCCGGGACCTGCTCGGCGCGATCCTGCGCCGCGTCGGCTCGGAGGCCAACCGGGTCGCCGGGCCGATCGGCGACCTGACCCTCACCTACCCGGCCGCCTGGGGTCCACGGCGGGCCACGCTGCTCGCCGACGCTGCCCAGCAGGCCGGGCTGCCCCATCCGCGGCTGGTCGGCGAGCCGGTCGCGGCGGCCACGTACTTCGCGCACACGATGAACCTCGCGCTGCCGCTGGGCTCCTCGCTTCTCGTGTACGACCTGGGCGCCGGCACCTGCGACCTCACGCTGCTGCGGCGCGCCCCGCACGGCTTCGACGTCGTCGCGACCGACGGGCTCAACGACGTCGGCGGGCTCGACGTCGACGCGGCGATCGTGGGGTTCCTCGAGGCCTCATACGGCAGCCTGTGGACCGACTCGGTCAGCCGCCGCCAGGTGTGGGACGAGGTCCGCACCGCGAAGGAGATGCTGTCGCGGGCCAGCAGCACGGTCATCGCCATCCCGTCGCTCGGCAAGGAGGTCCCGCTCGGCCGCGAGCAGTTCAACGGGCTCATCGGGCCGGTGCTCCGGCCGACGATCGCGATGACGAAGTCGCTCCTGCGCGACTCCAACCAGAACGGCGGGCCGATCGCGCTCGTCCTGGTCGGCGGGGCGAGCCGGATCCCGCTGGTGGCCAGCCTGCTCTACGAGACGATCGGGGTGGCGCCGGTCGTCATCGAGCAGCCCGAACTCGTGGTCGCCGAGGGCGCCCTCTACTCGGTGCCCGAGCCGACCTCGCTCACCGCCATGCCGGTCTCCGGCGGCGCCGGGCCGGCCGCCCCGGTGTCCGGCAGTATCGCGCCGGTCTCCGGCGGGTTCGCCCCCGTCACCAACCCGAGCATGCCGATCTCCGCCCTGCCGGTCGCGCCGGTCTCACCGGTGGTGGGCGGACCCCGGCCGCCGACCTTCACGCCCCCACCGCGGCCGATGCCCGCCCCGTTCGGTGGGCCGGCGCCGACGCCGTTGCCCCCGCCGGTCAAGAAGCGGTCGGCGCTCCCGATCATCCTCGCCGCCGTGATCGCGCTGATCGTGCTGGGTGGCGGCGGCATCTTCGCCGTGAGCTACTTCGGCAAGCCGGACAACCCCAACGTCGTCGGCAGCACTCCACCGAGCAACAACGACGCGAGCGGTGCCGCGGCGAAACCGCTGAAGTACCACAACGACTTGCTGCCCGAAAACCTCTGCACGGTCGTCGACCTCGGCCACCTAGCGACCTCGTTCGAGAAGGAGGCCTCGGCCCCCAACCACCAGTTCAGCGTCACCGCCGGCACCGGCGTCGCCTCGTGCACGGTCAACCGCCAGCACGGGGTCGCGGCGAGCTTCCTGACCGTTCTGTACAACGCGATCATGTTCACCGACACCAACATCGCGATCAGCAACTACAAGTCGGCCCGCGACGACACCGTCGCCAACCGCTTTACGCCCACCCCGCTCAGCGGCCTTGGCGATGAAGCCTACCTCGCGCCATACCCGCTCAGTTCCGTCAACCAGGACACCACCGGCAGCTACGCCGTGCAGGTCCGCGACGGCAACCTGCGCTGGACGGTGACGATGACCGAAAGCCGCCCGAACGAGAAGTGGTCCGACGCGGACCGTCAGCAGATGATGGACGACCTTGCCGCCACCGTGAAAGCGACGCACAAGAAGCTCATCTCTTGACATCTATCTCCCGTCGTACCAGGGTAGGCCAGGAAAGCGCTTTCCGCTGACGACGGAGGTGAGTTCGTGGCGACTCGTCGCGCCCTGCTCGGGTCGGCGGCGGCCGTGGTTCCGGCGCTCGCGCTGCAACCGGCGGACCGGGCCGGCGTCCAGTTGACCGACAACGGCGACACCGTCACCCTGACCAACGCCGCGATCAGCGTGACCGTGGTCAAGGCGACCGCGCAGATCCCGGAGTTGAGGCTGATCGGCAGCCGCCGCGGGCACGCCGACATCAACCTTGTGAGCGGCACCAACGGCCAGGGCTACACGACGTTCGACTACTACGTCGGGACGACGCGCTTCTCCAAGGGCCTGAGCAAGGCGGCCTACCGCGTCGTGTCCCAGACCGACCAGCGGGTCGAGATCGCCATGTCCTGCACCGACCCGGCGGTGCTGCCGTTCGCGGTCGACGTGCACATGGCGATCGAGCGGGACACCCCGGGGCTCTACTGCTTCATGACGTTCGGCTACCCGGACGGCATGCCCGACGGGCTGACCATCCAGCAGCTGCGATATGCGGTGGCGGCCGGCGACCGGTCGTTCACCGCGTTCGTCGTCGACGACCGGCGCGGCGTGCAGCACCGGCCGACGATCGACGAGATGGCGCAGGCCGTCACGCTGCAGGACACCACGTACCAGCTGCCCGACGGGCGGGTCTACTCCAAGTACCAGAACATCAGCGACCTCGAGGGAGACAATCACGTCTTCCTCATCTCGAACGGGGAGCTCGGGCTGGCCGTCGTGCAGGCCAACAAGGACTATTTCGCGGGCGGCCCGACCAAGCAGGAGCTCACCTGCCACGACTACTACAACGGCGAGATCCTGCTGTGGCACCCGTTCACGTCGCACTACGGCTCGCCCGATCTGGAGCCGCCGCGTGGCTGGGCCAAGTGCTACGGCCCCTTCTACCTGCACGTCAACGAGGGCGCCGACGTGCCGTCGATGTGGCGGGACGCGAAGCGGGCGGCCGAGCGAGAGCGCGGGCGCTGGCCGTACAGGTGGATCAGCGAACCGCTGTATGCCGCCGCCGACCGGGCGGCTGTCTCCGGTCGAGTGTCCACATCGGAGAGTTGGATCGTCCTGGCCCCGCCCGGTGCCGGCCGGGTCTATCAGGGCATCCCGCTCGACGGTGACGACTGGCAATACCAAAACCTTGGCTACGTGTACTCGGGACGCGCCGATCATTCGGGGCGCTTCACGGTGCCGGCTGTGCGGCCGGGGCTCTACAACGTGTTCGTCGGTGACCGGATCCGGCGTCAGGTGCGGGTCTCGGCGGGCTGCCCGGTCGACCTGGGCCGGCTCCCCTCGCCCCCGCCGCCGCGCGGCGGCACGCTGTGGCGGATCGGGCGGCCGGACCGCTCGGCCGGCGAGTTCCACGTCCCCGGCGGCGACTTCCGGGCGGCGCTCACCTGGCTCGACTACCCCGACGAGTTCCCCGACGGGGTCGACTACCGTGTCGGCGAGCCGCTCGAACGGTTCAACTTCTTCCAGCCGTGCTACCGCACGCCCGGCACGCCGTTGCAGCTGCAACTGCACGGCACGACCCAGGACCACTCGCTGACCACGTGGCGGATCCGCTTCGACGCCCGCCGGCCCCGCTCGGGCACGGCCTTTGTTGATATCGCACTGGCCGGATCGGTCTTCGGCACGCTGCGGGTCGCGCTCAACGGCACCGACCTCGCGAGCTTCGACCCGCTGCCGGGCCCGGCCGGCGACAATTCGTCCTACCGGCTGGCCGACCGCGCCATGTTTCGCCGGCTGCCGCCGATCACATTCCCCGCCACGTCGCTCCGACCGGGCGAGAACGTGTTGTCCCTCTCCCCGGTGCGGGCGCCGAAGGCGCCACTCACCCGCGGCAACACGGTCGACGACTGGATGGAGCCCATGGGCGGCGTCATGTATGACTCGATCAGCCTGCGGGTGGTCCCGTAGTCCCACGCAGCGTCAGCTGTGGCGGGATCACCGTCTCGTGGCTTGCGCACTCGGCGCCGTCCAGGCGCGCGACGGCGGTGTCGACGGCCTGGGCGGCGATCCGCGGTGCGTTCTGCGCGACCGTGGTGAGGTTGAGGTGGCGGGACAGCCGGTCGTCGTCGTAGCCGACCAGTGACACGTCGCCCGGCACGCTGACGCCGGCCCGGCTCAGGGTGTCCAGGACGCCCACCGCGCACCGGTCGTTGAACGCGACGACCGCGGTCGGAAGTGCTTCGGGGCCGCTCAGCAGGGTCTGCGCGGCGGCCACGCCGTGCTCCTCGGTGAGCCCGCCGGGCCGAATCCGTTCCGGCAACCCGTGGCCGCGCATGGCGACTCGGTAGCCCCTTCGGCGCTCGACCGCGCCCGGCGCGCGGCCCCCGTCGACGTGCACGATGTCCCGATGGCCGAGCTCGACCAGGTGCGCGACGGCCGCTCGGACCCCGGCCTCGTCGTCGGTGCGGACGACATTGACCGACCGGTCGCGCACGGGCCGGGCCACCACGACGACCGGCAGCCGCCGACCCAGCTGGGCGAGCCGCAGCTCGCTCGTCTGCGGGCCGAGCAGGATCAGCGCCTCGCAGCGATAGTCGAGCAGCGACTCGACGGCCCGGTGCTCGTCGCGGCTGGGCGTGTGCGCGCTGAGGGCGACGTCGTAGCCGGCCGGCTCGGCCGCCAGATAGATGCCCTCCAGGATGTCGGCGTGGAACGGGTAGTGGGCGCCGAAGCTCGTCCCGAGCAGCCGGGTGCGGCGCCGGGCCAAGAGGCGGGCGCGCGGGTCGGGCCGGTAGCCCAGCTCGGCCGCGCTGGCGAGCACCCGCTCGCGGGTGGCGTCGCTGGCGCCGGCCGCGCCCCGGATCACGATCGAGACAAGGGCCCGCGACACTCCGGCGTGGGCCGCCACATCCTCCAAGGTCGGTCGTCGGCCGTCCATATTCCGAGAGGGTACTAGAGCGCTCTAGGGAATTCCACTACGCTTCGCTAGAGCGCTCTAGGGTCGGAGGTTCCCATGGACGTGCTACGGATGGCTCTCGTCGGATCCGGGCGGATGGGCTCGTTCCACGGCGAGACGATTGCCCGCCGGCTGCCCCATGCCCGGCTGGTCGCCGTCGCCGACCCGGCGCCGGGCGCGGCCGACCGGCTGGCGGAGTCCCTCGGCGCCGCTCGTGCCTACACCGACCCGGCGCAGGCATTCGCCGATCCCGAGATCGACGCGGTCGCGATCGCCGCTCCGGCCCGCTTCCACGCCGACCTGGTGGTCGCCGCCGCCACGGCCGGCAAGCATGTGTTCTGTGAGAAGCCGATGGCCCTGACGCTGGCCGACGCCGACCGCGCCATCGACGCCGCCCGCGCCGCCGGCGTGGTGCTGCAGGTCGGGTTCAACCGGCGGTTCGCCGCCGACTGGGCGGCCGCCCGCACGTTGCTCGACGACGGCACGCTCGGCACTCCCCGGCAGCTGCGCTCGGTCACCCGCGACCCGGGCGGCTTCGACCCGGCGCGGGTGCCGCCGGACACGATCTTCCTGGAGACGCTCATTCACGACTTCGACGCGCTGCGCTTCCTCAACCCGGGCGCCGATCCGGTCGAGGTTTACACGGCCGCGGACGCGATCGTCGAGCCCGGCTGGCGCGATCGGGGCCTGCTCGACACCGCGACCGTGGTGGTGCGCTTCGACAACGGCGCCGTCGGCACCGCCGAGGCGTGCTTCGAGGCCGCATATGGCTACGACGTGCGCGCCGAGGTGTTCGGCTCGGGCGGCATGGCCACCCTCGGCAGCCTGCGCCGCACCGGGATGACCTTCGCGGGCGGGGCTGGACTGGCTGCCGAGACGGTCCGCAGCGACCAGGAGACACTGCGCGACGCCTACGTCGCGGAGCTGGCCCGGTTCGTCGACGCCGTGCGGGCCGGCACCGGTGCGCCGGTCACCGGCGAGGACGCCCGCGGGGCGCTGACGATCGCCCTCGCCGCGTCCCTGTCCGTGCGGCTCGGCCGCCCGGTGCGGATCGACGAGGTGGACAAGTGAGACAGCGCTGCGCTGCGCCGCCGGGCGTCTGGACCACCGGCCGCGCCTGCGCGGGCCTCCTCGGAAGACGACCGGTCACGGAGCCCTGCAGGGCGTCTGGACGTCAGGCCGCGCCTGCGCGGCCTCCTCGGAAGACGGCCGGTCACGGCGCACCGCGATCGGAAGGCATCATGAGCGCCGCAGGGCGCCCTCGGACGTCTGGACCTCAGGCCACGCCTGCGCGGCCACCTCGGAAGACGGCCGGTCACGGCGCACCGCACCGCAACCGGGAGGCATCATGAGGCTGGCGGTGTGTGCGGAGATGGTGTTCCTCGGTCTTCCGTTCGAGGAGCGGGTCCGGCGCATCAGCGACCTGGGTTTCGAGGTCGAGATGTGGGACTGGACGACCAAGGACATCGACCGGCTCGCCGGCACCGGGGCGACGATCTCGTCGATGACCGGCTACGTCACCGGCACGCTCGCTGACCCCGGCGGCGCCGTGGAACTGCTTCGCACGGCCGAGCTGTCGCTGCACGTCGCTGAGCGCCTGGACTGCCCGCGGCTCAACGTGCACGGCACCGGGCTGGACGCCAAGGGGCTGCCGGTCGTGCCGTCCGCGGTCGTCACGCCCGAGATGTGGCTCACCGCGGCGCGCACGCTCACCCGGCTGGCCGAGCTCGGCGAGCGGGCCGGCCGCGTGTTCACGCTGGAAAACCTCAACACCGCGGTCGATCATCCTGGCACACCGTTTGCCCGCGCCGCCGACACGATGGCCCTCGTGGCCGCCGTCGACCGCCCGCACCTGCGGATGAACCTGGATCTCTACCATGCCCAGATCGGCGAGGGAAACCTGATCCAGCTCGTGGAGCAGGCGTTGCCGCTCGTCGGCGAGATCCAGGTCGCCGACGTCCCGGGGCGCTGCGAGCCGGGCACCGGCGAGATCAACTACCCGATGATCGCCGGCGCGCTCGAGCGCCTCGGTTATGGCGGGGCGGTGGGCCTGGAGGCATGGGCGTCGGCCGACTCGCTCACCGCCCTTGAGCGGTTTCGCACGGCGTTCAGGACACCGGCAGCGACCGCTGCGGCACCGGGGTTGTGACCACAATGGACGATATCGTCTGTCCATATTGGAGGAACTGGTCGAGGATCTCCTCAAGCCCGTCGATGGTCGCGGCATGCACCTTGATCAGGAAGCAGTCCTCGCCGGTGATCCGGTGGCACTCGCTGACCTGATCGAGCGACTCGGCCAGCGCGGCGATCTTGGGCAGCTGGCCCCCGGACGGCCGGACCCGGACGAACGCGGCGACCGGCAGGCCGAGCGCGGCCGGGTCGATCTCCAGCCGGTAGCCACTGATCACGCCGGTCCGCTCCAGCCGCTGGACCCGCTCGGTGACCGCCGGGGAGGACAGCCCGACCTTGCGACCGAGCGCCGACATCGAGATGCGCGGGTTCTCCAGCATCTCGGCGAGAATGCGTCGGTTGAGGTCATCGAGGGCGTCAGGCGTCCCTTTGAAGGGCATGCTCACAGGATACCATCAAAATAACGACAAGTAGCGGCTGTGACCTTGAATGTGCCATGGCCTGACCGGCTCGGCCGGACCAGGATGAAGGCATGCGTCAGCCGCCGCCCGCCACCTACTTCGTCACCAGCGCCGTGCTGCACTACCTCGGCCCGTCGCTCGCCGTGCTGCTGTTCGCCCACGTCGGCGCGCTCGGCGTCGCCTGGCTGCGCATCGCCGCGGCGGCCGTCGTGTTCGCGGCGTGGCGGCGGCCGTGGCGGCTGCTTCGGGAGCCGCTGACGCTCGCGCTCGGGGCCACGCTGGCCGCCATGAACTGCCTGTTCTACCTGGCGATCGCCAGGCTGCCACTGTCCACAGTGGGCGCGATCGAGTTCCTCGGGCCGGTCGCGCTGGCCGCGCTCGGCGTGCGGACGCCGCGCAACCTGTTCGCGCTGCTGCTCGCCGTCGGCGGGGTCGCGGTGCTGACCGACGTGCGGCTCGGCGGCGAGCCGCTCGGCTTCGTGTTCGCGTTCGCCAACTGCGCGGGCTTCGTGCTGTACGTCCTGCTGGGCCACCGGGTCGCCAACCGCGATGCCGAACGGAACGGCATCGACCAGCTCGGCGCGTCGATGCTGGTCGCCGCCGTCCTGGTCAGTCCGTTCAGCATCGGCGCGGCGGCGCCGGCCTTCACCCACGCGACGTGGCTGCTCTGGGGCATCGGCGTGGGGATCACGTCGTCGGTGCTGCCGTACGTGGCCGACCAGCTGGCGATGGCTCGGCTGGCCCGCTCGACCTACGCGCTGATGCTGTCCCTGCTCCCGGCCACCGCCACGGTCGTCGGCCTGATCGTGCTCGCCCAGGTGCCCACGCCGGTCGAGGTCGCGGGCATCGTGCTGGTCATCGGCGGCGTGGCTCTCCATCGCGAGACGTCACGCGGTAGTAGTAACGGCACACCTCGGCGAAGCCCGCCCGCGCATAAAGGCGCAGCGCTGGAGCGTTTGCCGGCTCAACCTGCAGGTACAGGCGAGTAGCTCCGAGGTCGGCCGCCCAGCTCGTAAGGGCGGCCAGCACCCGAGCCGCACCTCCCCGGCCCCGGGCGTCCGGGCGGGTGGCCATCCCGAAGATGCCGGCCCAGCCGTCCTCATAGACGGCCCGGCCGAGCGACGCCCCGTCAAGGGCCGACGCGTAGGCGGTCGGCTGCGTGACCCGCTCCAGCATGGGCCGGTCCGCGACGGGCCAGTTCTCCGGCGGCCGGTCGGTCAAGACGACGCCGTGGAAAGGATGCGAAACCACCCCAGCGGTCTGCAGCGACATCGGCGACGCTACGTCGTACCCCCGCGCCGCCAGAGCCGCATCCAGCCCGTCGGGCACCACCCCCGGCGTGATCTGGAAACGGGCCGGGGCGCCGCACCCGGCGTAGAACCGCGCGGCCACCTCGAGCAGTGACGGTGACCAGGCGCCGTGCGGGAGCACCGAACCGGCCCACCACGCGGGACCGTCGTTGTGCCGAAGCCACCATCCACCGGCCCGTTCCACGACGAGGGCCGGGAATGCGCGAGCCGAACGCTCCTGGAGGTGTCTCACCATACGAACGGGATGAGCGCCCGCCGCTCCGGCGGGTAGTCGGGGAACCGCTCGCGGTACCACGCATGGTGGTCGATCCCCCGCGGTGCCAGGTTGGCGAACGTGTACACCGCGAACGCCAGCCCAGCCGGGGACCAGGTGGCGAGGGCCCAGCCGCACCACTCGACGATCTCGCCGAAGTAGTTCGGCGAGGAGATGTACCGGTACAGCCCGCCGGTCGGCACCTTGTATCCGGTCTCCCCGGGCCCGCGCAGCCGGCGCAGCGTCCGGTCGGCCGTGACGTTGACCGCGAACCCGGCGCCGAACAGGACCACGCCGACCAGGAACCGCGGGTCGGTCAGCCAGCCGGTTGGGTACTGCCCGACCGAGACCACCCAGTATGCGTTGATCGGGGCATTGAGTAAGTTGAACAGCAGCCCGAGGCAGGCCACGAACAGGGGCATCTCGCCGCCGCGCATCAGCAACGGGTAGACAAATGACCGGTACCCGTAATGCAGTTCCCACATCGCGAGAAAGACGAGTGGCACCAGCCCGGCCCGGTGCGGGCCGAGGGCGAACACGATGGCGAACAGCAGCGCCGACGGGCTCTCCATGACGATCCAGCCGAGCCGCGCCGGAACGGTTGGACCCCAGCCCGGACGCCGGAACCGGCCGTAGGGGGCGGTGATGAACCGCAACGCCACGAACGTCACGCCGGCGAGCGCGAACTCAAGTGCGATGAGCCACACACGTGAACAGTAGATGTTGAACCGTCCTCGGCGTGTATCCCGTACCCAGACTCGCAGTAGATTGGGCCTGACACTTACCGGAAGGCAAACGATGACTAACGGGCTGCAGGACCTCGACCACCGCAACGCGCCACCGGCCACCGTGGTGATCTTCGGTGCCTCGGGCGACCTGACCCGGCGCAAGCTGATCCCGGCCGTCCAGAGCCTGGCCCGGCACGAGCGGCTGACCGACCGGTTCGCCATCGTCGGCGTGGCTCGCACCCCGATGGACGATCAGCAGTTCATGTCCAATGTGCTGGACGGGCCGGCCGCTCCCCAGCTCGACGGGGCATTCCGGTACATCTCCGGCGGCTATGACGATCCGGAGACCTACAAACGGCTCAAGGCCCTGCTCGACGACCTGGACACGCAGCGCGGCACGGCCGGCAACCGGCTGTTCTACCTGTCCACCCCGCCGCAGGCGTTCCCGCACGTGGTCAACGGGCTGGCGGGAGCCGGGCTCAACGTCGCGCACGACGGCTCCTTCGCCCGGCTGGTCATCGAGAAGCCCTACGGGCACAACGAGCAGAGCGCCAAGGAGCTCGACGCGACCGTGCACGCCGCGTTCGACGAGACCCAGGTCTTCCGCATCGACCACTACCTGGGCAAGGACACCGTCCAGAACGTGCTCGCGCTGCGCTTCGCCAACGCCATCTTCCAGCCGATCTGGGACCGGTCGTGGATCGACCACGTGCAGATCACGGTGGCCGAGACGCTTGGCGTCGGCACCCGCGGCAGCTTCTACGAAAACGCCGGCGCGATGCGCGACATCGTGCAAAACCACGTGCTGCAGGTCCTCGCGCTCGCGCTGATGGAGCCGCCCGCCTCGTTCAGCGCGGAGGCCGTCCGCAACGAGAAGGTCAAGCTGCTGCAGGCGATCCGGCTGCCCCGCGGGCGCGACATCGACGAGATCGCGGTGCGCGGGCAATACACGCGCGGCGGCACTCGCGACGAGCTCATGCCCGGCTACCGCGAGGAGCCGGGGGTCGACCCGCTGTCACACACCGAGACCTACGCCGCGATGCGGCTCGACGTCGACAACTGGCGCTGGGCCGGCGTGCCATTTTTCGTGCGTACCGGCAAGCGCCTGCCCGCCCGCGTCACCGAGGTGGCGTTGCAGTTCCAGAAGCCCCCGCACCTGCCGATCCCCGACGAGCAGCTGACCGAGCTCCAGCCCGACGCGCTGATCCTGCGCATCCAGCCGGACGAGGGCATCGCGCTGCGCTTCGGGGCCAAGGTGCCCGGCCACTCGTTCCGGGTGCGCTCGGCCAGCATGGACTTCTCCTACGACGCGACGTTCCGGGAGGAGTCGCCGGAGGCCTACGAGCGGCTGCTGCTCGACGCGCTCATCGGCGACGCGACGCTGTTCATCCGCTCGGACGAGGTCGAGCAGTGCTGGCGGATCGTCGACCCGATCATCGAGCGGTGGGCCGAGGACTCGCGGCCCATCCCGACCTACGAGGCCGCCTCCTGGGGCCCGGCCGACGCCGACCGGCTGATCGGCAAGGGCGGCCGGAGCTGGCGCAACCTCTAGACTCCGCCGCCCGGCATGATGCGTCGGGCTCTTAGACAGTTCGGCGCTCGGCGTGCCGCGCGGCGCGGTCGCCGCCGGCCCTGTGCCAGCCCGCGCCGCGCGGTCGCCGCCGACCCTGTGCCAGCCCGCGCCGCGCGGTCGCCGCCGACCCTGTGCCAGCCCGCGCCGCGCGGTCGCCGCCGACCCTGTGCCAGCCCG
>Ga0070683_100001961_pt1 | contig 16132 bp, 31 predicted proteins | sample KBSC713LmetaG_FD_64662 | JGI IMG/M metagenome (GOLD analysis project Ga0070683, IMG submission 64662) | Corn rhizosphere microbial communities from Kellogg Biological Station, Michigan, USA - KBS C7.1-3L metaG | ecosystem: Host-associated > Plants > Roots > Rhizosphere ...
CAGCAGCCGTACCCGCAGGCGCCCGCCGTCTCCGTCCCCGGCAAGACGCCGCCGACGCCCGGCAACCCGGTGCAGTTCCCCGGCACGTTCAGCCACTTCGTGCCGGTCGTCTCCGTGCGCCTGTCCGACTTCGTCTACGCCGCCGCGCCCGACGTCGAGGGCTTCCTGGACGGCGGCGGCCGGACCGTCGCCCTGGCGAACGACGTGGCGCTTGAGCTGAGCGGCGGGAAGATCCCCGTCCCCGGCGCCGAGCCCTACGACCTCTCGGACGAGGGCGTCCCGATCTACCGCGTCGCCGACCTCGGCTACAACCCGGCCACCGGCAGGCGCGAGAACGCCGACGTCAACGCGCTCCAGGGCGCGCCCGAGCAGAGCGGCACGTTCGCCACGGCCAGGAGGGGCACCAGGGCCACGGTCATCGACTACGACCCGGCGCTCAAGATGGTCTACGTCTTCGTCCCGATCGACTACCAGGGCCAGGACGTCCGCCTCCACCCTCACGCCATGAAGGGCTGGGTGGACTACTCGGACGTCAAGCCGTCGGCGGGGCGGGACCCCTTCCGCCGCTAGGGGTCCCGCCCTCGCGCTCAGCCCTGGGCGTTCGCCGGGTGCCTCCCGACGACGCGCTCCAGGACCTCGTTCCGCAGGTCCATCAGCTGGCCGGGCCTGCGCCTGCGCTCCTGCGGCCCCGGCGACGGGTCGCCGAACTGCTGGCGGGCGTAGAACTCGTCCCGCGCCATCCTCTGCGCGCCCTTGAGCGAGGTCGGGAAGACGCGGACCTCGCCCAGGAGGTCCAGGTGCGTGACGTTCTGGCCGATCGCCGTCAGGACGCGGTCGGCGAGGTTCAGCCCGACCGTGCGGTACTTGACCTCGTTGACGATCTTCTTGAGGTCGCGCACGTCCATGCCCAGCCGCTCGGCGATCCTCGCCAGCGGCACGCTCCTGTCCCGGTAGCGGTGGAACGCGGCGGCAAGCTCCCACCCCGCTACGCAGGTGTAGTCCCTCTCTGCCCGAGCGGCCCGCTCGGGCACCATGAGGTCTGTCATGTCACTCCTCTCGTGTCGGTACCCCTATTATAGCGATTTCTCTCACGCCCCGCTGGAGACGTACCCGGCGGGAAGCTTCTTGGCGCACTCCGGGCCGATCGGGAACCAGCCCAGGTCCTCGGTCTCGTCCACCGGCTCGTCCTCCGTGACGAACTGGCCACCGTACCCGGCCAGGTGGACCCACCGCTCCCCGCGCGTCGCCTTGCCGCAGCAGACGCAGGGCGTGTCGCCCACGCCGTCACGCTCGGCGTCCGGGTGGACGATGCCGCCAGTACCGAGCCTCACGACGCCCTCCGGTCGATCGCCTCGCGCAGCTGGTCGGTCATGCGGTACTCGTGGGCGGCGTCCGCGTGGCCCTCGACCCCGCGGTGCGCGCGGCGCTCCAGGAAGCCCCGGTAGAACAGGCTCGCCAGGGTGCACCGCTCGCCGGACGTCCGCGCGCGGAACCACTCGCCCGCGGGCGTCGCGTGGACCGCCCGCAGGGTGTCGCGCTGGATCTTGGTGGTGGTCTTCTTCATCAGACCCGGGTCTGGCGCTCCATCGGGTCCACCCTGCGGCGGCTCCACGGCATCGTGGCGGCCATGACGCTCGTGCCGTCCTCCAGCCTGCCGTAGCGGCCGTCCTGCGAGGCCAGCTTCAGCCCGGCCTTCGCGCACAGGGCCGTCAGGCCCTTCGCGGGCGACGCGGCGTCCAGCTCGTACTCCTTGCCCGTCTCGGGATCGACGCCGAAGGCGGGGACCAGCTTGTAGCGGTTCTGTCTCGCGCTCATGGCCTAATCATGCCCGCGCTGGGCGCGCGGCGCCTCCCCCAAACGGGGGGTCTTCGCGTCCCCCCGCGAGCGGCTATGCTACGCGCATGAGCGAAACGAGCGAGGACTACCAGGTCGGCTACGCCGCCGGGTACGAGGTCGGGCTTGCCGCGGGGCAGGCGGCGGCCGAGGCCGGTTCGGCGGTCGAGGACCTGGCCGTCGCCGACGCCGTCGCGCTGGACTCCGTGATCCAGAAGGTCACGGAGCTGTCCCAGCGGATGGACGTCGTCGAGGCCGAGGTCGGGATCAAGTTCACCGGATGAGCCCGGCGCTCGACGCGCTCGGGCTCCCGGACGGCTGGCAGGAGGGCGTCGGACCCCACATGGGGGCCATGGTCGTCGTGCTCCAGCCGCCGTCGGTGCTCACGCACCAGATGGGCGCGACCGAGTGGCGCCTGCTGGCCGACCAGCTGTACATGGGCGGCATGGACGTCGCTGCCCTGTACGCGACGGCCCTGGTCAAGAAGCCCGGCGACGACGCGCCGACGGTCGAGGAGAGCATCCCGTACCTCGCGGAGGAGATCCAGCGCACCGTGCCGAGGTACATCCTCGCGCTCGGCCAGGAGGTCTACACCGCGCTGACCGGCCTCCAGAGTGAGCTTGCGCTCTACCGCGGCATCTGGCAGCGGCTCGCCGACCGCTACGACTGGGACGAGGCGCTCGTGATCGGGACCTGGACGCCCGCCGAGGCGCTGGAGAACCCCGCGCGCATGTCCCCGTTCCGGCGCGACGTGCGCGAGTTCGCGCGCGTGTGGAAGTCCAAGTTCCCGGACGGCGCCCCGCCGCCCCTCGTCCAGCGGACGTTCGGGGAGGGGTCGTGAGCAGGTACGACGACGGCTTCCAGGAGGGCCACGAGACGGGCTTCAACGAGGGCTACGAGGCTGGGCAGGCCGACAAGCCGGTCTCGCGCGAGGGCCTCGCTGCCGACCTCACGCTGGCCCCCGCGGTCAGCCCCGCGGGCGTCGTGCGGCTCGCCTACAGCATCCCGGCCGAGTACCTCCGCAACCTCGGCGGCAAGTCGGCCGAGCTGACGATCCAGCCGCGCAGCGACCTCATGAGCCTCGTGATCGACGCCCGGGCCGACAGCGCGGCGCAGGTGATCCAGCTGCTCGCCATGCTCCAGACGGCCCTCGCGTCGATGGAGCGCCAGGCGCGCGACCAGATTGCGGGCAAGGCCGCGGCCTAGATCCCCCGTTTGGGGGGCGCGGCGGGGCCGACCGCCGGGCATGATTGGGTCATGGCCACCAAGATCACGGGACTCACGGCGCTGAACGTGCGCGCCATCAGGGAGGTCTTCCCTCTCTACGTGCAGGACGGCGAGATCACCACGACCGCCTCGACCGCGACGTTCAACATGCCCGCCGCCGAGGCGGCCGGTCTGGTCGCCCAGGCGATCAGCCGCCTCCCCGGCCGTAGCCATCCGAAGGCAAGCCTCCACGCCGTCAGCCGCAAGCTCGCGAGGGCCGCCGCGTAGGCGGCCCCAGGGCCAGCGGCTATAATATGACTGTGAGGGTCTTCGTCCTCCCCGACCTGCACGGCCGGTCCGCGTTCCTGACCGGCCTGCTCCGCAACGCCGGGATCGTGGACGCGGACGGTGAGCGCGTGCTCGGACCCGACGAGGTCACGGTGGTCTCCATCGGCGACATCGTGGACGGCTCGCGCCGCACCGTCGAGCGCGACCGCGAGATGGTCAGGGTCATGGACGGCCTCGTGGACTTCCTGGTCCTCGGCAACCACGAGTGGCCGTTCTTCGGCGGCACGCCGTTCGGCGGCTTCGTCCCCGACCCGGACGTGCGCAGCGCGCTGTTCGGCATGCAGGCCCAGGGGCGGCTCGTCCCGGCCATGACGGTCGGCGACACGCTGCTGACCCACGCGGGCGTCGAACGGCCGTTCGACTTCGCCACGGCCGAGGAGGCGCGCGACGCGGTGCAGGAAGTGTTCGACAACCAGGACAGCCTCATCACCTTCCGCATCCACAGCACGCAGTTCTCGCCCGTGACCTTCGGGTTCGAGCGCGGCGGCCAGAAGTGGCGGATCAGCCAGGGCATGCTCCTGGGCGGCGTCCCCTCGGCCCGGGGAGGCCCTGACCAGTTCGGCGGCGTCCTCTGGAGCGACTGGGACACGCCCCGCAACGCCAACTTCAGCCAGGTCCTCGGGCACACGCCCCAGGCCGACGGCCCCGTCCTGGTGCAGAGGATGAAGTCCGAGACCTACACCATCAACCTGGACGCTGGCGCCAAGAGCAAGCTCACGCCCTACGGCGTGTGGCTCGACGGCGACGGCGACATCATCGACTTCGTGGAGGGACCGCATGGCAAGGATCGGCAAGAGGACGGGAACGGCGAAGCAGCGTGAGGTCGTCGGGGAGGACCACTCCCTGATGAGGAAGATGCTCCCGCCCTTCCCGCACGTCGAGGTCCGCGAGCGCAGGGACGGCACCTTCCGGGTCTGGTACCCGGACCCGGGCTGGATCCCGTGCGCCCCGGTGTGCCACCTCAAGCACAGCCACGACTACAAGCAGGGGTTCGTGGAGAGCTACTACCACCCCACGTCCCGCGAGGACGCGATGGACTGGGCCGAGAAGCTGGCCGAGGGCCGCGAGGTCAAGGTCCTCAACGTCAACCACGGCGCCGTGCCCCCGAAGGCCGCCTGATGGGCGCCCGCGTCACCGACCTGGAGGGCCGCACGATCGTCGGCGCGGTCCTCAGCCAGGGCGACCAGAAGCTCATCCTGACCCTGGACGACGGCAGGAAGCTGACCGTCCGCGCCATGACGCTGCTCCCCGGCGTCCTGTCGGTCCAGCTGGCCGAGGACTACTCCTGAGCCTCCGGGGCCTCATCTGGTGGCTCTGGACGGCGTTCGACCCGGTGGAGGTCCACACGTTCGACGTCCTGGAGTCGTGGACGTACCACGACCCGGACGTCGCCTGGCTCGGCGAGTGCGCCTGGACGGCGCGCGGCGACACGTCCGGCACCGGGCTGGTGGCGCTGTGAGCGTGTGGGGCTGGCTCGGGCTCGCGTGGGTCGCCGTCCTGGCCCTCTGGTGCTGGCGGGCGCTGGTGCACGGCCACGCCGTCGTCGCCGTGCTCGGGTGGGCGGCGCTCGTCCCGCTCCTGCTCCTGTCCCTGCTGTTCGTGATCGACGACTGAAACCCCCCGTTTGGGGGGTGCCCCGAGGCCCGGCGGCAGGCATGATTAGCTTAGTCGAGCGAGGAGGGAAACCTTGAAGGTAGCAGAGCGGGTCATCAACGTCGAGAGCACGATGGGCGACGTGGAGACGATGGACATGGTGATCGACGCCGAGGCGATGGCGCACATCATGGTCATCCTCACCGACATGTACCCGGACCCGCAGCTGGCGGTCCTCCGCGAGTACAGCACGAACGCGCGCGACTCGCACGTCGAGGCGGGCTGCCCCGAGCGCCCGATCGAGGTCACGCTGCCGACCGAGCTGTCCCCCTTCCTCACCATCCGCGACTTCGGCGTCGGCCTCAACGCGGAGGACATCCGCAACGTCTACTCGCGCTACGGCGCCTCGACCAAGCGCGGCACGAACGACGCGATCGGCATGCTCGGGCTCGGCTCCAAGAGCGGGCTCGCCTACGCCGACCAGTTCACGGTCAGCGCGGTCAAGGACGGCGTCCAGACGGAGATCATCGTCACGCGCCAGGCCAACGGCGTCGGCGGGATGCAGATCCCCGTCACGTTCGAGACGGACGAGCCGAACGGCGTCACCATCACGATCCCCGCCGCCGAGGACAACGACTTCGAGGCGAAGGCCGCCGAGCTGTTCCGGTTCTGGCCGGAGGGCTCCGTCCTCGTGGACGGGCAGGCGCCCAAGCGCATCGGAACCGAGACCGGCTCCATGTGGATCGCCGACGACCTGCTCCTCACCCGCGAGACGGGCGAGGCGATGACGGTCGTCATGGGCGGCGTCCCCTACGGCGTCCCCGGCGAGTACCGCGACGGCGAGATGAACCTCGTCGCCTTCGTGGACATCGGCGACGTCAACTTCGCGCCGAACCGCGAGGACCTGCTCATGAACGACGTGACGCGGGCGAAGGTCGAGCAGATCAAGGAGCGCGAGGTCAACGAGCGGCTCGCCGCCCTGACGAAGCTGATCGAGGCCGCCCCGACCCACCACGACGCCGCGCGCATCGCGCAGGAGGCGAGCGCGATGGGGCTCAAGGGCGAGGTCCTCTACAAGGGCGAGCAGGTGCCCTACCGCTACACGCGGCGCGAGGGCCAGCAGCTCTGGGCCGTCCCGGCGCGCAAGCGGTACAAGAGCCGCGGCTACGAGCCGGTCGGGTACCTTCCCGTCCACGGCTCGAACCGGGCCTTCCTGGTCGGCCTCACGGTCACGTCCTTCACGCCGTACAAGCGGCAGAAGTTCGACCAGTGGTACGGCAAGCAGGCCGCCAAGCTGGCCGACGGCGAGTCGCTGCCCGCCGAGTACTTCGTCGCCGACGTCCTCGACCCGGAGCAGCTCAAGTGGCTCGACCCGGCGCAGATCCTGGACTGGGCCGACGTCGAGGCCGAGAAGATCGCCAAGACGGGCGCGACCGGCGCGCGCGGCACGGTCGTCGGCACCTACGACGCCTACACGTCGCGGGTGGACCCGGCGACGGGCGAGGCCGAGCGGCGCTACGTCCGCGAGCACCCGGCCGACGAGATCGTCCCGCGGAACCTGTACTACTACCAGGGCCGCGGCGGGCACAGCCCCGAGGGCCACCCCGGCATCGACCTCGTCCGCCAGCACCACGGCGACGAGGGCGCGACGGTGGTCGTCCTCCCGGGCAACCGCATCGGCAAGTTCCTCCGCGACTTCAAGTCGGCGAAGCGCCTGGACGACGCGGTGGTCGAGCTGGCGAAGGCGCGGGTCGCTTCCCTCACGGACGACGACAAGTTCGCCCTGGCCGTCGCGCACGCCCGCAGCAGCCGCGTCCCGACCGCCGTCACTGAGCTGGACGCGAAGCGCGTGGACGACCCCGTGCTCGCGCAGATCATCGAGGCCGCCAAGAAGGGGCCGGACCTCTCCTCGGAGCTGAGCGACATCAGCCGGTGGGCGCGCCCCGACCTGAGCGGCGTCGCCGTCCCGGAGGTCGCCAAGGCGTACCCGCTCCTCGGGCAGATCTACACCTACAACCGCGTCCACGACCACATCTACATCTACCTCAACGCCGCGTACGCCGAGGCGCTGGCCGCGGCGCCGGTCGAGGTCGAGGAGGCCGCGTAACCCCCCGAACGGGGGGCGCGGCGGCGCCCCCCGGCAGGCATGATACGATTAGGTCGCGACCGAGCGACCGCGAGAGATAGGAGAGTCATGAGCACAGCAGGGAAGCAGAAGGCGCGGAAGGTGAACTACCAGCTCGTCGGCCCCGAGGGCGGGCAGCAGTTCCTTACCGTGTACGTCGGCGCGCAGACGCGCGTCGCGGACTCCTCGCACCCGTCCTGGAAGGACATCCTCGCGAAGGTCAAGAAGGACGACCCGAAGGTGATCGACCTGTTCGACGCCGCGCTCGCGATCGCGAACCGCTTCGAGCGGCTCACCGACCGCGTCACCGTCAACCAGGGCAAGCTCTACTTCGACGGCGACGTGATGGACTCGTCGCTCTCGCAGCAGATCCTCCGGTTCCTCAAGGAGGGCCAGGACGACTGGCAGCCGCTCGTCAAGTTCCTGACGAACGTGATGGAGAACGTCGAGAAGCACACCCGCGACCAGCTGTTCAACTGGCTCCGCGCGGAGAGCTTCACCATCACGGACGAGGGCATGATCCTCGGCTACAAGTCGGTCTGGAAGACCCGCGGCGAGAAGGACACCTTCAACTCGGACCACCGCGGGACGGCGCTCGTCAACGGCGTCCAGTTCAACTACCAGCAGATCAAGCAGCGGGTCGGCGACCTCGTCGAGATGCCGCGGTCGGCCGTCAGGCACGACCCGAACGCCGCCTGCTCGGTCGGGCTCCACGTCGGCACGCAGGGGTACGCCAACGGCTTCTCCGGGGACACCATGCTCCTGGTCGAGGTCAACCCGCGCGACGTCGTCAGCGTCCCGAACGACAGCAACGGCGAGAAGATGCGGGTCTGCCGCTACCGCATCATCAAGAAGATCGACAAGCAGCGGAAGATCGACAAGGCCGTGCAGAAGACGGTCAAGCCGAAGAACCGCGGGGCCGTCGCCACGGTCGCCGACGCGATCCTCGGCGCCCTCGGCCGCCGCAAGAAGCAGGGCATCACGGCCGAGGCCATCATCGAGGCCACCGGGCTCAAGCCCGAGACGGTGCGCACCACGATCAGCCGCATGAAGAAGGCGGGCACGATCAAGGTCGCGAACACCGAGGCCCCGTACGAGTACGTCCGCCCGTAAGCCCTCCTTCAGGGCGGGCGTGGCAGGAGGCCCCAAATCCCCCTTTCGGGGGAGGCGGGGCCTCCCTCTTGGAGGCATGATTAGGGTATGAGCTTCACCGTGCAGGACGCCAACGAGAACGAGATCCGCGTCGGGTCGCGCGTGCGCGTGTTCGACAGCGAGGTCCCCGGCACCGTGACCGCGATCAGCGAGCCGGACGCCGACTACGACGACGAGCTTGGCCGCGGGGTCGAGTACCCGCCCCGCGTGACGGTCGCCTTCGACGAGGGCGGCGAGGACAAGTTCACGACCTACACCCGCGTCCGCGGCTGGGGCGACTACATGAACGACGACATCCCGTACACCAGCGACGACCTGGAGAGGATCTGATGACGACAGCCACGACCGAGGGGCTCTCCACCCTGTACAAGCGCGCCACGACCGGCGCGACGCAGGAGTGGACCATCGACGTCATCGCCGGGGACGACCCGTTCGGCCCCGCGACCATCGTCACCCGCTACGGCCAGGTCGGCGGCGCGCTCCAGACGACGGAGGACGTCGTCACCGAGGGCAAGAACGTCGGCCGCGCCAACGAGACGACGCCCTGGGAGCAGGCGCGCGCCGAGGCGCGGGCGAAGTGGGAGAAGAAGCTCAAGAACGGCGGCTACGCGCGGACGCAGGAGGAGGCCGAGGCTGGCCAGCAGGACTCCGAGTTCGTCGCGGGCGGCGTCAAGCCGATGCTCGCGCACGACTACAGCAAGCGCGGCCACGACATCCGGTTCCCGGCGCTCGTGCAGCCGAAGCTCGACGGCCACCGCTGCATCGCGGTCGTGGCGCCCTCGGGCACGACCCTCTGGAGCCGCAACCAGAAGCCGATCACGTCGATGACCCACGTGCAGGCCGCGCTCGACGCGCAGTTCGCGGGCTACTTCGCCGAGGGCGGCGCCCCGGTCGTCCTCGACGGCGAGCTGTACCGCCACGACGAGAGCTTCCAGAAGCTCTCGGGCATGATCCGCAAGGCGACGCCGCAGCCCGGCTCCGACGCGATCCAGTACTGGATCTACGACACCGCGAGCGACCGCCCGCAGCACGAGCGCGTCGCCATCGTCGGCGCCCTCGCCACGGACGGCCCGATCGTGGTCGTGCCGACCGAGGAGGCCGCGGACAACGAGGAAATGGTCGCCATCTTCGGCGCCTACCTCGCGCAGAACTACGAGGGCCTGATGGTCCGCAACCGGGACGCGAAGTACAAGAACGCGCGCTCGGCCGACCTCCAGAAGGTCAAGGTCTTCGACGACGCGGAGTACGAGGTCATGGGCGTCGAGACGGGCCGCGGGAAGATGGCCGGGCTGGCGATCTTCCGCTGCTACGTGGACGAGACCAAGACCGAGACCTTCACAGTCAAGATGAAGGGCTCGCTCGACAGCCTCAGGCAGTACGTCGAGGACCCGTCCCTGGCCATCGGCCGCCAGCTGACCGTCCAGTACCAGGGCGTCAGCGACGACGGCGTCCCGCGCTTCCCCGTGGGGCTCCGCTTCCGGGAGGAGATCTGATGGCGCCCGCGGAGCTGATGAAGCTCGGCCCCGCGCTGCACGCGATCGGGCTCACGAGCGAGGACGCCCTGGAGCGCGTCCGGTACGAGCTTCGGCTCTCCGAGGCGCGCGCGGAGCTTCTCCGCGACCACTACCGGCTCATCCCCGGCGTCCCCGGCTCGCGGTAACATGCCGTGCGAGGACCCGCAGGAGTACGGGACCGACTGCGGCAAGTGCCTGCGCTGCCGGTCGATCTACACCGAGGGACCACTGGCAGGGACGGCGAACGATGGCTGAGTTCGTGGTCGGCAGGCGCACGACGTTCTACGAGTCGGCGCGCGTCACCGCCGACACCCGCGCGGAGGCGATCGCCTGGGCTCAGTCCGAGGACTCCTTCCGGCCGGACAGCCAGGACGAGGAGTTCGACGTGTTCGAGGTCCCCGAGACAGACGCTACACTGGCGCCAGTGATCTCGCTGGCGGACTACCGAGACAGGAGGAACGCAGCATGAGACGCAGGGACGACAAGCCCGAGCTGGACGAGTTCGGCGACGAGCGCGGCGAGGACGAGGGGCTCAGCCCCGCGATGCTCCAGCTGCTCCGGGGCCAGACCGAGGCGCGCGACCGCGAGGCCGTGCGAGAGGGGCTCAAGGCGGCGTAGGTGTCGACGGCGTTCAAGGACCTGATCGACGCGCTGGTCGTCCTCAGCAAGTACGCCGACGACGACCTCGTGTCGCCGCTCCACTGCGAGCACGACACGCTCACCGTCATGGTCGAGGCCGAGAGGGTGCCCGACGCGATCAAGTACGCGCTCGGCGTGATGGGGTTCGACCCCGACGAGAACGGGTACTTCCGCTCGTACCGCTTCGGGAGCGCGTGATGGCGGCCGTCAGGTGCACGGTCACGTGCGACTGGTGCGAGGAGACCGAGGAGTTCCTGACGATGGAGGACTGGTTCTCCAGCGACAGGTGGTGGACGGTCGAGCCGCCGTCGGCGCGCGACCCCGAGGAGTTCGAGCCGGTCGAGGACCTGACGTTCTGCTCCAAGGAGTGCCTGGTCTCGCACCTGTCGTGAGGCTCCTGGCGAACACGGACGGGGGCGTCTCCGGGCCGGACGGCTACATCGGCGTCCGGCTCGTGGACCACGAGACGGGCGAGGTCCTGGCCGAGCACTCGGCCGCGATCGGCGAGGCGACCAGCAACGAGGCCGAGTACAGCGCGGTCCTCTGGGCGCTCTACCAGGCCGAGGCGTGGTGCGCCGAGCACCTGACGATCCGCTCGGACTCGCAGCTGATCGTGCACCAGATCAACGGGCGCTACGCCACCCGGAACGAGGTCCTGCGCGAGTACCAGGAGGAGGCGCGCCGGACGATCGGGCGCATGCTGCACGGGACGCTCAAGACCTTCAAGATCGAGTGGGTGAAGCGGTCGGAGAACTCCGCGGCCGACCGGCTCACCTGGGAGCCGCGGCCCGACGAGGCCGCTCGCCGACAGGCGGGCAGACGGCTCCGCGCGCGCGCCGACCGGCGCGACGCCAAGCTCCGCGAGGAGCGCGGAAGGCTCGGCCTCGAATGACCAGCGGCCCCGAGATCAAGCGAGGTCGCGAACAGGTAATGAGTAGCATGGCAAAGGTCGCGAGCAGACACGACGAGGAGGTCCTCAACTGGCGCAAGGACCAGTTCGAGCGACAGGGGTTCGACGACGTGATGGCTGCGCTTCTGGCTCACACCGCGATCGACCTGCGGACGATGGAGGAGTACGTCTCGAACGGGTGCCCCCACGAGACCGCCGTCCGCATCCTCATGGGCACCGACTTCCACGGCGAGGATCCGAACTGGACCGAATCGCCCCGGATACTGGAGGAGGACGAGGACTGACCAACAAGGCGATCGGAGCACGCATCACGGGCGACGGGAAGGTGTACGTCTGGATCGGCGAGGACGACGACGACATCCGCCTCCTGTCGCCCGTGGCCGCGGAGCTGCTCCTCCAGGAGCTTCACTCGGCGGTCATGACCCTGCGCGGCATCAGGAAGCTCACGCTGCGCCAGCGCGTCAGGCGATTCCTGGGATAGATCTCCCCCGCCGGGTCGTTATAGTACCTGGCATGGAGATGACCCCGGGCCTGGAGCCCACGTATAGCTAGTGGATCGGCCCGGCGCCGACCAGGAGCGCATGATCCTGGAGAACATCGAGTTCGCCGACCACGTCGCGCGGAAGACCGGGAGGGGCCTGCCCCTCGCGGACGTCGGGATGACGGACGAGGACTGCGTCCAGCTCGGGCGCCTGGGGCTCACCCAGGCCGCGGCCCGGTTCGACGCCTCGGACCACGACCACGAGCGCGCGTCGATCAGGTCCCGGTTCCAGAGCTACGCCTACCTGCGCATCCGCGGCGCCGTCATCGACGAGTGCCGCAGGCTCGGGGGCGAGCAGCGCCAGCTCCCGCCGACCACTCTCTCGCTCGACCACGAGGACGGCGGCGAGAACCTCTCGTTCAGCGTCGAGGACCGGGACTCGTGGATCGACTTCCGCACCGCGCTCGGCGGCCTGACCGACCAGGAGCGGTACGCCGCCGTCGGCATGCTGGCGGGCGTCCCGCAGACCGAGATGGCCCCCGCGCTCGGCGTGAGCGAGACCAGGATGCAGCAGATCGCCCGCTCGACCAGGGAGAGGCTCGCCGAGTCGATGGAACGGACGCCTGCTGCCGCGTAAGCGGTGATGTCGCTCACCCTCGGACTCACCGTCGTATTCAAGGACCGCGGCGTCGTGCTGTCCGTGCGCGGACCGAAGTACTGGAGCCGGGTGGCCTACCAGTGGCCGCTCGGCTTCCACGCGAGCAGGGGCGACCTGTGAGCGACTGGTCCCTGGACGACGACGCCCTCGCGGCGGGCTGGGCGGCGGCCAACGAGCGCGGGCTCACCGGGCGCACGCCGTGGCTGGTGACGCCGAACGGCCGCGTCGTCTTCGGCGACGACGCCATGCTCCACGACGACCTGCTCGACCAGCACGGGCTCACCATGCCCGGGCGCGACGAGGACTCCGCGCTCGCGACCGGCGTCGTGTTCCGCGGCAAGGCGACGCAGTACTACCCCGTCGGCGACGACGAGTGGGAGGAGCCCGCCCAGGAGGCTTGGGACGAGCTGGACGAAGGCCAGGGGTGGAAGGGCGCCTCGGCCGCTACAATGAGGACAGGAGGCGAGGATGCCAAAGAAGGAGAAGGAGAAGAAGCCGGTGCCGACCCCGAAGCAGGTGCAGAAGCTGCCGAAGGGGCTGGTGGACTGGCTGAGGACGGACCCCTGGGGCAGCCGGTAGCCTGGTGGCCGGAGTGGGAGGACGTCGACGCGATCTCGCGCGACGTCGTCCACCCCCACCAGGGCTACCGCGACCCCGGGCTCATCGTCGGCGCCGTCGGCAACGCGCGCATGGCGCAGGCGTACGGCCTGCACGGCGACATCTACGACACGGCCGCCGACCTGATCAACAAACTCCAGCGCCAGCAGGCGGTGGTCGAGGGCAACAAGCGCACGGCCGTGGCGACCGGCCTGCACTTCCTCATGAACAACGGCGTGGACGTAGCGGGCGTCCAGGGCGCGCTGCCCGCGGTCGAGGACGCCGTGTGGGCGCTCTCCTACGAGGGCGACGACGCGGTGCGCAGGCTCGCCGACGTGCTGCGCCAGGCGACGGCGGGCAGGACCTCCTCGGCCTACTACCACTCGCCGAGCGCCTTCCCGCTGAACGACGCGCTGAGGAACGGACGGCCGCTCGACGAGGAGCAGGGCGCCGCCTCCTCCGAGCTGGACGCGTCCATGAGGCCGCTCCCGGAGCCGACCGTGCTCTACCGCGGGCTCGTGGACCGCGACATGCTCCAGCCCGGCGGCTACATCAGCACGAGCCGCGACCCGGACGTCGCGGAGGACTTCGCCTTCGGGATCGCCGGGCCGGACGACGACCCCGTGATCCTGCGCATCAGCGTCCCGGCGGGCGCGGGCGCCACCGAGATCCCCGCGGGCGACTACGGCGACCAGAAGGAGGTCCTGCTCGACCGCACCGGGACGCTCCGCGTGACCGGCGACAGCGGCGAGAGGACGGTCGAGGGCACGCCGATCCTGGACGCCGAGTACGTGGTCGGCCGCACGGCCGCCTCGGACCTGATGGCCGAGAGCATCGACTCGTGGGCCGGTCCCGCCATGACCAACCTGAACCAGGGCGTCTCGATGGAGCCCGACCAGGACGGCGCCTCCCGCGGCGACGCGTCCAACTGGGCCTACCTGAACGGCCACGTCCGCTTCGGCGGCCCGCACTGGGACCTGATGGAGCAGCTCGCCCGCGACCTGGGCTACGGCGAGGAGGAGGCGCGACGCCTCGGCAACCTCCTGGCGCGCGGGCGCATGCCGGACGACCGGGACGCCGCCTTCGGCGCGACCGTCGTGCGCAGGGACAAGACCTACCCGCAGATCTGGATGTCGAACGCCGACCGCAACGCGGTCTGGGACGCCGTCGCCGGGACGCTCAGCAAGACCGCGGGCCGCACCGGGCAGGACGAGCTGAAGTGGCTCTACGAGAGGCGCAACGGCAAGTGGCACTGGTTCGACGCGACCAGGCGCCCGGACCCGGCGGGCGGCAAGGCGTACATGCCGAGCCACACCCAACTGGCGCAGGAGAAGGGCATCATCGCCGACGACGACCACGTGGACTGGGGCCGCTTCGTCCCGGGCTACGCCCTGATCTCCCACTACGACGGCGTGCCGGTCCCGGCCGTGCGCGCGTACGGCTACACCCCGCAGGAGGAGGCCGAGTACTCGCAGCTCGCCATGGACCAGCTCGCGCAGATGTACCCCGGCCTCCAGACGAAAGACTTCACCGCGCCGCCCCGGAAGGACGACTGGAGCCTGACCGCAGGAACGGCCCTCTCTGGCCACCAGGGGCCACCTCTGGGCCAGCGGGCGGGCACCTGGGTACCCGGGTCCCCCGCGCGCGGCGAGCGCAGAGCGGCCGACTCCTGGGCGCTGGACCCGGGCGACGGCTTCGAGGACTACTGGACGAAGGGCGACCCGAGGCTGGAGGGCGGCGGCACGTACCACCAGAGGGGCCTCAACGCCGCGGACGAGCAGCACGCCCGCGTCCCGTGGATCGTCACGGTGGAGGGCGAGCCCATCCTCGGCGAGCCGGGCGGCCACCACGTCGACATCCCGTTCGACTGGGAGAAGCTGGAGGGCGGCGGCGACGAGGACTGGATCGAGAGGGGCGGCGACTGGCTCAGGACGAACGTGCGCTCGATGGGCGTCATCGACGCGAGCGGCCGGGCCGTCATGTACGACCTGAAGCAGGCCCTCCCGGGCGACCGCGAGATGGCGCAGCAGGCGTACGACTGGGACCGCCAGCAGGGGTAACGTCCCCCCGCCCCGGGGTAAGATGGGGCCGTGACGTTCACCATCGCAGCGAGCGTGGCGCTGGCCCTGGTCAGCTCGGCGCTCCTCACCGCCATCGCCATCTGGTTCGCCATGACGCGCGAGATCCGCGCGAGGGCGGCCGAGATCATCGAGGGCGAGCTGAACTCGCACCTGGACTGGGCCGCCGCGGTCAGCTCGGGCGCGGCCCGCGGAATGGAACTCGACGAAGTGATAGGGACCGAGCTGTGGCACCGCGAGCAGGCGGGCAAGATGGCCGTCGTGCTGGTGGCGCTGGGCCGGAGCCCGGAGGAGGCGGCATGACCGGCAAGACGACCTACGAGACGTCCAGCGGCGGGGGCATCGGCTTCCTCGGCGCGCTCGGCATCCTGTTCATCGCGCTCAAGCTGACCGGCGTCATCGGCTGGTCCTGGTGGTGGGTCCTCTCGCCGCTCTGGATCCCGTGGGCGCTGTTCGCCTTCGGCGCGCTGCTCGGCCTGTCCGTCTACCTGACGGCCAAGGCCCTCACGACCCGCAGGCGCGCCAAGCGCCAGGCCGCGATCCGCGACGGGCGCAGGCTGCGCTGATGTTCTTCCAGTCGCAGGCGACGACCCTCAGCGGCATCCGCGCCGTCGGCGCGTCCCGGTGCGGCTACGCCTACAAGGCCGAGGACTGGGACGACCGCCCGTGCGACTGCAAGTACGGCGTCGGCGCGGCCGGGCGCGGGATGATGTCCGAGGCCACCGGCTGCCCCGAGCTGAGGTCGGCCTACAAGCTGATCGAGGCCCTCGCGCCCGAGGAGTACGACGCGCTCGTGAGGCGCGTCGGCGGCGCGCAGACCGACAAGCTGTTCAACACGGACGAGCCGACCTTCGAGCAGATGCAGGCCACGCTCCGCGACATCGAGACGATGGCGAGGAACGCGCGGTGAGCTGGGGCTGGTGGCTCGTGCCGCTGTACGTCGGCCTGCTGGCCGCGCTGGCGGCGATCGTGTACATCTACTTCATCCTGCTCGACTA
>Ga0070683_100001962_pt1 | contig 16121 bp, 15 predicted proteins | sample KBSC713LmetaG_FD_64662 | JGI IMG/M metagenome (GOLD analysis project Ga0070683, IMG submission 64662) | Corn rhizosphere microbial communities from Kellogg Biological Station, Michigan, USA - KBS C7.1-3L metaG | ecosystem: Host-associated > Plants > Roots > Rhizosphere ...
GAATATTCGGCGTGATAGGCCGTGAAAGCCGAAGCCATGACTTCGCGCCAGCGAGCGGCGAGATCGTCGGGAACGCCAAGCTCGGCGGCAGCAGGAAGGTTCGCCGCATCCATCGTGATGTAGCGGGTGCTCGACTCCTGCCCATCGGCCATCGTGGCGATTTCAAAAATTTTATACGCGAGCCACATCGACACGTCGTCGAGCGCGATCGCGAGCCCGCCGGTGAGTCCGCCGATCGAGGCGTGGCCGTAATCGACAAATTTCAGGATGCGATCGATCGAGGCGTCGGGATTCGCGAGGTCGACTTTCGCGAGGATCGCGGCGAGGCCTTCGTTGCTGCGCGAATAACGCGCCAGCACCGATGCGAGCAGTTCCGGAGAGACTTTGGGCAGGTCAGCCGCGGACGGTGGCGGGACGAGAGCGAGTCCAGTGATGCGCATGAGATCATCGAAAGAGGCACAAAATGCGCACGAAGGGGAAGCGCGAAAACGCCAGCGCGCACTTTCGTTGCCCGACAAGTTTCCCCGACTTCGACCCAGCGGCGATCGCACGAAAGATGCGCTGAAGAAACAATCCTCCGGCACGCCGGTCGAAGTGGAGCAACCTCCACCCCATCGGCCGCTCGTAACCTGCGGCGAACGAAACCGTCATAGCTCACTGAATCTCCACCAATCCATGAACTTCAAATCTGCATCCTTCCTCGCACTGCTGTGCACCGGCTCGATTACAGCCCTCGCCTCCACGCACGTCGGCATCAGTTTTCGAATCGGGGTTCCGGCGCCCATTGTCGTCCGCGAAGCGCCGCCGCGTCGCGTGGTCGAAACGGTCGTCGCGTCGCCCGGGCCGGGCTTCGTTTGGGTCGCGGGCCATTATACTTGGGATAACGGACGTTGGGTTTGGGTATCAGGAGCGTGGGTGAATCCTCCGCAACCGAACACAGTCTGGGTCGAAGGACATTGGGACGCCTCCAGTCAGTCGTGGACCGAAGGACATTGGGAAGTCGCACGGCCGGCGACAGCAGTTGTTGCAGTGACTCCGCCGCCGCCCTCGCCGCTGGCGGGCGAAATTATTGTTCAGACGGCGCCGCCTCCGCTCCGCTTCGAACATCGCGGACCTCGTCCCGGGCACGAGTACGTCTGGTTGAACGGGTATTGGGTTTTCCGCGACGGCCACCACGTTTGGATTGCGGGCCATTGGGATCGCCCGCCCCACGGCCGGCGCGTTTGGGTTGAGCCGCGCTGGGAGCGTCACGGCGGCAGCTACGTTTTCATCGAAGGCCGCTGGCGATAGTGAGGTCGACCGCGCGTGCGTCGGAAAATAAAATCAACCCGCGAAAAAGTTCGCGGGTTTTTTTATACAACGGCGAGCACGAGCAAGTCGGAATCGCCACGATTGCTCACGCTCGCCGCCACGTTTGATCGATTGAGTACGGGGACGAAATTCGTTCAGCGCGCCAGCAGCCACGCGCCGAGCGGGCCTTGATAAAACCCGAACAGCACCGAGAAAAATGCCAGCGCGGCGAGAACCACGCCGGCCACTGGACCAACTGTGGTGCGTGCGGGATGGATGTCCGCAGTCGCATCGTTCGGCGTCCACGTCTCGAAAAAAGCCGCCTTGATCCAGCCGAAATAATAATAAATCGAGATCACCACGCCAACGATCGCGATCGTGAGGAGACCGTAGAGTCCGGCTTTAAAAGCCGCGACGAAGATAAAAAGTTTTCCCATGAAACCGGCGAGCGGAGGAATGCCGGCGAGCGAGCCAAGAGCGATCGCGAGAACCGCGGCGAGAAATGGATTTTCCCTTGCGAGGCCGGCGTAATGTTCGAGTTCCTGATCGGTATCGTTCGGACCGGCGAGGTGCGTCATCACGCCGAAGATCACGAACGAGGCGAAGAGATAAGCGTAAAGATAAAACAACACCGCACCGATGGCCTGTGGCGCCAGCGGCGCCGCGACGACGCCAAGCAATAGAAATCCGGCGTGGGAAACTCCCGAGAGGCCAATCAGACGTTTGACATTATGCTGCGTCAGGGCGGCGAGATTGCCAAACAGGATTGTCGCGCCGGCCATGGCCGCAAGCACCGGCCGGACGAGCCAGCCATACGGCGCAAAGGCCGTGTTCACCAAAACCAGGAGAATCGCAAAACCGGCGGCCTTGGACGCGACGGCGAGAAATGCGGTGACGGGTGTGGGCGCGCCCTGGTAAACGTCGGGTATCCAGATTTGGAACGGAAAGGCGCCGATCTTGAAAGCAACGCCCGAGAGCACGAGCACGATGCCAACGCTGGCGAGAAAGTTGTGCGGGTTCTGTGCCAGAAAACCGGCGAGCTCGCCGAACTGCATCGAGTCCGCCGAGTGTCCGGGAAGCGCGGGGTTTCCGGCGACACCATAAAGCAAGACGATGCCGAAAAGCAGCAGTGACGAACTGAGCGCGCCCATCACGAGATATTTCAATCCAGCCTCGAGCGTCAGCGGATTGGTGCGAAAATAACTGACGAGAATGTACAGGCCGATGGTCAGCGTCTCGAGCGCAACGAAGAGCAGCACGAAATGATTCGCTTGCGCGAGCAGCATCATCGCTCCCGTCACCACGAGCACGATATGGAAAAACTCGATGCGCGGCAGCGTTTGTTTGGCGAGGCTGACGCGCCCGAGCAGGCTGACGAAAAGCGAGGCGAGGAGGAAAAATATGCGCATCGCCTGCCCGACGTAGCTATGATGCAGCAAACCGTTGAACGTGTCGTGATCGACCGAAGGCGCGTTGAAGTTGAACGCAAGCCAGCCGAGAATTCCGAGCTGGCCCAAAAGAGAAACCGTGGAGATCGAGTCGTGCCGGCGCTTCGGCAGAACAATTTCGAGCACGAGCAGAAGCAACGCGAGGCAACCGAGCGCCAGCTCCGGCGTGATCACGCTCCAGGCGTTTTTTTCGGCAGCAAGTTTGACGGTTTCGAGATTCATTGAGGAATGGAGAAGAGCGGCCCGCGGATCGCGCGCAGGAACGCCGATGGAAGCGGCAGCCGGACGCCGGCCCGGTTCCGAACGATGGTCTGCCAGCAGCGCTCAATCCTTGGATTTGAAAGATTCGCAAGCATCAGCGTGGGTTCACGGTCGAGACGATTTGAGCCGGCGCGACGTCGACCAGCGCGGCATTGAGCGATGTAGAAATCGACCTCGGCCAGAAGCCGATGAAGAGCAGCGCCGCGAACAAGACCAAAGCGGGAATTTTTTCGGACCAGTTCAGGTCGGCTGGCGGGTGCTGCGCTGTCACGCTGGCCAGCGCATCGGTCGGTTGCCCGAAGAAGATATTCGCCGCAGAACGAAGGCCGTACACCGCGGAAATGATGACGCCCGCAACCGCGAGCGCCGTGACCAACGGAGAGAATTTCCAGACAGCGATGAAGATGGTCAGCTCACCCCAGAAATTCGCGAACCCGGGCAAACCAATGCTCGCAAACGTCGCCGCGACGAAAAACGCGGCGAGGACCGGTGTTTTTTGCGCGAGCCCGCCCATCTCATCCATCGCGAACGTGTGCGTGCGATGATGCACCGCGGTCGACAGCAGAAACAACAGCGCAACGGAAAGTCCGTGTGCAACCATCAACAAAACCACTCCGCCGATCCCGAGCGCGCTGCCGGCGGCAATGCCGAGAAAGGCGTAGCCCATGTGCATGACCGAGCTGTAACCGACGAGTTGTTTCAGGTCGCGCTGCGCGATGGCGACGAAGCCGACGATCAGAACGTTGCCGATCACCGCAAGCCAGGCGAGCGGCGTCGACCAATGGACAAAGCCGCTCGGAAGCAGCGGCAGCGCAATTTGAATGAGGCCGTACAGGCCGAATTTTTTCAGAACTCCGGCGTGCAGCATCGCAGTCGAACTCGGCGCCGCCCCGTATCCAAGCGGTGCCCACGTATGAAACGGCCAGAGCGAAACGAGGATGCCGAAGCCAAACATCAGCAGGCCGAAAATATTATTCTGCACTGTCGCGCCGAGCGGTTGCGCGGCGATCGTTTCGCGCAGTGCGATCAGGTCGAATGAATTTGCGCCACTCTTCACGTAAACCGCGATCAATCCAATCAGCGAAAGCATCGCGCCCAATGTGAGGTAAATCGTGAGCTTCATCGCCGCGTAGCCGCGGTCACGTCCACCCCAGATTCCAACCATGATGAACGTCGGAATCAGCGCGAGTTCGTGGAAGAAATAGAAAAAGAAAACATCCACGCTTGCGAACACGCCCAGCAATCCGCCGAGCATGATCAGCAGGAGCATCAGATAAATTTTAAGCCGCTCGGCCTGCGAATGGATCGCATACACGCCCGCGGCGAATCCGACCAGGCTCGCAAGCACGAAGAGCGGAAGCGCAATGCCGTTGAGCCCGAGCGTGAGGCGAATTCCATAGGCATCGAGGCCGGTTGAATAATGCGCGAGAAACGCGTAGCCGTGGTCCTTCGGTGCGTCGGCGAAGTAGCGCCAGACATGCAGCGCAAGAAACACCGGGAGTGCGAACGCGACGTACGCGAGCTTCACGGACCAGCGTTTCGGGAGTCCGAGCGCGATGGCGAGTGCCAGCGCGAGCGGCGCGGCGATCGCGACGAGGAGAGGATCGAAAGGCAGGTTGCTCATCGCAAAAATAAAGCGGACGACACCGGGCAGAGTGACTGCAGATTGCGCAATCCAGTTTGAGCAGGCACCGACTCGTGAAACCCGTGGTAAAATGATTGGGCGTTCATTTCAAAGGACCCCGATCGCGAAGAGCCACAACACCGCCACGCCGCCGAAAAACCAATAGACATAGACATTCAGTTTGCCGACGTGCAACGCGCGCGCGCCGAGACCAAACAGCCCGACCACTCCGGCGAATCCACGAACAATGAGCCCGGCGAGAAAGATTTGTTCAATGAAGTTGAGCAGCATCGCGAACCGCTGCTGCACGTTCGTGACGTAGTAGTCGTAGACGGAATCGAAGGAACTGCGCAGAGCGACGAGCGCGGTAAAGAGGCCGGGCGATTTTTCGGCGAGCGCGTCCGTCGCCGCAGGCTTGTAGAGAGCCAGCGCGATACCGGCGCCCACCGCAAGAATACCCAGGCTCATGATGAAAACGCCGGCGCCTTCGGCATGCGGAATCTGCGAAAGCACACCGGAAAAAAGGTGGCCGTAGATCAGTCCGGTTCCCTCGTGTGTCGTGTAGCCGCCGCAAATCGAGAGGACCGCCAGGACAATCAGCGGCATGGTCAACGTCAGCCCACCCTCGTGGGCGTGCTCCGCCTGATCGCTGCGCGGCGCACCGAGGAAAACCAGTTTCCACATCCGCACCATGTAGAAAGACGTGAGTACAGCGGTCAAAACGAGGAGCACAAAAACCGCCGTGTTTTTTTCCTGCGCGAGATGAAGGATCGCGTCCTTGGAGTAAAAGCCGGAAAAAAATGGCAGCCCGGCGATCGCCGCGACGCCAATCGTAAACGTCCAAAACGTGAGCGGCATTTTTTTCGCCAGTCCGCCCATTCGGAAAATATTTTGTTCATGGTGGCACGCGTGGATCACGGAGCCGGAGCCGAGGAACAACAGCGCCTTGAAAAACGCGTGGGTCGTCAGGTGAAACATCGCGGCGCCCACACCCGCGGCGATGACGATCGTGTGCGTCATTCCGCCGACGTCGTGCGTGCTTGCGAGCGAGCCCAGTCCGAACGCCGCCACCATGTAGCCGAGTTGGGAGAGAGTGGAGTAAGCGAGCACCTTTTTAATATCGCTCTGCACGATCGCGCACAACGCCGCATAGAGCGCGGTCGCGGTTCCGACCCACATGATCACCGTCAACGCGTCGGGCACCATGAGCACGTTGATGCGGCAAAGCATGTAGATGCCGGCGGCGACCATGGTCGCGGCGTGGATAAGTGCGGAGATCGGCGTCGGGCCTTCCATCGCATCCGGGAGCCAGACTTGCAACGGGAGCTGCGCGGATTTGCCGACCGCGCCGCAAAACAGCAGCAATGGAATCAACCGGCTATAAACGAGGTGACCCGAGCCGAGTTCGCTGAGGTTCACCGTGTGATTGCTCCAGTAGCACATGATGATGCCGAGGAGAAAACCAAAGTCGCCAACACGATTCACGATGAAGGCTTTTTTCGCCGCGTCACTCGCCGACCGCCGCTCATACCAGTGACCGATCAGCAAATAGGAGCTGAAACCGACGAGCTCCCAAAAGATGAACATCATGAAAAGATTGTCGGCGAGAGTGATACCGATCATCGAAAACATGAAAATCGAGAGGCCGCCGAAGTAGCGCGCCTTCGCTTCGTCGTCATGCATGTAGCCGAGCGAAAAAACGTGGATGCACAGACCGACCACGCCGACGATGGCAAGCATGAGCGCGGCGAGGTCGTCGAACTTGATGCCGATTGAAAGCGCGAAATTGCCGAGTCGCAGCCACTCGCATGACGCTTCGAAACGTTCGCCGTGAATCGCGAGAATCAGCGCAATCGCCGCGATCGCGGTCGCCGCCGCCACGGAAACAGCCGCCGCAATTCCACCGGCCCGCCGGAGAAACAGAGCGATCACCCCGGCCGAAACCAATGGGATCACAAGAACGAGTATCGCGTGCTGAAGCATGGTCATCGGCGGAAGTAGCGAGTAGCTATGGGCGGCCTAACGGATCGTTGGAGAGGGTTGTTTATCATCTGCTCGCTGGTCACTACTCGATGCCCGCTCCTAGTTCTTCAGCGAGTCGAGTTCATCGACCTCGATCGTCTGCCGCTTGCGGAAGAGTGCGACGATGATGGCCAGCCCGACCGCTACCTCCGCCGCAGCGACGGTCAGAATGAAAAACACGAAAATGTCTCCGCCGATCGTGCCGTTGAAACGCGAAAACGCCACCAGCGCGAGCGTCGAGGCCACGAGCATGAGTTCGAGTCCCATGAAAATAATGAGCGTGTTTCTGCGCAGCAGCACTCCGAAGAAGCCGATGGCGAAGACCAGCGCGCTCAACACCAGATAGGAATGAAGCATCAAGGCCGTCACTTCGCGCCCTCCGTCGCTTCGATTTTCCGGCTGAGCACGATCACGCCGAGCATCGCGATGAGCAGCAGGAAACCGATGATCTGCACTGGCAGCAGATAAGTCGTGAACAATTGATAGGCGTAATCTTTGAGCGAAGCGCCGGACGCGCCGGTCGATGCCGCCGCCATCGCGAGTTTGGGCTGCTGATGAAACGTCAGCACAGCGACCGCAAGCAGCGCGGCCGCAATCGTCGCGGCGACCAGCGCGAAGCGCCGCACCGGACGCGGCTGGCTGTGCGTATCGAGCAGCATGACGATGAACAGAAACAACGCCGCCACGGCGCCCGCGTAAACGAGCAGGAGCACGAACGCCAGCAGGTAGGCTTCGAGCAAAACGAAGAGACCTGCGACGCCGACGAGGCACAGCATGAAACACATGGCGGCATTGACGGTGTTTTTGTTCACCACCACGCCGACGGCGCAGATGACCGTCAGCAGCGCGAAGAAGTTGAAGAGGAACAAGCCCATGGAATTTAAGCGCGAAGACGCGAAGGCGCGAAGGCCGGAGATGAAGGATTCAATTTGCGTTCCGGCTTGGCCGCAGGTTTTCGCGGCTTGGAGTCTTTGCGTTTCAAATTCATGCGACGATCACCGCCACCTCAGTGCGCGTTGCCGAACTCCTCCGCGGCTTTTTTCTTGTCCCATTTGAAATGCGCGTCCGGCAGCGTGCCGCCGAGTTCGTAGAGGCGATCCTTGTGGTTGACCATCTCCTCACGGGTGTATCCACACATCGTGTACTGGCTCTGCAGGAAAATCGCCTCTTCCGGGCAAACTTCCTGGCACAGCCCGCAGTAAATGCAGCGGAGCATGTCGATGTCGAAAGCCAGCGGCGCCCGCTCGACATGCGCCGTCGGTGCATCCGGGGCGATTTCGCCCGGAGCGATGCGAATCGCCTTCGGCGGGCAGACGAATTCGCACAATTGACACGAGACACATTTCTCCCGTCCGTTCGGATCGCGTACCAGCGTGGGCACGCCCCGATAATTCGGCGGAATTTCCGGACGCTGCTCGGGATACTCCATCGTGACCGGCGGCGCGACGAGGTGGCGAATCGTGGTCTTCAGCCCGTTGATGATTTGCGGGATGTAAGTGCGCTCGGCAAAGGTGAGCGGCTTGCGATCGACAGGGATGACGGCCATGGGAACAGAAGGAGATTTGGTTTACCCGCGAATTACACGAATGGCCGCGAATGCGAACGGGCGACGATGATGAATGAGGTGATTCGCGTTCATTGGCGTCATTCGCGGGAGGTCAGGATTTTTGAATCACGGCGATGGCGATCGCGTAGAAAAGCAGGTTCGCAATCGAGAGCGGGAGCAGCGTGCGCCAGCCGAGTTTCATCACCTGATCGTAACGGAAACGCGGCACCGTCCAGCGCACCCACATGAAAAAGAAAATCATCGAAAGAACCTTCACGAGAAAGATCACGATCGAGAGCAAGCCGACGAACAGCGGGTGCAGGGTGAACGCCCAGCCGGTGAGGTGGTGCAGCCATCCAACGAGCGTCGCGAGCGGCAGCCACGGCAGCGGATTCCAGCCGCCGAAAAAAAGCAGCACGAATACCGCCGAGCCGATGATCATGTGCGAATACTCGGCGACGAAAAACAGTCCCCATTTGAATGCACCATATTCGGTGTGAAAACTTCCGACGAGGTCCGCTTCGGACTCGATCGTATCGAACGGCTGGCGGTTCGTTTCGGCAAAAAGGGCCACGAGGAAAATAAAGGCCGACACCGGCATGATGAAACCAAACCAAAGCCCACCGGCGAAACCGGGCTGACTTTGGAATTCAACCACGCGGGCGAAACCCATCGTGCCATCCGTGCCGGGCGCGTTGACCCAGAGAAAAACCGGCAGCACGGCGAGCGTCATCGACAGCTCATACGAGATGAGTTGCGCCGACGCGCGCACGCTGCCGAGGAATGGATATTTCGAATTGGAAGCCCAACCGGCGAGGATCAGCGAATAGACGCCGAGTGACGCCACCGCGAACACTGCGAGAATTCCAATGTCGATCGGCGCGAGTCCGAGTGGAATAACTTCGCCGTTCGCGGCGAGGTACGCGCCGAACGGCACAACCGTCACCGTCGTGAGCGCCGGAATCATCGCGAGAATCGGCGCCATCACGAAATAGAATTTATTCACATGGTTCGGCAGCGAATCCTCTTTGAAAAGCATCTTGCCACCATCCGCCATCACGTGAAACACGCCGAGCCGTTGCAGAAATTTCCCGAGGAACGGAATCCAGCCGATCCACGGAACGACGGCGCGATTCGGACCGGGGCGATCCTGCACCCATGCCGCCACCTTGCGTTCGGCCATCGAGCAGACGCCCGCGATTGGAAAAATCACGAGGACCACCGCGAGCCCCTTGAGCAGGCCTTGGACGAAGAGTGGAAGATTAAAAAAGAAATCAGCCATGGTGGCGAATCACTGGAGCCGTGCGCGTTCGTGCGCCGAGCGCGTTGCAACCGTTCCGGTTGGGATACGGGAAAATTGAAACGGAGCGAAACTCGAATCGTGGAAAATCATGTTGGCGTTCCCGCTCGCGGAGGCGCGGGCATGCTCGAGTTTGCGGGCGGCGGGACCGGTTCGGAGGGTTTGTAGTGCAACGTCTCGCCTTCGACGAACGGAAGATTCGCCCAAGGCGAACGATCGAGCAGCAAACCGGTGCCGGGAATATTCGCGAACGTCATCGGGCCGAGCGCGGGCAGTTCGCTCGCGATAACTTTCCACAGTGCGTTGATTTCCGCCGGCGCGTTGGGGCTGCCCGCGGCAGCGATGAGCTTCGCGAGCACAACGAGATCGTCGGTCGAAGCGGACGAAGCGGGAATCGCTTTTTGAAATTTCTGGATCCGAAATTGCTGGTTCACGAACGTGCCGTTCTTCTCGAAAACCGTCGGCGTCGGAAACACCACGCTAGCGACCGCACTGGTCGTGTTTGCATGCGTGCCGAGGTAAACCACCGAGACTTTCGCGACCTGCGCCGGCGTGAGTCCGGCGGAGATCAGGTCTTCGCCAAGCGAGAGGATCGCCTTCACTTTTCCGGCCTCGATCGCGGCGGCGAGTTCCGTGAGTTTCCGGGACGGAAGCGTGGCAACCAATCCGGTGACCAGCGCGCCGCGGACATTCGGCGTGCGGTCCGCCGAAATGAGGATCTTGTCCCCTTCCCCGACGTGGCTGACGAGATGCGTCGTCGCGCCGACCGCGGCAGCGAGCTTCTTCGCGAGGAACTGTTCTTCAACTGAACTCCGACCCGAACCGACGAGCGCGATCGAACCCGCCGCGGCTTTGAAAATCTCCGCCGCCGCATGCACCGCGATATCGAGCGCGCTTTCCGCGCCGTTGACTTTGATCGCGGCGAGGCGGTCCGCGGACCCGACCTGCTTGTAGAGCATGCGACCACTGTCGGCCATCCACTCGTCGTTTACCTCGTAGTTGCGGCGCGGCGTGATGCGATAGATCACGCCTTCGCGCGACCACACGACCGTGTTCGCCCCGACGGACGATTCGGCATCGATGCTATTCGTCTGCTTCAAAAACCAGACGCGCATTTTGAAGCGGAAATCCGAACTCGTGAGCGCGCCGACCGGACAGATGTCGACGGTGTTGAGCGAATAGTTATTCGTTAATTGTTTTCCGGGAAAGCACGTGAGCGTCGTGAAACTGCCGCGATCAACGAAGCCGAGCACATCGTCCTTCACGATTTCCTTGCAGAAGCGAATGCAGCGCGAGCAAAGGATGCAGCGCTCGTCGTCGAGCGTGACGCGCGGGCCGAGCTGCGTGCGTTTCGGCTTCACGTTTTTCGCCTCGATGTAGCGCGAATAACCGCGGCCATAACCGGTGGCCTGCTCCTGGAGTTTGCACTCGCCGGCCTGATCGCAAATTGGACAGTCGAGCGGATGATTAATGAGCAAAAACTCCATCACGCCCTCGCGGCAGTCCTTGACGAGCGGCGAAGTCGTGCGGATATGGAGACCCGGCGATGCATTGGTGCCGCAGCCGATTTGCGGACGCGGGATCCAGTTGATCTTTTGCTTGCCGGTGGTCGGATCGATGATCGGCGCCTTGGTCGCAGGATCGACGGCGGGCGTGCCCATTTCGATGAGACACATCCGGCAGTTGCCGACCACCGATAGCTTCGGATGGTAACAATAGTGCGGGACGTCGACGCCAACCAGCCGGGCTGCTTCGATCACGTTGGTGCCTTTCGGCACGGCGATCTCCTTGCCGTCGATATTGACGGTGACGAGGTCGGGTTTGGGCGGAGCGATCATTGCAAAAGGAGTCAGGAGAGAGCAGTCAGGAACCAGGAGTTTCGATCGCCCGCGCATATGCGTCGAGGAGCCGACTCACCTCTTCGAGCTGAGGTAGCAGCCGGGAGGAATCACCGTAACCCAGATCGCGAGCGAGAATCAGGTAATAGCGACATTCTTCCAGAGAGCCTTGGCCGATATTCATGAAGCGTTTTTTGTCGGCGACGCCCGTTTTCTTGAATCCTTCAGCTATATTCGCCGGGATCGACACCGCGGCGCGGCGGAGTTGCGATGTCAGAGCGTAGACTTCCTTCTGCGGAAAGTTCTCCGAAAAGCCATATGCGGCCAAAACCCATTTGTGGGCCTTCTGCCAGACGATGAGATCCTCAAAGGTCTTCGCCGGAGCGCGTGTGCTCCTGACTCCCGGCTCCTGACTACAGACTTTGTTTGGCGCAATCATATGAGCTCCGGCGCCTCGCTCCGCCGCTGCTTTTTGGTTTCGTGGTAGTTTTTAAATTCGTCGCCAAACTTTGCGATGAAGCTCTGCGTCGGCCAGGAGCACGCTTCGCCGAACGCGCAGATCGTGCGGCCGGGAATCTGGTCGGCCACACTCTTGAGCAGCGCCGCGTCTTCCTCGCGCGCCGCGCCGTGAACCATGCGGCTCGTGATCCGTTTCATCCACAAAGAGCCTTCGCGACACGGCGTGCACTGACCGCAGCTCTCGTGGGAATAGAACGCGTTGATATTCGCGAGCGCCTCGACCATGTTGACGGAATCGTCCATCACGATGACGCCACCGGAACCGCCCATCGTGCCAATCAGGGCGAGCGAATCGAAATCCATCGGCACGTCCTCGACGCTCCATTCGTAATCGACCATCTCCGCGCCAACTTTGCGCTTACCTTTATAGCGCTCGCCGAAACGCATGATCTTCGCGGACGAGCCGCCCGGAATCACGGCCTTGAATTTCCGGCCCGGCAGCGGGCCGCCGCAAACGTCATACAGCAACTGGCCCATCGTGATTTTTCCCGCCTCGAATTCGTAATAGCCGGGACGCTGCACGTGTCCCGACACGCAGAAGATGCGAGTGCCGGTGTTGCCCGGGGTGCCGATTTTCGAAAACGCCTCGCCGCCGTGCTGGGCTATATACTTTACATGACAGAGCGTCTCCACGTTGTTCACGATCGTCGGGCATTGATACACGCCGAGCACCGCCGGGAAAAACGGCGGCTTGATCCGCGGGTTGGCGCGCTTGCCTTCGAGTGATTCGATCAACCCTGTCTCCTCGCCGCAAATATAGGCGCCGGCGCCGCGGTGGATGAAGATGTCGCACGAATAACCGGTGCCGAGAATGTTTTTCCCGACAAAATTGTGATCGCGCGCCTCCTGGATTGCCCGTTCGAGAATCCGCGCGCCGTGCGGGAACTCCCCGCGTATATAAACGTACGCCAGTTTAACATTGTTCGCGAAACACGAGATCATCGTGCCCTCGATCAACTGATGCGGGTCCTGGTGAATGATATAGCGATCCTTGAAGGTGCCGGGCTCGGACTCGTCCGCGTTGACAATCAGGTAGATCGGTTTGCCGCTCTTGCGATCGACCAGTCCCCATTTCACGCCGCACGGAAAACCGGCGCCGCCACGCCCGCGCAGGCCGGATTTTTTGACCTCGTCGATCAGTTCCTGCGGCGCACGCGTGATCGCTTTCCTGAACACCTCGTAACCGCCGTTGCGCAGATAGCAGCCAATGTCATTGCTGTAGCCGGGCTCATCAATGTGCTGAAAAATAATGCGGCGTTGGGCGGGAGCGGGCATGGAGAATTTTCGATGGGCGATCGCCGGTTTCTCGGTTGGTTCAGCGTCGTTTGGCCGCTTCGGCTTTGATGTGATCGGCGAGTTGCTTCGCCTTCGCGACATCGACTTTCTCGTGAAGGTCGTCGTCGATCATGACGACCGGCGCGGTGCCGCAACTCGCCAGGCACTCGACAAACTCGACCGTCACTTCACCGTCGGGTGAAATCTCGTCGACGTGCGTGTTGAATTGTTTCTCGAATTCGGCGCACGTTTTGTAGCCGCCCATCAGCGCGCACGAGAGTGTGCGGCAGACTTTGATGTGTCGCCGTCCGATCGGCTTTTGCCGAAACATCGGATAAAACGTGACCACATCGAAAACGTTGATGGGTTCGATCTCCAGTTTCGCCGCGACCCATTCGTGAGCCTCGTGCGGAATGTAACCGATGTCCTCCTGGATGAGATGCAACAGCGGCAACGTGGCGCTCCGTTTCGTCGGGTAATGCGTAATCACCTCGTCGATTTTTGTCAGCGTGTCGGGCTTGAGATTCATTCTGACGGGAAAGGTGTGAGGAGCGAGTAGAGGGTAGCGAGTAGCGCCCGGGGGAAAGCGTAAAGGCGCAGGCCGATCGCGACACGTTCGAGCGCATGCTGCTCGCTACTCGCTACTCGATGCTCGCTACGAGTTTTCATCGGTCGCATTCACCCATCACGAAGTCGAGCGAGCCGAGGACCGCGACGACGTCGGAAATCATGATCCCGGTGCATAGCTTCGGGAGAATGGAGAGGTTGCAGAATGAAGGAGCGCGAATTTTCAACCGCCACGGCACGCCGCCGCCTTTGCTCACGACGTAAAACCCAAGTGCGCCCTTGGGGTTTTCCGCTTCAAAATAAACTTCGCCCGCCGGCATCTGCGGACCTTCCGTCACGAGCATGAAATTCTGAATCAACTCCTCCATCGACGTGAGAATTTTCGCTTTCGGCGGCGCAAAAATCTTGCGCGCGTCCTTCGCGTACCAGTCGCCGCCCGGAAAATTCCTCACTGCCTGCCGAATGATCCGGACCGACTGCCGCATCTCTTCGCCGCGGACGAGATAGCGATCGTAACAATCGCCTTTCGTGCCGACCGGCACATCGAACTCATACTGCTCATAGCCAGAATAAGGCTTGTCCTTGCGCAGATCGAGCGGGACGCCGGAGCCGCGGAGATTCGGGCCGGTGATCCCATACGCGATGGCGTCCTCCTTCGTGATCACGCCCACGCCCACCGTGCGATCGGTGAAGATTTTGTTTCGCGTGAGCAGGGCGAGAATTTCTTCCAGCGCCGGCAGGAATCCATCGCAGAAATTCCCGACGCGTTCGATCCAGCCGGGAGGCACGTCGCGCATCACGCCCCCGATTCGCGTATAGCTCGTCGTGAAACGCGCGCCCGTTAGTTCCTCGAAAAGTTTGTACAGGAGTTCGCGCTGGTTGAGCGAAAGCACCAGTACGGTCCACGCTCCGACATCGAGGCCAAACGCGCCGAGGCCCATCAAATGCGATGAGATGCGCGCCATCTCCGCGGTGATCACGCGGATGGCCTGGCAGCGCGGCGGCACCTCGAGCTTCGCGAGTTTCTCGACCGCGATCGCGTACGCCATGTTGTTCGACAGCGGCGCGAGATAGTCCAACCGGTCCGTGTAGGGCACGAACTGGTTGTAGGTCATGTTCTCCGCAATCTTCTCATCGCCACGATGCAGGTATCCAAGAACCGGATCGCACTTTCGCAGAACCTCGCCTTCGATTTCCAACTGGAGACGCAGGACGCCATGGGTCGACGGGTGCGAAGGTCCCATCGACAAGGACATCTTGTCGCCGGAAAATTCCTGGTCGGCGGCCGCGGTTTTCGCCGCGCTGTCGGGAATCGTATATTCAGTGGCCATCGATTCAGAAAAGTTGCCCGCGAATGACGCCGATCGGCGCGAATGTTTTTAACGCCGTCCAGAAAATTGAACCACGCATAATCCGGGACGAGCCCGGATCCATATCAGCGTTCTGCAGCTGCGACCACTCGCGGGCGCATGCGTTCAGTAACGGTCTTTGATTCGTATCCATGCGTGCTTTGGCGCTGGCTTCAGATGGAATTAATTTGCTCGGAAGACGACGGATCGAGTTCGCGCGCATTGGCTTGATTCGCGGGAAAATCATTTCGGTTTCTCCGCCTTTTCGTTCCAACTCTCGTCCTTCGCGCCCGGCTCGGCTTCGGCCAGATTGATTTTGCCGGGAGCGGTTACGAAAGGTCCGCCCATCATCGGCGCGGCGATGACTTTCGCCTTGGTTTCCTCCACCACATCCGCACCGGGCAACGGCGTTTCGATTCCCGCCAGAGGAAATTCTTTCCGGAGCGGAAAATACGGATACTCATCCCACATCAAAATCCGGCGCAAATCGGGATGTCCGGCGAACTTGATGCCGAACATATCGTAGCATTCGCGCTCATGCCAGTTCGCGCCCGGCCAGAGACTCACAATGCTCGGAACCGCCGGTTCGGTGTCGTTCGGGCAATCGGTCGCGATGCGCACGTACTCGTGCTCGCTACTAGAATACAGGTGGTAAACGACCGTGAACCGCGGCGACGCGCTCTCGCTCCAGTCAATCGCGGTCAAATCCGTGAGAAAATCGAAGCCGAACTCGTCGCGCAGCGTTTTCAACACCGCGAGAACGTCCGCGACCGGCACGTTGAGCGCCGGATGATCGAGGCTGGCGCGGTCGGTCACCTGCGGGAACTTTCCCTTGAGGGTCATAGCGGCGGCGGAAGCAGTCATGCGATCAGGCGATGGGAGGAGTGATGAATTCCGGAGTTGGATTTTACGCGGATGCTTTGAACAAGTTCTTCGCCGAACGCTCGGTCTTGATCTTGGCTTGCAACATGATCAATGCGTCGAGAATCGCCTCCGGTCGCGGCGGGCAGCCGCTGATATACACGTCCACCGGCACGATGCGATCGACGCCCTGCAAAGTTGCGTAGCTGCGATACATGCCG
>Ga0070683_100001963_pt1 | contig 16109 bp, 10 predicted proteins | sample KBSC713LmetaG_FD_64662 | JGI IMG/M metagenome (GOLD analysis project Ga0070683, IMG submission 64662) | Corn rhizosphere microbial communities from Kellogg Biological Station, Michigan, USA - KBS C7.1-3L metaG | ecosystem: Host-associated > Plants > Roots > Rhizosphere ...
TCCACTCGGTCGGGAGGCCGCGCTCCGACGAATGCCCTTGCCCACCGGGACCTCGGAACTGTGGCCACTCCTGAGCAGGGAGCGACGAAGAGTTGGCGATGAAGAGACAGCAGAGGACGAGTAAACCGGGCAGAGATCGCGACACGGCGTTGAGCGTACCACCGATGCGGCGGAGGGGACGGAGAGAACGAAGAAGATTCACTACGAAGGAGCGAAGGTAACGGAGACTTCGTTTCTTCGTTTCTTCGTTGTGAACCTTCTTCGTTCCCTCCGTCTCCTCCACCGCCTCCGTTCACTCCGCGCGTAGCAGCACGCTTGGCTCCACGCGCGACGCGCGCCGGGCCGGCAACCACGTCGCCGCCAGCACGACGAAGAGCATGGCCGCGCCAGCCGTCGCGAGCACGACCGGGTCGCCCGGAACGAAACCAAAGAGGATCGACTGCAGCGAGCGTCCGCCAAGCGACGCTCCGAGGGCCCCGACCGCGATACCGATGGTCGCAAGGCGAGACGCATCCAGAAGGATCATCCGGGCCACCTTCGCCGGACTGGCCCCGATCGCGATGCGAACGGCCATCTCGCGGATCCGTATGGCCACGGCGTGAGCGAACGCGGCGTAGAGGCCCAGCGCTGCCACGGCCATCGCCAGAAGGCTGAACATCGCCAGCAGCGTGACGCCGAGCCTCCACGGATGGACCTGCCGTTCGAGCATTTGCGCATAGGGATCCACGTGCAAATACGGAAGGTCGTGGCTGCCGTGGACGACGGCGGTACGGATCGAGTTTGCGAGCCGCGATGGAGCGTTGACCGTACGAACCAGCAAACCGGACGACCCCGGCTTTCCTCCGAGTCCTGCTGGTGGACCAGGCGTCTGGGCTGGCGGGACGTAGTACTGCATCAAGCCGCCTTCATTCTCAATTGGCACGACGCTTCGCTGTCGGACATCTTTGGCGACGCCGATGACTCGACGGCAGGGCACCTTGTCCGATGGCGTGGGCGGCCCAGCGGCGGTAAAGGGATCGAACGACGGATCAAACCCGATCCTGATGCACTTTCCTACGGCAGTCTCGCCGGGCCAGGTTCCCCGCGCCATCGTTTCGTTGACGATGACCACGGGTTCATTGCGGGCGTCGTCCGATGTGAACTTCCTGCCCTGAAGAATTTCAATGCCGAGGATGTCGAAGAACTCGGGCGTGGCAGCGATCAGAAATGGCAGCTGTCCGCCGACGCTCGGGGGCTCGGCCCGACCAGGAACGCTGATCGGCGGAATGTGATGCGCGCCGAACGGCAACGTCTGGAACGTCGTCGCTGCCTGAACCCCTGGAAGTGCACGAACGCGGTCCAGCGCGTCATCGACGATTGAATCGCGTGTCGACGCAGCACCCGGACCTTGCTCAAACTCTACGACCAGCACCTTGTCCATCTGCATGCCGAAGTCCTGTCGCAGCAGGCCGTAGAGGCTTCGTGCAAACATTCCGGTTCCGGCCAGCAGTGCAACGCAGACCGCCGTCTGAACGACGAGCAGCGTGGCGTGACCGCCAGATCGCGTCCGCCGGTGAAGCACGTGCATCTCTTCACTGCCCGGTAGAGTGGAACCCGCTGCCGCCAGGGCCATCACCGCGCCGATCATTCCCGCGGCGGCTGCGGCAAGCATGGTTCGCGCGCGGAGCCCACCGCTCTCAGCGAGATCCGGCAACAGCACTCGACGGATGGCTTCGTCCAGCCAATAACCGAGCACGCAGGCGATCACCGTCGCGACTGCCGCGATGACAAGGGACTGAATTGCGATATGCGACCACAAGCGGCCACGGCTGGCGCCGAGCGCGGACCGGATGACCGCCTCGCGTCGTCGTCTTTCGCCGCGAACCAGCAGCAGCGTCGAGGCATTGGCAAGACCGATCGCCAGGACGAGCAGCGACACACCGGCCAGCCAGAATGCTATCCGCCGTTCCGGCGCACCCACAGCCTCTCCAACGACGTTCTTTAGCATGACACCACGGCTCAGCGCGGAGGCCGCCTGCGCCGAGGCCGTAACCACGTCTGCCGAGTCGGCCAGCCTTGTCACCACCGACACCACGTTTCGGAACGGATTCTGATTCCATCCGGGATCGGCTCTCATCGCGGTCTCAACCGGAAGCCAGATGTCCACCGAGGCCGCTGAGTGACCGCTGAATCCGCGAGGCATCACACCGGCGACGGTGTATTCGATTCCACTGGCAGTGAAACGCCGCCCGATGACCGAAGGATCGCTGTGAAACGCTGTACGCCAGAACGCATCGCTCAACACCGCCGCTGCGATGCCTTCCCTCTCATCTGACGAGGCGATCCCGCGGCCAATGCGGGGAGCCGCGCCGAGCACTTCGAAGTAGTTGCTCGACACCAGAATCGTTTCAGCGGGTGCCTGCTCAGCATCGATCGTCACACTGTTCGGCCCGTGCTGCCACGCCGCGACCGCGGCGAACGACGAGACCTGATCACGGAGCGTGCGATAGGCGACATACGACGTGGTCGTCATGCCCGCCTCGCCCTCCGATTGGCCGGGCGCCTGGAATGTCAGCGAGAAGAGTCGGTCAGGTCGTGCGATGTGCGGTGGTGGGCTGACGAGCGCACGGTCGATGAGGCCAAACATCGCCACGTTGATGGCAATCGACGCTGCGAGGGTCACCACAGCGGCCGTCACAATCAATGCGTCCGCCTTCAGAGCCCGGAGTGCATCAATCACGTCGGCGACTAATCGTTCCAGCATACGTCCCCCTTTCGTATTCAGGTGGGACGTAGTGGAAGTTCCGGAAAGATCAGCTTCGGCCGCCATCTTGCGAAAGAAATAGCCGCTACGCCCGCGGTAGTCCATTCAGGAGGATCTTGGCTTTGCGGAACCAGGTCCGCTCACGGCGGCGGATGTAATCGGGCATGGTCGCCTTCTTGCGCAGGATACGTTCAGCCCATTCGCGTGCTTCCGCCGCCCGGCCGGTTTCGGCCAGGAAAGCGGCGTAGTTGTACTGCGTTTCCGAGAGCGTTGACGTTTCCGTTACGTCGGCAAACAACGCGCTCGCCTGCTCGCGTTCGCCAGTCTTGCCCAGCGCATACGCGAGAAGGCCGGCTGCCCGCTGATAGTCGTATTTGGGATCGCGCGCGAACACCTTCTCGAGGTCGGCGACGGCGGCTTTGAAATCGTTCAACGCGATCGCGCACAGGCCACGCCGGTACAGCGGGTCGATCGATTCCTCGCGCGCCAGGACCTTGTCAAAACACTCCCGCGCCTTGACGAACTGCTGGTCGTCGAGATACAGGTCACCCAACTCCTCAAAGTTTCCGATCGAGGGGTTGTCGATGATCATGCCTTCGAGTTGCTTGATCCGTTTGCGGCGGGGAAACACCTGAAATGAATCCCGCAACAGACCAAAGTCCGGGATGACCTCGATCAGCATGTACGCGAGCGCGCCAAACCCACCGAACATCAGGATGATCCACAACCAATACGTGTCCGGCCGGCGCCTGATGAAGTGGATGATGGCGAGGACCTGGAGGATGACGCCGTAAGGAAAGAGAAACCCAAACATTCTGGCGGGCCGACTATAGCATGCGTCGCAGCTTCTCCATTGGCTGCCGCAGCGATCGCTTGCGCTTGTGCATTTCGTCCCAGAGATCGCCTACCGCCGCGACGCGCTCGGCCATGGTCCGCAAGGTAAACGTCCGCGGACCGACTTCGCCACGTTCGAGTTCTTCCCACGTGCACGGCGCAGAGACCGGCGCGCCGGGCTTGGCTCGCACCGCGTACGCGGCAGCGAACGTCGCGCTGTACCCGTTCCGGCCGGTATCGACGAGAATGCGACTGCCGCGATCGACCTTGTGAAACTCCTGGGTGAGATTGACAGGATCGCGTTTGACCAGCGCGCCACCCACGGCATGGGCGAACTGAGCCACCTCCCCCATCGTAGACTTCCCGTCCACGGGGACGACGATGTGAAATCCCTTCGACCCGGATGTTTTCAGCCAGCTTGACAGGCCGAGCTCCTCGAGCAAACCGCGAAGCTGGAGAGCGGCGGCGCGGAGCTGCCCGGGATTCTCTTCCGACGGGTCGAGATCGAAGACGCAGATGTCGGGGTGATACAAATCCGGTACCCGCGATGTCCACAGGTGCGGCGTGATGCAGTTCTGATTGGCGAGCCAGAGAAGCGATCGGGCGTCGGTGACGAGCGGGTGGTGGACGACGCCGTCCTTTTTCGGCACCTCAACACGCTGCAGCCACTCCGGGAAGCCCCTCGACACGTCCTTTTGAAAAAAGCCGGGTGCGCCGATGCCGCGATGAAAGCGCTCCATCGTCACTGGACGATTGCGCATGTGCGGCACCATCACCGGCGCAATCATTTCGTAGTACGACGCCAGCTCCCCCTTTGTAATTCCATCGTCCGGAAACAGGATCTTTTCCGGATGCGTGATCACGAGCTCTCTCTGATCACTTCCTTTGGATTTTTGTCGTACCGTACGCCGAGCAGACGAGGGTGGCGGAGTTTTCCGTGGACGGTCCATTCGATGAAGGCGACCTGCACGACGATCTCCGGGCGCGCCCAGTGCGCGCGCAGGCGCGGAAGTCCTTTCGCTTTGGTAAAGGGAGACGACGGAAGTTCGATCGCGTCGAGGCGGGCGCGTAGATCCAGTAGCAGCTTCGTATCGAAGCCGGTGCCGATCTTTCCAGCGAAGACAAGATCATCCCGATCGTAGTAGCCGACCAGCAGAGCGCCCAGCCCGACCCGCGATCCCTGGGGATCGGTGAAGCCGCCGACCACGAATTCCTGGGACGCCTCGCACTTCATCTTCAGCCAGTGCGGCGATCGGCGGTGTTCGTAGACCGACCCGCGCCGCTTCGCGATCACGCCTTCCCAGCCTTCTTGCGAGGCACGCTCCCAGGGATTGTGATCGTCGAGCGCGTCAACGCGTTGCAGCGGCGGACGCAGGGGCAATCGTTCGAGCAAGCCTCGACGTTCTTCGAGAGGCAACGATCGAACGTCGCGATCGTCGAGCCACACGATATCGAATACGTGGTAAGCCCCGGCGCGGTCCCACGTAATCTCACCGTCGAGGATCACGTTCTCGACCGGGAGGCTGGCTATGGCGCTCGCGACGGATGGAATGTTCTGCGCCAGGCGATTGCGCGAGAAGAGCTTCACATCCGAGCCGCGCTTGAACGCGATCAAGCGGATTCCGTCAAACTTGCGCTCGAAAATCCAGTCCGGTCCGGTGAACCGGTCCTGCGTGAGCGTGGCAGCCATCGGCTCGACCCATTCGGGCGGAGGCGGAGTCACACCTCAGAGTCTATATCGCGCGCCCATGGAGGGTCGCGACATCCGGCGTCTGCGGCCTGTACACCGCATAGCACTCGTCGCCCGATTTCCAGTTCGGATCGTTGACCTCGTCCACGCTGTCCTGCGCGTTCCCCTTTGCATCGAAGTACGCAAAATGGACCTTCCAACGAACGTCGTCGCCGTACTTCACCGGCTGGACCGACGTGACGATGGCGTCAGCCTGAACGTACTTGGGTCGGCGGAAGATCGTGAGACGCCCACTGAACACGGCAGCCAGCGCGAACAGCACGCACGCCAACGCGGTCTTGACGATCGCCAGCCCGCGCTGCGGATTCTCGTCGAGGCGCGCGGTCCTCGTTTCGTTCGTGGACTGGCGGACGTTGACGGGATGTCCCGCCTCCAGACGAAGCCACACATCGTGCGGCACGAAGTCGCGCTCGCGGCACATGCCACCCGGAACGCTGCATGGATACCGGTAGTCGATGACCCACGCATCGAAGGAGCCGGTCACGACAGCCCGAGTCATCGTCTGGTACACGTCGAAGCCAGTCGTGCGAACGGTGGGCCCGCGTCCATACTGGCGTCGGCCGCCAATCGTCCGCGTGCCCAGCTCGCCCGTTGTGCTGAGGCGTTCTTCCACCACGCCGGTCACCACCTGCCCGTACCGAGCGCGCGATTCTTCGACGACCGCCAGGCTGAAGCCGTCGATCAGTGCGAACGCGCCGACACCGGCCAGAGCCACCGTCGCAACCGCACCGGAGCTGTAACGGCGATATGGCCGGGCGAAAATCCAGTAGCCAATGGCCGCGAGTGCTGCCACCTGGAATGCGACGAGAAGAACCCTCTCGGTCACGCACAACCGTGCAGCAATTCGCTGGCCGACCGGGAGAAGGAAAACGTGCGACTTTAGGTGGGCGCGGCCAAGTCCGGTGTCAGTTTCGTATGCGGAAAACAAATCTGACACGGACTTGGCTCTGACGATGTTCGTCACTGGTTGTGTTGACGGAGGGAGCGGAGGGCACGGGACAAGATCAACACGGAGACGCGGAGTCGCGGAGATCGATGCTTTGTGTTGAACACGAGAGTCAACCGTGTAGAAGAGCGCCCCGAAGTTGATCAACAAGCCGGCAGGCTGGTCGAGACTGGATCCGTCGAGTCCCATTGACCGCAACTACGGCTCGCGCCCGCCGCCACGCGCTTCGCGCGTCAGGCGGTCAGAGAAGCCCAGATACAAGCGGCACTTGCTCATGAGCCGTTTGTATCTGGGCTTCTCTGTCCGCCTGTATGCCGGCCGAAGGCCGGCGGCGGCGGACGCCGCTGCCCGGGCCGAGGCATCGAGATCAATTCTTTGTGCTCAATACGCGAGTGAGACCGTCCTTCAGAACCGGAACATTGAAGTTGATCAGCAGGCCGGCGCGGCAGCCAGTCAGGGCCAGATACGTCTTTAGCTGCGCACAGTGCACTGACGCAGCCCGGCCTCCCGCAATTCGTGCAACAGACACGCAAGATACACAGACTCAAAGAGGCCAGGCCCCAGAGTCCGATGCACCTCTATCGCCGCTTTGATGATTCTTGATGTGATCTTGTTGATGTCGGGTAGGTCAGCGAGTGCCATGACTCGCGATGCTGTAGCGGACGTACCACTTATCAAATACTGTCAATTCGGCCGCGATGAAGGCGAACATTGCAGGCTCAGCCACGTCGCCCATTGAAAGCCTGTTCCGTCTCCTCCGTCTCGTCCGCTGACACGCATGCGCTCCTACATATACCGCAACCAGCTGCCCGGATGTCGCGCCTTGACCCCGGCATACCAACGGCAGAGTGGATACAGGATCGCGACCGCGAGGAACCACACCGCGTACAAGAGCAGCAGGCTCCAGCGCTGACCTGGGGGAATGGACACATACGGCGCGGTCGCGAAGCGCTCACCGTGCGCCGCGCCGTCGCGAACGCGCCAGACGATGAGCGCGAGCGCGTGGATGAGTGGGATATGGAGCAGGTAGTAGAACATCGGCACGCGCCCAAACGTGGTGAGCACCTGCGCGAACCTGCCGCGCACCCGCTCGGCGAATGGGATCAAGGCAATCATCGGTCCCAGCGTCATCAACAGGAACAACGGTGACGCCGGGTACTTGCGTTGATTCAGAACGCGGATCCACACAGGCGGTCCGTCCGACGCACCGCCCTGCATCACCGCCGTCAGGCCGCCGACGACCACGAACAATAGCGTCGCGGCAAATCCGATCCGGACGCACTGGCGTCCCACATCCGAGCGAATCATGACTGTTCCGAACCAGTATCCGGCAGCCATCACGCCAATCCACGGGATGATTGTGTAGAGCACCGTGACTGTCGGGCCGGTGGCCCCAAGACGGACTTCACTGCCGATGGGATAGATGAACTCCCACAGCGGATGCACGGCCTGCGGCAATGCACCGCCGATCGCCGCAAACGCGTTCTGCCCGACGATGATCACCAAGCCGAGAATGCCGATGGCGCGGACCGGAAGCCAAATCAGCGCCGCAAGCAGCACCATGCACCAGCCGAGCATCCAAATCACGCCGGCCAGCAGGAACTGAGAGTAATCGAACCCGAAGGTCCATGAGGCGCGGATGACCGTCAACTCCAGTGCGACCAGCAGGAGACCGCGCGTCATCAGATACCGAGCGAGGTCGGGCCTGGAGAGCTTCTGTCCTTGCAGGTACGCGGCCGTCCCGGCGAAGAAGACGAATGCTGGCGCGCAGAAGTGAGTGATCCAGCGCGTGAGAAAAATGCCTGCCGTCGGACCGCCGGCGGGCACGCCGGAATACACCCGCACGTGGTCAATGGCCATGAGCACCATGACCAGCCCGCGGACGAAATCGAGCGAATCGATTCGGCGAGCAGCCGCCGCAGGCTGTTCGAGCCCATCCCGCCGCTGGTCCCGAGTCGTCACCGCACTCCGAGACTGGACCGTCGCCGTCATCGGCCCTCCTTCTTGAAGGGCGACATTGTCGCACCAAATATAGATCTCGAATTCACCAATTCGCCAATTCGCCAATTCACCAATTCACCAATTCACCAATTGGTATGATCTCCCCCATGGCGATCGTCGTTCAGAAATACGGCGGCAGTAGCGTTGCGGACGTTACGCGCATCCGGCAAGTCGCCGAGCGGATCATGCGGACGAAAGCGGCGGGGTACGACGTCGCCGTGGTGGTCTCAGCAATGGGTGACACGACGGACGAGCTGCTGGCGCTCGCGCGCAAGGTCGCGACGAATCCGGATCGCCGTGAGCTGGACATGTTGCTGTCGGCCGGTGAGCGCATCTCGATGGCGCTGCTGTCGCTTGCGATCAAAGAACTCGGCGGCGACGCGATCAGCTTCACCGGCAGCCAGTCCGGCATCATTACCAACGATCGTCATGTCGACGCGCGCATCATCGAAGTCAGGCCGTTCCGCGTTCAGGATGAACTTGCGCGCGGACGTGTGGTCGTGATTGCCGGTTACCAGGGGGTCTCGTATCGCCGCGAGGTTACGACGCTCGGCCGCGGCGGAAGCGATACGACGGCGGTCGCGATGGCGGCCGCACTGGGCGCCGAGTGGTGCGAAATCTGTTCGGACGTTGACGGCGTCTACACCGCCGATCCGCGCGTCGTGCCGGCTGCACGCCGGGTCGGCGCGTTGACCTACGAAGAAACGCAGGAATTGGCCGAGGCCGGCGCCAAAGTCCTGAACGCGCAGGCGGTGGAGTTCGCCAAGGAGAAGGGGATCGCGATTTACGCGCGAGCGACGGCCTCTGCTCTTCCTGGTGTCGATCCGACGTCAGATGGCACGGTCGTTCGCCGCCACGCTCCTCGCCTGCCCGGAACGGTCGCCGGCGTCGCGAGTGAGCGCGACATCCTCGTGCTCCAAGCGACCGCCAACGCCGAGCGGCTCGTCGAGGTGCTCGACGACTGCGGCGTCAGCGGCAAGCAATTGCACGTGACCTCCATCGGGACGGCAGCCGACGCGGCAACACTCGTGGTCTCACGCGAAAACCTGCACAACGAGGACCGGGTACGTCGCGCTCTCGCCGCAGCCTTCGGTGAGGCCACACGCCTTTCCGACGGCCTCGGCGCCTTGAGCGTTGTCGGCGCCGGCATCAATGCGACCTATGCGAACGTGCGGCGGGGTTCGAGGTGCCTGCGAAACCACGGGATCGCGCCGCAGGGGCTGTCAACGTCGTCCTTCAGGACCACCTGGCTTATTGATCGCGGCAGGCTCGAGGAGGCAGTGCGCCTGATGCATGCGGAGTTCATGGAGCGATAAGAAATGCTGAATGTTGAATGCTGAGTGTTGAATGCAAGAGCTCGAGATCTTCATTCAGCATTCAGCATTCAACATTTCATGGCTACTCCAGAAGGTGCTTCAACTGCCAGCCCGGGTCGCTGGCGAGCGCTCCATATTCTTCGGCTGTGATCGATCGGTTGGCGTACTGGCACGACAACACAAACAGTCCCAGGCCTTCGTTCCAGTCGGCCCGCACGACTCTCGCCTGAAGTGTTCGGCCGGAATTCGTCTCAAGATCGAGCACTTCGTCCGCCTTGGGAATCTTCGGGACCTCAATGACTTTTCGGAAACGCATGGATGCGTGGTCGATTGGATATCCGTTCTCGTCCAAAGCGCGGACTTTCATGTTCGGCACCCGCAGGCGCACTTCTACTGGCATGGACATACCTCCTATTTCTCTCACGAAGGCGCAGTTTGGACAAGGTTCGTGCGGTTTGACGCGGTTTGAAACGGAGGGTCTGGTTAGGATACGTGCGTGTGGATGACCCAGGATTCTGGGCTAGCGTGTCGAGAGTGGCTGCGTCGACTAACGCGTTGGTCGCTCCGCTCTTCGGTTATCAGTACGGGGCGTTCATCACCGTCAGAATCTCCGACGCTGCCAGCGCTCGATTGTAGACACGCACGTCGTCCAGCGTGCCCTGAATATTGAATCCGGCGGCTCTTCTACCAATGTTCGCGTTGACAGAAGGATTCACGAGCGATGCGGGGACCGTTCCAACGAGCGAACCGTTGTCGAGAACGCCGTTGACGTAAATATTCAGAGTCCGTGCCGCAGCGTCATACACCGCAGCAACGTGATACCAGGTGTTGAGGGCTCGCACGGTTGTACTGTAGCGCCCGACGTAACCGCCCCCAGACGTGTACACACCGATGGCAAAATTTCGGTTGCCGAGATCCGGACTGGATTTCAGTTCCCAGCCGGCCGCACCGTTCGATTTCGAAATGATGGTCCCGTCGTCTCCAACGTTCGCCGATTCCTTTACCCATGCTGTGAGTGTCAAGCTGCCGGTGATCTGCAGGGCAGTCGGAGTGCCCAAATCGACAAACGAGTTCGTGCCATTGAATACGAGACCGGCGCCGCTCTTCCCGGCGGTCGTCCAGGTCGCACCGCTGAGCGTACCAGTCAAGCGGTTCCCGGAGGCGTCACTCGTAGTAGTCCCGGATCCCTCGTTGAAACCATAGCCCGCGATCAGCCCTGACAAGGCCGAACCTGTCGTGACGTCCAAGACGGCCGATTGAGCCGACACGTTCGGAACCGCGTCATACGCCGCGACCCTGTACGAGTAAAGCGTAGACGGGCTTAAGCCAGAATCCTGGTAGGTCGTCTGAGCGGTTGTACCGACTTGCGAACCGTCTCGGAACACGCGGTACCCGGTTACCGCGATGTTGTCACTGGACGCAGTCCAACTTAGAACGACAGTGTTGGCCGTCACGTTGGACGCCTCCAGACCAGTCGGAACTGTCGGCGGCGCAGTGTCCGCACCGGAAAGCGTTGTCGCTTGCACCGAGGACGACTGTGCCGAAAGGTTCCCGGCGCCATCGTAGGCAGCGACGGCGTAGCTATACGTCGTCGACGTCAATAGGCCGGTGTCGAAGTAGTTCGTCGTCGGTGTCGTGGCGATTTGATTCCCATCGCGATAGACGCGGTATCCGGTGACTCCGACGTTGTCCAAGGACGAGGACCAGGCCAGATTGATCTGTGACATTGACACGGCCGTCGCGGTGGGGTTCCCCGGCACTGTCGGAGGTGTGGTGTCCGCCAGCGTTGTGCCGTTAACCGCTGCTGAAAGCGCCGAAGCATTGGCGGCCGCGTCAACTGCAAGCACGGCATAGCTGTACGTTGTCTGCGGCAGGAGGTTGGTGTCGGTAAACGACGTCGCCGGCCCCGACGCGATCTGCTGACCGTTCCTGAATACCCTGTACCCGACCACCCCCGTATCATCGGTCGATGCTGCCCACGACAACGCGATCTGCGACACCGACAGCGGAACGGCTGCCAATTGTGTCGGAACTGAGGGCGGCGCCGTGTCGATATGGATGGTGTTGGCGATTGCCGCCTGCGCCCATTGGTTACGCATCGCCACATATCCCGCAGCCGTCGGATGGATATCTCCGTTTCCGATGAGGCTGGGATTGTTCTTGAAGAAGGTCCACAAGTCCGGCCCGTCGACAATCGTTTTGCCAAGAGCACGATAGTCGGCCTTCAATTTCGCGAGCTGCCTGTTGAGCGTGAATTGTGACCCGGTGATCGGATCACCTTCGTTGTTCTGCCATGGTTGCTGGGCCGTCCATGGAATCGTGGGAATCACGGGGATTCGCCCCGAGGCGAGCACAACGTCGACCATCGCCTTGTATGCGTTATAGAAGCTGTAGTCGTTCGGCGCAGTGCCGCCGGCATCGTTGGTGCCGTAAGAGATGCCGATGTAAGTGGCTTTCGTATTTGCCAGCAGCGTGTTGAGACGGGTCATGCCCTCGTCGATGCCACGATCGAACGGTTGGCCGGCATTCTCGTACATCGGAAAGTGCGAGGGAACCGAGGCGTTGACGCGCTGCGCGAAGTTCATATCGCCATGTTCAAGGTGATTCATGCCTCCGTTGGTGATCGAGTCGCCCAGGAAAGCCCAGGAATTGGTGTTTCCAAGATGGGCATCGTATATCTCGAGCTTGATCTCAACGTCGGTGTTTCCCGGCTGATTGGCCGCCGCGCCTCTCGTCGAGCGGAATCGAATCCAGTTGTAGCCGGTGAGATCAACGATGTGCGAACGCGAATGCACAGTGTTGCCGGTGACCGTTACCAAGGCGACCCAACCCGTCGAGGGCGCTCCGGCGGTACTCCCCGCGGCCGGGTTTGCCTCGATGACGTAGTCGCCGGGCTCGTTATAGCTCAGAGGCGTCGTGAGGTTGGAGGCGCTGTTGTACCCGTCGGTCTCGTTGTACCACGCGACCAGGACCTGCTTGCGCTGATTGACCGGCACGCCGGACAGGTCATAAGCCAACCACGCCGGATATCCGAGGCCCAGAGGATCCCAGTAGTGCCCCCATCCGTCGTACACGTTGTCTCGTCCGCGGTTTGCGCCGAAATCTGTCGCGGTGCCTGTCAGATCGTTGCTGGCAAAGGCGTTGACGCCGGGGAATCGACTTATCAACGGCATGGGCACCATGGAGGGCGTGCTTTGCGGCGTCGTTACCGAAGCCGGAGAGCTGGCCGCGCTCTGATTTCCCGCGAGGTCATAGGCTGACACGCTGTAGGTGTACGTCGTGTTTGCCGACAACCCCGGATCGCTGTACGTCGTTCCGGTAGTCACCGTTGCTACCTGGGTCCCATTCCGGAAGACCTTGTAGCCGGCCACAGCGACGTCGTCCGTTGAGGACTGCCAGGACAGATCGACTTGAGACGTCGTCACCGCTTGCGCGGTGACTCCCGTCGGGACCGTCGGCGCCGTCGTATCGAGCGCCTGTGTCGTTGCCTTCGCCACGGGCGATGGCACCGAACGGTTCCCGGCCAGATCAAACGCAATGACGTAATACGCGTAGGACGTCGACGCGCTCAAGCCCGAATCGCCGTATCCTGGCGTCGTGACCGTCCCCACCTTGACGTCATCTCTGAAGACGTCATAACCGACGACAGCAACGTTATCGGTGGACGCAGGCCATGAAAGGGCGATCACGGAGGAAGAGATTGTCGTGGCGGTGAGGCCTGTCGGTCCGCTTGGGGACACCGTGTCGGGCAAGGTGCTGCCGCTGGCCGGAGCCGATTGAGCAGAGCTGTTATTGGCGGCGTCCTGTGCTGACACCGTATACGAATAGGAAGTGCCGGCGGTCAGACTCGTATCCGAATAAGAATTGCCGCTCGTGACGGTGGCGACCTGAGCCCCATTTCGGAAGACGCGATATCCCGTGACGCCTACGTTGTCGGTCGACCCAATCCAGGAAAGGTCGATCTGCGAAACCGACACACCAGTCGCCGATAGCCCTGTCGGAACAGTGGGCGGTACAGTGTCCGTGGTCGTCTTCGTTGTAAAGGTCGCGTTGGTGCCAATCCTTTCATTGCCGGCCGCGTCTTTGGAGCGCACGCGGTAGTTGTAAAGAGTGGACGGCTGAAGTCCGGCAATGACCACGCTGTGAGCGCTGACGAGCGTGTTGTCGATCGCCGTCGTCTGGCCGTAGGCAACGGTGGCCCCGTACTCGACCTGAGACGTCGCGGCCTCGCTGGTCGTCCAGCCAACAGTCGCCGCGACATCGGTGATGTTCGACGATGACACGGCGGAAATCGTCGGCGCCGTGGTGTCAAGGACGATCGTGTCCGTCGCGGCCGTCGACCAGTTGCCGGGAGCGTCCTTGAATTGAACGTATACGGTTTTGGTCCCTGCGCTATTGGAGAGCGTCCACGCCTTGGTTGGCGCATACGCCTCGGCGGTCGAATAAGACGATCCTGTATTCGAGAATCTCATCTGCGTGACCGCGCTCAACGCGTCTGATGCCGCAAGCGTGAGAGTGACGCTCGTCGTGTTCGTCGCGGCTGCGCCACCGTTGATGATCACACTGCCGGTCGGCGCCTGATTGTCGACGATCACGTTTACCGTTGTCGCGGTTGTGCTGTTTCCAACTGCATCGCGCGCGCGCGCGGAAAGCGTGTGCGCGCCATCGCTCGCCGTGGTCGTATTCCAAGTGAACGAATAGGGTGAAGTCGTGTCTTCGGTCGAGAGACTCGCGCCGTCCAGCAGGAATTGGACGCCAGACACGCCGACATTGTCCGAGGCGGTTGCGGTGACGGTGGTAGACGTACCGGCCACGGTTGCGCCGTTGACGGGAGCCGTCATCGAGACCGTTGGCGGCGTCGTGTCACCAGCGGGTCCCGATGTCGTCGCCGAGACGGGACTGGACGGAGCCGACTCATTCGTCGCGCCATCGTAGGCCGACACCATGTAGGTGTAGGTCGTCGACGAAATCAGACCGGTATCAGAATATGAGTTTGTCGGCGACGTGTTGATCAGAGAACCGTCACGGAAGATTTTGTATCCGGCCACACCGGTGTCATCCGTAGACTTCGTCCAGCTCAGATTGATCTGCGACGAAGACACGGCGGTTGCCGTGAGATTGGTCGGAACCGATGGCGCAATCGTATCGCTGGTGCCATCCACCGACGTATTCATGTCGGCGACGATTTCCGCCGCCGAGAGTGCACGGCCATACAAACGAACATCGTCGAGTATTCCGCTGATATGGAAACCCGCTTCCCGTCGGCCGATGTTGACGTTGACGGACGGATTGGATATTGCCGACGGGACGCTGCCGGACAGCGAGCCGTTGTCCAGCACCCCGTTGACATAGATGTCCAGCGTTCCGGCGGCCGCGTTGTACACACCAGCAACGTGGTACCACGTATTCAAAGCCCGGACGGTGGTGCTATAGCGGGCATTGTACGTATTGCCCGCTCCATACACCGCTATCGCAAAGGTCCTAGATCCCGTGTCAGGACTCGACTTGAGCTCCCATCCGCTGACACCGTTTGATTTGGAAATGATGATGCCGTCATCGCCAACGTTGGCGTTCTCGTTCACCCACGCGGACACTGTGAGGCTCCCTGTGAGTTGAAGCGGAGCCGAATTGCCGAGGTCGACGTAGGCCGACGTGCCGTTGAAGATCAGTCCTCCGCCATTGCTTCCTGTTCCCCAGCTGGCGCTATGTAGGGTTCCGGTGATGCCGTTCCCCGAGCGGTCGCCGGTGGTCGTGCCCGTCCCTTCGGAGAAGCTGTAGGCTGCGATTGTTCCGGGCGCCGCACGGCCCGACATCTGGGTCGCGAGGATGGCGATTCCGAGCGCAAGCACCGCCAGGATTTTGCGGACGGACAGGTGAAGTGACATGCGAGGTGTCCTCATTTACATGGGCTTACCGGCGGCCAATTCGCATGACATGAACGTTCAGAAGGGGCATTGAGCCACCCCGTCTGTCGGGGCGTCGAACAAAAACCCCAAGCGGGCTCGATGATTGCGAGAGCGCGGGACCGCGCCAGATTTGGCAAGGACCATGCCCCGTCGTCTGGGTAGCGGACGCGTCCGGCGTAACCGAATTCACGCTGAAATCGTCGCCTCGGGGTCTGGACGCGGAATTCCGAGGCGACGAAAGACATCGGTACCGGTGAATAAAGTCGCCTCGACTGCTGACAGCCGAACGGTTGCGGCAGAGCAAGGTCCGCATTCACCGATCGAAACGCTGGCCATCCTCCCGTGGTTGACAGTCCCCAGCGGTTCGCTCGTCCTCTCGTCGAGATCCTGGCTGCAGTTGCATCCCCGGGCCGGTTTGTCGTTTGATGCCCGAGTGCAAGGTGACCGTGCTAATTGAACGAGCAATGGCGGGACTGGCGCCGGCGGTTGCCCTCCTCCGCAATGACGCCGCAGACCATCTGACTACGCAATACGGCAGGAACTACGGGTCCGGCCATTGCTCCGACCGGGGCGTCGTTGCCGACATGAAGCGAGGCGCCGTCGTGTACGTCGC
>Ga0070683_100001969_pt1 | contig 16085 bp, 18 predicted proteins | sample KBSC713LmetaG_FD_64662 | JGI IMG/M metagenome (GOLD analysis project Ga0070683, IMG submission 64662) | Corn rhizosphere microbial communities from Kellogg Biological Station, Michigan, USA - KBS C7.1-3L metaG | ecosystem: Host-associated > Plants > Roots > Rhizosphere ...
GCTGAACGAGCTCACGCTCCAGTTCATCGAGCGCTCGCCGTTCGTGTGCGTGGCCACGGCGCGCCCGGAGGGCGGGATCGACGTCTCGCCCCGTGGGGACCCCGCCGGCTTCGTCACGGTCATCGACGACCACACGCTGCTGGTACCGGAGCGCCCAGGCAACAAGCTCGCCGACACGCTCACCAACCTGCTGCACGATCCGCGCATCGCGCTGCTGTTCCTCATCCCCGGCGTGGGCGACACCTTCCGCGTGAACGGCACCGCCGTGATCACCGACGACGAGGAGCTTCTGTCCGCGAGCGCCGTGGACGGCAAGCTGCCGCGGCTCGGTCTCGTGGTGTCCGTGACCGAGGCGTACACCCAGTGCGCGAAGGCGCTGATCCGCTCCGACCTCTGGAACCCCGAGCGGCACGTCGAACGCTCGGAGCTGCCGCGACACGGCGACATCCTCAAGCGCATCCGCCTGCCCGACCTCGACGTCGAACGGCACGAGCGCGAGCGGGCGGAGCGCTACGCGCGCGGCGAGGGTCTCTACTAGCTGACCTCGGTCTACGCGGCCGTGCCGGCCGGCGTCTGCGCGTTCAGCGCCTCGCGCAGGCGCTCCTCCGCCTCGTCATCGAGCGAGGTCTGCAGCACCTCGCCTCCCAGGTGTTGGGCCAGCTGCGGGTCGACGACGAAGCCACCGTCGGCCACGGTCCTCGCGGCCTCCGCCATCTGCGTCCCGTCGTGGATCTTGCCCTTCAGGAGATAGCCGCGGCCGTCGGAGCCGTCGTCAAAGAGCTTGAGCGCGTGACCCACCTCCGCCTCTGCGCTCAACACGATCACTCCGAGCGCGCCTCAGCATGATCGCCAGGCGGATGCCCTCGTCGGGTCCCGACCGCGGCGTTTGGAGGTCCGTGACCAGCACGTCCGCGCGCGTCCTGTCGATGAGCTCGGGCACGGCCTGGCCGTCGTCGCACTCGGCCACGACCGCGATCCCGGGATCAGCCGCCAGCAGCCGCTTGACTGCCTCGCGGACCAGGTAGGCGTGTTCCGCCAGCACGACCCTGATCGGAGGACGCTCAGTGCTGCCCGGCATCGGTTGGCTCGAACAACAGCGCGGTAACCACCGGGCGCGACTCCGGCGCGGGCTGGTCCTGATCCGAATATGGACGGTTGAGCAGATGCTTGCGGTGGACGAGCGTGGCCGATCCGCCGCCGTCGAGGTTGAGCGCCTCCTCGGCGCCAAACGAGATCATCAGCCGCGCGAGCTCCGCGAGCTCGAGGCCGTCGTCCACGCCTGAGCGGCGGCCGTCGCAGCAGACCGCGAGCAGCTCCGTTTTGCTGATCCCGAGCGCGCAGCGCGGATAGCGGCCGACCGTGATGTCGGAGTCGAACTGCGAGGAGCCGGCGGAGAAGCCCTCGCGGTCCTCCCCGTCGATCACCGAACGACCGCCCGTCACGAGGATGGGCCCGGCCTGGACCAGGTGCCCCGAGGGTTCGTCCGGCAGCTGCTCACGCGGGCCAATCGTGACGCCGCCGTCTGCCAGCACGCAGCCGCGCCTGGGTCCCCACGGATCCTCGACCGGCTCAAAATGGAGCGGCTGGCCGTCGATTCGCACCTCTCCCAGCGGTCGGTAGGGATCGCGCAGAAAGAAGCCGGCCACCATCGCCTCGGCCACACCGTGAGCGGCGCACCAATGGTCGAGCCGGCGCGGCTCGGGAAAGTGAACGACCCGAAGCAAGGTGCTCGCGAGCGGGTGGCTGACCACGTACACCGTGGTTGCGCCGCCGTCGCGCGTTTCCGCGCGCATCAGCTCGTAGGTGACCCCGCCGGGCATGCGCCAATCCTCCCGCTTCCGGCTGGACAGCGGGCCTAGTGCCGTGAGTCGGAAGTTCGGGTGCACCTTCCCGTGTCTGGTCGCGCCTGACGCCACCCGCGGGAATCGCCGATGCTCTGCATCGACTCACCCCGCGTCCGTCGTCAGATCGCGCCCAGCCACTCGGGAAGCCGAGTACGAACTTCCGACTCACGACACTAGACTGACTCTCACAAGCCTGTCCCCGACCGTCCGGGCAGAGTCTTGGCGCTCACCGCAAACGCCGCTCAGGACATCGCTTACGCCGCATCAGCCGACGCGAGCTCGCGCCACGGTCGGGTACTGAGCGAGGAGGGGTGGCGGAGGCTCTTCACCGCCGCGTTCAAGCGCTCGCGCAACGCGATGGTGCTGGCCGACGAGCGGCGCACGATCGTCGACGTGAACCGGGCGTTCTGCAACACGGTGCAGCGCCGGCGTGCCGATCTTGTGGGCAAGCCGCTCCAGTCCGTCGTCCGCGAGGGCACCGAGATGAGCGACGATCGCTGGAAAGAGCTGCTGGAGCACGACGAATCGGTGGGCGACGCGGTGGTCGACCTGCCGGACGGCAACGCGCTGCGGGCACAGTGGGCGGCGCATCCGGAGACGGTCACCAACAGGCGTTTGGTGCTCATCGTGGCCGTTAGCACCTATCGCGCGGGGCGCCACTTCCGGCGCGAGATCGATGACGACCATGAGGCCGTCCAGCTATCGGAGCGCGAGCGCGAGATCGTCCACCTGGTGGCCATGGGGCTGAGCGGGCCTGAGATCGCCGAGCAGCTACACATCAGCCACAACACGGTGCGCACTCACATTCACAACGCGATGCTCAAGACGGGAGCCCGATCGCGCGCACACCTCGTGGCAAAGACGCTTGGTGCGGGGATCGCGTTGAGCCGCGATTGAGCGGCGATTAAGAGCGGGCCTGGATAGCGCAACCGCAGTATCGACGCTCTCGCGGGTGCCGAACACGATCGGGGCGTGACGAATCGCCCAGGGCCGTGCTTCTCGTAGAACCCGGCACTGACCTCGCAGGTCTCCCCTGCCGGGTCTGTGGCTCGCAGCTCCAACCCGGGGAGCGCGTGCTCGTGGCCTACCGCCGCGGCAAGCCCAGCCTGATGCACGCGCACCTGTGCGAGACGCCATTGCACAGCGAAAGGGCCGCGGCCTCCGAGGGAAGCCGCGGCCCTTTTCGCAAGCTGGAGGACTGAGCTGGCTAGCCCTCGTTCACCTGCTGAGGCGGAGCCGGGTTCACGGTGATCGTGAACGGCTGGCTCGCCGCGCCCTGGTTGAGCGGGCCACCAGGGATGAACACCCGGAACACCTTCGTGCCGGGAACGAACAGCCGGCGGGTGATCGTGTAGACCGAGCCGGCAGCCACGTTCTCAACCTTCACCGTGTGGAACCCGTTGCCGTTCGGGTTCTGACGCTGTAGGTAGATCACGTGGCCCGTGGCGTCCGGCGCCACCGTGCCGCTGAACGTCACCTGGTCCCCGGAGCTGACCGTGCTGGGCGCCTCCGAGGCGGTGAGCAGGAACTTGACGCCCTCGAAGAGCTGCGCCGACTTCTTGCCGCCCGCACGCGCCTGGTAGAGCGTGCTGTGGAGCGGCACCTGCACGAACGAGTAGTTGCCGCTGCCGTCGGCCACGGTGCTGGCCACCTGCTGGAACTGGCCGCCGTGGTTCTTGGCGAACAGCGCCACGGTCTGGCCACCGCCGCCATGCAGCGTGCCGCTGAGGGTGGTCGACTGCCCGACCGTGAGCGGATCGGCCGACGAGGTCAACGTGAGCGCCGGGTTCTGCGCCTGCGAGATCTCGTAGCCGAGCACGTTCGACACGCTCCCGATGTTGCGGCGAGTTGCCCGCACGAGGACGCGAATGTTCGCGTCGCCCGGCACGCGGAACGTGTGATTGAACGTGTACGTCCCACCCGGCCGCACCCGTGTGCGATCGATCCTGTGCCAGCGCTTGCCGTTGTCGGCGTTCTGGCGCTGGAGGATCACCCGGTCACCCGCGGCGAACGGCGAGACCGTCCCCGTGAACGTGACCTTGTGAGCCGGACCGGTCTCCAGGTTGGAGCCATCCGCCGGGCCGCTCAGCGTGACGAGCGAGAACACCCGCTCGTGCACGGTACGGCTGCGCGCGCGGAGCGACTTGACGTACCAGTTGCGGTTGGTGTTCACCACGCCCTGCGTTCGCAGGAACGCGTAGAACCCGTTGGCGTCGGTCCTCGTCCGCTGAACCGGGGTGAAGAACCGCCGCGGGTTGATCCGATGCCACAGGACCACCACGCGGTTGCCGTTGTTTGGACCGCGCAGCCGCCCGAAGATCGCGAGCGGGTCGCCCGCCACCACCGGGTTGTCGGAAACCGCGATCGAGATGCCGTGACGCCCGTTCGGGCTCGGATGCTTGCGCGCCTGCGCCGCTGCCGGCGCAAGAGCGAGCAAGCAACCGAGGATGCCGAGAGCGCCCAGGCATAGCCTGCGCACTGCACTCATAGCTGCTGAACCTCCCAGGGAAACGACTTAGCGATCGAGCTAACACGAAGTCGATCCAAGTGATGCGGCAGAGTTGTGCAGGTTTAAGTTTCTGTGTAGAAAGCCGGTGGATGAAGAGAGTCGGACTCGCCCTTGCAATCGCGCTTGCGTTCGCCGCGCCCGGCCACGCGGCCGTGCGGCAGACCGACTTGGCGGGCGGCTGCTTCAGCCTCGGCTCGGCCGGGACCTTCTATTTGAAGCCCACCGGGATCGGCACCTACCTGCTCTACGACGCGGCCGGCACGCAGCCGGACGAGTGGGCGATCAAGCCGAGCGGCGGCGGGAAGTTCAGCGTTCAGTCAACGGCCGACAAGCGGGCGCTCCCGGGATCGCCCGTGAGCATCGCACCGGCGACAGGCTGCACTCCGTTCCCTGAGGCGCAGCTCGGCACGACGGGCACGCCGCGGAAGAGCGTGAACCGGAACGGCAGCGTGTTCGGCTTCGTCGACTCGCACCTGCACATCACGGCCAACATGCGGGCCGGCGGGAAGGTGATCTACGGCGAGCCGTTCGACCGCCTGGGCATTCCGGCCGCGCTCGGCAACGACGCCGCCGACCACGGCCCGGACGGCAGCCTCGACGTGACGGGCAATCTGCTCCGCACCGGGCTTCCCTTCGGCACGCACGACACACATGGCTGGCCGACGTTCGCGGGCTGGCCCACCTTCAACACCCAGACCCACCAGCAGACCTACTACGTGTGGCTCGAGCGGGCGTTCGAGGCCGGCCTGCGCCTGGTGGTTGCGCAGACCGCGGACGACCAGCCCATCTGCGACATCGAGCCGCGCAAGAATCCTGGCGGCTGTGACGAGACGCGCTCGATCAAGGCGCAGATCCGGGAGCTGCGCGCGATGCAGGACTACATCGACGCGCAGGCCGGCGGCCGCGGGCGCGGCTGGTTCAGGCTCGTGTACACGCCGGCGCAGGCGCGGCGGGTGATCGCGAGCGGCAAGCTGGCGGTGCTGATCGGGATCGAGTCCTCAGACCTGTTCGGGTGCAGCGAGCGGCGCGGTCGCGCCAGGTGCAGCAGACGCGACATCGACCGCGGCCTGGCGGCCTACAAGCGGCTCGGCGTGCGCACGATGTTCGTGGCGCACTGGATCAACAACGCGCTTGCCGGCTCGGCGCTCGAGGGTGGGACCAAGGGCCTCTTCATCAACGTCTTCAACGCGTTCCAGACCGGCAGCTACTTCAAGACCGCCCGCTGCCCCGCTCGCGGCCAGGGCGAGGAGGTGGGCACGCTCAGCAAGGTCGAGCTGAACGTGCTGTCGAGCTTCTTCCCCGCCACCAAGCAGCTCGCCGCGCGCGGCTTCCCAACCTACCCCAAGGGCAAGCGCTGCAACGCGCGGGGCCTCACGGCGCTTGGCCGCTACGCGGTGCGCAAGATGATGGGCGCGCACATGCTGATCGAGGTTGACCACCTAAGCGAGCGGGCGCGCGACACCGTGCTCGCTATGGCCGCGCGCGCCCACTACCCGCTCGTGTCGAGCCACAACGGCACCGGCGGCGAGTGGACCTCGGCGGAGCTGCGGAAGCTGCACGCGCTCGGCGGCTACGCGTCCGTCACGCCCGACCAGGCGCCGCAGCTCGCCAAGAAGATCGAGCGGATGTCGCGCTTCGGCTTCTTCGGCGTCGGCCTCGGCACGGACACGGGCGGCTTTTCGTCACTGCCAGGACCGCGGGCGGATGCCGCGTCCAAGCCGCTCAGCTACCCGTTCAAGTCCTACGACGGGCGCGTGACCTTCGTGCGCGAGCAGACAGGCACGCGCACCTTCGACCTGAACACCGACGGCGTGGCCCACTACGGCCTGATCGCCGACCTCGTGGCGGACATGCAGCAGAACGGCGGCCGCCGCGCGCTGCCCTCGTTCTTCCGCTCTGCCGAGGCGTATCTGCGCACCTGGCAGCGCGCGATGCGCCGCTAGTTGTGCTTGGCGCTCCAGTGCACGCTGCCAGTGTCCGCCTTGGCGCAGCCGGGCACCGGGCCCTTCACGCGTAGCTTGCCGCTCGCCTGGTTCTGGTTCTTGAACTTGCCGCTCACGGTGTAGGTCGCGCGCCCGCCGTTCACCTTCACCGAGGTGTGGAAGGTGCCGTCGCTCTTCACCTTGATCGTGTGGGGGAACTCGTTGGACACAGCCGTCGCAGGGAACCCGGTGCAGCTCGCCTGGATGTTGTTGAACTCAAAGCGCGTGAGCTTCTTCACCACGCCCTTCTTTGAGACGAGCGTGATGTCGACCGTACCGCTGCCACCGCCCGCCGGGCCGTGGATCACGCGCCGAGCGGCAAGGGCGGCGGCCGGCAGCGTGAGTGCGACGAGCGACACTGCTACCACGACCCGGGACCTCATAGCGGCGAACCTATCCGCGCGACTCGGGCGCCGTCAACCGTGGAACTGCGCCAACCGCTCCGCCTCCTCGCGCAGCTCGCGCATCGCGCCGCGGTCCACCTTCTCGAAAGAGTCGAACTCCACGCGCCCGTCCTTGATCTTCCACACGCCCGCCACGCGGCCGTCGACCAGGAAGGCGTTCATCGACTGCGCGTACGTCGCGTTCATGAAGCGCGGGCGGTACTTGTCCGGAAGGATCCCGGCGCGGCCCATGCTCTTGAGCGTGACGGCGTCCCAGACCGGCAACAGCCGCGGCGGCGCGGGCGTGTCGGGGTCAGGCAGCGGAGCACGCTGTACGTCCACCAGCTCCTTGCCGTTCTCGTCCTCGAACCGCCGCAGGTCGAGCCGCTCGAGCGAGGGCGTCACAGCGGCCGGCGGGACCCCCGCCCAGTCTGCGATCTCGGCACGCGTGGCGGGGCCAAATCCGCGTAAGCGTGCTCGTACGAGATGGTCGATGGCGTCGTCCGGCTGGATGTCCTTGCCGCTCGTGCCGAGCCAATCCTCCGCGGCGGCGTGGATGTCGGCGCGCCGCCGCGCCCAGGTGCCCGAAGGCGGCACGCGCACGAGGTCGATCCAGGTGGCGGCGCTCAGGCGGCCACCCGGCTCGCCGAGCAGGTCGCGCATCTCCGCCTGGGTCAGTGTGGTGCCCGCGATCCGCTCGCGGATCTTGCGCCCGGCGGCCTCGAACTCGCGCTCGGTCCGCTCGCGCGTGCGCAGCAGATAGCGCCGGCGCGCCTCGCGCACGGCAGCCGCGAACGGCCACCAGTCGCGCGCGGACACCAGGTGGATCGTGATGCGCATCAGCGTGCCCTGCACCACGCTGCGCCGCTCGAGCGCGCGCTCGAGCTGCTCGCTCTCGAAGCCCTCGAGCCGCGTCCACAGCCCCACGTACGTGGAAGGCGTGTACTGCGCCTGGATGCCGCCGATCCGCTCGAGCGCCTTCGGCAGGCTCAGCGACGAGCGCCCGAGGAGGAGCTGCCTCGCGAGCAGCGCCCGGTTCAGATGGCGCTCGGTAAGGACGCTAGACAAGCGCTAACGGCTCGACCCGGCACGCGCTGACCAGGTCAGCGAGAAGCTTGCCGGCGTCCCGCCACTCGTTGATCCGGGCGAGATGCGCCTCCCGATGCGGGGCGCGCAGCTCGCCGATGTTCTCCACGTAGTCGTAGAACAGGATGTGAGCCACAGTCGGCGGGAGGCTATCGCTGAACCGCTATGGTCGGGCGCGTGCGGCGCTGGTCGCGGAGCCACCCGGTCGCGGTATCGCTGGTCGCCACCGTGATCGCGGCGGGCTGCGTGCTCGCGATCGCCTATCTGACCGGCGCTGACGAGGTCGGCCATGCCTTCGAGACCGTCCAGCCCGGCTGGATCGCGCTGATCGCCGGCGCCGAGCTGCTCGCCTACCCCGCCTACGCGCTCGCGTACCGGTCGGTGGCGCAGGTGCATGGCCACGCCCCGCTGGAACTGCCGGTCGTGGGCCGCGTGGTGGCCGCCGGGTTCGGGCCGTTCGCGCTCGCCGGCGGCTTCGGCATCGACAAGGAGCTGCTGCATGCGCTCCACGAGGACGAGCGAAGCGCGCGGGTGCGGGTGCTCGGGCTCGGCATCCTCGAGTGGGCGCTCCTCGCCCCCACCGTCTGCGTGATCTCGATCGTCTTCCTGATCCAGGGCGCGGACATCCTGCCGTCGCTTCTGTGGCCATGGGCGCTGGCCGTGCCGCTCGGGTTCGGCTTCGCCCTCTGGGCAAGCGCGCCGCGTGTGCGGGAACGGCTGAGCCGAATCGGCGGCAAGCGCCGCGCCTGGCTCGCGGACATGCTCGACGGGATCGGCGTTCTTCACACCCTCATCTCGCATCCGCTCAAGTACGCGGGCGCGTGGATCGGCACGGCGCTCTACTGGGCGGCGGACATCGCGGCGTTCTACGGCGCGCTTCGCACCTTCGGGCTCGACATGCACGCGGGCAAGGTGATCCTGGCCTACGCCACCGGGTACGCAGCCACGCGGCGGTCGCTGCCGCTCGGCGGCGCCGGGGTGACCGAGGTGCTGATGACCTACGCGCTCTACTGGGTGCGCCAGCCTCTCGCGCCGGCACTCGCGGCCGTGGTGGCCTACCGTGCCTTCAACTTCCTGCTCGCCGCCGCTCCCGCGCTGATCGCGCGGCGCCACCTGCACGAGCTGTTCACGAGCGCGGACGAGCTGCGGCGCCGGCGCGCCGCGTAAGCCAAACCGAAAGGAGACTCGCGATGGACCGCACCCCCGTGCCCGAGGCAAAGCTGGTGGACACCGACGCCGGCAAGAAGCCCGAGGGCGACGGCTGGTTCGTGGTGAACGTCGGCGACGCCGTGGCCATGGGCGTCGACGACGACATCTACGGGATGATCTTCGAGGGCCAGTTCGGCGGCTTCCCGCACTTCGGCATCAACGTGCGGGTGCTCGGGCCGGGCAAGCCGGCGGCGATGTACCACGCCGAGTCGGGCCAGGAGGCGTTCCTCGTGCTCCAGGGCGAGGCCACGCTGATCGTGGAGGACGAGGAGCGCGCGCTCAAGCAGTGGGACTTCGTCCACTGCCCGCCGAACACCGCGCACGTGATCGTGGGCGCGGGCGATTCGCCCTGCGTGATCCTCATGGTCGGCGCGCGCGGGATTCCCGGCCGCGAGCTCGTGTTTCCGCACAGCGAGACGGCCGCCAAGTACAACGCCAGCGCGAAGGAGGACACGAGTGACCGCGCGGTCGCCTACGCCGGCTGGCCGCCGCTAAGGCCAGGGCGCTTCCCCTGGCCGCCGTCCACCTAGTGGTAGATGCTGAGGACGCCTGAGGTGTCGTGGTCGTTCGCGTTGCCGCTCGGCAGGTACACGCGCCCGCCCGCGACGATCGGGCTGTTCCAGTGGCCGGACGGCGCCGATAGGTGGCGGATCAGCCTGCCGCTCGACGGCTGGTAGACGTTGAGCCCGCCGTCCGGGTCGTAGACCCAGAGCAGCCCTCCGGCAAGCACCGGACTCGTTCCCGCGTTGCCGTTCTGCCACGCCAGCTGCAGCTTGCCGCCGACGAGCTTGTACGCACCCGTGCCTCCGCTCGTGGCCACGAACGTCTCGGTCAGCCCCTTGCGGTGCATCACCGCCGGCGCGGTGAGCACCTGCGCGTGGCCCGGCGCCGAGACGTCCTGCACCTGACCGCCCTCGTGCGGCCCGGCCGACCCTGTCACGCCGAACAGGCTCCTCTTCAAGCTGAGCAGATGCAGCAGCCCGTCCTTTCCCCCCTGGAGCAGGAAGGCGGCGGTCCGCCCGCCGTTCGGGTTCGGAAGAAGCGCCGGGCTGGTCGAGCCAAGGTCGGTGTCGTTCGCCTCGAGCTGCTTCTGGGTCGTGGGCGTCCAGTGGCGCAGGAAGCGCCCCACACCCGGTGAGAGCTCGAGCACGCTGTCGGCCCAGTTGGTCACCCCGTCGAAGGGGCCGTTGCTCGAGGTGGCATAGACCCTGTGCGTGACCGGGTCGACCACCGCGCCGGCGCGGCCCCAGATCGCCGACTCCTGCGCCGAGCACGTGGCCGGGTTGATGATCGCGCGCCGGTTTGCGCAGAGCGAGTTGAACACGTGCACGATCCGGCCGCTCGAGCGGTCGAGCGCCACGACTTTGCCCTGGTATGGCGGGGCGTCGCCGACGTAGCCGCCCATCGTCACGAGCACGTAGCGGCCGGAGAGGTTGAGCGAGGAGGCGATCTTCTCGTGGCTCGAATTGCGCGTGATCGACACCGGCCAGTGGCCGGAGCGCACCTGCGACCCGTTCGACACGCGCAGCTTGTGGATGAGCCCGTCGGGCGAGGCAGCGAACACGTAGCGGTCGCCCGGATCGGCAACCGGCGTGGCGGTGGTGATCTGAGCCGAGCCGGCCACGCGCGAGTACGCGGACGGAGTGAAGGTCCACAGCGTCGCGCCCGAGGACGCGTCCACCCCGAGCGTCTTGCCGTAGGTGGTGGTCATCACGAGCAGCTCGCGGGTCCGCCCCTTCGCGTGCACGCGCGAGAAGTAGATGGGCGAGCTGTCCACGGTGCCCGCGATCTGCACGCGCTTCTCGGAGAGCTTGGCCACCTTGGCGACGCTGATGCCGCGCGGCGCGTCGTTCGTCTTGGCGGCGTCGTAGCCGAAACGCGTCCAGTCGCCCGCGCGGCGTGCAGTGCTTGCTGGAGTGGTGGCGGTCGGGGCCGCGCTGTCGGTGACGACGGTGGCGCCGGACGAGCCGGACTTACTCCCGTCACACCCCGCGGCCAAGGCGACGGCGAGCACAGCCGACCAGTAAAGGGGTCGAAGGGACGGCATGCACTCGACAGGCTACTCACGAGCCACTTCTAGAGTTCCTGCATCGCGAGCACGGCCCGACTCCTGCGCGACCTGCTGCTCGTCCGCCCCGAGCGCCACAGCTACGGCCCCGACCCCTCCCAGCGCGCCGACCTATACGTCCCGAGGCGAGGCGCAAACCCGTTCCCTGTGGTGATCGCGATCCACGGCGGCTACTGGCGAGCCCGCTACAGCAAGCGCATCCAGAAGCCCGTTGCCACGGACCTCATCCGCCGCGGCGTTGCGGTGTGGAACATCGAGTACCGCCGGCTTGGCAACGGCGGCGGCTGGCCCGCCACCTTCGACGACGTGGGCGCCGCCATCGACCTGCTCGCCGGGCTGGACGACCCGCGCCTCGACCTCGACCTCGTGACCGTGTTCGGCCACTCCGCCGGCGGGCAGCTCGCTCTCTGGGCGGCGGCGCGCACGAACTCGCGCGTGCGCATCGCGCGCGTGTGCGCGCAGGCGGGCGTGTGCAACCTGGCGTCGGCTGGCAGCGCCGCGCATGAACTGCTCGGCGGCGGCCCCGACGAGGTGCCGGAGCGCTACAGGCAGGCGGATCCGATGCAACTCGTACCGCTCGGCATCCCGATCCTGCTCGTGCACGGCGCGGAGGACGCCACCGTGCCCGTCAAGCGCAGCCGCCGCTTCGCCGAGGCGGCGCGGGCCGCGGGCGACGACGTGACCCTGATCGAGCCGAACCCCGGCGGCCACCGCACGCACGTCGACCCGCGCACCGAGGCGTGGGAGATCGCCGCGAGCTGGATCGCTTCTGCGTAAGCTGGCGCCGCAATGAAGCTCTACGTCTGCTGGGGAACCTTCCCGTCTCCTGTGCGACCGGGCGGGCACCCGTGCCGCAACGCCTACCAGGCGCTCAAGAAGGCGGGCCACGAGCCCGAGGTGATCAAGTCCTACGGCCTGGCGATCCTGCCCGGACCGTTCAACGCCACCGAGGGTCGCCGCGAGGCCAAGCGCCTCACCGGCAAGTACACCGTCCCGGTGCTCGTCACCGACGACGGCGAGGTGGTGGCGGACTCGAAGAACATCGTCGCCTGGGCCGAGCAGCACCCGGCTGTCTGAACCGCGACTGAGCCGTTTCGTAAAGTGGGCGATTAACGGAGAGACCCTCCGTTACAGGCCCATGTCCCCGCCCCCCGCCAGCCCGCCACCCGCCACCTCTCAAACACGGGCACTCGTGCCCGTGTTCGCCGCCCTGATGCTCGGCATGCTCTTGGCCGCGCTCGACCAGACGATCGTCTCCACCGCCCTCCCCACGATCGTCGGCGACCTCGGCGGAGTCAGCCATCTCTCCTGGGTGGTCACGAGCTACCTGCTCGCCTCCACGATCTCGACTCCGCTCTACGGGAAGCTCGGCGACATGTACGGCCGCAAGGGCTGGTTCCAGTTCGCGATCGTGATCTTCCTGGCCGGCTCGGCGCTCTCCGGCGCCTCGCAGTCGATGACGGAGCTCGTGCTGTTCCGGGCGATGCAGGGCATCGGCGCCGGCGGACTGATGGTCGGCGCGCAGGCCATCATCGGCGACCTCGTGCCGCCGCGCGACCGCGGCCGCTACATGGGGCTCATGGGCTCGGTGTTCGCGTTCGCGAGCGTGGTCGGTCCGCTGCTCGGCGGCTTCTTCGTGGACGCGCTGAGCTGGCGCTGGGTCTTCTACGTCAACCTGCCGGTCGGCGCGATCGCGCTGATGGTCACCGCCTCGCGGCTCCACCTGCCGCCACGCGAGCGCAGCGAGCACCGCGTGGACTACCTCGGCTCGGCCCTGCTCGCGGCCGGCGCCACCGCCCTCATCCTGCTCACCACCTGGGGCGGGAACCAGTACGCCTGGGGCTCCGCCACGATCGTCGGCCTCGGTGTGGCAGGCGTGGTCCTGCTCGTCCTCTTCGTCTTCCAGGAGCGGCGGGCCGCGGAGCCCGTGATCCCGCTCAGGCTCTTCCGCTCGGGGCCGTTCAGCGTGGTGAGCGGCGTGTCGTTCCTCGTGGGCCTGGCGATGTTCGGGGCACTCACCTTCCTGCCGCTCTTCCTGCAGGTGGTGGACGGCGCCTCCCCCACGGGCTCGGGCCTGCTCATGCTCCCGCTGATGGCCGGGCTGCTCACGGCCTCGATCCTGTCCGGCCGGCTGATCACCCGGATCGGGCGCTACAAGATCTTCCCCGTGGTGGGCGCCGCGATCATCACGGTGGGCATGTACCTGCTGTCGCTCCTGCATGTGGACACCACGCGCGTCACCTCGTCGCTCTACATGCTGGTGATCGGCGTGGGCATCGGCACCGTGATGCCGGTGCTGGTGCTCGTGGCCCAGAACTCCGCGTCGCCGCGCGACATCGGCTCCGCCACCTCCACTGCCACGTTCTTCCGCTCGATCGGCGGCTCGGCCGGAGTGGCGGTGTTCGGCGCGATCTTCGCCGCGCAGCTTGGCACCGAGATCGCCAAGCTCATTCCAGGCGGCGCGCTGCACGGCTTCAACTCGCGTGCGCTGCTCGGGTCGCCCAGCGCGATCAAGGCGCTGCCCGCCAAGGTGCATCAGCCGCTGCTGCACGCCTTCGCCAACTCGCTCCACACCGTGTTCCTGTGGGGAATGGTGCTGGCATTCCTCGCGTTCCTGCTCACGCTGGCGCTCAAGGAAGTGCCGTTGCGAACAGGCACGAGCGCGCAAAGCCAGGCGGCCGCCGAGGTGCCGGGCGCCGAGCCGGTGCAAGAGCTGGCAGCCAGGAGCTAGCTGGACCTCCTACGGCTGCCCGCACCCGTAGAACACAAGGCACCCGCATCGGCGGGAGGCAGGGCTGAGCGTAGATTGGCCCTAGTCCCCCGTCCCACTCCCCGCGAGGTCCCCAGATGAACGGTCTGATCTACCACATGGCTCTCAACGCGCAGACCGATGACCTGCGTGCGGCCGCCGCCCGCAGCGCAGAGCGTCCCAGCCGCCGCCGGGTCTTCCGCCGCTCCTTCTAGCGGCTCGAAGCCTCTCCCGAAGCCCCCGCCCGCGGGGGCTTCGGCCGTTTCAGACGCCTAGTCGATGTCGTCGGCATCCGAGTCGTCCTCGCGCCGCTCCGGCTCGTCGACCTTCTCGTCGCTCGTGAGCTGGGTGCCACACCACGCGCACCTCGTGAGCTGGGAGGCGCTGTAAAGCCGTGCGCCGCAGGTGGGGCAGACGAACTGTGGCATCGGAGTCGCGACCCGAGCCGGCGCCACTGTAAAAGAAGCACACGCTCAGGTGGCACTCACTATATTGAGTGCGCGCTCGGACGGTTTCGGTGGCGCTTCTAGCGGCGCGAACGCGCGGCGGCCTTGCCGTCGCGGGAACCCTTGCTGCGACTGCCCTTGGGGGCCTCGACCGCCTCGAACAGCATGGTCACGAGCTCGCCTCTGAGCTCTCCCTCGTGGTCCGACTTGAGCAGTCGCTTACCAACCGCCCGCTGGATCTTGTCCACGCGGTCGACCAGCCCTTCCAGCTCGCTCGCCACAGCCTTCCAGCCCTCCTCGTCGAGGACGAGGGGAAGCCGGCTGAGATGCGCGTCCTCGCGGCTGAAGCCGCCCTCGCCGGCGGCGCGATTCACCGCGTCGCCGATCTGGCCGAGCGTCGAGCCGACCGTGGCCTGCTTGACCAGGTTCGGCGCGGTGCTGAAAGCGCGGTCAGAGATCCGCGGACGGATCTCTGCGCGGTAGTAGTGCTCGAGCGTGCCGCGCACCGGCTGCGTCTTCACGAGCGAGATCAGCTTGAGGTCCGCGAGCTGGCGGACGTGGTAGCTGACGTTTCCTAGCGGCGCCTGGATCTCCTCGGCGATCTGGGACGGGCTTGCTACCCGCTCCTCGAGAATCGACAGGATCTGTATACGCAACGGATGGGCCAGCGCCTTGACCAACCGCGGATCGGTGATGTCGTGCAGCGTCCTCAATTACGTGCTCCTCGAAATGACCAGGCGCGCAAGTCCTGCGAGCCTCTTGCTCAACTTCGACTCCCGACGGCAGCCCGGTCTGCCTGAGGGGCATCGTTTGACCCATCCTACGCGATACGGCGACGTCGTCCGCTCTAACTTCAAAAGCATGTTGGATCTGATCTATCGGCACCGGCATTTCCTGAGACTTGCCGGGTTGGCTCTGCTTGTCGCCGGACTCGGCGTGGCCATTGGGATCGACGCGGCGGCCGGACTGGTGCTGATCGGCGTGGCGGCGCTCGTCCTGCTCTCGGTGCAGCCGCTGCTCCTGGCGCGGATTCGCTCACGCGAGCTGCGACGCCGGGCGCCGCGCAACGGGCACGTGCCCGGCGCGGATGCCCATGACGTCGATCTCCCTTCGCCCTAGAGCCGCCGCGAGAGCAGCGTGCGGGTGTCGCCGCCGCCCGTCCGCGAGAGCTTGACGCGCACGGTGTACGAGCCGACCTTCAGGCCGCGAGGCCGGATGTGCACGCGGTAGGTCTTGCCGGTGACGGCGTGCACCGTCCGGAAGCGCCGGATCACCTTGCGGCCCTTGAACAGCACGACGGACAAGTTGCCCGCCCGGCCCACACGGTAGGTCGCGGTGAGCGAGCGGCGCGTGGTCCCGCCGAACACCGGGCTCGACAGGTGGAACGACCGCAGGTCGCCGCAGCGCACCCTTCCGTAGAAGTCGGCGCGCCGGAAGAACTTGCCGTGCGCCACGTGGAAGGTGTCCGACCTGGTGATCGCGGTGACCCCTGGCGAGCTCGCGCTCGCCTGCACCGCGTACCAGCCGTTGCGGAGGTGCTTGGCGCTGAGCGAAAGTGCCTTGCGCGGATTGCGGAAGGTCCTCACGCGCGTGCGCCGCGTCACCCGGTTGCCGACCGAGTAGCGGTACACGTTCACGCGCACCGTTCCCCTGGTCCTGCTGATCGCCTGTACCTTCAGGCCGCGTCCGTGCTTCGCCGCCCTCGCGATGAAGTGGGTGAAGCCCGCTCCCGCGAGGCACGCCGTGCGCGTTCCCTGCACCCCGCCGCTCGCCGTCGGCGGCGAGTTGAAGTGGTACAGGTAGACGCCG
>Ga0070683_100001970_pt1 | contig 16082 bp, 14 predicted proteins | sample KBSC713LmetaG_FD_64662 | JGI IMG/M metagenome (GOLD analysis project Ga0070683, IMG submission 64662) | Corn rhizosphere microbial communities from Kellogg Biological Station, Michigan, USA - KBS C7.1-3L metaG | ecosystem: Host-associated > Plants > Roots > Rhizosphere ...
GCGCATCACCCGCGAGGCTGACGATCGCTTACGCCGCGCACCCGTCATTGCAAGCCATCGTCGCCGATGGCACTTTGATTCCCGAGTCGGCGGCAGGCGAAGCGATTCGCGACGCCTTTCTCGCCGACGAGCGCTCGACGCTGATCGCGCTCGCGTCGCAGATCGCGCAGGATGACGGCGCCGAACACGCGGTCTCGCGGAAGGCCCGCGCCTGGGTCGAATCGGTGCGTGCCGATCGGCAGTCGCATGGCGGCATCGAGTCGTTCCTGCAGCAGTACGACCTGTCGACGCCCGAAGGCGTGCTGCTGATGTGCATCGCCGAGGCGCTGTTGCGCATTCCCGACGCCGCCACCGCCGACGCGCTGATCCGCGACAAGCTCGCGCGCGGCGACTGGGAACGCCATCTCGGTGCATCCGATTCGCTGCTCGTCAACGCATCGACGTGGGGCCTCATGCTCACGGGCAGGATCACCCGCATCGATCGCGCCGACGCCCGCGACCCGCGTGCATGGTACGAGCGCTTCGTGGCGCGCGCGGGCGAGCCGGTCGTGCGCGTCGCGGTGCGCCAGGCGATGAAGGTGATGGCGGAGCAGTTCGTGCTCGGGCGCACGATCGATGAAGCGGTTGCGAACAGCGACGCGCAATGGCGCCATTCGTACGACATGCTGGGCGAGGCCGCGGTGAGCGCGGCTGACGCCGCACGCTACTTCGATTCGTACCGGCATGCCATCGCAACGATAGGCGCGAACGAGCGGCGAACGACCGCAAACGAAGCCGCGAGCGTGGACGCGTCACCCTCCGTGTCGGTGAAGCTTTCCGCGCTGCATCCGCGGTACGAATATCCGCAGCGCCGGCGCGTGCTCGCCGAGCTCGTGCCGGTCGTGATTTCCCTCGCGCACGCGGCGCGCGACGCAAAGATCGGCATGACGATCGATGCCGAGGAGGCGGAACGCCTGGAGCTCTCGCTCGAGCTCTTCGCGCGCGTTCGGCGCGATCCCGCACTTGCCGATTGGCACGGCCTCGGGCTCGCCGTGCAGGCTTATCAGAAGCGCGCGCGCGCCGTCGTCGGCTTCGTCGTCGGGCTGGCCCGCGACAGCGGCACGCGCATTCCGGTGCGGCTCGTCAAGGGCGCGTACTGGGACACGGAGATCAAGCGTGCGCAGGTGCAGGGCCTGGCCGGCTATCCGGTGTTCACGCGCAAGCCGCACACCGACATCTGCTACCTTGCCTGTGCGAAAGCCCTGCTCGACGCGGGCGATGCGGTCTACCCGATGTTCGCGACGCACAACGCGCATACGATTGCGTGGGTGAGCGAGCAGGCGGCGCGCCAAGGTGTCCGGGCGTACGAATTCCAGCGCCTCTTCGGCATGGGCGAAGCGCTCTACCGGCATGTGCGCGCCGGCGCCGATGACGCGCAGGTCCCGTGTCGCATCTATGCGCCCGTCGGCGGGCACCGCGATCTCCTGCCGTACCTCGTGCGCCGCCTGCTCGAGAATGGCGCGAACACGTCGTTCGTCAACCGCATCGGCGATCCGCGCATCGCGATCGACGACGTGATCGCCGACCCGCTCGCACGCGCGCGCCACCGCGATTTCGCACCCGCGCCGAACATTCCGCTCCCGATCGATCTTTTTGCGCCGGAACGCCGAAATTCGGAGGGCGTTTCCCTCGCCGACCAGCAGGCGATGCGGGCGCTGGACGAGGCGGTGGCGCAAAGTCCATCGGAGCAATGGACGGCAGCACCGACCCGCGGTGAAGCGAAGGCTGCAGCGCGCCCGGCATTCGCGCCCGCCGACCGCGGAACGTGCATCGGTAGCGTAATCGACGCCGACGAGATCGACGTCGATCGCACGCTTGCGCTGCTCGTCGGCGCCCAGCCGGCGTGGGATGCGCGAGGTGGCTTCGAGCGTGCGGCAATCCTCGATCGCGCTGCCGCGGGTATCGAAGGGCAACGCGGATTGTGGGTGGCGATGCTCGCCCGCGAAGCGGGCAAGACACGCGCCGCCGCCATCGCCGAAGTGCGCGAGGCCGCGGACTTCTGCCGCTACTACGCGGCGCAGGCACGGGCTCGCTTCGCGTCGCCAACCGCGCTGCCCTCGCCCACCGGTGAATCGAACACGCTGGCGCTGCATGGGCGCGGTGTGTTCGCCTGCATCTCACCGTGGAATTTCCCGCTGGCGATCTTCACCGGGCAGATCGCCGCGGCGCTCGCCGCCGGCAACGCCGTCGCCGCGAAGCCGGCCGAGCAAACACCGCTGATCGCCGCGCAGGTCGTGCGCACGCTGCACGAGTCGGGCGTTCCGGCCGACGTCCTGGCGCTGCTGCCGGGCCCCGGCGAAACGATCGGCGCGCGGCTCGTCGCCGATCGGCGCGTGGCCGGCGTCGCGTTCACGGGCTCGACCAGCGCGGGCAGCGCGATCGCGCAATCGCTCGCGGCACGTGCGCCGATCGTGCCGCTGATCGCGGAGACGGGCGGACAGAATGCGATGATCGTCGACAGCTCGTCCCTCGCCGAGCAGGTCGTCGCCGACATCGTGCAGTCCGCCTTCGACAGCGCGGGCCAGCGCTGCTCGGCGTTGCGTCTTCTGTGCCTGCAGGAGGACATCGCGCCGCGCGTGCTCGAGCTGCTCGAAGGCGCAATGGACGAGCTCGTGATCGGTGACCCGGGCGATCTTGCGACCGACGTCGGCCCGGTGATCGACGAAGCGGCGCGCGACGCGCTCGAGGCACACATCGCTGCGATGGATTCGCTGCGGCTGGTGCGCCATCGGGTCGCGTTGCCCGACACCTGCGTGAATGGAACGTTCGTCGCGCCCACGCTGATCGTGCTCGACCGCATGGAGCGGCTGACGCAGGAAGTGTTCGGCCCCGTCGTGCACGTCGCGACGTGGCGCGCGAGCGAGCTCGACGCGCTCGTCGATGCCATCAACGGCTTCGGCTACGGATTGACGCTCGGCATTCACAGCCGCGTCGACGCGACGATCGAGCGCATCGTTTCCCGCGTGCGTGTCGGCAACGTGTACGTGAACCGCAACATGATCGGCGCCGTCGTCGGCATGCAGCCGTTCGGCGGCGAGGGGCTGTCGGGAACCGGTCCGAAAGCGGGCGGGCCCAATTATCTGCCGCGCTTCGCCGTCGAGCGCACGCTGTCGGTGAATACGGCCGCAGCGGGCGGGAACGCGGCGTTGCTCGCGCAGGACGAGGACTAGCGTTCCTCGTTCCCGATTCCGCCTTCCCAGCCTCTGCGGCGCAACTCGCGTTCGAGTGCCTCGATGCGCTGCATGAAGCGCAGCACGATGGCAAGCGCGTGCGTGTCGTCGAGAGCCAGATCGTCGCGCAGGCGCCGGGCGCTGCGCGCCGTGACGACGCAGCGCCTGCTGAAGCGCCACGAGGCCGATGTCGTCTCGCGCGGCTCGAGCGCGCCGCAGTCGACGAGCACCTGCAGTTCATCTGCCGAGAGGCCGGACTGCTCGACGAGCTCCGCAATCGTCAGCGTGCCCGTGTCGTCGAGCACGAGCGCGGTGGTCGCTTCGATCTTCATCAATCTGCCATGTGCGCCCGCGGGTTGAACGCCGACGCGTCCTTGAGTTGGGTGAAGAGTGCGCGCTGGCGCTCGTCCACGACCGTCGGCACCACGATCTGCGCAATCGCATAGAGGTGGCCCGACGTGCCGTCCGCGCGCGACAGGCCACGTCCGGAAAGCCGCAGCTTCTGTCCTGCGTGCGTGCCGGCCGGCACCTTGAGCGTCACGCGGCCCGCCGGTGTAGGCACGTCGACGCTCGCTCCCAGCACGGCTTCCCACGGCGCGAGCGGAAGGTCCATGTACAGGTCGAGCCCTTCGGCGCGGTAGAGCGGATGCGCCTGCACCTCGATGTCGAGATAAAGATCGCCATCGCGCCCGCCGTTGGCCCCCTTGCCGCCCTTGCCCGGCACGCGCAACTTCTGGCCGTCGGTCACGCCCTTCGGGATGCGCACACGGATCTTGCGCGGCACGCGGCGCAGGAATCCGTTCTCGTCGGGCTCGGGCACCGCCATGTCGAGCTCGACTTCGGTGCCCTTGTATGCCTGGTCGAACGAGACACGTACGGCGGCCTCGAAGTCCTGTCCGGGCATCGGCATGTCGGGGCGGCGCGCGCCGCCTCTGCCGCGTCCCGCGATGCCGGCAAAAAGATCGGCGAGATCGACGTCGTCGAACGAGAATGACGCCCCGCCTGCCGGCTGTTCGCCGAACGATTGTCCCCAACCGGGCGGCGGCCGGAATTGCTCGCCGGGTGCATGACGACCGAGATCGTCATAGGCCGCGCGCTTTTCGGGATCCTTCAGCGTTTCGTAGGCCTCGGCCACTTCCTTGAATTTCTCCTCGGCGCCCGCTTCCTTCGACACGTCGGGATGATATTTGCGCGCGAGCTTGCGGTACGCCTTCTTGATCTCATCGGCGCTGGCCGTGCGGGGCACGCCGAGCGCGGCGTAGTAATCCTTGTATTTCACGCTATTGCAGCTTGATCGTGCCGTCGAACGAAACCTGGATGTTGAGACCCTGCACGACGAGCGTCATGTGCGCGGGAAAGCTCTCGGTACCCTTGATCGCGCCGTCCTCGATGCCCTGCGCGACGGCGCGCTCGATCTCGCGCTGCGAGCCGATGCCGACGACCTTCAGGAACTTGCGGATGCTGAGATTGAATGTTTCGTCGTCCATGGCGCTCTCCACTGGTTGGGGGCGATACGCGTGCATTCTAGCGAGCGCCTGCCGCTACGCGCGCATTTGCGCATTGCGCTCGATCGCGACGCCGATCTCGCGCACGCCCGGGAGTGCGCCGAGCTTGGCGACCCGCAACTTCACCGACTGCGCACCGAATTCGTCGAGCACCAGCGACGCGATCGCTTCCGCGAAGCGCTCGAGCAATGCATGCGGATGATCGGCCGCGAAGGCGCGCAGCCGCTTCACGACCGCCGCGTAGTCGATCGCGTCCGCAAGCTCGCCGGTTTCGAACGGACGCGACGACGGCAGGCCGATATCGAGATCGACGCGAATGGTCTGCGGCAGTTCCCGTTCCCACGCGTAGACGCCGACTTTCGTGTCGAGGCGCAGGTCATGGATGAAGATCGTGTTCATCGGCTGATCCGGGCTAGAATCGCAAAGCCATCTTACCGAAAGCGCGCGATCCTGCCGTGGCCGCAACGCTTCTCCTGATCGCCGGCGCGTATCTGATCGGTTCGGTGTCGTTCGCCGTCGTGGTGAGCCGCGTCTTCGGCCTGCCCGATCCGCACGAATACGGATCGGGCAATCCCGGGGCGACGAACGTGCTGCGCACGGGACATCGCGGCGCCGCGCTGCTCACGCTGCTTGGCGATGGCGCGAAGGGATTCGTGGCGGTGTTCGCGGCCCGCCATCTGGCGCCGCTCCTCGGTGCATCGGACCTCGCCGTGGCCGGCGTGGCGCTCGCCGTTTTCCTCGGCCATCTTTATCCGGTGTTTCATCGTTTTGCCGGCGGCAAGGGTGTGTCGACCGCGGCGGGCATCGTGCTTGCGTTGTACTGGCCGCTCGGTGTCGCGCTGACCGCCGTGTGGCTGACGATGGCGCTCGGCTTCAAGATCAGCTCGCTCGCCGCGCTCACGACGGCGGTGCTGCTGCCGCTCGGTCTCTTCTACGTGCGCGGACCCGGAGCCGAAGCCGCCGCAGGCGTCGTCATGGCGCTGCTACTGTTCTGGCGCCATCGCACGAACATCCGGCAATTGCTGAGCGGCCGCGAGCGCACCATCGGGCAGTAGGAAGAAGAGCTCAACCAACCGTGCGCAGCTCCCAGCGCGGCTCGACGGAGAAGCGATAATCGCGACGGGCATCGTGAAGGCGCAGCGCGGCTGCCATCGCGATCATCGCGCCATTGTCCGTGCAGTAACGCGGTTCGGGGAACCAGGCGCGCGCGCCCCGTGCCGCGAGCGCGCCGGCGAGGCGTGCGCGGAGCGCCCGGTTGGCGCCCACCCCGCCGGCGACGACGAGCGACGCCATGCCGGTCGTGTCGAGCGCGCGCAGCGACTTCGAGACGAGCACGTCGACAACCGCTGCCTGGAAGGATGCCGCAATGTCCGCCTTGCGCGATACCGGCAACTGCGACGCATCGCCGCCACCCGCCGCCTCCCGTGCACGGAGCGCGACGGCGGTCTTGAGGCCGGAAAAGCTCATGTCGAGGTCATCCGAGTCGATCATCGGCCGCGGCAGCGCCACGGCTTGCGGATTGCCTTGCTCCGCGAGCGCCGCCAGCGCCGGGCCACCCGGATAGGGAAGTCCGAGCAGTTTCGCGGTCTTGTCGAACGCTTCGCCGGCGGCGTCGTCCTGGGTATCGCCGAGCAGCCGGTAGCCGCCGACGCCGCTCACTTCGAAGAACTGCGTATGGCCACCCGATACCAGCAGCGCGACGAACGGGAATGCCGGTGCCGGATCGCCGAGGAGCGGCGACAGCAGATGGCCTTCGAGGTGGTGAATGCCGAGCACCGGCTTGCCAAGCGCAAAGCCCAGCGCGTTGGCGACACTCGCCCCGACGAGGAGCGCGCCGGCCAGCCCCGGTCCCCGCGTGTAAGCGATCGCGTCCACATCCTGCACGGCGAGGCCCGCGCGTGCGAGCACGTCCTTTGCAAGCGGCAGCACGCGGCGCACGTGATCGCGCGACGCGAGCTCCGGCACGACGCCGCCGTACGCCGCATGCAGGTCGACCTGAGAGTGCAGCGCTTCGGCGAGCAGCCCGCGCTCGGTGTCGTAGAGTGCGACACCGGTCTCGTCGCAGGAAGTTTCGATGCCGAGCACCCGCATCGGGCCACTATACCGCCCTTGCAGCTCGTGGTTTGCGGCTGCTATAATCCCCGGTTACCGTAACCCCTTGAATGCAAGGAAAGGCACCACCCCAACATGACCAGCGTTCGCGTTCGCGAGAACGAGCCCTTCGAGGCGGCGCTACGCCGTTTCAAGCGCACCATCGAAAAAACGGGACTCCTCACCGAGCTTCGGGCCCGCGAGTTCTACGAAAAGCCCACCTCGGAGCGCAAGCGCAAGAAGGCTGCGGCCGTGAAGCGGCACTACAAGCGCCTTCGCAGCCAGCAGCTGCCCCCCAAGCTGTATTAGCAGCGTTGCGCGCGCATCGCGCGCCGATCGTCGACTGACCGGGGGGCGATGCGTTCGCCCCTTTTTGCTTCCATGGCCCTCAAGGATCGCATCACCGACGACATGAAGGACGCGATGCGGGCGAGGGCCGCCGCGCGCCTGTCGACGATTCGGCTCCTGCTCGCCGCCATCAAGCAGCGTGAAGTCGACGAACGCAAGGCGCTGACCGACGCCGACGTCGTTGCGATCATCGACAGGATGATCAAGCAGCGCAAGGACTCCATCGCGCAGTTCGACGCCGGCCAGCGTCCCGATCTCGCCGATGCCGAGCGGGCCGAGCTCGCCATCCTCGAGACGTACCTGCCGCAGCGGATGAGCGACGCCGAAATCGACGCCGCCATCGACGCCGCGCTGTCCGCGGCGCGTGCCGCCGGCGGGTCGGGGCCGGCATTGATGGGCAAGGTGATGGCCGCCTTGAAGCCGCAACTCGCCGGGCGCGCCGACATGGCGCAAGTGTCGGCCAGGGTGAAAGCGCGCCTCTGATTCCCCGCGACTTCATCGAGACGCTCCTCGCGCGCGTCGACATCGTCGAGGTGATCGACCGCTCGGTGCCGCTCAAGAAAGCGGGCGCCAACTACCAGGCGTGCTGCCCGTTCCACAGCGAGAAGACGCCGTCGTTCACGGTGAGCCCGACCAAGCAGTTCTACCACTGCTTCGGTTGCGGCGCGCACGGCACCGCGATCGGCTTCCTGATGGAGCACAGCGGCCAGTCGTTTCCCGAGGCGGTCGAAACGCTTGCGCGCGACGCGGGGCTCGAGGTGCCGCACACGGAGCGGCCCGGCGAGCGCGAAGAGCGCAAGGTGTCGCAGGACCTCTCGGAAACGCTGCTGGCCGCAGCGAAGTTCTACCGTGCGCAACTGAAGGAGGCGCCCGCGGCGATCGACTACCTGAAGCGGCGCGGTCTCACCGGCGTGGTCGCGGCGCATTTCGGCATCGGCTATGCCCCGCCCGGCTGGCAGAATCTCGCCGCCGCGTTCGCAAGCTACGACGATCCCGCGCTCGACGCAGCGGGACTCGTCATCGCCGGCGACAACGGCAAGCGCTACGACCGCTTCCGCGATCGGATCATGTTCCCGATCCACGACAACCGCGGCCGCGTGATCGGTTTCGGCGGCCGCGTGCTGGACAGCGGCGAGCCCAAGTACCTCAATTCACCGGAAACGGCGGTGTTCTCGAAGGGGCGCGAGCTCTATGGCCTCTATCTCGCGCGAAATGCGATTCGGGATGCGGGCCGCGTCGTCGTCGTCGAGGGGTACATGGACGTCGTGGCGCTCGCGCAGCATGGCATCGGTTACGCCGTCGCGACGCTCGGCACGTCGACCACGGCCACGCACGCGCAAAAGCTGCTGCGCCTGTCGGACGCCGTCGTCTTCTGCTTCGACGGCGATGCCGCGGGCCGCAAGGCCGCGTGGCGCGCCCTCGAAAGCGTGCTGCCGGTGCTCGCCGATGGCAAGGAGGCGCGCTTCCTGTTCCTGCCCGATGGCGAGGATCCCGACGATTTCGTCCGCCGCCGCGGCAAGGATGCGTTCGAGCGGGCGCTCGACGCGGCGCTGCCGCTGTCGCAATACTTGCTGGCCGAGCTGTCGGCCCAACATTCCCCCACGACGGCGGAGGGTCGGGCCGCGCTGGTCGCCGCCGCGAAGCCCTATGTCGGACAGATCGGCGCACCGATCCTCGGCACGCTGCTGCGGCGGCAATTGGCCGAACTCGCCGGGCTTCCGGAGGCCCAACTCGGATCGCTGCTGGCTTCGGGCCCGGCGGGCGGTGCGGCCGGGCGGCGCGATCCGTCCCCGCGGGGTGGCAGGGCCGCCGGCCCTGCGCGGCGGCCGCCGTCGCTCCTGCGGGAACTGCTGCAGGGGCTGGTCCTCGAGCCGTCGCTTGCGCGCCGGCACGACTTGCCGCGTATCGACGAGCCGGGCCTCGAAGCGGCCGCATGGAATGCAGTGCTCGAACATTGCATGAGCGGAACCACCGAAGCGACCACGGCGGGCATCGTGCAGCACTTCGCCGATTCGGCGCACGCGCAGGCGATCGCCGCGGTGCTCGCGCTCGCTGCCGACCAGGCGCTTCCGGCCGACCAGGTCGAGGTGCAGGTGCTGGCGGCGGCGCAAAAGCTGCGCCGGGCCGAGGGCCAGCGCGAGCTGCACGCGCTGCTGTCGCAGCCGCTGTCGTCGCTCAGCGCCGAGGAGCGCGAATCGTTGACCGAGCGGTTGAAGGCGGGGCGCAATGATGGTCCCGCCGCTCGGTAGACCGCATGGATGCAGGCAGCGACCAGGCCATCGCGCCAAGCGGCAGATGACGGATGGTCGTGCGTTTTTTCATTCGCACGCTATAATTTGAGGTTTTTCGCGCCGCCCCCATTGTCTTTCGACGGCGCATGAATTTGGAACACGGAAACGGCGCACGCGAGGTGCGCCTCACCCGGCGGCGCCGTTACCGAACAAGGATGACCATGGCAAAGAAGCACGTGAAACCGGCCCGCAAATCGCGGCCCGCGACCAAGGGCAAAGCAGCCGCCCGCAAGCCTGCCGCGAAGACGCCGGGCAGGAAGCCGGCGGCCAGCAGGCGCACGCCGGCGAAGCGTCCCGCGGCGAAGCCCGCGAGCGGCAGCAGGACGGCCGCGAGCAGCAAGCCGACCGCTTCGAAGCCGAAGACGGCGCCGAAGTCGAAGGTCGCACTGAAATCCGTGAAGCCGGCCGCGAAGCCTGACAAGGCAGCCGCGAAGCTCGTCGCCGCCCCGGCCGCCAAGCTCGCTTTGGCGCCCGCGCCGAAGGCCGTTGCGGCGCCCGCAGGCAAATCCGCAGCCGGGAAGCCCGTGGCCGCGCTCGTCGGCAAGGCGGGTGCCGCCGTCGCCAAGGCCGGTGCTCCGGTGGGGAAAACCGGGACAGCGGCCGCCGGCAAGACCGCGACGGGGCGCAAGCCGTCGGTCGGTGAAATCGCCGCGAAAATCGCCGGCCGCCGCGCCGAGGATGCCGCGCACAAGAAGGGCAAGAACGGCAAGCACGCCGAGGTCGCCCCGCGCGAATTGACGCCGGCCGACGTCGAAGCGCGCAAGCGCCGCCTCAAGACGCTGATCGTGCTCGGCAAGGAGCGCGGCTACCTCACGTACGCCGAGATCAACGACCACCTGCCCGACGACATCCTCGACGCCGAACAGATCGAGGGGATCATCTCGATGATCGGCGACATGGGCATCCAGGTCTACGACGAGGCGCCCGACGCCGAGACGCTGCTGATGTCCGAAACGACGCCGTCGGTGCCTGCCGAGGACGTCGAGGAAGAAGCGGAAGCCGCGGCGTCGACGCTCGACAGCGAGTTCGGACGCACCACCGATCCCGTCCGCATGTATATGCGCGAGATGGGCTCGGTCGAGCTCCTGACGCGCGAAGGCGAGATCGAGATCGCGAAGCGGATCGAGGAGGGGTTGAAGCACATGATCCTCGCCATCTCCGCCTGCCCGATGACGGTGACGCAGATCCTCGACCTCGCCGACAAGATCGGCAAGGACGAGCTCAAGATCGACGACGTCGTCGACGGGTTGCTCGACTTCAACGAGCAGCTGACCGCGATCGAGGAAGAAGGCGACGAGGTCGACGAGGACGAGGACGAGGAAGAGGCCGATCCGGGCACGATCGAAAGCGAGAACCTGGAACGGCTCAAGGTGGCGGCGCTCGAGCGCTTCGCGACGATTCGCAGGCACTTCACGCGCATGCTCGCCGTGCTCGCCAAGGAAGGCCACAAGGCGCCGAAGTATCTCGACCTGCAGAAGAAGATTTCCGCCGAACTGATGCAGATCCGCTTCTCGGCGCGCATGGTCGAGAAGCTGTGCGACTCGGTGCGCACCGAGGTCGACAACATCCGCCAGATCGAGCGCAAGATCCAGGATCTCGTCGTGAACAAGGGCGGCATGCCGCGGCCCGACTTCATCAAGGCGTTCCCGACGAACGAAACGTCGCTGCGCTGGATCGATCGCGAGGTCGGCGGCCATCACGGCTACAGCGAGCTGCTCGCGAAGTACCGGCAGGCAATTGTCGAGCAGCAGCAGAAGCTGCTCGACCTGCAGACCCGCGTGATGATCCCCTTGAAGGACCTGAAGGAGATCAACAAGCAGATGTCGACCGGCGAGGCGAAGGCGCGCAAGGCGAAGCGCGAGATGACCGAGGCCAACCTGCGGCTCGTCATCTCGATCGCGAAGAAGTACACGAACCGCGGCCTGCAGTTCCTCGACCTGATCCAGGAAGGCAACATCGGCCTCATGAAGGCGGTCGACAAGTTCGAATACCGGCGCGGCTACAAGTTTTCGACGTACGCAACGTGGTGGATCCGCCAGGCAATCACGCGCTCGATCGCCGACCAGGCGCGCACGATCCGCATCCCCGTGCACATGATCGAGACGATCAACAAGATGAACCGCATCTCGCGCCAGATCCTGCAGGAGACGGGACAGGAGCCCGATCCGGCCACGCTCGCCGTCAAGATGGAGATGCCCGAGGAGAAGATCCGCAAGATCCTGAAGATCAGCAAGGAGCCGATCTCGATGGAGACGCCGATCGGCGACGACGACGATTCGCACCTCGGCGATTTCATCGAGGACCAGTCGACCGTCGCGCCGTCCGAGGCGGCGGTCAACGCGTCGTTGCGCGACGTGTGCAAGGACATCCTCGACACGCTGACGCCACGCGAGGCGAAGGTGCTGCGCATGCGTTTCGGCATCGAGATGAACACCGACCACACGCTGGAAGAGGTCGGCAAGCAGTTCGACGTCACGCGCGAGCGCATCCGCCAGATCGAAGCGAAGGCGCTGCGCAAGCTGCGGCATCCGTCGCGCTCGGAAAAGCTGCGCAGCTTTCTCGAAGGCGAGTGAGTTTTCCGCTTCACCCAAAACGCCCCGGCCATCCCGGGGCGTTTTGCATTTGGCGACAGCAACAATCGCGTCGCCGTTCGGCTGACAGCAGAAACGCTTTGACACGCGCGCTGGTAAATGTGACACGGCGCGGGCGTGCCGTACTCACGTAAGTCCTCGCGCCCGCAACGAATTTCCCCTGCACGGATATTGCAGCGTCTTCCCTGTTCGCGCTACGGCAAATCACCGCATCGCGCGTGTCGGAGCGCCGCACGCCGCGGCGCGAGTCCAGCCTTCCGGAGGACCTATGTCTCATGACCGCCATTCGCTGCCCGCCGTTGCGGGCATCGTCTCGTTCTGCTTCGCCGCCGCCGTGTACGGCATGGGCGACAAGGCGAACACGCACAACGCCAACAACGTCGGCACCACCGCCGCCGCGAACAGCGCGACGACCGGCAGCTCGATGAACTCGAACGCGTCCACGCTTTCGTCGGGTGATCGCAAGTTCATGGAAAAGGCCGCTGAAGGCGGCATGGCCGAAGTCAAGCTTGGCCAGCTCGCGTCGCAAAAAGCGAGCGCCGATCAGGTCAAGCAGTTCGGCCAGCGCATGGTCGACGACCACGGCAAGGCCAACGACCAGTTGAAGCAGCTCGCGAGCACGAAGAACGTCACGCTGCCCACCGATCTCGACAAGTCGACGCAGCGCGAGTACGACAAGCTGTCGAAGCTGTCGGGTGCCGATTTCGACCGCGAATACATGAAGCACATGGTGTCCGACCACAAGAAGGACATCAGCGAGTTCAAGTCGGAATCGAACAAGGCGAAGGATGCCGACCTGAAGCAGTTCGCGTCGTCGACGCTGCCGACGCTGCAGGAGCACCTGACGCTCGCGCAGTCGGCCGAGCAGGTCGCGAAGAACGAAGGCAAGACGCAGACGTCGAGCCGCACGAGCACGAAGACCGGATCCTGACCCGGTTCAACGGCGCGGCGGGGCGGCTCACGCCCCGCGCGCCTTCAGTGGAGGAGAAGCGTTGTACAGAGCTGACCCGGATCCTCCGGGTCGTCCTTCACCGTAAAGCCGAGCGTACGGACGAACGCGAGCATCGGCTCGTTGGCACGGAGCACCGTGCCGTTCAAACGCTCGAATCCCCGGCGCTTCGCGCACACGATCAAGCCGCGCATCAGCACCCGCGCGACACCCCGCCGCTGCCATGCATCGGCGACGACCGCAAATTCCGCACTGCCGTGATCGGGGTTCGCGATGTAGCGGGCGACGCCCGCGAACGCCGGATTCGTCGCGACGTCGATGAGCGCGACGAGCGCAAGCTCGCGGTCGTAGTCGACCTGGGTGAACCGCGCGAGCATCGCCGGCGTCAGTTCGTTCAGGCGGTAGAAGAAGCGGTAGTAGCGGCTTTCCTCGGACAGGTCATGGACGAATGCCTGCTCCAGCGGCGCGTCCTCGGGGCGTATCGGGCGCACATGCACGAGCGTGCCGTTGCGCAGCACCACATCGCCGATCAATTCGACCGGATACGGGTGGATGGCCATGTGCGGATAGCCGCGCATCAGTCTGCGCTCGGGTTCGACGTCGAATCGCGGCGCACTCACGCTCACGCGTCCGCCGCTCGCGACGACGGTTTCGAGCACCAGCGTACGCACCCACGGCAGCATGCAAGCGAGGGCCGATAGTCGGGTCCGCGCGTCGACCAGCGCATCGGCTATCCTCGGGTCCCCCTGTTGGTGCATGCCGCCCGGTGCGGCGTGGGCGAGGAGATCCGCAGCGAGCCGTGCATTTAGCGGCGGCAGCATCAGTGCACGTCGTTGCACAAGCGAATGCGAGCGCGCAGGACGCACGAAGATCACGGGTCCGAAGCGCGCATCGGTGGCAATGCCGAGCTCGACCGTCGCCACGTCGCGTAACGGTTTCATGCTGAAACCGAACGCAGCGAGAATCTGCCCCGCTTCGCCGCTTTCGAGCCCGGTGCGGCGTGCATCGGCAGATCTCGCGCGCAGCGCTTGAGCGGCGCGAGGTCGGGCGGCTGCGGTTCGGGCTGCGGCGGTGGCACCTCGGGCAGCCACGCTTGGTTGTTGCGGTATTGCGCAAGAAACGACAGCGCCTCGACGGCGGTTTTCGGCGTGTAGAAATTGGAGACGTGCCCCGCATCGAGCGCATCATGGACGTCAGCGGGCGGCGCGCGACGTGGCACGATACGGAACGCCGCGTAACGCTAATCTTGGTTCGTTGTGCAAATCGCACCACCGGCACGTTGCCAGGAGCGAAACACGGCCCGGTCAGCGCCAGGGAGCTCCGCGCAGATGCAACCGGTCCGGCAGCAGGCGTCCGTCGTGCCGGCAATTCTTCACCTCGCAACGCCCGTCGACGGGCACGTCGAGGCCAATGAACATGCAGTTTTCAAGGCGCGCGGTGACGTCGGCATTCGGATGAATGCGAATGCCGGTTCCACCGGCCGTCGACTCGAACGCCGTGCCAGTGACAACGAGCGAGCCGCCGGAGTACGGGTCGCGCTCGCCGCCGAAGTTCAGCATTGCGTTGTTGTCCGTGTGCGGGCCCTGGCGCATATGGCTGCCGACAATGGTGACGTCGCCGCCCTGCGGCACGTCCACGTTGTAGCTCTCGGTGCCCATGAAATCGGTGCCGACCTGGCAGTCGCTGATCGTCGTCCTGCGCGCCCGCGACTTGATGTGATGCCCGATGTCGGTTGCGCGAAAGCGCGAATTGTTGCAGGTGAATTCGCTGATCGCGCCAACATACAGACCGTGCGTTTGTCCGGTGCCGGTCCCGTTGTCGAAGACGTCGCAGTCGTCGACGACGAGCGCGCAATCGACGAAACGCGCGGGTCCAAGCAGTCCGTTCTGGCAGCGGTGGATCTTTGTGCGACGGACGAGCAGGTTTCCCGACTGGTGACGAAACGCCGCGCCGATGCCATCGCCGGTGGCGCCCGCGATGTCGAGACCCGTGAACGACGCATCGGCGTCGACGACGAAGGTGCCCTTGTCCTCGATCGATTGGTCGGCGATCTGCGTGCCCTGCCCGGCCACCATCGCCGGTTTGCGGAAATGTGCAGCGCCGATCGCGACACCGGCGACTTGCGCCGCCAACACGCCGCGTGAAAGAAAAATGCTGCCGCCGATATCGGCGGCCGCCTGCATGGTCGGAACCACGGTGCCGTTGACGGTAATCGACGCAAGCGCTGGATTGGCGAATGCACGATCGATGCGAAGCGACGCAATGCCCAGCATGCCGCCAAGAAATGCACGCCGCCTCATCTAAAAACTCCTCGCTGCGGGTAACGCCGCACTCGCGTCCGTTAGACTACCGCCTGCGCGCAATTCGCCGCCATGTCACGCGGGCCCGTAGCTCAGTCGGTTAGAGCAGGCGACTCATAATCGCTTGGTCCCTGGTTCGATCCCAGGCGGGCCCATCTTCTGCGTCATCCAAGCTCGAACAGGCTCGTCGCGACGAGGTCGAGCGCGGGGACGTCGTCCTGGTTCACGACCTGCCAGCGCCAGCGAACGATGCCGAGCGTCGGCTGCCGCTCCGAGCGGCGCACGTCGAGCACCTCGGCGACGACGCTGAGCGCATCACCGGGACGGACGGGCGCCAGCCACTTCAGGTACTCGAGCCCCGGCGAGCCGAACGATTCGGAGCCGCGCAACGCGCCTTCGACGACAAGCCGCATCGCAATCGCGCAGGTCTGCCATCCGCTGGCGATCAGTCCCTGCCAGCGTCCGTTGCGCGCACGCTCGACGTCGACGTGGAACCACTGCGGATCGTATTCGCGCGCGAACGCGAGGATGTCCGCTTCCGACAGCGTGGCGGGGCCGAACCTCAGCACCTGCCCGGGACGGAACTCGTCGAACTTCATCGATCGTGCGTCGGCTCGTGGATCGGTGCAGTGCGACGTGCGTAGAAGCGTTCGACCTCGCGCTCGATCGCGTCGCGATCGGTGATGCCGGCCGGTCGTGCGCGCGACGGCAGGCAGCTGACGAACGCCTGGAAGCGCTCGAGGCTCACCTCGTAGAGGCGCCGCAATTCGGCGAGCGGATCGGCGTGATCGTCGACGC
>Ga0070683_100001971_pt1 | contig 16082 bp, 14 predicted proteins | sample KBSC713LmetaG_FD_64662 | JGI IMG/M metagenome (GOLD analysis project Ga0070683, IMG submission 64662) | Corn rhizosphere microbial communities from Kellogg Biological Station, Michigan, USA - KBS C7.1-3L metaG | ecosystem: Host-associated > Plants > Roots > Rhizosphere ...
CGCGGTGCGCTGCACGAGGACGCGCTGGTCGGCGCGATGGACAGCGCCCGGGCGACCGGCGACACGGCGCGCGCACAGGCGCTGGCGGCGCGATACCTGGAAGAGTTCCCGCGCGGGCTCGCCGCGCCGGCCGCGCGCAAGCTCGCCCGCGACAGCCAACCTTGAGACGGACAGCGGTGAGAGGATCCTTCGCGGCCGCGCTGTCGTTCGCCGCGCTGGCCATCGCGTGCCGGCGCGAGGTCGAGCTGACGATTCCCCGCGCGCTACCCGTCGCCAACTGCGCGGCGAACGGCGCCACGTGCGCGATGGCAAAGGACTGCTGCTCCGGCGCGTGCGTCGACGGGCACTGCGCGGTCGCCGCCTGCCGGCAGGAGGGCGCCGATTGCGCCGTGGGCGCCGACTGCTGCTCGTTCGTCTGCGCGCCCGATCCGTCCGGCAGCGGCCGCCTCGCCTGCGCGAACCCGGCGGGATGTTCGTCCGACGGGCAAAGCTGCGCCGGGCCCGGGACATGCTGCTCGCTCGCTTGCACCGCCGGCGCTTGCGGCGGCGCGGCCTGCGTGGCGGTCGGCCAGCCCTGCGCGGCCGCCTCGGACTGTTGCAGCGGCACCTGCATGGCCGGCGTGTGCGCGATGGTCCCCGACTGTCACCCCGCCGGCGAGCCGTGCGCGAAAGGTGACGAGTGCTGCGGCCACGTCTGCGCCGAGCGCGGCGAGAGCGGCGTCCTCGTCTGCCAGATCCTGGCCGCCTGCCGCGTCGACGGCGAGATCTGCACGATCGGCGACACCTGCTGCAGCGGGCGCTGCACGAACATGCCCGGCGGCGGCGCGCGCTGCCAGTCGTTGCCCGGTTGCCGTCCGGCGCTGGAGCTGTGCATGGGGCCCAAGGACTGCTGCTCGGGCCTGTGCGCCCCGTCGGCCGACGGCCCGAACCGCTGCGTGCGCGCGGCCGGCTGCCAGCCGGAGCAAGAGCGCTGCGCGACGGGCGCGACCTGCTGCTCCGGCGTCTGCAACGTCGGCCCCGAAGGCGTCGGGCGGTGCGCGAAGGCGCCCGCGGCGATGGCGGCCAAATGCCGCGTGCTGGGCGAGCTGTGCATGAAGGCCGACGAGTGCTGCACGGGCGCTCGCTGCGGCGCCGACGCCGCCGGCCAGATGCGGTGCCTGCCGACAGCGGGCGGATGCTCCGCCGTCGGCTTCCCCTGCTCCGTCGCGGAGCAATGCTGTGGCGGCCGCTGCCTGCCCGACGGCGCGGGCGGATTCGCCTGCCGCGACGCGTGCGCGCCCGTCGGCGCGCCGTGCTCGGCCGCCGGCGATTGCTGCACCGGCGCGTGCGTCGGATCGCCGGGCGCCACCGTGTGCGTCGCCGCCGCCGGCACACCGGCCGATCCGATCTGCGCGAGCCCGGGAGATCCCTGTGATGCAACGTCCAGCGCCTGCTGCGCCGGGACCGCGTGCGCGCAGCTGCAAGCCGGCGGACGCGCCTGCGCCGTCGTCGAGCACCCGTAGTCCCCTCACCTAACCTGCGCGCGCGCGTCCGCCACTGAGACGGGCACATGGATCGAACGCGGTCGACGGTAAAGGGGCGCGTCGTCGAGGTCGACATCTGCGAGCGCGAGGTGGGGTTCGTCCTCTCGGTCGGTCCGGTGTCGCTGTGGCTGGGCCCGGCGGTCGCCGTCGACGTCCTGGACACACTCGCGCGCGCAATCACCATGGCGCGGAAGGAGGACCGCGAACGAAGCGCGCCCAGTCCGCCGGCGGCGCTGCGTCGAAGAAATATTTCCTAACCCCCGTCGCGGTCGCGGCCACCGTACGGGCGGAGGGGTCCCACATGTCGCGCACCAACCGTTCTCTGTCACCGTTCTTCTCGGTCGCGGTCGCCTTCGGCGTCATTGGTTGCGGCGGCACGTCCAGCACCACCGGCGCTGGCGGCGCTCACTCCATGGCGGGCAAAGGGGGGCCGGGGGGACCGGGCGCCGGGGGCATGGTTGGCCCGTCGGGTTCGGGCGGCATCACCGGTTCCAGCGGCGGAACCGGGACGTCCGTCGGCGGAAGCAGCGGTGTGTTCACCTGCACACCGGGCGTCCAGCAGCTCGTCATCACGGACTGCGGTTACCCGTACGCCAGCAGCAACCCGCTCACCAGCACCGTCTTCAATGAGAGCGAGGTGCTGCGCGCCATCCAGCCCTCCGGCTCGTGGCCGAACGGCGTCGTCAGCATGTTCTACAACGACGAGCACGCGCTCACGCTCGGCGTCCGCAGCGTCGTCGTGAAGAGCGCCAGCGGCATGACCGCCACCGACTATCCGGTGTCACCCCTCGCCGCCAGCCCGAGCAGCGTGACCAATCCCCAGACGGGAACGAACGCCCTGACCGGCGACCAGAGCGGCCTGGACGCGTCGCTGCGTCCGATGTGGCCCTCCCTGTTCGTCACGGACATCAGCAACGACCCGAACAGCAAGGCGGGCGACTGGCAGCAAGGCGGGCGCCCGATCTCGCCGAACGGGGTCTACGGCTCGTGGAAGTCGGCGGTCCGGACCGTCGACACGACGGTCTCGCCGCCGACGGTGACGATCACGCCCGACGCCGATCCGGCAAAGAACAACTGGGGACTCGCGGGTGGCATGACGCCGCCGAGCGGGCTCAAGAACGAGGGTTTCGGAACAGAGGCGCGCTGGAACGTCGCGCTGGTCCCCGGTCACTCGTACCGGCTGCAGGTGATCGTCCACGACGGCGACCAGAACAAGGTCGGCGGCGACTCGGGCGAGGCGTGCGTCCTGTTCTGCGCGGGCGGCAGCTGCCCGACCGAAGGCTGCGACACCCACACCACCGGCACCGGCGGAAATTGTGGCTCGTCGGACGGCTGCCCGGATGGCGGAACACCCCGGTGCCCCGAGAGCACGCTGATCTGCGGCGCGGGCGGTATCGACCCGTCGCAGTGTCCGGCTAACACGATCTGCGCGAACGGTTGCTGCCTGCCGCACGTCGACTAATCACCGAAGGAGTATTCAATGTCACGTTCGATCTTCCCGCTGTTCATGCTGACGCTCGCAGCGGTCGGTTGCGGAGGCGGCACCGCCACACCCGGTGGCAAGACGATGATGGGGACGGCCGGAAAGATGATGCCAGGCGGCCCCGGAATGGGCGGCACGGGCGGCATGACGGCGCCGATGGGGGGCGGCGGCACGATGGGAACCATGGGCGGCGGCATGAAGCCCGGCATGACCGGCGCGGCGGGCGCGATCGTCATCGGCATCCCGACGCCGGGCACCCCGGGCACGGTGTTCCCGGGCGGTGGTCCGAACGGCTCCACGTCGCTGAAGCCGGGCTGCACGCCCGCCAGCGCGCACGAATGCCCGTCGGCCTCCGGCTCGTGCGCGACCAGCGCCAGCAGCAACCCGACCGGCACCACCACCGGATCGATCTGCTTCTACGGGCCGATCGTCACGACGACGACGACGACGAGCACGCCCGACCCGCTGGCCGCAACGATCGAATTCCTCCACGAGACGGCGGGCGGCCAGGAGTACTACCGCTTCCGCATCATCTTCGACCCGACGTTCGTCGACAACACCTACGGCGTGAACGCGATCGGCTGGGGGACCAAGGGCCACACGTTCAAGGACCTGGTCGGCAGCGATCACGCCGAGCTGTCGCTGTTCGACGACACGTCGACGCTGGTGTCGATGTTCGACATCGACTACATCACGGCGAACACCGCGTCCGCCTGCGCGTACGGCGCGATGGGCGTCAGCGGCGGCGAGGGCAAGATGATCCTCGGCGACGCGAAGTACATCCTCGCCTCGACGACGGCGCTGGATCGCGACCTGAACGGCTGCGGCTACTGCAAGAACGCGGCGTGCGGCGGCGACTGCACGGTCGATTCACCGGCCACCGACACCAAGTACACGCCCAACGCCTCGGCGCCGAACTGGGACTTCCGCGTCGTGTACGAGGTCTGGGTCGACGCGGCCGTGTTCCAGTCCAAGGGCTTCGGCGGCGCCGCGATCACCTTCGTTCACGCGTCGCCCTCGAAGGCGAGCACCAACACGGTCAGCGTCACGCCGAAGCCCTGCGACGGCGGCGGATGCCCCGAGGGCGCCCACCCGATCATGACCGCCACCGGCATCACCTGCTCACCCGGTTGCCCCACGGGGACGTATCAGGTCGAGACGAGCAGCGGCACGACCTGTTCGAAGTGCCCGATGGGCCAGATGCCCGTCGAGGGTCCCAACGGGAACACCTGCGTCTCCTGCCCGACCGGCTACACGCTGCAGATCGACGCCGAGGGCTACCACTGCGCCGCCACCACCACCGGCAGCGGCGGCAGCAGCGGCACGACCGGCACCGGCGGCCAAATCGGCGGCATCGGGTAAGGCGCGCCCGGCAGCTATTTCTTGGCCGGCTTCTCGGCCTTGGCGTCGCCCTTCGCTTCCTTCGCTTCGATCGACGCCGCGGTCATCGTGTACGTGATGGTGACCTTGGCGCCGACCTTGAGGTCGCCGGTGACCTTCGTGTCCTTCGTCCGCGCGATCTCCCACTTCTCCTTGCCCTTTTGCACGACGATCGTCGTGTCGGTCACCTCGAGGATCGGCCCGGTGACCTGGTAGGTCTTGTCCGCGGCGAGAGCCGCGCCGCCGAGGAGCGCAGAGCCCAGCACCAATGCGGAGACGAACGTGAGCAGAGAGCGTTTGGCGTTTTTCATGCCGCGCTTCGTGGGGCGGCGAAGGCCCCACGAGTAGTCGGTCATTGACCGATTTTGCGCTTTAGTGAGCGGTCGCGCGTTCGGGCGCGGGCGTCCGACCCGCACCGCTCGGGCTGGGTGACGGCTCGGCGGCCACGCGGAGCGTGAAGAAGAACGTGCTGCCCGCGCCCGGCTTGGATTCGACCCAGATGCGGCCGCGGTGCGCCTGCACGACGTTGAGCGCGATGAAGAGGCCCAGGCCCGTTCCCTGCTTGTCGTGCTTCCAGTACTGCTCGAACACATGCGGCAGGTCTTCCGCGGTGATCCCGGTGCCGGTGTCGGCCACCGAGAAGACGACGGCGTCGCCTTCGCGCCGCGCGCTCAACGTGACCCGTCCGCCAGCGGGCGTGAACTTGAGCGCGTTGCCGACCAGATTCCCGAGAACCTGCATCACGCGATCGCGGTCGGCGTGCACGACGGCCCCACCCGGAAGATCCGTCGCCTCGAGGACGATCTCTCGTTCGCGCGCGGTCGGGGCGTACAGCTCGACGGTCTCGACGACGATCGCGCCGACGGGCTCCGGTCGGGTCGCGACGGTGAGATCGCCGTGGCTGATCCGCGTGCCGTCGACGAGCTGGCTGATCAACCGATCCATGCGCCCGACTGCCCGATCGATCCTGTCGATCCGCGGCTTCAACGACGGGTCGGCGAGCGCGAGGCTCTCGCCCAGCGCCTTGATGGCCGTCAGCGGATTGCGCAGATCGTGAGCGACGATCTCCAGGACGCGCTCATGCGAGCGCGTCGCGGTGTCGGCGCGCAGCTTCGCGAGCTGCAGCGAGCTCACCAGAACGCAGATGACCAGGCTAACCGCGAGGAACAGCACCACGTCCACGGTCGGCAGGTGGACCAGCCCAGGCTCCTTCGACCACAGCAGCTGCAACGCGAGCGTGCTCAGCAACGCCGAGACGATGCCCGGACGCAGGCCGCCCCACCACGCCGCCAGCATGACGGTCGGTAACAGGACCAGGTGTCGGTTCTGTTGCACGCCCCACCACGGGTTGAGCGCCAACCGCCCGAGCACGACCGCCAGCGTGAGCGCGATGGCCACCAGGTATCTCTGCCAGGCCGGCCTCGGCCGCGTGCTGCTTATCTCCATGGCAGCGTGTGGCGAAGTCTGACCGTTCGCTGAAAAATTTCCAGCAACGATCACGCAAAGCCGACTGCAAGGTCCAGCCGGCTCGTAATTTCCCGGGAACTGTGACCCGATCGCGGCGTCCATGTCGAGCGTGAGAGACCCGGCGATCGCTATCGGCATCGCTCTTGTGCTGACGGCTGTCGCCGCGCTGGAGAACACCGTCGCTCCCTGGGCGCCGTTCTATGCCGTCTACGCGGCGCTCGCATTGGGGCTTCCGTTCGCGTTGAAGGCGGTCACGCTCCGCGATCTGAGGCGGCCGACCCTTCGAAGCTGCGTCGGCGGAATCGTTCTCGCCGTCGCCCTGCATGGGATCGTTAGCGTCATGACCATGCGCGTGGACCTCGCCGGAATGTTCGGCCGCGTCCTAACCGTCGCCGCCGTCCGGCTCGCGGCGGCGCCCGAGGTCGTCGCGAGGTGGTACCTGCTGTTCATCCAGGCGTGGGCGGGATTTGGCGAAGAAGTCTTTTACCGCGGCTACGTGCAGAAGACTCTTCGGACGCGCTGCACCCCGGCCGTCAGCATCGCGGCCGCGTCGTTGCTGTTCGCCACCCGTCATTACGCGCAGGTGCTGCTCAGCTGGCCGCACGTCGACTGGACGACAGCCACGGTCTGGGTCGCCGCTTCGTTCGTGGTCAGCGTCGCGCTCGGGTGGCTCTACGAGAAGACCCGATCCCTCTGGCCTCCGATCCTCGCCCACTACGTGTTCAACCTGCTGGCCTGAACGTTTCGGATCGTCGGGCGGCCGGAGAACGTCTCCCCGATCAGTGGACGGCAGCCTCACGACGAACCGACCGGAGGCCCTTCAATTTCGAGACGACCACCTCGACGCCCAGGCCCGCGTAGTACGCGACCACAACGGTGGCGAGGCAGGTCAGCGTCGCCTGGCGCGGTCCGCCGATGCTGAGCACCATCACGAAGGCGGTCAGCGGCAAGCGATAGCCACCCGCGATGCCGCCCGCGGCGCCCGCGGCCCCGGCGAGATCGCTGCCCACGTCGAGGCCCGGCGCGAAGACGCGCCCGGCGATGTCGCCCACGGCGAGGAACGGGACGAAGACGCCGCCGCAACCGCCGGCCGCGACCGCCGCGGTCGTCGCCGTCGCGCGGAGCGCGCAGACACACAGCAGGGTCCACGGAAGCGCGGCCGAGTTCTCGGCCCACAGGATCGCGCCGCCGCCGGGGCCGACCGCAGCGGTGGGCGTGGCGATGTGCGCGATGATGAGCGCGGTCGCGACGATGGCCGCCCCGCCGACGGCCACGCGCACCGCGGGCGGCGCCTTCCATTTCTTTGCCTTGTTGACGGCCATACCGGCCAGCGAGCTGATGCCGCCGGCGAGCCCGCCGATGAGCAGCGCGGTCACGACCGCCTGCGTGAAGGTGCGGGGTGCCTCCTTGGGCACGATGAGACGGATGAACTCGAGATGAAAATAGGCCGTGATCGCCCAGCCGATGAATCCACCGATGATCGCGGCTGTGGCCCGCTCGACGTTCACCGGCGCGCGCTTGCGAAGCCCGAGCTCCAGCATGAACACGGTGCCGACCAGCGGGGCCGCCATCAGCGCCGAGACACCGGCCGCGCCGCCGGCGAGCGCGGCGGGCCGCAGCAAGCGCCGCCACCGGCGACCGCGATCACCGAGGCAGGCGCCCGCGGCCACACCCAGGTACGCGGCAGGCGCCTCGGTCCCCATCGCGCCGCCCGAACCGACGGTGGCGACGATCGCGAGCGCGCGGATCGGCGCCAGGCGCCACGGAAATCGCTCCTCCACGCCTTCGCATTCGATGACGTCGCCACTGATGTCCGAGCGGATCGCCTCGGGCGGAAACGTCCGCCAGGGATGGGCCTGACGGTCCTGCTCGCCGCCGCTCCGGCCCAGCCCGTACAAAACCAGCGTCGCGAGCATCAGCCCGACCATCGGGACGACGACGACGTAAAGCGTGTTCTCGCGCGCCGCGAAGTCCATCCCGGCCTTCAGCACCAGCGTCACACCGAGGACCACGAACCCGCCGACGAGCGCGCCCAGCACGGCGCCGAGAACCACGATGGCGAGGTTCGACCATCGCGCGCGGCCCGTCACCGCGCCGCTGTCAGGTCGAGCCGGAGCGGCCGCCACACGTCGAATGTGCGCACGAGCCCGCCGCGATCAACGGCGCCGCGCGATCATCGGCCGACGTTCAGGGGCGGACCCCGGTCGCCAGCGCGCTACTTGTTCTTCTCGCCCGAAGCCGTCGGCTGCCAGAGTTCGACCTTGTTGCCGTCAGGATCGAGGAGCCACGCAAAGCGACCGTTCTCGTCTGACTCCGGCCCCTTGACGATCGCGACGCCGTCGCGGCGCAGCTGCGCGAGCAGCTCGTCGAGGTCATCGACGCGGTAGTTGATCATGAAGCTCGACTCGCTCGGGCTGAACCAGTCGCTGTTCTTGTCCGCGACGTGCCAGGCGGTGACGCCGCGATCCTCCGCCTTGTCCTCCGGCCACTTCAAGATCGCGCCGCCCCACGGCTCGAGCTTCAGCCCGAGGTGGCGTTCGTACCAGGCCGCGAGCTGCTTGTGATCCGACCTCGACTTGAAGAACACGCCTCCGATTCCAGTGATTCGCGCCATGGGTTGGACCATGCCAGAAGCCGGCGCCGCCGAGAAGCGCCTCTCTTCAGAGACGCGTGACGAACAGGATGACGCCGAGGACGACGATGACCGCGCTCAGGACCTTGACGCCTTTGTCGCCGAACCAGGGGGCGCGGCGCGCCGTGATCACGAGCGGCAGCGCCACGGCCAGGACGGCCAGCTGGCCGATCTCGACGCCCAGGTTGAACGTCACGAGGGCGACCGGCACCTGCGCGCGCGGCAGCGCGATCTCGCGCAACGCGCCCGCGAAGCCGAAGCCGTGGACGAGGCCGAACGGGAAGGTGACGCGCCAGCGCCGGCTGGCGTCCCTGACGAAGAAGTTTTCGACGCCCACGTACGCAATCGAAAGTGCGATCGCGGGCTCCACGAGACGCGGGCTCGGTGCGAACGCGCCCAGCGCCGCGAGCGCCAGCGTGATCGAGTGCGCGAGGGTGAACGCGGTGATCACGCCGACGAGAGCGCGGCGCCGACCGCCGACGAGGATCAAGCCGAGCAGAAACAGCAGGTGATCCCAGCCGGTCAGGATGTGCGCGACGCCGAGCTTCAACATCGACCACGCGATGCCGGCGTTCGACGACCCGCCCACCGTCCACGTCGCGTGCGCCCGATCGAGCACCGCCACCTCGGGCTTTCCCGCCCGGAAGACACGCGCCATGTGATGGTGCCCGGGCGTGAGGCCGACGAGCATCGGCATCGCGATCGTGAGGCGGCCAGGCACGGCGGCGCAGCGATAGCGCACCTGGAAGACGGCGCCGCCGTCCTCCTCGGTCACCCAGGCGCGGTCGAGCGCACCCGCGCACGCAGCGCCGTCCGCCTGCACCGCGATCCCGCCGATGACCGTCCGCGCGATCGTGTCGCGCCCCGCGGCCAGCTCTTCTGGATCGATGGCGCCGTCGTGATTCGTGTCGATCGCGGGCAGCAGCCGGGCCAGCTCGCGATTGGCCATGCCGATGTCGCCGTGGAGCACGGTGCCGTCCAGCCGGTACTCACCGCTCGAGACGCCGACCGTGTGGGCGAGAGCAGCACGCGCGGGCGCCAACGCGGCGAACGCGATCGCGAAAGCGGCGGCGCGGCGACCTGCGACGAACCTCGTCATGCCGTCCTCCTCAGCGGGGGGGCGACGCCGCGACCGCCGTGCCCACGGGCGACGGCGCATCCGTCAGCGTCCCCAGGAAGGCGACGATCGCGTCGATGTCTTCGTCGGACAGCGGCGGCGGCGCGCCCGGCTTCCGGTTGTAGATCGGCGCGTAGATGTTGATGTTGCGGCGGTACTGCGCCGGCACGTCGTCGAACGTCTGCCCCGACGTGTAGATGCGCTGGGGCGCGACCGCGCGCTGCGCGTAGAACGTCACCACCTCGCGCAACGTCTTGTAGACGCCGTTGTGCCCGAAGCTGGTGCGGGTCGCGACGTTGCGCAGCGACGGCGTGCGGAAGCTCGCGCACAGCTGCGGGTCGCCCGCCGGGACCTTCGCGCCCTTGCGCTCACACAGGCCGAGATCGAAGGACGCGGCGTCGGCGTTGCCCGGCAGCTCGCGATTGCGCGGCAACCCGATGGGGTCGTAGCCGTAGTCGGTGAACATCGACTCCTCCGGGTTGCTGGAGGTCTCGGCCATCCGGTGGCAGCCGGCGCACGCGCCGCGCCGCCGATCCTTGAACGCCTCCAGCCCGCGCCGCTCCTGTTCCGTCAGCGTCGCCTGCCCGCGGACGTACGCGTCGTACTTGGACCGCGCCGGCGTCATCTCGTCGCTCTTCAGGAACGCCTCGAGCGCGACACCCACACCGTGCATGACCGCCTCGGGTGCCGACGCCGCGCCGAACGCGGCGCGGAACGCCTTCGCGTACGGGCCACGCGCGATCTTCCCCGCCACGACCTTCGGCGTCCCGGCGTTCATCTCGTCCGGGTTGAACATCGGCTGGCGGACGAGATCGACCAGGCTGTCGACGCGCCCATCCCAGAAGAAGCCGCCGCGCGGCTCGGGCGCGGGCAGCTCGTCGTCCTCGAAGAAGTGAAACGGGGGGACGTACCGCATGTACAGCACCGACGGCGTCGCGCGCCGCGCGTAGTGCCCCGGGCGGCTCCCGAGCGGCACGCCGATGCGCGACCCGTGACCGCCGGAGTAGGCGCGCGCCGGATCGTGGCAGCTCGCGCAGCTCGTGCCGGCCGGCTCTGACAGGCGCTCGTCGAAGAAGATCTTCTTCCCGAGCGTCACCAGCACCGGATCGTCGGGCGGTCCGCGCCGCGGCGGCACCGGCAGAACATTCGTGCGCCGCGCCGGGATCACGGGCGCGGCCGGCATGGGCGGCAGCTTTGCCGCGGCCCATGCCTCGCCGATCGTCGGCTTGGGCGTGGTCTTCCGACAGGCGCCCAGCGCCAATACGAGCGCGACGCCTGTCGCGAGGCGCCGCCAGGGAACGGCTGCTGCTTTCAGGCGTGCTTCCGTTACGGGATGTTGGCGTAGGTCCCGACCACGTTGCCGCTGCCGTCCGTGCACGCGATCTGGCTGCCCGGCGTCGAGTCGCAGGCGCCGCTGCAGGGAGCCGGCGGCGCCAGCGTGCAGACCGCGATGATCGACCCGTTCGTGCGGTACGAGGTGAACTTCCAGTTCTTGTCACCCACCGCGCCGACGCGGTCCATGATCATGAAGCCGAACTCCTGCGAGAACGCGAATGCGTTCACCACGGTGTTCGGCGCGGGCGCCGGGCTCGCCGGGTCGAAAACCGCGGGCAGCGCGACGTCCAGGTTGTCGCCGCCGTTGCCGGCCACGAACGTCGCCGGGTGGTTGCTGCCGAAGTTGATGGCCTGGAAGTCGTGCACGTGGCCGTGGACGGCGAGCCCGACGTTCGGCGGGTAGTAGTTGCCGGGATACGCGGCGTTCATGACCGACTGCATGCCCGGGGCGCCGATCGCGGGCGGGTTGCCCGCCGTGTACCCGAGGATCGGGTGGTGAACGGCCCAGATGTTGAGGAAGTTCGGCGTCGAGAGCGCCGCCCCCGCCGCGAGCTCGGCGGTGTAGGGCTGGAACGCGGGCGGGTTGAAGGCCGTCTTCGGGTTGTTCGCCGAGTCGAACACGACGAACTGCGTGTCGCCGAACGACACCGCCCACGGATCGTTGTAGTTGCCGACGTTGTCGTTCGTCGGGTCGTTGCAGGTCTTCACGCCCGTCGCGTCGTAGGGGTTCGGGTCGAGGTACCGATACCAGCCCTGGCCGGCACGGTTGCAGAGCTCGTGATTGCCGCGGACCATGACCCACGGCGCCGCCGCGAGCAGGGGCCGCGCCGGCGTGAACAGGTCCGCCATCCAGACGTCGGAGCCGAAGCCCCACGGCGTCCCGGCGCAGGCCGTGTTGCCCGGCGGGCACGGGTTGTCGCGGTAGTGGTAGTCGCCGACGTGGAGGACGAGGTCAGGCTGCATGGCGGCGACGGCGGACGCGATGACCGAGAACGGCCAGATGGCCGGGTCACCGCAGGCCTGATAGACGTTGCCGATCGCGATGCGGCAGCCGGTGTCGCCGATGATCGCGACGCGGTTCACGACCGGCTTCGGCAGCGGCAGGTTGATGCCGGCCACCGACGCCGCCTGGGCCGACGCGGGCAGCAGGGTCTCGCAGACCGTGTTCGTGAAGATCGACGCCTTCGTGTTGCCGGACGTCTGCGCCATCGCCAGCGTCGTGTCGATGTTGCTCGGCCGCAGCTCCATCGCGCCGGCGGCCGCGCGGAGGGTCATCGGGCTGGTGACGCCGTCGACGGTGATCGCCGGGCAGACGTTGTAGGGCGTCAGCAGTCGGGCGATCGCCTGATTGTTCGCGCCGATCTCGACCCAGGCCGAGTCGCCCAGGGCGGCGTCGGACGGGCACGAGACCTGGAGGGTGAAGGTGGCGTTGCAGACCGCGTCGCCGTCCGACACGGTGAGCGTCAGCGACGCGGTTCCCGGCGCGGCGCAGGTGAACGTCGGGTTCTGCGCGCTCGCGCTGCTCAGCGTGCCGTGCGTCGTCGCCCAGCTGTACGACAGGGCCTGGGGCATGGCGTCCGGATCGTGGGCGCTGGCGGACAGCGCGATCGCGTTCTCGACGGGCGGCGCGGAGCTGACCGAGTCGATGGTCGGGCAGATGTTGATGGTGCCGGTCACCAGGACGCTGCCGGTCTTCGGCGGCTGGTGACAGGAGATGGCGACGGCCACCGCGGTCGTCGCGCCGGCCTGGACCGCGAAGGTGGTCGAGTTGCCCGCGCAGCTCGTGGTGCCGTCGGTGGCCGTGCCGGTCAGGCTGATCGAATATCCCGAACCCGCGATGATGTTGCCGATCGTCGTGCTGACCGTCGACGAGCTCGCGACGTTGATCGTCCCCGAGTACGAGTGGGGCCCGCTGACCGTATAGGCGAATGTGTTCAGCGTGACGCCCGGAGCGGCCGTCAGCGCCAGCTCCACCGCGCCGAGATCACCGGGCGGCGTGTGTTCCGGCGCGCCGCAACCGACCACGGCCTGCAGGCCGACGAGCATCACGAGACTCAACCCAACGGCTTTCGATTGCAGCTTCAGCACGGTCGCCTCCAGTGAAGTTCCTGACGTCCGGAATGTCGGACGAGCGCACTGTCGCCCTCCCCGACCGAGGGGTCGAGTCACGGTTCCGTTACTATTCCGGTGGCGCGGCGGCCGCGACGACCCGTGCCGCCCCGCGGCGCGCTAGCGGCGCCCGAGGCGCAGCTGGTCGAGGCGGTCGAGCACCTCGTAGTGGGCCGAGCGCTTGTCGTAATCCGACAGGACGGCGCGCGCGGCGTCGGTCACGTGGGCGACGTCGTATTCGTCGCCCATGAACGTCTTCACCGAGTCGAGGGTGTCGAACCACATCAGGGTCGCGAACTCCACGTCGCTCTCACGTTCGCGACGGATCAGATCGATCGAAAGGAAGCCCGGAATGTGCCGGGCTTCGATCCCGGGGATGACCTCGCCGCGAACGACGCGCTCGTAGGCGGCGGCGTTCTCCTTCGTCGTCCATCCCCGCCACAACCGACAGATCATGACGACAGGGTTGGTCCCGCCCCGACCAGCGTCAATGGCTGCAGGGGAACTCGAGATCGATTTTCTTGCTGGCCGGATCGCGCCAGGTCGTGCACGCGGTGCCGCTCAACACCAGCTGCGTCGGCGCGGCCGCGTCGACGTTCCAGCCGTTGGTCGCGCCGAGGGGGATCTCGACGCCTTCGATCTTCACGTGCGCCTGATTCAGCTTGGTGGTGTCGACGGTGATCGACTGGCCGTTGATGTTGTTGAGGTCGAAGGTGCAGCTCTTCACACCCGTGAGCGCCGTTGAAAGCTGCGTCGTCAGCATGCTCTGGTCGGCGGCGTTCGGCTTGAAGGGCTTGGTCGGCCCCGCCGTCGTCGCGTACGTCCCCACCGTCGCCGTCGGTCCCCGCGTGGTCGGGTGACCGGATGCGGTCAGGTCGGCGCGCCAGGGGGCGACGCCCGTGCACTGATCGAAGATCGCGGTCGTGTCCTGACCGGACGGCAAGGACGCGACCGTCGGCTCCCCGACGCCGGCATTCGCGAAGGCGTCCAGCACGCCGGCGGGCAGATTGAACTGCGAAGACTGAAGGCCGAAGACGATCGTTCGGACCTTCGCGACGAACGCGGCTTGAATCGCGCCGACAGTGGAGTCCGACGCACAGATTTCGAGCGCGTCGTCGCAGAAGTCCTCCGTCCCATCGGTGGCGAAGAGGATGTACTTGTCGCCGGGGCTGGTGTCGGCCATCAGCGCCTTGGTGGTCGCTTTGATCGCGTACATCGCGGGCGACTCGATCTTCTTTCCCGTCGTCAGAACGTCAGTCGCGCTTGGCCAGGTGAGATCGTCGTACTTCGCCTTGATGGCGGCCGCGTTGTTCAGCGCCGGGGCGAGGTTGTCCGCGAGCGTGCCGTCGATGACCGGGCACATTCCACCCCCGGCCGGATTGGTTCCAGAGATGGTCGTGAAGCCGAAACGGACCTGCCCGTCCAGCTGCGTAATCACCATCTCGATCGCGGTCTTGAGCGTCGACCACGATGTGTTCGCCTTGTCGCTGCAGACAGACTCGCTCGAGGTGAGGCAGTGGAACATGCTGGTCGACCGATCGACCACCAAGTAGACAGTCGGGATCAAGGGCTCGTAGCGGATCTGAGCCGTCTGGCAGACGCCGCCGGTGCCGCCCGCGCCGGTCGTTCCCGCGGTACCGGTCGTACCGGCGCTGCCGCTCGTGCCCGCGCTACCGCTCGTTCCGGCGCTCCCGCTGGTGCCCGCGCTACCGCTCGTCCCGGCTACGCCGCTCGTGCCGGCGCTGCCACTCGTACCAGCGGTACCGCTTGTACCGGCTGCGCCGCTCGTGCCGCTCGTACCAGCTCCGCCGTTGGCGCCGGCGCTACCGCTCGTTCCCGCACTACCGCTCGTCCCGGCCGTTCCGATCGTCCCAGCGGTCCCGACCGAGCCGCCGGTACCCGTCGTCCCTGCGCCGCCGTTCATGCCCGCGGAGCCTGAGCTGCCGCCACCGCCGCCGCATCCCGAGATGACGAGCATCGCTACCACCGCACCGACCGCTATCCGCTCCATTCGTCGTGCCTCCTTCAGCCGAGGGCGTTCGGGGAGTTCGGGGGGCGCCGGGCGCGCGCGCCGCTGCGAACGGCGACCGGCGGCTGGCCGGCGCGGACACGGTAGCGGCGCGGCGCCTGCGGCGGCGGCAAGGAAGCGAAGCCGGCGGTGACAGCGCCGTACGCCTGGCGCGAGACCTTGCGCGCGACGCGGACCAGGTGCTGCCACGCCTCGGCCTCGCGGGCGAGCGCCTCGGCGGCTGCATCGAGATCGAAGCGCGCGGGCACGACCTTTCCGCTGGCACCGATGACGCCGCCGCGCACCTCGGAGGCCAGCCGACGGAAGACGTCGCGTCCGTGGCGGTCGTAGTAGAGGACGGTGTGCGCCGTCGACAGCGAGCCGGCCCACGGATAGCGGCGCAGCAGCCACCCTGCCGAGAGCGTGTCCACGGCCTCGTCCAGCTGCGCCGGCTCGTCGTCGCGCATCGGCGGCGTCTCCTCCTCGAAGAACAGCCCCGTGCCCAGCGTGTCGCCCTCGACCTGCCACACCTCGCGGATGCCGAAGCGCTCCGGCGCCTGCGCCACCAGCGCGCCGTGCGTGAGATCGAACTGGCCGACGATGAAGGCGGCCACCTCGTCGCGCCGATCGTCGAGGAAGCTCAGCGTCGCGAGCGCGTCGTCCAGCGTCTCCGTCGGGAAGCCGGTGAAGCACATGGCCTCGGCGGCGATGCCCGCGGTCGCGAGGTGATCGATGACGTCGCCCACCACCTCGATGGGCGCGCCCTTGTCGATCAGCTTCAGCACGCGCGGGCTGGCGGACTCCACGCCCAGCGCGCAGGCGACGGCACCTCCGCGGCGCAGCGTCTCGGCGCGCTCGGGCGTCAGGTAGCGCTCGGGCTTGAGGTCGGTCGCCCAGCGCAGGTCGAGGCCGGTGTCGGCCAGCGCGCCCGCCAGCTTGACGATCGTCTTGGGCGCCACCGAATCCTGCGACAGGTAGAAGTGCCGCGTCCCGTACCGGGCCGACAGCGCCGCCAGGTGCGCGACGCA
>Ga0070683_100001972_pt1 | contig 16075 bp, 5 predicted proteins | sample KBSC713LmetaG_FD_64662 | JGI IMG/M metagenome (GOLD analysis project Ga0070683, IMG submission 64662) | Corn rhizosphere microbial communities from Kellogg Biological Station, Michigan, USA - KBS C7.1-3L metaG | ecosystem: Host-associated > Plants > Roots > Rhizosphere ...
GTCACGATGGCGCGCTACCCCGAGTCGCCCGACGACGTCCCCGACGGCCTGAGGATCCCTCGCTGGTCCTGGGACGGCCCGGCGTCCTGAATCAGGCCTGGCGGCGACCGGCCGACGCACCCCTGGCGCCATCCCGCCGGCCGAGTTGTCGATGACCTGAGACCGACCGATCCGCCGCTCCGGGCATGAACGCCGGTCCGCGCGACCCGCAGCATCGGCGGATGGCTGGCACGGCGGCTGGCAGCGCTGCGACCATCACGTGGTGAGGTCGCGCTCTAACCGCAGAGCGACTTCCCTGTACTTGCTGACCGGCACGAGATGAACACCGTCGAACGCACCGCTGCTGCGTAGCTGGAGGATCTGATCGCAAGCGGCATCGATACCAGCCTGCGGGTCGCGGGACACGTCGGCGACCAGCCCATCCGGAATATGAATGTCTGGAATGGTCGCGGCCAGGCGTCGAGCCATACCCGCACTCGCCAGCACCATCACACCGGCATACACCGGCCCACGGACGTCGATCGAGTCCCGCCACCGCAGCAACGCGTCGGTGGAGTAGTTGACCTGACAGAAGAAGAAGTCCGCCTCACGCTTCCAGCCCGGCAGCGGACGCGCCCCAGCGGTCACGCCGATGCAGAACGCCGGCGTACCGCTGAACGCCGGCTCATCGTTCATCTGGCGCGCTTCGTCGATCATCGCCCGGACCGTCAGTTCTCCGGTCCGGCCTCCGACTGCCGGCTTGTCGCCCTGGACGAACAAGAACTCGCCCACACCGTAGGCGGCCGCGGTCAGCATGTCCCGGCGGAACCCGAGCAGGTTCCGGTCGCGTGAGTTCAGGCAGGCGATGCTGGCCCCGCCCATGGCACTGACCTCGTGCGCGACCGCGATGCTCGACACGGTTGCCCGGCCCACGTGGTTGTCCGGGATCAAGAACGAGCGCGCCACCGGCGCAAGGACCCCGATCTGATGCCGGACGTGCCGCAGGTCCGGCCGTGTGGGCGGCTCGATCTCGCACACGAGGCCAAACCCCGACGTTGGTGTCACCGCCCGAGACTAGCGACGAGCGTCGGTGAGGTAGCCGCCGTCCAGGTCGACGTGCTCCCAACGCAGGGTACAGAGCTCGCCGCGCAACGAGCCGACGTATCTCACTTCGCACCACGTGTGGCGCCACGATCATAGAGAGCGCAATCAGTTGACCAAGACGACCAGCGCGTTCTTCCTAGTCAACCGCCTGTCTGCGTTGTGCCCCCGGCAGGATTCGAACCTGCGACACCCGCTTTAGGAGAGACCTCGTCTTCGCTCTCATGCGCGCTGACCAGCAGTTTCTCAGGTGCTCCGATGTGACTGACAGGCTCCACAGGGCTCTCTTGGCACCAGTTCGCCCCACGAGGGGCTCCACGGTGGAGGTGCCCTGCGCCGGCGCTCTCTGGCGGGAGCTCAGCTATAGGCCGGCGACGCCGTGCTCAGCCGCATTGGCGCCCCGCCTCCCCGGCCACGCGGGGCCGGAGCAACGAAATGCTGAGCGACCGAGGGCAGCAAGTTGGTCCCATCGGGCAGCCTTTCGCGCGCCACACTGATATGTCGCGCGTGGGTGGCGCAGGCTCTGATACCAGCGCCAGAGGGGGGCTCGATGAGCACGGAGATGCATCAGGGCGACGGCACGGCCACGGGATCGGTGCTGGGTGTCACGGTGAGGCCGCTGCTCCCGGTCGGAGGCGGCGGGCAGCTTCCTCCCGACACCCCGCCGTCGGTGGTCATCCAGCCGCTGGCCGGCGCGGTCGTGGCGGGGCAACCGGTGGCCGTGAGCGTATTCGCCGACGAGGGCGAGCACTGGTTCCGCGATGGGGAAGGTGACCCGGACTCCAGGCCGATCGTGACGTACTCGTCTACCACGCTCACCCTGGACGGGGGCACGACGGTAGCCTCCGGGACGGGCGGCGGCGGGACGTTCTCCGTGGTTTTCCCCAGTCCGGGCAACCATTCCCTGGTTGCCACCGGAAGCACCACCCCAGGGCATGACGTCGTGTCGAGGCCGGTGGCGGTCCGGGTGCTGGCCGCCGGGCCTCCCGTGTTCACCGTGGACTCACCCGCGATCCAGGCGACGGTGGACCTGAACGAGGGCGGCGGTTCGGTGAACGTCCAGCTGACGTTCCCGGCCGGCCAGTTCTTCCCCCTGACAGTCGATGTGATCCATGACGGGGTCACCTCGTCGGGCACGGCAACGGGGGTCGGCTACCAGACGACTGTGACGCTGGCGCCGATGCCGCTGAACGCGCGGACGCTGACCGTACGGGTCGCCGACCGGGACGGCCAGGCCTCCACCCAGGTCCGGACCCTGATCGGCCGGGATGTGGCTGTCCCGCACCTGGTGGTGGACTTCCCGGCGCCGTCGGCGAACGTTATGGCCGATGCCTCCGGGAAGGCGACCGTGTCGATGCACGGTACGGCCACCGACAGCCAGAGCGGGATGGTCGGTGGGCACGCGGGCGTCGCGTGGGCGTTGACGCCCGGCGGGGCGTGGACACCGGCGCAGGCGGTCGCCGGCAACGACTTCGGCGCCTGGCGTGCGGACGTCCCGCTGACCGGGTTCGGGGCCCACACCATCTTCGTCCGGGCGACGGACGCCGCCGGGAACACCGTCGCGGCACCCGTCGCCGTTCCGGTGGTCCTGATCAGCTCGTTCGTGCCGGCCACGCTGGAGGAACGGCTGGACGAACGCGAATACCTGGCCGCGTTGCTGTCGTTCGCCCAGGATCAGGTGACGACGGCGCCGTCGACCCCGCTGGACACGCCGACCCTGGTGGCCGCCCTCGGTCAGCCCTTCGACCGCCTGAGCCAGCCGCTGTCGGCCGCCGCGGACCTCGGCGGCCAGGAGATCAACCAGCTGCGGGTCCCGGTGGAGTTGCTGCGCGCCACGATCGCCGCGATGCACGTCCCGACCGCGCCCGGGTCGGCCGGCGAGGCGCGATACCGCGACACGGCCTACGCGACGCTGCTCGCGGCCGTCGGGACCTCGTACACCGAGCTGCGGCTGGCCCGGGCCGCCACCGCGGACGTCCGGCAGTCGCTGGCGGCCCGGCTGGGGATCGCGCTGTCGGCGACCCGACCCGACGAGCTTGACCGGTTAACCCTCGACGGCGAGGCGCTGACCGAGGCCGCACTGGAAACCCTGTTCGGGCTGCCGGACACCACAGCCGGCGACCCGTTGCGGGTACCGCCGTCCGCGCAGCTGCTGGCCTGGCAGCTGGCCGGGCTGACCGCCCGCTTCGCCCGCGAGGACCAGCACCCGAACCCTCCGCGCGCGTTCGCGGCCCTAGCCGACCCCGACGTGATCGATGCCAGCGAGGTGGTGGACGGCCCGGCGGGCGTGCCGATCCGTGCCCTGCTGGCTCAGCGTTCGGCGGCGTTGGCCGGCTTCGCGGCGACACTTGAGCAGGTGCGGGCCGGGGCGCCGGACGCCGTCCACGCCTTAGCCGCGGTGGTCGCCCAGGCGCTGCCGGGCGTCGACCTGGCGGCCCTCGATGCAAGTGAGGCCGAGGGCACTGACATCACGGCCGACCTCGACGCGGCGGGCCTGACCCGCGCCGGCTTCCGGTACCTGCGGGCGATGGCGACGCTCGCGGCGGCCGGCACGGTGACCGCGACGGAATGGGCAGACACGATCGCCGTCCTGACCGCCGCGCACAAGGTCACCCTGATCCCGTCCTGGCGAGCGGAGGAGACGGCCTTCGTCCTCTCCCCCGACGTGTTCGTCGCCGGCGGCGCCGGACCGGAGGTGAACCCGCACCGGGTCAGCCCTCAGGCCCGGCCGGACTGGCAGTCGGTGCTCAGGGCCCGGATCGCCCAACGCCAGGACGTGCTGGGCTCCGGCACCGAGGCGGTGGCGGCGGCCGAACAGGCGGCCCTGCCGATCCTGCGCGACGCCCTGCTCGTCGACTTCTCCGCCACCGCCGGTCCCGGCGCCGACGTGGGCGAGCAACTGTCCGCGCGGTTCTTCGTCGACATGCTCGCCGGCGGCAGCCTGCGCACCACCCGGATCCGGCAGGCGATCGAGACCGTCCAGTCCCTGCTGCTGGCCAAGCGCTCTGGCGAGCTGGCCGCCGACCATCCCGCGGCTGGGTGGCAGATCACCGACCTGACGGCGTTCAGCAACGCCTGGGTGTGGATGGGTGAGTGGGCCAGCTGGCGGTCGGCCACCCAGGCGTTCCTCTTCCCGGACCGACACCTGGACCCGACGCTGCTCGTTCCTCCCCTCGGTGCCAACCGGCAACCGCCGCTGGCAGCGCTGTTCGACAGCCTGCGCGGCAGCGGGCCGTTCAGCGGCGCCGCCGCGGACCAGCTCGCCGCCCAGTACGCGGCCGCACAGGTCAGCCCGCCGTTCACGTACCGGGACCCGCTGCACCGCGCGGCGCACCAGGCACAGCTGCAGGCCCGCTCCGCGCAGACCCCGGAGCCGGGCAACCGGGAGGCGTTCTGGGTGGTGCCGATGCTGCTGGCCCAGCGCCTGCAGTCGGCCGGAGATTTCGCGGCGGCGCTGGACTGGTACTGGCTGCTGTACCCGTACGACCTCGACCATCCGGTCTCGATCTACGACCCGATCAACCACGAGACCGTGTTCGGCCCCGACCTGACCTTCCCGTCGAACTGGACGCAGCTGCTGAACCCATTCACGCTCGTCGCCCACCGGCCCGCCCCGTACACCCGGGCGACCCTGCTGGCGATCATCCGCTGCCACGTCGAGTACGCCGACGCCGAGTTCACCCGAGAGACCGACGAGTCGGTGGCCAACGCCCGCGGACTGTACTTGACGGCGCTGCGGCTGCTGGCCCATCCGGCGCTCCAACCGCAGCAGCCGACCAACGCCGGGGAGCCGGCGCTTGCCATCCCCGACCTGGACGTGCTGCGCACGCGGACCACCGCGCAACTGGCCAAGCTCCGCCAGGGACGCAACATCGCCGGCATCCCGCGCACCACCCAGCCGACGTCGGCCGCCACCACGATCACCCAGGCCACCCCGTACCGGTTCAAGGTGCTGCTCGACCGGGCCCGGCAGCTGACCGCCCAGGCGATCCAGGTCGAGGCCGGCTACCAGGCGGCCCTGGAGAAGTACGACGACCGCAGCCTGCGGATCTTCGACGCGCTGAAGGCCATCGACCTGTCCGGCGCGCAGGTGAGCCTGGCCGTCAGCCGGGTCCACGAAGCCAACGACGCCGTGACCGCTGCCCAGGCGCAGAAGACCAAGGCCGACACCATGATCTCCGCCTACGGGGACCTGATCGACTCGCCGCCCAACCAGTACGAGCAGAACCTGCTCGACGAGTACAAGGACATGCGTGACGTCCGGGACGGCATCGCCGCCGCCGACACCGCGATCGGCATCCTCCAGGCCGCCTCGAACGCCGCCAGCATCAGCGACGAGATTCTGAGCTTTGGTGCGAGGGCCGGTTTTGCGGTCGGGATCTCCGCAGCCCAGGTCGCCAGAGGCGTGGGTGAGGTCATGCAGAACCACCTCGAGGCGCAGATCCAGGCCAACCAGCTCAAGGCCGGGATCGAGCAGCGCAAGCAGGAGTGGCGGCTGCAGCAGACCGCCGCCCAGCAGGAGTCCCTGGTAGCGGCCGCCCAGCTCACGGTCGCCGGCGACCAGGTGACGATCGCGGTGCAGGAGCAGGGCATCGCCGTCCAGCAGCACGACCAGGCCGTCGCCACGCTGAAGTTCCTCAACGACCAGTTCACCAACGCCGACCTGTTCCAGTGGCTGAGCACCACCCTCGGCGGGGTCTACCGGTACTTCCTGCAGCAGGCCACTGCGACCGCACGGCTGGCCCAGGCGCAGCTCGCCTTCGAGCGGGCCGAGGCGGCGCAGACCTTGATCCGTGACGACTACTGGCGCTCGCCCGACCAGCTCACCGCGACCGGCGAACAACCCGACCGTCGCGGCCTCGCCGGCGCCGAGCAGCTCAGCGCCGACCTCGCCCGGCTGGACGACTACGCGTTCAGCACCGAGCGACGCCGGCTGAACCTGTCCCAGACCTTCTCGCTGGCCCGCGAGATGCCGGTGGAGTTCCTCGACTTCCGCCGTACCGGCACCTTGGCGTTCGCCACGCCGATGTCGCTGTTCGACGCCGACTTCCCCGGCCACTACCTCCGGCTGGTCCGCCAGGTCCGGACCAGCCTGGTCGCACTCGTCCCGCCGGACCGGGGGATCCGCGCCACCCTCTACTCCAACGGCATCTCCCGGGTCGTCACCGGCCGCGAGGGAACCTTCGGCCAGGTGATCGTCCGCCACGATCCGTCCGTCGTCGCGATGACCTCGCCGATCAACGCCACCGGGGTGTTCGAGCTCGACGTCCAGTCCGAGCTGTTGCTGCCCTTCGAGGGCAGTGGCGTGGACACCACGTGGGAACTTCGGCTGCCCCGGCCGGCGAACCCGATCGACTTCTCCTCGATCGTCGACGTGCTGTTCAACGTCGAGTACACCGCGTTGACCGACGACGACTACCGCCGCCAGGTGGTCACCGGGCTCAACGCCGACCGGGACCGCGGTGCCGACCGGGTGTTCAGCCTGGCCCAGGACTTCCCGGACGCGTGGTACGACCTCAACAACCCGGCCAATCCCACCCGACGCCAGGTCACCCTCACCCTGCGCGAGCTCGACTTCCCGCTCGGCGTCGACAACCTCGGCACCGCCGCGGTCACCGTCCGGCTGGTCGGCAAGGACACCGTGCCCGACACCACGGTCACGCTGCACCGCGGCGCCGGCGGCGGCGAGGCCCTCGCCACCGGCGGTCTCGCCGGCACCCGCCGCGGAGCCGCCGCTTGGTTGCCGCTGGTCGGTCCTGCGCCTACCGGGGACTGGCAGCTCGGCTTCGCCGCGGACGCCGACCCGCTGTTCGCCTCGGGTTCACTCGAGGACGTCGTCCTGGCCGTGAGCTGGACCGGGCGCTCTCCCGCCTGGGAGGTGTAGCGCCGGATGAGCGCGGGGACGTCGACCGACACCACCGCCGGCGGCTCGGTGATCTCCCTGCCCCAGGGCGGCGGGGCGATCGCCGGCTTGGGGGAGAAGTTCTCCCCGGACCTGTTCACCGGGACCGGCAACTTCTCGGTGCCGATCCAGGCATCCGCCGGACGGCACGGACTGCAGCCGCAGCTGAGCCTGCAGTACTCGACGGGGAACGGCAACGGGCCGTTCGGCCTGGGCTGGTCGCTGAGCCTGCCCGGCGTGAGCCGGAAGACCTCGCACGGCCTGCCCCGGTACCCGGATCTCGTCGATCCGGCGGATCCGGTGGGAAACCCGGCCGACGTGTTCATCCTGTCCGGGGCGGAGGATCTGATCCCGGTCGCGAGACCGGCTGCCGGACGGGTGCGGTACCGGCCTCGGACCGAGGGGCTGTTCGCCCGGATCGAGCACGTCACCCGGGGCGGCGACTTCTGGGAGGTCCGGACCCGCGACGGGCTGACGACTCTCTACGGCACGGCGGGATCGCCGAACGGGCAGGACCCGGCCGTGGTCGCGGATCCAGGCGACCCTGGGCGAATCTTCTCCTGGCGCATCACCCAAACCCGGGACTTGCTCGGCAACGTGGTGCGGTACGACTACCTCGCCGACTCCGGCGACGCTCCCCCGCACCGCTGGAACCATCCGTTGCCGTGGCGGATCTTCTACGCCGACTACGGTGACCCTGCCGCGCCGACGTTCCTGGTCTCGGTGGAGTTCGAGTACGAGGCCCGGCCGGACCCCTTCTCCGACCGTCGGGCCGGATTCGAGGTGCGCACGACGCAGCGGTGCCGGGTGATCCGGGTGCGCACCCACGCCGCGGACGGGGAGACCCGCCTGGCGCGGGAGTACCGATTCACCTACGCGCAGGCGCCGTTCAACGGGGTCAGCCTGCTGACCCGGGTCGACGTCGTCGGGATCGATGAGTCCATGCCGGCCGACCGGCGTGAGCAGGCGTTGCCGCCGATCACCTTCGACTACTCCGGGTTCGAGCCGGCCGGGCGCCGGTTCGAGCGACTCACCGGTGCCGGCCTGCCGACGCGATCACTGGCCGACCCGACCCTCACCCTCGTGGACCTGCACGGGTTCGGACTGCCCGACATCCTGGAACTGGGCCTGCAGACGCGCCGGTACTGGCGCAACGCCGGCGGCGGCCGGTTCGACCTGCCCCGCAGCCTCGATCAGGCCCCGCCGGTCTCGCTGGCTGATCCCGGCGTACAGGTGCTCGACGCCGACGGCGACGGACGCCCGGACCTCATGGTCACCGGGGTCGGCGACCGGCCCGGGCTGACCGGGTACTTCCCGATGACGTTCCCGGTCGGGTGGAGTTCCCGGACCTTCCAGCCCTACCGGCAGGCGCCATCGGCCGGTCCCGGCAATCCGGCCTCCCGCCTCGTGGACCTGACCGGCGACGGGCTGACCGACGTACTGAACTCCGGGTCGCGCCTGCTGGCGTTCCTCAACGACCGGGACCCCGACCGGGCATGGTCGGCCACGGTCGTCAGCAACGGGGCCGTCCCGCAGGTCGACCTGACCGATCCGCGGATCCGGCTGGCCGACATGACCGGCGATGGGATGCAGGATCTGGTGCTGCTGCGCAACGGCAACGTCGTCTACTGGCCGAACCTCGGCTTCGGCCGCTGGGGTGACCCGGTGGCGATGCGGGACGCACCGCGCCTGCCGGACGGGTTCGACCCGCGGCGGGTGCTGCTCGGCGACGCGGACGGCGACGGGCTGGCCGACCTCGTGTACGTCGACCGCGGCCGGGTACTGTTGTGGGGCAACCGGTCCGGCAACGAGTTCACCGCCGACCCGGTGACCGTGCACGGCACACCCGGCGTCGTGGACACCGACGCGATCCAGCTGGCAGACCTGCACGGCACCGGAATGGCCGGGCTGCTGTACACCCGCTCCGCCGACGCCACCGGTGCCTCTGGGTGGCGGTTCCTCGACCTGACCGGCGGAGTCAAGCCCTACCTGGTCACCGGGATGGACAGCAACCTCGGCGCCACCACCACCGTCACCTACAGGCCGTCGACCGGGGAGTTCCTGCGAGACCAGGTAAATCCGGCGACCCGATGGCGGACCACGCTGCCGTTCCCGGTGCAGGTGGTGTCCCGGGTCGAGGTCCGGGACGCGCATTCCGGGGGCCGACTGGTGACGCAGTACCGGTACCACCACGGCTACTGGGACGGCGTAGAGCGGGAGTTCCGCGGGTTCGCGTGTGTCGAGCAGCTGGACGCCGAAACCTTCGACACCACCACGGATGCGGGTTCGCCACGCGACCCAGGTGACGGCCCGCCCGAGCACCACACACCACCGACGCTCGCCCGGACCTGGTTCCACCCTGGGCCGGTGGCCGCGGCCGAGGCAGGGGACTGGACCGAGCTCGACCTGTCCGGCGAGTACTGGCCGGACGACCCGGCGATGCTCCCCCGGCCCAGCTCCGTGACCACGGTGCTCGCGACCTCGGACCGGTCGGTCCGCCGGGACGGCCTGCGGGCACTGCGCGGTCAGGTACTGCGCAGTGAGCTGTACGCCCTGGACGGCAGCGACGTCGCCGACCGACCGTATACGGTCACCGAATCGGTCTACGGAGTCCGGCAGGAGGCCGGGTGGCCCGCCCTGCCGCCCGGGGACTGGCTTCCCGTCAGCGAACCGATCTTCTTCCCGATCCCCGCCGGCTCCCGGACCACCCAGTGGGAGCGTGGCGTGGAGCCGCTGACCCGGTTCACCATCCCGGCCGACGTCGACCGGTACGGCCTACCGCTGGGCCAGGTTGACATCGCGGTTCCGCGCTTCCGGGATCCCCGGCGGGGGGCCGACTCGGCCGCGGTGGTGGAGCCGTACCTGGCGACCTGCCAGAGCACGGAGTACGCGCAGCGGGACGAGCCTGCCATCTATCTGGTGAACCGGGTCGCCCGGGAGACGACGCGTGAGGTGGTCAATGACGGGCGGCCGTCCGCGATCGGGCTGGCCGGCGCGGTCCTGGCCGACTCGGGAGCCGATGGGGTCACGCTGCGAGTAGTCGGCCAGCAGAACACGTTCTACGACGGGGACGCCTTCGTCGGGCTGCCGTTGGGACAGTTGGGCGATCACGGTTTGACCACCCGCAGCGAGACGCTGGCCTTCCCGGACGGATTCCTCGACGACCTCTACGCCCCCGATGATCCGCAAGCGGTCAGCCCCCGGCCGCCTTATCTGGCACCCGGCTCGATCAGCTGGCCGGCCGAGTACCCGCCGGAGTTCCAGCAGTCGCTGTCGGCGCTGGCCGGGTACGTCCACCACACCGTCGACGATGTCCCGGGATCCGTTGCCGGGCATTGGATCCCGGCCACCCGGCAGCGGTACGACGTGCACCCGGGGGACCAGGAGCGGGTCCCGCGCGGGTTGCTCGTCGAGTCCCTCGACCCGTTCGGCGCGTCCACCCGCATCGACTACGACGAGCACGACCTGCTCCCAGCGACGGTCACCGACCCGGCCGGGCTGACCACCACCTCCGTTCACGACCTGCGGGTGCTGCAACCCGGGCAGGTGACCGACATCAACGGCAACACCACGGCCGTGACCTACACCCCGCTCGGGCTGGTCGGCGAGCACTTCGTGCGAGGAAGGGACGGCGCCGGCCAGGGCGACCAGACGTCGCCCGGTACCGCGATGACGTACGACCTGCTCGCCTTCGCCGAGGGTCGGGGACCGGTGTCGGTGACGAGCGTCCGCCGGGTGCACCACGACACCGACCTCGATGTGCCTCCCGAGCAGCAGGATGAAGTGATCCGATCGGTGCAGTTCTCCGACGGGTTCAGCCGCGTCCTGCAGACCCGGGCCCAAGCCGAGGACGTGCTGTTCGGCGACCTCCACTTCGGCGGCGGGGTGATCCCGGCCGACCAGACCGCACCCGTGGGCGAGACGACCGGCCGCGTCCGGCCCGACCAGCAGGACAACGTGACGGTCTCCGGCTGGCAGGTCTATGACAACAAGGGCCGGGTGGTCCAGAAGTACGAGCCCTTCTACAGCACCGGGTACGACTACGCGCCACCGCAGGATGCCCAGTTCGGGCAGCGGGCGGTGATGTTCTACGACCCGCGCGGCCAGCTGATCCGTACCGTCGAACCGGACGGCAGCCAGGCCTTGGTCGTCCTCGGCGTCCCGCCGGCCCTCGACCGCCCGGACCGGTTCCGGCCCACGCCGTGGGAAAGCTACGCGTACGACGCGAACGACAACGCCGGGCGCACCCACCCGGACGAGTCGGCCGGGTACGCCGCGCACCGCGACACGCCCGCCAGCGTCGAGGTCGACGCTCTCGGCCGGACCGTGACGACGGTTGCCCGCAACGGGAGCGCCGAGGCGGATCGGATCGTGACCCGCACCACCTACGACATCCAGGGCAACGTCACCGCGATCACCGACGCCCTCGACCGGCCCGCGGCCAGCTACCGGTTCGACCTGCTCAAGCGGCGGTGGCGGATGGACAGCATCGACGCCGGACGCCGCGACAGCGTTCCCGACGCCGCCGGGCGGATCGTGGAGGCACGTGACAGCAAGGGCGCGCTCACGCTCGCCGCGTTCGACCGCCTGCACCGACCGTTCCGACTGTGGGCCCGCGACGGCGACTCCGGCGCTACGGTGACGCTACGGCGGCGGATCGACTACGGCGACGCCGGGGACGCCGACCAGGACGGCGCCGCCCGCGCCGAGGCACGCGCCCGCAACCTGCTCGGCCGGGTGGTCCGCTCCTACGACGAGGCGGGGCTCGCGGCCTCCGGCGGGTACGACTTCAAGGGCAACCCGCTGCAGACCACGCGCCAGGTGATTGCGGATGCGCCGATCCTCACCACCTATACCGACGCCGCGGCGCGCGACTGGCAGGTGGCGCCGTTCACGGTCGAGTGGACGCCCGCTCCCGGACAGACCCAGGACGCGCGGGACGCGGAACTGCTCGACCCGGCCGGGTACACGCACGACACCAGCTACGACGGGCTGAACCGGGTCACCCTTCATGTCTTGCCTACCGACGTCGCCGGAAACCGCAGCGTCCTCACCCCGGCGTACAACCGGGCCGGAGCCCTGGACGCGGTTGCGCTGGACGGCACGGTGTACGTGCAGCGGATCTCGTATGACGCCAAGGGGCAGCGGGCGCTGATCGCCTACGGGAACGGGGTGATGACCCGGTACGCGTACGACGCGCAGACGTTCCGGCTGGCCCGGCTGCGCAGCGAACCGTGCACGGTCGATGGCCTCACCTACAGGCCCGCTGGCCCGGTCCTCCAGGACTTCGGATACGAGTACGACCTGGCCGGCAACATCCTCACCATCCACGACCGAACGCCGGCCTGCGGTGTCCTGCCGACCATCGATGCCCTGGACCGGATCTTCGGCTACGACCCGGTGTACCGGCTGCGGTCGGCAACCGGGAGGGAGCAGCAGACCCCGGTCGGCGGCGACCCGTGGACCGACGTTCCGCGCGGCACCGACCCGACACAGGCGCAGCGTTATACCGAGACCTACGACTATGACTCTGTCGGGAACCTGATCCGGCTCGCGCATCAGCCGACCGCGACACACCTCACCAGCGGGTTCACCCGGGATTTCGCCAACCAGCCCGGCAACAACCGAGTACAGCGGATGGCGGTCAGCGGCGTCGCCTACGACTACACCTTCGACCCCAACGGCAACCTGGCCGCCGAGACCACCGCGCGGCACTACACCTGGGGCCATGCCGACCAGTTGCGCGCCTTCGCCACCCAGACGCCCGGGGCCGAGCCGTCCGTACACGCCCACTACCTCTACGACTCTACCGGCGAGCGGATGGTCAAGCTGGTCCGCCGGCAAGGCAATCTCGTCGAGGTCACCCGATACATCGGGGGGTTCGAGCACCATCGCTGGGCCGGCGGTGCCAACAACCACCTCCACGTCATGGACGACAAGCAACGCGTCGCACTCGTCCGCACCGGGCCGCCCCATCCCGACGACCGCGGCCCTGCCATCGCGTACCAGCTCGCCGACCACCTCGACAGCAGCGTCGCCACCCTCGACGGCACCGGGAATCTCACCAACCGCGAGGAATACACCCCCTACGGCGAGACCAGCTTCGGCAGTTACACCCTCAAGCGCTACCGCTATACCGGCCGGGAACGCGACGAGGAATCGAGCCTCAACTACCACTCAGCCCGCTACTACTGCCCGTGGCTCACCCGATGGCTGAACTGTGATCCGGTCGGGGGAGCCGACGGGATCAGTCTGTTCTGCTACGCGGGATGCAATCCGGTAGGCCTTACCGACCCCGGTGGGCTGCAACCACAGACATCGGAATCGTCGGCCACGGAAGGCGAACAGTCGTCGATTCCTTCTAACCCGCATCCGGACATCAGCTTCGAGCAGGGAAACTGGTACTACACCGACGAGAATTCGAATCGCTGGATATATCTAACCGGGGAACAATGGCAGTGGAAGGAGAGATGGGCGCCGATAGCCGGCGCCGAGAACACGTACGCGCTCATCGGAGAATGGCAGAAGGTCGAGGTCGGCAATTGGGTTGGCCTGTCGACGGAAGTGATCCACGTCACGGGATCGGCGCCAAGACAGAAGGAAGAACACTGGTACTCGCCCTGGAATCTGTTGAAATTGGGCGTCGAGTTGTGGAGTCCCACGGGCAAGGCCAAGTACGCCAAGTGGGCAATCCAGGTCGGCATGAGTTGGTACGAGAACGGCAGTGTCCTCGATGCCGCCAAGGACGTCACCATCAACGGCGTGAAGGACAAGGCTGTCAACACAGCGCTGAACACGGTGACCAAGGTCGGGGGCATAGTAGCAGACTATCTCGGTGGGAAGATCAAGATCCCGAAGGGAACCAATCTCGCATTCGGCTTCTCCGGAGACCTCGAGGAGTTCGCCAAGTCGCAGAGCGCCGTCTCCGTCTTCTCCGCGTGGGACAAGAAGTATATCGGAGTGCCTATCGGGGATCCACGGGAGCTCATGCAGGTGTTCGACAGTCTCACAGACACTTTCATCAACAACGGGGGCCGTCTCAAGTTCAACTTGACAGGAATCAAGGAAGGGGTTGAGGGTGTTACGACGGCCGAACTGAGAAAGGTACTGAAGAGTCCGAGATTCGAGGACGTCACCGACTTCTTCGAAAATGGGAAGCGGCTCACCGGCAAGGCGTTGCAGAGGAGACTCCAACCGTGGCGATAGCCACCGCATGGGACCGTGTGGCTGACCGTCTCCGGGCCCTCAACTACTACGAACGACTACGGCCGACCGTCACGGCGATGCTTGCGCTCGTCGCCGAACTTCGCCAGGACCCAGGATTGGAGGACGTCGAGCCCAGCGTCTCACTCGCGGCCTTGAACCTGAAACTGGTGCACTCACGACGATACGTAATGGTGTCCCGGGTCGAGGACGAGCCGCGGTTCACAGTGTCATTCGTCGACCCACAACTAGACTTCCACGAGACCAGGACGGTCAACGAGGATCAAGCCGTAACGACCATCGCCGACTATATTGACCGCCTCCGCAGCGGAATAGCTCGATAGCGCCGCATCGCGGACCCGGCAGGCGCGTTCTCTCGCAGTGCCTGCGGCTTGCGATCCGGGACCATCGGCTGTCCAGGCATCCGCGGCCGGCTGCGAGTGGAGGTGAGCCTCGTCGAGGCGATCACGCGTCCGGCGCGATGGTAAAGGCGGTGCAACGCATGCTCGGACACTCAGCGCTGCCATGACGCTCGATGTCTACTGGCCTGACCCCGGCTGGTTGATCCAGGTCGAGTGAGAGTCTTGCCGCCCACGGCGTGGGCAGGAAGGCTCGACAAGAACATGGCAACGATCCGTCAACTGGTTGACCGTCGCACGGGTTCGGGGCGCGCCGCCGCTGGTCGACCTAAGCAAGAAGGCGTGTGCGTGCCTTCTCCGCATCGGCCGCAGCTCTGGGTCCGGGAGGGATCGTCTCGGTCAGCCTGATCTTCTTGCCGGTCATCGGGTCGATGCCGGCGTACACCTGAACCCCAGAGAGCCGCTGGGAAGCGACTCCACCGTCCCGCGGGATCGCCGCCGAGGACCTCCGGTGGCACCCGCCATGGGGCAACTCTATGCCCCTTCGCCCCACGAGTGGACCCACGACAGTGCAGTCCGGCGGTCGATCAGAGCGGGACTAGCCAGGAACGCCCTGCTCAAGGGGCTGCTCTGCGTGTGCCCCGGCAGGATTCGAACCTGCGACACCCGCTTTAGGAGAGGAGTGCGTCACCGAGGTCGACGCCTCAAATAGCTGGCTGACCTCGCATCGCGGGTCGCGCCGTATCTCTACGTCTCACACCGGTTCGGGGTGCTCTGCGGACTCTGTGCGGACCGGGATTTGCGCAACGTCGGCGCGGGCTCCGCCGTCCAACCGCCCCCGAAGCGGCTGACGTGTAGGCGGGGCCCGCCCGGTGCTGACACACCGAACGGGGCCCTTGATCCCAACCCTCCAGAGAAGGGCAAGGACCCAATGAGCGAGCGTAGTGAGCCGCGCGTCACGCCGTTGCGGCTGATGCTGGACTTCGGCGAAACCGTCGAGCTGGACGGCTCGTCCCTGTACGACCCGACCTCGGACACCGCGGTCCCGGCCGTGGTTCTGCGAAAGCGCATCGCCTGGAGGATGTCGGGCGAGTACGCGCTGGACGACGATGTTGTTGTTGTCGGCCGAGATGTCGGCGACGAGCAGCTCATCCGTCTGCGCGCGGAGCGCGTCCTCGTCGAACAGTGCGGCGTGGCTGAGCACCAACGACACCTGTGCCGCCGCGGTCGTCACCAGCTCGACCCGGGCCGGTGAGGTGAATGCGCCGGGCTAGGCTCCGGGAGATGGCACCGCCCGTCGAAGCGGTGTCGTCGGCAAGCCTACGAGCCAACCGGACGGCGAACATCAGGGAACAACCTGCCCCAGTCCAGGCGCGGGAAACCCGCGGGGGACGCCGGCCGGCGAGTCATGACCTGACTTGGCTCAATTTAGTGCGCTGGCTTGGGTTAGGTGATCATGGCGAGGGCGTCGCGTAGGTCGGTCGGTAAGGGCTCCTCGGCTGTCAGGACGTGGCCGCCGGCGCGGATGGCG
>Ga0070683_100001986_pt1 | contig 16028 bp, 13 predicted proteins | sample KBSC713LmetaG_FD_64662 | JGI IMG/M metagenome (GOLD analysis project Ga0070683, IMG submission 64662) | Corn rhizosphere microbial communities from Kellogg Biological Station, Michigan, USA - KBS C7.1-3L metaG | ecosystem: Host-associated > Plants > Roots > Rhizosphere ...
AGAGGCGACCCGTGATGCCGTCGCTTGCCGCTGATCCCAGGAACACTGCGAGAGCCGCCCCCACCTCGAGCGGTGTCCCTCCCTGCTCTTTGGTCTTCACCATGCGGTCGTAAAACTCGTCGCCCACTGCACCCGGCCCTGCCGCGAGCACCTCGTCGAGCATTCGCGTCGCGAGCGCGCCGGGAGCGATTGAATTTACGTCGATGTTGAACGCCTTGACCTCGAGCGCGAGTGACTCGGCGAACCGAACGACGGCTGCCTTCGACGCCGCATACGCGCTGATGCGCGGCAGCGGATTCGTCGCTCCGCCGCCCGAGACCTGAACAATCTTGCCGTAGTGGCGTTCCTTGAAGTGCGGCAGCAGGGCGCGGCAAGGCAGCACGGAGCCGTGGACGTTGATCTCCATCGCTCGCACCCATTCCATCCAATCGACGGTTTCGATCGACCCCATCGGCCCGTACACGCCTGCGTTGTTTACCAGGACGTGAACCTGCGGAAACATCGACAGCGCGCGCGCCGCGAGCCGTTTCACATCGTCGGGGTTGGCCACATCAGCAGGCTCGCTGGCCACCACTTGCTCTCTACCCGCAGCGCGGGCGAGAGCACGATGGGCATCCTCGAGTAATTCCTCGCCGCGAGCACAGATCAACACGCTCGCCCCTGCTGCGACGTAGGCGTTGGCGATCGCCAGGCCAAGTCCCTGGTTGGCTCCGGTGATCACGGCATTACGACCAGCGAGCAAGGTCATTCGCGTGGCTGTCCAACGGAGATGAGTCGAAAACGCGGATCGCTTCCCATAGTCCCGCCGAGGAATCGATTCGCATCGATGACCCGGAGCCCGGGCGCAACCTCGGCCAGCCGATCGAGATTCACCTGACGATAGAGCGGCCAGTCGGTGCCGACGACAAGGGCACGCGCGCCCGTGGCCGCTTCGACTGGCTCAACATGACGGGTAACGCCCGCGAGATCCTGGGGCAGATCGCCAACGGCCGGGTCGTGGACATGCACGTCGGCGCCTTCGCTGACGAGCCACCGGCAGAGCTCGATGCTCGCCGAACGCCTCAAGGTGTCGGTCCCCGGTTTGTAGGTGAGACCCCAGACGGCGACTCGCGATCCGCGTGCACGTCCCAGTTCGGTCTCGAGCCGACGCCGCGCCCAGACCCCGTGAGCGGTGTTGCTCGCCAGCACGCCATCCATGAGCAGAGTCGGGCGGTCGCTGCTCGTGCCTAGCTCCCGAAGAAACGCCACGTCACGCGCGAGCGTGCCGCCTGCGAATGCTCCACCGGGCGCGACATACGCCAGCGCACCGATTCGCCGCTCCGTGCGCAATCCCCGTTCAACTTCCTTCGCGTCCGCTCCCACGCATTCGCACAGGGCGGCTATCTCGTTCGCAAATGTGACTGACGTCGCCAGGAACGCATTGATTGCGTGCTTGGTCATCTCGGCCGACTCGACCGACATCCACTCGATTCGATCGGTGATCGGAGCAAGCAGCTCGGCGATGCGGTTGCGCGCCCGAGCCTCGCGCACACCGACGACGACGCGGTCGGGCTTCGTGAACGTCTCGATGGCCTTGCCCAGCCGGAGGTTCTCAGGGGAGCAGGCAAACGATACTGATCGCCCGGCAGCCTGGCTGCTCCAGGTTTCCTCGAAACCGCGCGTGGTTCCAGCCGGAAGCTGCGACGACGACAGGATAATCGCGCCGTCGCCCAGATACGGGAAGGCGCGCTCCACGCTACGAATCACAGAGGAGACATCGGCACGATCCTCATCGTCGACAGGCGTATCGAAGGTCACCCACACGACGTCCGCGCCGACGACCGCTTCGGCAAGGTCGGCCGTGAAACGCAAGGCACCGGACTGCAATGCCGCGGCAATCAGCTCCGCCAGTCCTGGTTCGGCGATCGGCGGTCGGCCGGCCGCGAGCCCAGCGATCCGCCCTGGGTCAGGATCGAAGCCGCGGACGCTGTGGCCGGCGGCGGCGAGACAGGCCGCAGTGACCGAACCGAGGTGCCAAAGCCCGAGAACCGCGACGTTCACGCACCCGCCTCGAGCAGCCCGGGGTTCGCCCGCAGATAGTCGAGCGTGCGAAGGACGCCTTCCCGGATGGTCAACCGCGGCGTCCATCCGAGCGCGCGAACGCGGGCGGTATCCAGAAAAATGAACGGGTTGTCGCCGATCCACCCGCGATCGCCACCGGTGTACTCCAGTTCCGGACGGATGTCCAAGTGCTCAGTAATCCAGCCGATGGAATCGTTCACGCAGCAATACTCGTCGGTTCCGAGGTTGAACGTGTTCACCTTGTCCCTCGCGCGCGCCATGGTGAGGAAGATCGCGTCGATGCAGTCCTGCACGTACAGGTAGGACTTGCGCTGACGGCCATCGCCAAGCACGCGGAGCCGCGTCGGATCCGCCTTCAGGCTCTTGTAGAAGTCGAACACGTGTCCGTGTGTATACCTCTCGCCGAGGATCGAGACGAATCGAAAGATCCACGATTCGAAGCCGAACCCCTCGCAATACGCGTGAATGAGACCCTCTCCGGCCAGTTTCGATGCGCCGTAGAGCGACGTCTGCACGGGAAATGGCGCATCTTCCGGCGTGGGAACGATCGAGGCCTCGCCGTAGATTGACCCGGTCGAGGCGAAAACTACACGACGGACGTTGTTGGCCCGCATCGCTTCAAGCACGTTGAACGTCGCGATCGTGTTCTGCTCGAGATCCTTTCGAGGGTGATGCGTGCCGAAACGGACATCGGCATTGGCTGCCAGGTGGAAGACGACATCGACGCCCGCCATCGCCACCGTGAGCGCACCGGCATCCATCGTATCGCCATGAACAAAGGTAAAGGCGGAACGGCTTGCGGCGTCTTGAAGGAACGACTGTCGCCCGGTCGAGAGATTGTCGAAGACGACGACGGAATGTCCGTCCGCTAAGAGGCGATCAGTGAGGGAGCTGCCAATAAACCCGGCACCGCCGGTGACAAATGCACGCATCCGAAAAGGCTCGAGCGCGAGCGATCCTATCACGCGCGGCAGTCGGATTCAGTCGCGCCTTATTGGTCGGAGTGCGAAGCTGGCTGGAGAGAACGTTGAAGGGGAATTGGATCTTTCGTCGTGATGGTGTCGAGCGGCGGGCGGGGGACTCGGTGCGAGTCCCCGCCCGGCACTCCAACAGCTTCACTCTTACTTGATGACCGGGATGTCGCCGAAGCCACCAAATACGAAGGCACTCGCCGCCGAGCCGCCGCTATTGGCGATGAACCACGTCCCAGTCGCTGGACGGAAGATCGCGATGTCCGTTTTGCCATCGCGATCGTAGTCGCCTGGCACCGGAATATCACCAGTGCCACCCCAGGTCAGGCTGATCGACGATCCCGTGCTCGACTGGATGATGAACCAAGTGCCGGTAGCGGGGCGAAACACCGCGAGATCGGCCTTGCCATCCCCATCGTAGTCGCCTGGCACCGGGATGTCGCCCGCACCACCCCACGTCATGCTGACGGCGGCCTGCGTGGCGGATTTCACGATGAACCATGCACCGGTCGCTGGGCGGAAGATCGCGATATCGGTGATGCCGTCGCCATCGTAGTCGCCCGGCACTGCGATGTCTCCTCCACCACCCCACACCGAGGAGACACCTGTTTGCGATTTCGACTTCCAAATATACCAAGTGCCGGTCGAGGGCCTGAAGACCGCGATGTCGGTCTTGCCGTCACCGTCGTAGTCGCCAGGCACTGCACTGTCGCCCGTGCCACCCCATGTGAACGCGGCGCCCGCGTTGCTCGAATTTTTTACGTACCACGCGCCGTTTGAAGGACGGAAAACGGCGATATCCATTCGGCCGTCACCGTCGTAGTCGCCGATCGCGGGCTGGTCGCCAGTGCCGCCCCAAATGATCCCGCCCTGCCCTGCGACGTACCACGCGCCGGTCGACGGACGAAACACACCAACGTCAGCTGAGAAATCGCCGTTGAAATCGCCCCTCACGGCAAAGGGAATGCCCACGCGCCTCGACACTTCCACGGACGGCGCGCTTAACATGCCGGAGGAGTTATACGCGCGAACAACGAAGTAGTAGGGCGCCCCGTCGGTGAGTCCCGCCACTTGTGCTTGGGTCACGTTGCCGACGTTCATGCTGCTCGTATACGAGCCAGGCAGATTGCCCCAGGACAGTGTGTACCCGGTAACACTCGGATCAGCGCTCTGGTCCCACGCCAGGGTCACGGTCGCAGCCTGTGCCACGTCCGCTGACAGACCCATGAATAGGATGAGACCCAGCATGCGACTCAGTGGAGTCTTAGGCATCATGATGGTTAACGGCTGAGGCAAGCCGCGTACCCACTAGATGTCGCCTTTTCAGCCCCGGAAAACCGTCAAAAATGCCAAGGATGCGTCGTCTCAAAGCGACGCAAAACTTTACACTTTCGTAAGCCGCTGCGCACTTTTTGCAGAGCCGTGAAGCGAGCACAACTCTTCATCTGAAGCGGCAGAGCTCGTGATTCGAGGTGACCGCAACAATTCTTCGCGACGACGAGTCGGAAATGGCGTGTGCTGCGCCTGACTCAATGCATGCGCGCAGCCAGCAGCTTGATTCCACAGCGAGCAGACAAGAGCCCAGCCGCGAGCCATCGCCGTGCGCTCCACTGTGATGGCGCAACGTGTGTGCAGTAGTACAGATACGCGCTTCGGTGAAAGGCACGAATGGCCAGCGGCTTCACCGTACGGCTGCTTCGCGCACCGATATGCACGACTCGGGCGTCAGGCCTAAAGCGAATACTCCATCCGGCTTTTCTAAGACGGCGGCAAAGGTCGGCATCTTCCCAATAGAGGAAGTAACGCTCGTCGAACCCGCCGACTTCTTTGAAAGCCTCCCGTCGCATGAGCACGCAGGAACCGCTGACCCAGTCGACCGACGCGGCTGACTGGCTCTCTTGAGGCGTGGGAATCAGCACATTGCGGCGCGCCAGATAAGCGGACGGAAACAGGCGGGACAGCAGCGTCGACCGGCCAAAGAACCCGGTCATCATCGTCGGGTCTCCCCGGGCATTCCCCTGCGGAGAGCCGTCCTCGTTGAACACGCACGGCGCAACGGCAGCGCGGCGCGCGCCCGCATTCAACTCATCGAGCAGCGGTTCGAGGAATCCGGGGGCCACGACGGAATCGGGGTTGATGAATAGAAGAAGGTCCGCAGCACCGGTTCGCGCTCCCAGGTTTGCGGCCGCGGCGAAGCCGGTGTTGGTTGGGCGTCGGACGAGGCGCGCACGGCTCGTTGTTTCCTCGTTCTCGACCACCGACTCGCTGTGATCGATCGACGCATTGTCAACGACCACAAGTTCCCAATTGAAGCCGGTCAGCCCTGCATCGAGCGACGCAAGACACTCCGCCAAGTGCGGGCCACTGTTGTAGTTGACGATGATGACCGTGATGCCGGGCGTCGTGTGCACGCGTGGAATAATGATAGCGTGCGCGTTGCCGTGCTCATCGTGAATTGGAATGCCGGCGCCTACCTGGGAACCGCTCTTGCCGCTCTGGCGAAGCAGCGTCGGCCGGCCGATCGGATCCTGGTCGTCGACAACGCGAGCACCGACGGTTCTCGTGAGATCGTCGCGCAGACGCCGGGGATCGAGCTCATCGCGCTCGACGAAAACGTGGGTTTTGCTGCCGGCAACAACATCGCCGCGGCGGCTGCCGCCGACTGCGACTGGCTGGCGTTCCTGAACCCGGATGCGTTTCCAGAGCCAGAGTGGCTCGAGCGGATGCTGCGAGCGGTCGAGGAGCATCCCGGGTTCGCCATGTTCGCGAGCGACCTGCGACTAGCGTCGGATCCCTCCAGGCTCGACGGCGCAGGCGATGCCTATCATGTTAGTGGCCTGCCCTGGCGCATTGGCCATGGCGAGCGCGCTCCGACGGATCACGTCGAGCCCCATGAGGTGTTCTCGCCGTGCGCGGCAGCGGCACTCGTGCGCCGCGACAGCTTCAACGACGTGCAGGGCTTCGACGCTTCATTCTTCTGCTATCTGGAAGACGTCGATTTGGCGTTCCGGCTTCGTCTTCTCGGGCACCGGTGTCTCTACGTCCCGGGTGCGGTCGTGTGCCACGTGGGTTCCGCTACGACCGGTGTCCGCAGCGCCTTTGCCACCTATCACGGCCATCGCAATCTGGTCTGGGCCTGGGTCAAGAACATGCCAGGGTGGCGCGTGTGGCTCTACGCGCCGCAGCACGTGCTGCTGACCCTCGTGTCACTCGTCCGCTTTACTGCGATTCACCACGGAAAGACGATAGTGCGTGCGAAGGTCGATGCGGTTGCGGGGCTCGGTCGCGCGTTGTCGGAGCGACGGAAGGTCCAGCGGACACGCACCGCCGCCGGCCGTGAAGTCATGGCGGCGATGTCACGCGGCTGGCTGACGCCATACCAGACCCATCGGAACCGGCGTCGATAGGGCAAAAGACCAACCGCGACACGCGGGTTCAGCTGCGACCGGCGATGTATCGTCCCAGCGCATCCTGCCAATTGGGCATCCCGATTCCCTCCCGGTGAAGCTTCTCGTTCGAGAGGGCACAATACTTCGGCCGTTTGGCGGGCAACGACACGGACGCTACCTCCGTCGGGATTAGATTTGGATCGCGGCCCAGAAGTCGTGCTGCTTCCAGCGCCACCTCAAGCCAGGTCGTGACGCCGCTGTTGACGCAGTGGTACACGCCGGCAGGCGGCCGAATCACGAGCAGCTGCGCCGTGGCCTCCGCCACGTCGGTCACATAGCTCGGGGTAACGGTCCGGTCCACAAATACGCGAGCGGGCTCGCCTCGTTGAATCGCGTCAAGAATTCGGTCGATGCTGCTCTTGGCGAGTGGACCGCCGAAAAGGCTCTCCACTCTGAGGACGTAGTGCAGCGGTGCGTCCGCCGCGAACCATTCACCCAGCAGCTTCGATCGGGCATAGTTGCTTTGCGGCGCGGCCGGATCGCTCTCGACGTACGGGCGGTCGCTCACTCCGTCGAAGACGAAATCGGTACTGTAGTGCACCAGCACTGCGCCGGCATCGCGTGCGGCTCGGGCGAGGGCAAGCACACCAAACGCATTGACCTCAAACGCCTGGACGGCCTGCTCTTCCGCCCGGTCAACCTGGTTGTAGGCGGAGCAGTTAATAATAACGTCCGGACGGACCTGCCCCACAGCCCGCAACACGTCTGGCTCGCGGCTGATGTCGAGATCGTTCCGGGTCATCGAGATCACATCACCCAACGCGGAAAAACGCTCGGCGATGACCGCTCCAAGCTGCCCACCGGCACCAGTCACAAGAAAACGCATTCGATCGTCCGCCCTGCCTCAGATGACTTGCCTACGGCACTACGTTACCATTGCCCATCGAAACCACGAGGACGAGCAGACCCCAAGATGGAATCAGTTGATACCTTGATCGTCGGCGGCGGCGTCACCGGGCTGGCCGTCGCGGCCGAACTCGCCGCCACCGGCCTGACCATCGCCGTCGCCGAGCGGCACCCTCGATTCGGCCAGGAAACCACGACCCACAACAGCGGCGTCATCCACGCAGGCATCTACTATCCTGCCGGGTCGCTCAAGGCACAGTTGTGCGTTGAAGGGGCCGAGCGCCTGTACGGCTTCTGTAAAACACACGACGTCGCCCACGACCGCTGCGGCAAGTTCATCGTTGCCGCGCACGAGCACGAACGGCCTGCGCTCGAGGCGCTCGCAAAGAAGGGCATCGCCAACGGCGTTCAGGGACTTGAAATGGTCGACCTCTCGTTCCTGCGCAGCCGGGAGCCGCACGTCTCCGCCAAGGCGGCCTTGTGGTCGCCAGCGACCGGCCGCGTCGAGGCCGAAGCGCTCGTGAAGGCGCTCGCGCGGCTGTCAGAGTCTCACGGCGGCATGCTGCTCCGTGGAACGCGGGTGATCGCCGGCGCGCCGCGCGATGGCGGATTCGAGGTTCGTCTCGAACAGGAAACCGTGCTGGCCCGTACCGTCGTCAACGCCGCAGGGCTGTACGCCGACGAGGTGTCGCAGGCGCTTGGTGGAGAGCGCTTCACGATCTATCCCTGCCGCGGCGAGTACGCGCAACTTCGCACGTCGAGGCGCGACTGGGCGAACGGGCTCGTCTACCCGCTGCCGCACGCCGCCGGACACGGTCTCGGCGTGCACCTGACGAAGACGCTCGGCGGGGCCGTCCTGCTTGGACCAACCGCGCGCTACCAGACCGACAAGGATGATTACGAACGGGATCGCATTCCGCTCGAAGACTTCGTCGAACCGACCCGCGAGCTTCTGCCAAACGCCACGCTCGACGATCTCACCTACGGGGGCAGCGGTATCCGGCCGAAGCTCGCGCCACCCGATCAGCCGTTCGCGGACTTCCTGATTCGAGCTGACACGAACCATCCATCGCTGATCCATGCGGCGGGAATCGAATCACCGGGTTTGACGGCGTGCCTCGCCATTGCCGTGAGGGTTGCCGCTCTCGTCAAAGAGAGACTCGCGTAGGACGCCGCTGCTGCGCCTTAGCCCCTCACCGCGTCGGCCAGTGCGTCGACGACGTGGCGTTGCTGCTCGGCGGTCAACTCGCCGTAGATAGGCAATGCCAGCACGGAGGATGCCGCAGCTTCCGCGTGCGGGAAATCACCGAGTGTGTGGCCGAGGCTGGCGAAACACTCCTGCAGGTGGAACGGCACTGGGTAGTAGATCTCGGTGCCAATCCCGCGATCGGCGAGGAACTGCCGCACTCGATCACGGTCCGGAACACGGATGACGTACTGGTTATAGATGTGTCGCCGATCCGGCGACGCGACCGGCAGCGTGATCCGATCCGTCAACCCACGTGAACGAAAGAGCGAGTCGTACCGTGCGGCGTTACCCTGCCGCATCGTCGTCCAGCGATCGAGGTGCGGGAGCTTGACGCGGAGCACCGCGGCCTGCAACGCGTCCAGACGGAAGTTTCCGCCGATGCGCTTGTGAAAATACTTCGGCTCGGCACCGTGGTTTCGGAGCAGCCTGATTTCATGCGCGAGCGCGGAGTCGGCCGTCGTGATGAAACCGCCGTCGCCAAACGCCCCGAGATTCTTACTGGGAAAGAACGAGAAACAGCCGATCTGGCCAATGGCTCCGGCCTGCCTCGACTTGTAGGTGGCTCCGATCGCCTGCGCGGCATCCTCGACGATGGTCACGCCCGCTTCGCGCGCGATCTCCACGATCGGATCCATGTCCGCGCACAACCCGTAGAGGTGAACAGGAATGATGGCTCGCGTGCGAGGCGTGATCGCGGCACGGATGCGCACCGGATCGACGTTGTAGGTGAACGGATCGATGTCGACGAGGACCGGTGTCGCACCCAGCCGCGCCACCGATCCGGCGGTGGCAAAAAATGAAAACGTGCTGGTGATGACCTCGTCGCCCGGACCGATCCCCAGCGCCATCAGCGCGGCCAGCAACGCATCGGTGCCGGACGATACAGTGATGGCCTCCGGCACGCCAACATATTGCGCGAGCTCGCGCTCGAGGGCCTCCACCTCGGGCCCCATGATGAAGCGCTGGCTGTCGCAGACGCGCGTGACTGCCGCCAGGATTTCGGCGCGGAGCGGCCGATACTGTGCCTCGAGATCCAGCAGGGGCACCGGCGTCCGCGTCGCGGAGGTCATCGCACGACGATTTCCGGCGTGCCGAACAGCGCGGTGTCGTTGCGGCTGTCGTCCGGCTTGCCCGGCATGCTCACGTTCGTATTGAAAATCACTTCGACTTCTTCACCCGCGTAGGCCGATACGTCAACCGCAACCGGAATCCAGCGTCGGTCCGCCTTGTTGTGAAAGGGATCGACATGCATCGTCATGAGATCCTCAAACGCCCGGCCATCGGATATGCCGATTCGGAACAGCACGCCGTCCCCTTCCTTGTCCCACGACTCGGGCTTCATCCCGAGCGACGCCTTGATCCAGCCATCATCGGGAATCTTGACTTTCCACTTCATGCGGGTGGGAGGAGTGGTGAAGATCGCCCGCTTTTTGTCGCCGTTCAGGTCCACGTCGAGGACCTCGAAGTGTCCCCCGGCAGGCATCTTCACCGCGCTATCAAAGGTCGAAATGAGATCAATCGAGGGTCCACGACTACTGCGCTTGAACAACCACCAGCCGGCAATGACGAGAATGAGGACGACGATCGCGGTCAGAACCGCTCGATTTCCCTTCATATCTGCCTACCCCCACCTGTGTCAAAAAAACGTCCCAAATCTATCACTATCTCTGCCGTTCTTTCACCGCGGCGCGCGTCTCGCGCTCGGTTTCGCGACGCTTGATGGTTTCGCGCTTGTCGTGCGCCTGCTTCCCTTTTGCCAGGCCGAGCGCGATCTTGACGTGCCCGTTCTTGAAGTACATCCGCGTCGGCACGAGCGTCATGCCGCGCTCGACGGTTCGACCAATCAACTTCCGGATCTCCTGCCGATGGAGAAGCAGCTTCCGCTTTCGCGTCGGCTCATGGTCGGCATAGCCACGGTGACTGTAAGGATTGATGTGTATGTTGTAGACCCAAATTTCGCCGTCGTCCACACGCGCGAAGCTGTCGCGGAGGTTGACGCTCCCCTCACGGATCGCCTTGACTTCCGTGCCAACCAGCTGGACTCCGGCTTCGAAGGTTTCGAGGATATGGTAATCGTGAAAGGCCTTGCGGTTTTCCGCAACGCTCTTCTGTGCTTGTTCGCGTTCAGACTTCATTTTTACTCCGAGGGGCTTCGCCCTTCGGGCTCATGGCAAGCCGCGCCGCGAGCTTGATCGCCTCGATCATGCTCGACGGGTCCGCGATCCCCTTGCCTGCAATGTCGAACGCAGTGCCATGGTCGACCGAGGTGCGGACGATCGGCAAGCCAAGCGTGACGTTGACCGCCCGGCCAAAGGCGACCAGCTTGATCGGGATCAAACCCTGATCGTGGTAACACGCAATCACGGCATCGAATTCTCCGCGCATGGCGCGTACGAAGATCGTGTCCGCAGGAAACGGACCATCCACCGCCACCCCGCGACTGCGCATGGCCGCGACCGCAGGTGCCAGGACGTCATCATCTTCATGCCCGATGACGCCATGTTCCCCCGCGTGAGGATTCAGACCCGCGAGCGCCAGGCGTGGCGAGCGTATACCGAAGCGCGGTAGCTCGCGTGCCGAAAGCTCTATCGTGCCCTCGACGACGTCGGGCGTGAGCGCGGCAGGAACCTGAGCGAGCGGGATATGGACCGTTGCGAGAATCACTCGCAGCGACTCGGCGTAGAACATCATCGCCACCCGGGGCGCGCCGGTCAGGTGCGCGAGCAGATCGGTGTGGCCTCGCCATGGCAATCCTGCCAACGCGAACGCCTCCTTGTTGACCGGCGCCGTTGCAACTGCGTCGAGCCGGCCGGCCACCGCGTCAGCGGTCGCCGAGACGATGGCGTCATAGGCCGCGCGTCCGGCGTCGGCCGAGACACGGCCGCGCGAAAAGCGCGAGATCTCACTGTCGTCGGACGGCCCGTAGAAGACGATGTCGCAGAGCGACGCGAGTGACGCGTCCGCCGCTGCTTTGCGAGCTATTTCCGGACCGATGCCGGCAGGATCGCCGACGGTCACACCGATGCGCGGTCGAGCGTTCACCCGCACTTCCCACAGCCGCCGGGTCCGCAGTTGCCACACCCGCCGCCCGCACCCGGGCCGGTCGGGTTGTCGCAGGATCCGCAGCCGCCTTCGTCAGCGCAGCCACCGTGCTTCACGCCTTTGCCGTTTGGAAGCTCGTACCGAAGGCAGCACTTCAAGCGGCCGCACATCCCGGACAACTTCGAAGGGTTCAAGCTCAGGTTCTGCTGCTTCGCCATCTTGATCGAGATGGGCTCGAAAGTTTGAAGGAACGTCGTGCAACAGAGCGGCCGGCCGCACGATCCATACCCGCCGAGCATCCTGGCCTCATCGCGTACGCCGATCTGGCGCATCTCGATGCGCACCCTGAAATGCGCGGCGAGGTCGCGGACGAGCTCGCGGAAATCGACCCGTCCTTCGGCCGTGTAATAAAAGATGAGGCGCGAGCCGTCGAACAGCTGTTCAACCCGCGTGAGCTTCATGGCCAGGCCGCGCTCCCTGATCTTCATCAGGCAGATCCGGTGGGCTTCCTGCTCGCGATGCTGGTGTTTCAGCCTCGTAACGACATCGTCGCGTGTGGCGCGGCGAACCACCTGCAGATCTGAATCGGCCGGCGGAGACTTACGCGCGGCGAGTTCCGAAACCGAACGGGTCACCGTGCCGAGCGCGCGGCCTTCGGCCGTTTGAACGACGACAGAGTCACCGGGCGAAAGCGGAGGAAGCGGCGACGCGGCATGGGTTCTGGCTTCTGGCTGTTGGCTGCTAGCTGCTGGCTCCTGGCTGGCGTCGGGTGAAGGCGCCAGCTCCGGGACGTCGACTTGCAGCTCCGGCAAAAGAAAGGTGTAGGTGCGGCCTACGGGCGAGAACTTGACGCTGACGAACGGGCGCTGCGCCCCGGAACTCATAGTCTCGGCCTCTATGGGCGATGATCGTGGCGCCACTTCCGGCTAAAGGCGGAACCCACGAGAACGCGATGACGGCCGCTAGATCTGAAACGCCAGCCAGTCCGCAACAATCTTCGGACTGGCGTTCCGATCGAGGGCTGCCAACGCACGATCAATCGCCGAAAACGCGCGAAGCGTACGGTCCGGATCGAACGACCGCTGCAGGCGCTCCAGTCGCGCACGCAGGTCGGTGTTCGCGAGACAACGTTCATCCGCGCGGGAAAGCAGAACACCCAAGTCTCGAATTATCGATGAAAGCGCGTACAGCCGACGCGCCAGTTCGTCACGATCGCTCCCACCGCGCGCCGCTCCTGCCAGAGCTTTCGCGCCACCAAGGCGCCGCCACGGATCGGAGGTCGTCGCGACCGCATCAAGAAGCTCCGTTGCAGCGTCCCTCGCGTCGACAAACTCGTCGCTGCCACCTTCCAGGGCCTTCCCGACGCTGCCATCGGACAAAGACGCCGCCGCATGCGCATCCCCGTCCGAATACTCGTGATCGCGCATCAGCACTTCGGCAACGTCTGCGGGCGACAAGCGGCCGAACCGCAATCGTTGGCAGCGCGACAGCACCGTCGGCAAGAGCATGTCAGCCCGCGACGACACGAGAATGAAGGTCGAAGCCGCCGGCGGCTCTTCGAGCGTTTTCAGCAGCGCATTCTGAGCCTCAGCGTTCAGCGCGTCGGCGTCATTCACGATGACGACCCGACGCCTGCCTTCGAACGGCCGATACGCCGACCGCTCGATGGCGTCGCGGACCTGATCAATTTTGATCGCGCCGGTGTCGCCCGGCTCAATCATCAGAACGTCGGCGTGGACGCCGCGCGCGATTCGCTGACACGCTGCGCACGTACCGCACGCATCGAGCCCCTCGAACTTGTCGCGCTGGAGGCAGTTCATCAATTGCGCAAGCGCGACAGCGGTCATCCGCTTCCCGACCCCGTCGGGTCCGGCAAAGATCACGCTCGGGGGCAAGGTGCCCCGCGATGCGGCACGCGCAATCAGGTCGAGCAGATGCCGATGACCTGCGATCTGTCGGAAAGACATGCTGTTGGGGGGATCCTACCAGAACCGGGGGTTCTACTGGGTTCTGCAGGGTTCTGCGAGGTTCTACAGGGTTCGTTCTATAGCTTCTACGGGGTTCTGCGCTCTTAGCCGCCCTTTTTCTTCTGGTCCTTGGGATCCTGATCCTTCGAATTCTGGTCCGGCTTCTTGTCGCCTTTACCGAATACGCGAGCCCAGAACCCGCGTTTTTTCGGCGGAGCTTCCGTATTCTGCTCCTGCGGCGGCTCCTGATGCACCTGGGCGGGGGCGGCTGGTGGATGGGAACCGGCCGTTCCAGTCTGGGTTGGAGGAAGACCCGTGTCCTCGGCGTGAACGGGTTTCGGCGAGTCACCCGCGCCGAAAACGCCCGCGACCCGATCCATGAACGACGGCGACGGATGGAGCGGACAGATCTCCGTCGGCTGCGTGCCCTTGACGAAGAACTCGGTGTAGATCATCGAGCGATTCTCGAGGCCGCCGTCGCGGTTGACGACCTCGACGTGATCGCATCCGCCTGCGGGCAGCTTTCCGGACACGCGGCAGACGTTCACCGCGACGACGTTCGATGGGCGTTCGAACCAATCGGGTTTGTCCGCCTTGGTCGCCACCTTCATGAAGCTCGCCCACACCGGGACGGCAAGCTCCCCTGCATATCCGTTAGAGACGATCGTCGACGGCTGATCGAATCCAATCCAGACGCCGGCCACCAGGTGCGGCGTGAAACCCACGAACCAGGCATCGACGTAATCGTTCGTCGTCCCCGTCTTGCCGGCCGCCGGCAGCACGAATCCTGTCTGACGCGCACGATACGCCGTGCCCGAGTTGATGACGTCGGAGAGCATGCTCGCCATCAGGTAAGCCGTCGATTCGCTGACCGCGCGATGCGACTTGTCAGCTTCCTGAAAGAGCACCTTCCCTTCACGATCCTCGACGCGTCTGATCAGCACCGGCTGATGGACGACGCCGCCATCGGCGAAGGCGCCGTAGGCGGCGGTCAGAGACATCAGCGTGACGTCGCCTGCGCCCAGCGCGAGCGAGGGCACGCTCGGCGGCGTTTCCACGTTCAGCCGCTCCGCGTAGCCGACGGCGTTCTTGATGCCGACACCGTTGAGCAACTGCACAGCGGCTCGGTTGCTCGATGTGCGCAGCGCCGTGCGAAGCGTCATGGAATCGGCGTCGGAGTGTTCATCCTCCGGAACCCATCCGCCCTGGGGGGTCGCGATCGGATCGTTCAGGTTGGTGATGAGCGTCGCGGGTGAATAGCCGGCCTCGAGCGCGGTCGCATAAACGAAAGGTTTGAATGCGGAGCCCGCCTGCCGCTTGGCCTGAACGGCGCGATTGAACCGACTTTCGTCGAAATTACGTCCACCCACGAGCGCGCGCACATGCCCGGTCGTCGGATCCATAGCGACGAGCGCGCCCTGAAGGTATTCCGGAAGGGTTCCTTCCTTGAGTGGAGTCGCCCCGCGCCGCGGGTGTTTGTAGCCACGACGGCCTTCGATGTCCGAGAGGCCCTTTTCGACCAGTACTTCGGCGGAGCGCTGCAGCGCGGGGTCGATCGTCGTGTAGACCCGAAGCCCGCCCTGATAGACACGCTGCCAACCAAACCGCTCGACGAGCTCCCGGCGTACCTGCTCCTTGAAATACAGCCCGGAGGATTCCTGGATTTCGAGACCGTTGACGAGCTTGACCGGCAACTTCTTCGCCCGGTCGGCGGCTGCCTGCTCGATCACGCCGGCAGAAACCATGGCTTGCAGAACGACCGCCCGTCGTGCGACCGCCCGATCCATGTTCACCGACGGGGCATAACTCGATGGCGATTGAATGAGGCCGGCGAGTAGAGCGGCTTCGTCGAGGGTGAGCTCCTGACAGGGTTTACCGAAGTATCCGCGTGAAGCCGCTTCGACTCCGTAGAGGCCGCCCCCGAAGTACACCTTATTTAGGTACATCTCGAGGATCTCGTTCTTGTCGTACATTTTTTCGATGTACGCGGCAAGAATTACCTCCTGCAGCTTCCGCTTGTAGTACTTGTCACGGGTCAGGAAACTCTGTCGCGCGAGTTGCTGGGTGATCGTGCTGCCGCCCTCGGCGCGCCGGCCCTGTTCCAGGTTCTTGAGCGCCGCAGCCGCCATGCGGATCCCGTCGATGCCGCTGTGTTCGTAGAAGCGCTGATCCTCGACCGACACGACCGCCTTGATCAGGGTCGGTGACATCCGCTCAATCGGGATTTCGAGCCGTTGTTCTTTGAAAATCGTGAAAGCGGGCCGATCGGCGGCGTCGAGAATCGTCGTCGCCTGAACCATATCGCCGAGCGTCTTGAGCGCACTGCGGTCTGGCAGTCCGGCGGTGAGCTCGTAACTGAACCAGACGCCCCAGCCTGCGGCCGCAAAGACGGCCATCGCCAACGTCGCGACGATCGCCACAAGCAGCCGTGGGCGGCCGGCCA
>Ga0070683_100001989_pt1 | contig 16024 bp, 8 predicted proteins | sample KBSC713LmetaG_FD_64662 | JGI IMG/M metagenome (GOLD analysis project Ga0070683, IMG submission 64662) | Corn rhizosphere microbial communities from Kellogg Biological Station, Michigan, USA - KBS C7.1-3L metaG | ecosystem: Host-associated > Plants > Roots > Rhizosphere ...
GGCATTGCAGGCGCTTTGTCGGCGGCCTGGTCCATGCGCGTCTTGATGTCATCGAGCAGCTCGTTTGCGTCGCCAACCTGCTCCGCCGGCAAAGCACGCACCTTTTCGATCTCACGCTTGACCGCCGCCCAGCGCTCCGCTGCAACACGATGCTGCTCGGCGCGGGCGCCAAAGCGAAGGAATGTCTGGATGCTCGCCAATACGCCGGCGATGAGGCTCACCGTTCCCGCCGCGATGCGTATCCAGACATCGACACCGTCACCCGAAACCGACGCGAAAAGGCTCGTGCCGACGATCGCTGAGAGGACAACCACCGGGATGCCGAGAAAGAGATTTCGTCGCGACAGTTCCTCGGCGACATCGAAGTGAACCTCCTCCGCCGCCGCACAGCGGCACTCCCAGTCGAAAAGCCGCTGCATCACGGCCTTCGACCAGGGAGACACCCGATCAACGGCGGGACCGGACATCCGGCGTTCCGCAAGCGTGCGGGAGCCGCTTCTTCTTGTCAAGAAGCGGCCACTACCGACCCCGACCCGACTCGGGACTAAGGCGCAGACCCATCAGCTTGCCCTCCCTTCGGACTGTCCAGCGTCGCTAGACGCGCACGAATACGTTCGGCCCCCTCCATGTCTCCCAGTTTCTCTGCGACCTTGAGTCCCCGCCTCCAGAGCTCCTCGGCGCTCTGCCCGGCACCGAGCGCGGCCGCTCGCCCGGCGGCTCGATCGAGGTAGTCGAGCGCCTTGGCCAGATGGTCGCTTCGAGCGTAGTGGTGAGCGATGATCTCGAGGCGATCGTCGAGGGAGGAGGAAAAGACCGTCTCGTAAGCGACCGCGACCTCACGGTGGAGGGCCCGACGCCGCGTCGGCGGGAGCGTAGAAAGGCTCGCCTGCTGGAGCAGGCCGTGACGGAAGATGTACTCGGGCTCGGGATACCGGCGGAGCTCCCGGACGATGTCCGCGCGGACGAGCGTCGTCACCTCGGTGTCGAGCGAGTCGGAGTCGGAGATCTGCTCCAGGACGCGGAGCGGGAAGCTGCGCCCGATCACGGCGGCGAGCTGAGCTAGCCGGTGGCAGTTGAGGGGCAGCGAGTCGATCCTGGCGAGCAGGAGGCTCTCGAGCGTCGGCGTCAGGACCTTGGGGCCGGTGACGGTGGGAGCCCACGTCTGCGCCGTCCGCAGCCCCGCGCTGTCGGCGAATGCGTTCACCAACTCCTCGAGATAGAGCGGATTTCCTTCGGCGCCGACGACGATCAGGCTCAGCTCGGACTCGCCGAGCTCGCCGCTGCGGGGGAGACCCTGCAGCAGGATCATTGACGCCCCGTCGTCCAGCGGGCCGAGTCGGAGCTCCGTGGTCCGGTGCGGATGCTCCGCGAGGGCTCCGACACGGATTTGCCACCCCTCCGAGGCGGGATCGACCCGAAGGGTCATGAGAACCAGGAGGGCTGTCTGGTCGGCCAGCTCGAGCAGTTCGTCGATCAGCTCGCGGGACGCGGGGTCCGTCCAGTGGACGTCCTCGATCGCGACGACCACCGGGCCCTGCTGGGCCAGAGCGGCCACCCAGATGCGATAGGCGCGGCGGATCTCGGCGGCGAGTTCCTCGGGTGAGACGCGGCCGAGCCGTTCCTCCTCGGCCGGGTCGAGCGTGAGCGAGAGGAGCCGCGCCAGCTGTGGGAAGACGTCCGGGATCTGCGCCGCCGGGAGCAGGCCGATTTTGGCCCGGAGCTTCGTCCGGACGGCGAGAGACGCTTCGCCTTCCTCGGCCCCGATCCAGTCCCTGAGCATCTGGACGAGCGGGCCGTACACGATCTCCGTCCCGTACGAGACGCAATGACCCTCGAGCCAGGTTACGCGCTCTGAGGCCAGCGATCGCAGCTCGATCAGGAGGCGCGTCTTTCCGATGCCCGCGTCGCCTAGCAGGAGGGTGATCTGGCCACGACCGGATTCCAGCTCTCCGATGACCTCTCGCAGGCGATCCAGTTCGGCGTCGCGGTCGACGAGAGGGCGGGCGCCGGTGGCTCGGAGCGCTCCCTGCGGTCCGATCAGCCGCCATGTGCTCACGGGCTCCCGCCGGCCCTTCACGGTCACGTCCCCAAGCGGTTCGAGGGTGAACGTCCGGATCAAGGTCTTCGCAGTCGCCTCGCCGACGACGATCGTGCCCGGCCCGGCGATGCTCTGGAGTCGCGCCGCCACATTCGTGGTGTCGCCCATCGACACCGCCTGGGGCGAGCCGGCTCCGACCAGCCCGACCGCCGACACCCCGGTGTTGATCCCGATGCGAACGTTGAAGTCGGAGATCTGCCACGCGCTTCTCACCTCCTCGGCGTAGCGGTGTACGTCGGCTGCGATCGCGAGCGCGGTCCGTGCCGCGCGCTCGGCGTCGTCCTCGTGCGCCCGGGGCAAGCCGAAGAAGGCCGCGATCCCGTCGCCCATGTACGCCTGCACCATGCCGCCGAACTGCTCCACCGCACGGCTCATCCGGCTGACGCACTCGCCGATGACAAGCTTGGTCTCGTCGGGGCTGAGGCGCTCGCCGAGGCTCGTGGAGCCGACGATGTCTGCGAACAGCGCGGTCACGAGCCGGAGCTCGTCCTCAGTCGCCGGGAGCTGCGCGGCTTCAGCCGGGACGCTCGAAGCCGAGACGGCTTCCCCCAGCTCTGGCTCCGGCTCGATCAGCTCGCCTTCGACCTCGAAGGAAGCACCCCCGATCTGCACGAGGTCCCCGTTGTGCAGCGCACGCCGCTCCTCGAGCCGCCGCCCATTGACCCACGTGCCGTTGAGGGAACCTAGATCCTCGACCTCCAGCGCGTCTCCGGACGGACGGATCACTGCGTGACGCCGCGACACAAGCGGATCGTCGAGCGTGATGTCGGCATCGACACGCCCGATGACGAGTTGGGTCTCGACGCGAACTCGCTGCCCGGCAAGCGGCCCCTCTCTCATCGCCAGCGAGGGCACAGCGGCGAGTCTAGTCGGCGCGGCCGCTCAGGCTGCGGCGCCCCGGGGAGGTCACGGGCTGCCGGTGATCCTGGAGATGGTGTTGAGACAGAGCTCCTTACTGATCGTCGGGCGGCATTTGCCGATGGAGTCGTTGAGCGAGTTCCACCAGCCGCCGACGATCGTCGGGGCGCGCCCAGGCTCGGTCGCCGACCCGAGCATGTCGACGTGGTCGTCGCTGCCGAGCTTCTCGTGCGTCCAGGCGATGACGAAGTTCCCGTTCTTGTTCTGGTAGCAGAAGAACCGCCCGCCCCGCTTGCCGGTCGGATGGAGCCACGGGCGTTCGCCCGGGGGGGCTGAGCCGCATCCCACGACCGCGGCGTTCGTACCACGCGCTTGCTTGAGAACTCGCCCGTAGGCGTGCAGCAGAGCCTGAGAGCTGCGATAGAACGAGAACTGGAACTGGTCGGGTTGAGAGGTTGGATCCGTGGGGGCGGACACGCAGAGATTGGTCTCCAGGGCGTCTTTTGCCCGGGTGTTCTGCGGCGTGCACTCCTTCGCGACCTGTGACGGTGCCAGCACGGAGAGCAAGGTTGCAGGCGTGGCGCCCCCGGTCGTCCCGCCACTCTGCGCGGCGGTCGTGGTCGGCGTGGTTCGCTCGGCCGACGAGGACTTCCCGCCGGAGAACGCCAGGAGTGGGATCAGGACAGCCGCGAGCACGACCGCGAGGATTCCTCCGGCGATCAGAAGCTTTCGACGGTTGCCGTCACCGGGGCGTGTCCCGGCCGCCGGCGGCTCGGCCGGCGGCGACTCGGCCGGCGGCGACTCGGCTGGCGGCGACTCGGCTGGCGGCGGCTCGGCCGGCGGCGGCTCGGCCGGCGGCGGCTCGGCCGGCGGCGGCTGGGCCTGCTTCTCGGCCTGTGCGCCCGCGACAACCGAGGTGCCTGCAAGGACGGTTCCGCCCGCCCCGGGCTGTGCCGCCACGGCCGACACGCCCGACGCCGCTCCCGCACCGACCGCCTGCTTCAGCGCGAGCGCAAACTCCGTTGGACGCTCGTAGCGGTCCTCCTTGGACTTGGCCACGGCCTTGGCAATCACCTCGTCGAGCTCTGGCGGCAGGTCGGGACGCTTCTCGGTCAGCCTGGGCGGTGGCTCCAAGAGGTGCGCGTACATCATCGCCACCTCCGAATCCTTCTCGTAGGTCGGCGTGGCGGTAAGCGCCTCGTAAGTGACGCAACCGAGCGAGTAGATGTCCGCCCGAGCGTCGAGCGGCTTTCCCTCGATCTGCTCCGGCGACGCGTAGTCGGCGGTGCCGACGAACAGGCCCGTCTTCGTGAAGCCCGCCGCAGCGGTGTTCTTGACGACACCGAAGTCCGACAGGTAGGCGTGGTCAGAGCCCTCGACCCCGGCGCCGGCAGCGATGAGGATGTTCGCCGGCTTCACGTCCCTGTGGACGAGCCCCTTGCCGTGCGCCGCCTCGAGGGCGGCGGCGACCTGGGAGACGAGCACAACGACCTGGTGCTCCTCCAGCGGCCCGCCCTGCTTGAGCCGCGACTTCAGGTCGGCGCCCTCGACGTACCGCATCGCGATGTAGAGGACGCCGTTCTCCTCGCCCGCCTCATAGATCGGGATGATGTTCGGATGCTCGAGCGCGGCAGCGACCTTCGACTCGCGCTGGAAGCGCTCGCGGAAGTCCTCGTCCTCGCTCACCTGTGGTGAGAGGAGCTTGAGCGCGACCGTGCGTTCGAGTCCGATGTGCTCTGCGCGGTAGACGATGCTCATCCCCCCGTGCCCGATCAGGGAGACGAGGCGATATCCAGCGAACTCGTCGCCGATCCGCGGTATCCAGTTCACGTCGCTCACGAAGAGGGGGTACCAGTTCTAACAGCCGCCGGTTTCGAATACCAATCAGCCAGGCCCGAGGACGCGTGACCCAAAGAGCGACTTGGCAGGCGTCTCTTGCCGCCGATCGAGGCCCAGTGATGTTCTCCCTGAGGCGATGCCCGTAGCCTGCGAGTTCCAGTGTTCCCGGGCCGAAAGTCGAAGCTAGACAGGATCGCCGCAGCGACCAAGGCGTCCTGGTCGATGTGCTTGGCCGGAACGCGGAAAGAGCTTCCTTGAGAACTCGGACGCCGCATGCCCCCCGCTGCGCACGCGACAATGTCGCAGGTTCGTGAACTGGGACGCGTTCACGCTCGAGCGAGTTGCCGCTGAGCTTCGTGACGAGCTCAGTGCTCCCGAGGCGGAGCGGATGGTCTATGCGTTCGAATCAGCTCTGCGCATCGCCCGTGTAGATCCGGAGCTTCTGCCGCACCTCTTGGCTGCGACAACTTGCCTGCTCGCACATTCCGAGGCGACGACGCCAAGGGGCGTGATGGAAACGTTCTTTCGCAGAGCTGTTGCGGACGCCGTCTGGCGAGAGCGGTACGAGCCGTTATTCGAGTAGGCGCGGCCGAGATCGCTCCCGGCCGCGCCCGGATTCCTAGTTACTGGTCGTTCCAGCCGGCGCCGCCGCGATCGTAGTAGGAGCCGAGTTTCCCTCGGTAGGAGTCGTCGCGATAGGCATCGGCGTCGAACTCGGGCGCGTTCTTGATCTGGTCCTGAGTCCGGTTGACGAACACCTTCTCCTCCTCGGCATCGACCCGGCCAATCACGCCCGCGGGAAGCATCACTTTCTTCCCGAAGATCCACGGACCGGTGTCCACGACGATGTAGCTCGCACCGACGTCGTTGCTCGCCTCATCGATCTTGCCGATCCCGCCGTCGACAGCCTCGACCTTGAAGCCCACAAGCTTCTCAGTCGACCAATTGGTCTCACGGAACGTCCAAAGTTCGATCGTAGCCACGTGCAGCCTCCTTAGTAGTTGACTCTGATGTCGCTACCCGAAGCGCAGGAAACGAAGCACCCCGGTGATCCACCATGCTGCGCTGCGGCGCTCCTGAAGCGCTCGCCGGACTGGGGCCACCGACGGGGGGCCGGCGGGAGGGACTGCAGCCGCATCGCGTTCCCTCCCGCCTCTCCGGATCTCCGCCAACCCCATATGCCCTTGCATGGCCCTCTTGGCGGAGTTGGCGACTACTACCCGTATGGATCGAGCTCCGAAACCGGCTGACTGTAAGGGTTCGATGATGACCTGCCTGCGGGCGACAACCTGTGATCGAGTAGCGACCGATGCGCCTTCATCCGCCGGCGACTCGAGGTACGCGAAGATGCCAAAGCGGGGGCGGGCTGGCCCTGGTCCCCGCGGCGTAGCGCCTCTCCCGCCGCGACGGACTCCCACCCGCCCCCGGTTTGCCTCTAGGCCTCTCCTACCTAAGAAGACGGAGGCCGCGGTGAAAACTTGCGCTGCGCCCAATATCGCTTCTCCCTGCTGCCACTTCTCAGCGGTCGGTGAGAATGCGGCGTGGCCGCCTACACGGTGAACAAGGACGGCGTCAGGCACGCGAAGCGGCTGATCGACGCGGGCCAGTACGTGCTTCGCTCCCGCTGGCAAGACGTGCAGCCGCGCGCACGGGACCAGAACACGTTCCTGAAGACGCACTCCTGGGACGAGTACGCCGTCTGGCATCTCGGCCTTACCGAGGACGCGGCCGAGGAGACGAAGGCGCGCTACGCGTTTGTCTATGGCGACCTCCGCCGTCTGCACCGGATGGGGCTGATCGCCTGCCACTACCGGGCCGCGGAGTGGCGGCACAAGGAGATCGAACTCGCAGCACACGAGCTCCTGCAGTACCTCGACCGAAAGACCGCCCGATGATCGCCCAGTAGGCCCGTCGCAGCCGCCTGCGCAAGCATGCAGAATGTCCCTGCCGGCCGCTGTCCACCTCCCGGAAGCTCGGGCACTTCGCTTCCTTGTAGAAGACCGGCAAGTTCTTCCAGGCCGCTTCGCTGCCTCAGTGTCCCAGCGAGCACACAGCGCGGGCCGCCAACGGCTCGAACGACCAGGAGGTCGATGCACCATCTCCGGGCCCGCGTCAAGAAGGACGCGTCTACTTCACCAGAAGACCGGCTATCCCGTGGTGAAGGCTGACGGCGATCTCTCGCGCAGCTCACGCCGAGTTCTAAGCCCGCGCCGGCTTCTTGACGAGTTCAGCCGATAAGCGACCGGGCTGCGGCACCCCTTCGCTTCGCGGCACCCTCGGAAGGCAGAAAGGCGCCGCCCGCGTCTGGCTTGAGACCAGGAGGTCCGGTTCGATCCCTGCCGGAAATCCATAAGGCTCTACTTGAGGCCTATCCTGCCCCAGTTGCTGCTTTATCGACGTTTCACACGAGGTTATGCGCTTTGCGCGACACGTGTTGACTGTGATAATCCGGGGCTCGAAGTACGACTGCCACAATCGCGAGGGGAGCGCCTGTGGTGCCGAACCGGGTTGTCTTACTGGCTGACCAGCGATGGCTGCTACAAGTTCTCGGTCGCACTGCCGCACTGTTGGTCGCACTCGTTTGCGCGTCGATCTTCGTCAATACTGCGCGAGCCGATGATCTAGGGCCGACGGATCCCTCCGGCACCCCGAGCACCTCGGCCCCGGCCCCCGACGCCGATACGCCGACCGCAACAGACGCGCCAGATACCGACGCGGCGGTTACGGACGACACCTCGGCTGGCGCGACCGATCCCAATGCCGACGTCCCGGCGCCCGACCCAACCTCGACCGGCACGGATCCCACTGCGACCACAGCCTCGACCGGCAGCGCCCCTCAAGCGCCGGGATGCACCCCCACGCCCTCCGATCCCACCCCGACCGGCACGAATCCCACCGCGACCACAGCCTCGCCCGGCACCGCACCAGAGGCAGCGGGATGCACCCCCTCGCCCTCCGATCCCACCCCGACCGGCACGGATCCCACCGCGACCACAGCCTCGCCCGGCACCGCACCAGAGGCATCGGGAGGCACCGGTGCCGCAGACATTGGGGCAACCAGCACAGTGCCGGCGGCTCCCGGCTTCTCCACTGCGCAAGCCTCCGCCGGCAACAAACGACCCCCGAAACGCCGTAGCGGTTCGGATGCCGTCAACGACACTACGGATTCCGCACCTCCGGCGAGCGAACCTGCTCCCGCCGACGATGGATCGAACGCACCTGATAACTCAGGAACGCCGTCCGGACTGGTCAATGGTCCCTCGACCGGCTTCTCGACGTCGGCCCCGGCAAGACCGAAGGTCGCCAGCGATCTGACGACGGCTGGTTCTCTGTTGAGCGCATCTTTTCTTCACGAGGCCACGGCAGACTCGGGGCCCGGCGGCCGAACCGTGCCCATTTCGCCTCCTACGCTCGACGCTGACGTCCGCAGCATTGTCCGCCCACAGGTCGATCGACATGTCGTCGCCTGCGCGCTCACCGTCTCTGCGAGCGTCGGCTCCGCTTCTGAGCGGATCCTCCTCGCTCGCTTGCCCGCCCACGTCGATACGAATCGGGCTGCGCGGTCTGGAGCGACGAGCGAAAGGAAGGGCCACCCAAACGAGTCGCGAAAACGTGGTCCGCAGGTGCCTCCTGCCCCCGACAACGACAAGCCCCTCCTGCCACCTGCCCCGAGTTCTTCGCTGGGGTCCGGCGGCTCTGGAGGGACGCAGGGCAAGGACGTCTACGGCGTCGTCACGGCCCGCTTGAGTCTCATCCCGCCGCGCAATGGACGCCTCCTTACGCTCGTCGAGAAACAGCGGCGAGCACTGCGCCTCTTCTTCATCCTCGAGCGCCCCGGCTAAGGCCCGACGCCCGGCCGTCGCCCGTGCGCGTGGCGCCCTTCTCGGGCGTCCCGCGGCGTGGCCATGAACTCGAGTGCGAAAGGAGTGCTGCAAGATGAGCGTCGAACCTCCACATCAACAATCGAGCGGACGTGCCTGCGGGCCCGGCGACGGGGACTCGGACTTCGGGATCGAGGACTCGCTCAGTCTTTATTTCCGAGGAGTCGGACGAACACCGCGTCTCTCCCGGGTGGAAGAGCGCGAGCTCTGCCGCCGCAAGGATGCCGGAGATGACCGGGCCAAACGCCTTCTGATCGAGGCGAACCTACGTCTGGTTATCTGGATCGCTCGCCAGTACCGACATCGCAAAGTCCCAGTGCTCGATCTCATCCAGGAAGGGAACCTCGCGCTCACGCGAGCAGTCGAACGGTTCGACTATCGGTTGGGTTTCCGGCTCTCGACATACGCCACGCTGTTGATCAGGCGTGCGATCGAACAGGCGGCGGACCCACGTGTCGTTCCCGTGCCGATATATGTCCGAAGGCAGATTCGGGCAGTTCATCGATCGCAGCAGATCCTCCGGCAGCGCCTGAGTCGCGAGCCGCTGCTGAGCGAGATCGCCGCGGAGGCGGGTCTCGAATGGCGCCGCCTCGACGAGCTCCTCAACTACGAACGGCAACCCCTCAGTCTCGAAACCGCCGTTGGAGAGGAGCGGGACGCCGACACCGAGCTACTCGGGGACGACACGAGCTCGACGTATCCGGAAGCAACCACCGCCGAGCGCATGCGGAGAGAGGAGGTTTGGAGCGCCCTCAACTCGCTCGATGCTCGTCTGCGCCTGGTGCTCCAGCTGCGCTTCGGTCTAGCAGGGCAACCACCTCACACGCTCGCCGAGGTGGGAAGAGAACTTGGGGTGACGTGCGAGCGGGCACGTCAACTGGAGGCGAGAGCGCTCGACGAGCTGCGCAACATGGCGCCGGATCTCCGTGTCTACCTCGAGGTTGCGTGATCCGGAGAGGGCTGGTGACGTGACATGGGACACAAAGCAAGTCAAACTAGAGTTGCGCCCAGAAGCGCGCCTCTCCCCTTCTGGGCGCAACTCTCTCTCTATTGAGTCCAAAAACTGCAAGAACGCAACCCCTCGCAGGTCGGCAGAAGAACGGGTGTGCGCCCCTCTTTCGGCAGGGCCACCCGCCGCACTCGGCGAACACCCTCAGCGCAATCAGCCTTCGGACTTCACACATCGTGCGGGGACGTGGGCTGTGACCTCTGGCGCACATGCCAGGAGGCTCATAGCCGCTTGGGACGTGACCGGGACGTCGACGTCGATCGAGATCGCGTTGCAACCCGGATCCTGTTCGACGGAGCGCGCCTCCAGCCCGCTACGACGGCGTCTCGGCGGCTCTCTTCGTCGCGGCTGAGCTCGAGCAGGAGGCTGTGGAGGGCGCAAGACCTCGGCTCGGCTGTCCGAGCGGATGATTGACTCAAGTCGAGCTCGGCGATAGGTTCGGGCGGTCCGCGGTTCGGGCGTGTGGACGGAAGGGGCGCGTGATGATCCAGTTCGAGGAGGTCTATCGGCGCTCGCTGGATGCCCCTGAGGAGTTCTGGAGCGAGGCCGCAGCCGCGATCGACTGGGTCGAGCCGTGGGGGAAGGTACTCGACGATTCTCGGGCGCCGTTCTATCGGTGGTTTGCCGGCGGTCGCCTGAACACCTGTTACAACGCGCTGGACCGCCACGTCGAGGGAGGTAGGGCAGATCAGCTTGCGCTGATCTACGACTCGCCGGTCACGGAGACGACTGCGACGTTCACGTACCGGGAGCTGCTGGACCGGGTTGCACGCTTTGCCGGAGCTCTCGCAGCGCAGGGTGTCGAGCGGGGCGACCGCGTGATCGTGTACATGCCGATGGTTCCCGAGGCGGTGATCGCAATGCTCGCGTGCGCCCGGCTGGGAGCGATCCACTCGGTGGTGTTCGGCGGTTTCGCGGCGGACGAGCTCGCCAGCCGGATCGACGACGCCAAACCCAAGGTCGTCGTCGCGGCCTCGTGTGGGATCGAGCCTGGCCGAGTGGTCCCGTACGTGCCCCTCCTCGACGCGGCGATCGCCAGGGGAGAGTCGAAGCCCGAACACTGCATCATCCTCCAACGACCAGGACTCGAGGCCGAGCTCGATCCCGTCCGGGACATCGACTGGGACGAGGCAGTTGCAGGGGCCGAACCGGCCGACTGCGTGACCGTCGAAGCGACGGATCCGCTCTACATCCTGTACACGTCAGGCACGACCGGCCGGCCGAAGGGAATCGTGCGCGACAACGGCGGGCATGCCGTGGCGCTCCAGTGGTCGATGAGCCATATCTACGACGTTCAGCCGGGCGACGTGTACTGGACAGCCTCCGACGTCGGCTGGGTCGTCGGCCACTCGTACATCGTGTACGGGCCGCTCCTGCACGGCTGTACGACAGTTCTCTACGAAGGCAAGCCCGTCGGCACTCCCGACGCAGGCGCGTTCTGGCGGGTGATCTCTCAGCACGATGTGTGCACGCTCTTCACGGCACCGACTGCCTTCCGTGCCATCCGCCAGCAGGACCCCGAAGGCGAACTGATCGGACGCTATGACCTCTCGCACTTCCGCGCGCTATTCCTCGCCGGAGAACGCTGCGACCCGGAAACACTCCGCTGGGCCGAAGAGAAGCTCAAGGTGCCGGTGATCGATCACTGGTGGCAGACGGAGACTGGCTGGGCGATCGCCGCCAACTGCCTCGGAATCGAGCCTTTGCCCGTCAAACCCGGATCACCGACACGCCCGGCACCGGGCTGGGATCTCCACGTGCTCGACGCCGCCGGCGACGAACTTCCGAGCGGACAGATCGGCGCGCTCGTGGCGAAGCTACCGATGCCGCCTGGCTCCTCGCCGACACTGTGGCAGGCAGACGACCGCTACCACGAGGCGTACCTCGCCGCCTACCCGGGTTACTACCGGACGGCCGACGCCGGTTATCTGGACGAAGAGGGGTACGTCTTCGTCATGTCCCGAACCGACGACATCATCAACGTCGCCGGTCACCGACTCTCGACAGGCGCAATGGAGGAGGTCCTGGCCTCCCACGCCGATGTCGCCGAGTGCGCAGTCGTCGGCGTGGCGGACAGCCTGAAAGGGCAGGTGCCGGTTGGCTTCCTCGTCCTGAAGGCACGAGTGAGTCGCCCCCACGACGAGATCGTCGCGGAGGCCGTGCAGGCGGTTCGCGATCGAATAGGGCCCGTCGCGGCATTCAAGACCGCAACCGTCGTCGACCGCTTACCGAAGACCCGCTCCGGAAAGATCCTGCGCGGCACCATGCGCCGGATCGCCGACGGCGAGGAATATTCCATCCCGGCCACGATCGAGGATCCAGCAACGCTCGACGAGATCCGGCATGCCCTGGGCGAGATCGGATACGCACGGACGCAACCTGCGGTAGCGCCCAAAGCCTGAGAACGAGGCGTTCGAGACACGACCGAGCGGCTCGCTTCTGGAGTTGACTAGGAAGTCGGCCTCCGAGACACAGACCAGGAGGCCGTTCAGTCGAGATCTCTGGGGACCACGTAATCCACGAGCTTTGCGTCCCCGGGTCTCAGCGCCTTCCAGCTCTCGCAGTCGGCGACGAGTGTGGCGAGCGCGCCGGTAGGAAGCTTTTCCTCCAGTCTCGGCAGGTCGGCGCCGCCGGTCGCTAGCGCCAGCGCAAGCTCCTGGAGGCCGGGGTTGTGCCCTATGAGCATGACCGACGCGACGGCGTCGGGTAGCGCCTGGAGCTGCCGAAGCAGCTCCTGATGGGACCCGGCGTAAAGCGCCGGCACGAGCTCTACGGTGCAGCTCTTGCCCAGCGACGGCTCGATGGCCTCGAGTGTTCGGCGGGTACGAACTGAGGGCGAGCAGAGAACAAGGGTCGGCCGAATCCTCTTCCGCCGCACATACCGGGCGATGTTCTTGGCCGCGCGCTCGCCTCGTGGAGCGAGCGGCCGGTCGATGTCCGCCAGCGTTGGATCCGACCAGCTCGACTTCGCGTGCCGGAAGAGGAAGACGGTTCGCATCGCTCGACCGTGCCTGCCAGGACGGGTCGGCGTCAAGCCGCCTTCAGCGACAGTCAGCGGCCGCACAGCTCCGTAGCGCCCCAGTAGCTACCCAACCCCTGGTGCACTGCCAGGAGACCGTTTCTGGCAACAGACCAGATGTCGCCCTGAGACACCGGGAGCCGCAGCGACACCGAGGCCTGAACCAAGAGTGCTTTCGGCTTATGTTTCGAGCTGCGCTGCCTTTGGACGTTTGGGTGGCCCAGTCTCCTTCGGTGGGTGCGCGTTGGAGCAGGACAGGCCCGAGCTGTGTCGATCCCCGGTCGCCGCCACGCACCGCCGACATCCGCTTCGATCTCGTTCCTGGTATTACAATCGCCCACGCTGACGCTCATCAGAGCGGTCCTGGGCCGAGAATGCCACAGGACCGAATTTCGCAACAAGGGGGCGTGATGCGAAGAAAGCGTGGAAGTGCGCTGAGGCTCGCAGTGATCGCTGGGATCGTGGCGACCGCGGCGCTGGCCGCGACGCTCGGCGCCGGATTGGGCGGCGACGGCTCCGGATACGTGCGATTCAAGTCGAAGTTCGCCGGCGGCGACCCGGACGCCGTCGCGCAACGTGGCTCGGCGCCTGCGACGCCGGGCGAAGGCCCGGTCGGCGGCTGGGAGGCCTACAGGGCCGCCGAGCGAACCTACCCGGCGGACACGATCTCACCGCAGACCGTCGCGAAGGCCAAGGCGACGTTCGCAAAGATCGCGCAGGCTGGAAGTTCGCAGGGAAACAACCACTGGGAGCCGTACGCACCGCTGAGCATCGCGCAGCAGCCGGGCGTGATCGCGTTCTCGGGCTCGACCGATACGACCGCAAGCCGTGTGACGGCGATGCTTATCGCCCCGACCTGCACGCCGGGCAACTGCAGGCTCTGGGTCGGCGTCTCCGGCGGCGGCGTTTGGCGAACGGACGACGGGCTGGCAGCGGATCCTGCCTGGACCTGGCTGGACGGAACGCTCCAGCAGAACTCGGTCGGCGCGCTCACGGCCGACCCGAACGACCCTACCGGGAACACGCTCTACCTGGGGACCGGAGAGGCCAACCGGTGCAGCTCGGGTTGCGAGGCCGGTGTCGGTATCTACCGCTCGACAAACGGCGGCGGCAGCTGGACGAAGCTCGCGGACGCCTGCGTCGACAACTCGACCAACGCGTGCGTCACACCCGGACAGGACGCGTTCCTCGGGCGTGGCATCAGCAAGATCGTGGTCGACCCGACGAATGCGAACCACATCATCGTCGGCTCCGCCCAGGGCGTTCGCGGCCTCTCGCACGTCATCGGCAACGGAGGCACGACGCGCCTCGAGCCGGGGGCGAACGCACCTGGACTTTACGAGTCCACCGACGGAGGCAAGACCTTCACCGAGGTCTGGAACGGCAACGACAGTGCCTCCTTCGGCGTTACCGACGTCGCGCTCGACCCACTCGATCCGAGCACGGTCTACGCGGCGGCCTTCGACCAGGGGCTGTGGAGGCGATCGGTTGCGCTCGACGGGTCGAGCTCACCCACGGACTTCCACCAGGTCTTCGCTCCGCGCTTTCCCGGCGGAGGAACCGACCGGACGATGGTCGCTCCCACCGTGAAGAACGGCAAGACCCGTCTCTACGTGACCGAGGGAACTGCGAATCCGAACGGGATCCTCGCCGCCAACGCCTCCGAGTTCTGGCGCACCGACAACGCCAACCAGCCGGCCGCGACGCTCCTGGCCTCGCAAGCAGCGGGGGTGACGGTGCCTGCCGGCAACGGGAACCCCTTCCCGACGACCTACAACGGTTGGCAGCGGCTGACCTCGAATTCGACGGCGAGCCCGTACTTCGCGACGGACGACTTCTGCACCGGTCAGTGCTGGTACGACAACGAGGTCTACACGCCGGCGGGTATGCCCGACACGGTCTACGTGATCGGTTCATACGTCTACGGCGAGCTGCCCTGCAACACGAAGGGCGTGGGGTGCGGAAACGGTCGCTCCAACGGCCGCGGCGTCCTCTACTCGGACACCGCCGGTGACCCCGACGCTGCACACAACAACCGCACCTTCACCGACCTCACCTACGACAACCAGGACAACCCGGCCACCTGGTGCGCACTCGCGGGGATCTCGCCATGCCTGCGGGCTCCGAACGCCATCCACCCGGACCAGCATGCGATCGTGATCAACCCGTCGAACCCGACCCAGATCTTCGAGGGCTCGGACGGCGGCGTGATCCGGACGGACGGCACGTTCGCAGACACATCGGTCCAGTGCACGACCGAGCGGACCCTCTCGGCGGGGAGCACACTGGCCTGCCAGCGCCTCCTGTCGCGGATCCCGAACCAGATCACCCACATCGGCAAGGGACTCGGCCAGACGCTGCAGTTCATCAACGTCGCCATCAACCCGGGGCAGCCCTGCGACGTCGAGGGCGGCACGCAGGACAACGGGACGTGGTCGGCCCTCGACTGCGGCACGAGCACGCTGCCGCAGATCATCTACGGCGACGGCGGCAACGCCGGCTTCGACTCGACCAACCCGACGTGGCGGTTCAACGAGTTCACCGCCGGGTTCAGCGATTCGAACTTCAGAAACGGCGACCCGACGAAGTGGGTGATTTCCTCGGCGCCGATCGTGATCAGCGGCGAGGCGGTCGCGTTCTACTGGCCACAGATCGCGGATCCGAACCCGGTGACCGGGGCGCACCCGATCTATTCGGGCGCGCAGCACGTCTGGCGGACCTGGGCGTTCGGCGCCGGGACGCCCGGCGCGTTTCCCCAGGACAAGGAACCGGACATCGCCTTCTACGAGGCCAACTGCCAGGAGTTCACGGTCTTCGGAGGCGATCCGAACTGCGGCGACTACCAGCCGATGGGTGGCGCGGCGGTCGCCGACCCGCAGAACAACCGGACGGCGCCCGGCGATCTGACCGGGACGTTCTACGGCTCCGGTCGTACAGGCGGTTCGGTGTCCTGGCTCGCGCGGAACAAGACCGACCACGGAACGCTGTGGGCGGCAACCTCCGCCGGGCGCATCTTCGTCACACACAACGCCGACGCGGTCGACCCCGCCGCGGTCCTCTGGCACCGCGTAGACAACCTCGCGGCAAACTCGCCGACGCGGTTCCCGAGCTCCATCTACCCGGACCCGGACAACGTGGGCCACGCGTGGGTGACGTACTCGGGCTACAGCGCTGCCACGCCGACCACGCCGGGCCACGTCTTCAGCGTCACGGAGGGCGGCACCTTCACGAACCTCAACGTGGAGAGCGGCACCTCGACGTTCCCGACGCCCGCGAATGACGGAGACCTGCCCGTCTCCGACATTGTCCGCGACGACCCG
>Ga0070683_100001990_pt1 | contig 16022 bp, 14 predicted proteins | sample KBSC713LmetaG_FD_64662 | JGI IMG/M metagenome (GOLD analysis project Ga0070683, IMG submission 64662) | Corn rhizosphere microbial communities from Kellogg Biological Station, Michigan, USA - KBS C7.1-3L metaG | ecosystem: Host-associated > Plants > Roots > Rhizosphere ...
CCGCGGGAGACGTCGTGGGAGACCACGCGGGAGACGTCGCGAAGATCGTCGCGAGGGACGGCGCCGGAGGGGTCGCGGGACGGTTTTCGGCGGACGGCGGCGCGAGTCGCCAAGCGGCTGGCGAGGCCCTGGGCGACGCCGACGCCGGCGAGCACGATCACGCCGCCGACCGGCTGGTTCCAGCTCAGGTGCTCGCCCAGCAGGACGACGCCGGCAACCGCGGCGACGACCGGAGGCAGGTAGGTCACCATCGAGCCGGTCGTCACGCCGGCCGTGCGGATCACGTGGAAGTTGAGCACGAACGCCAGGCCGGTACCGAGCACGCCGAGCACCACGATCGAGACGATCGGCTTCCACGTCAGCGAGCCGAGTGCCGGTGGGGCGCCGGCGACCAGTGGAGCGATGACAAGCATCTGGAGCGTGCCGCTGATCAATTGACCGGCGGTCAGCTGGAACGGCGAGACATCACTCGACGTCATGATCCCGCGGGAGTAGTTCAGCGCGATGCCGTAGCAGGCGACGGCGATGAGCAGCTCCAGCTGCCCGACCAGGGACGAACCGCCAAGGCCGTGCCAGGCACCGAGCACAACAAGTACACCGGAAAAACCAACGAGCAGACCGAAGATTTGCTGGCGGGTGGGCCGCTCGGTCGAGCGGGTCACGCCGAGCGCAATGAGGGTCACGGCGAGCGTGGTGAGCGGGATGGTGCCATTCCAGATGCCGGCCAGGACCGAGGAGACCCGCTCCTCCGCGTAGCCGAACATGATGAACGGCACCGTGTTGGCGAAGATCGCGAGGACGAACATGCGGGCCCAGAGCCGCCGTCCGCGGGGCAGCGGCTGGCGGACGATCGCGAGCAGGACGAACAGCGTGAGCGCGCCGATCCCGATGCGCCCGAGTGCGAGATAGACCGGCGGGACCTCGCGCACGGCGATCTTGATGAACATGAAGCTGGTGCCCCAGATCAGCGCGGTGGCGCCGAACGCGGGCAGCCAGCTCTTCGGTCCAGGCGTCGGCATGCTCGTTACTGTGCACCGGGGGTACGACAAAAGTCTCGCGAGATTCCGACCTCGCGTCAGGGCTGCCGTAGGGTCTTCGTGTGGGATCTATCGACGACATCGCCAACCGTTACGTCGCGGAATGGGCGCCCCTCGACCCGATCGGGGCCACCTTCGTGGGCGTGGCCGGCCAGGACGACCGGCTGACCGACCTGTCGCCCGAGGGCTACGCCGCCCTCGTCGACCTCGACCGGCGCACGCTCGCCGAGCTCGACGCCGCCAGGCCGGAGAGCGAAAACGAGCGGGTGGCGCAGGAGGCGATGCGTGAGCGGCTGCGGCTGGCGCTGGAGCGATACGACGCGGGCGACATCACGAGTGAGATCAACGTCATAGCGAGCGCGCTGCACGGCGTGCGCGGCTGCTTCGACCTGATGCCGCTTGACGGTGAGGAGGCGGCCGCCAACATCGCCGCCCGGATGGCCGCCGTGCCGACCGCACTCGACCAATGGCGCCGCACGCTGCTGGACGCCGCGGCTCAGGGCCACGTGGCCCCGGCCCGGCAGATCACCGAGGTCGGCAAGCAGTGCGACGTCTGGGCCGACCCGAGCGGCGACAACTTCTACCCGGCGCTGGCCGAGCGGGCCGGCGTCGGCGTCAGCGAGGCGCTGCAGGCGGAGCTGCACCGGGCCGCCGACGCGGCGCGCACCGCGACGATCGCGATAGGTCAGTTCCTGCAAACCGAGCTGGCACCGCGGGGCCTGGCGAAGGAGGCGGCCGGGCGGGAGCGATACGAGCTGGCGTCGCGATACTTCCTCGGCGCCACGATCGACCTGGACGAGACCTACGCGTGGGGGTTCGAAGAGCTGGCCCGGCTCGAGAGCGAGATGCGCCGCGTCGCCGACAAGATCGCCGCCGGCGGCGGCATCGACGAGGCGGTCGCCGCGCTCAACGCCGACCCGGCCCGCCGGATCACCGGCAAGGAAGAGTTCCGGGACTGGATGCAGGACCTGGCGACCCGCACCATCGAGACGCTCAACGGCACGCACTTCGACATCCCGGAGCCGGTCCGGCGCATCGAGGCGATGCTCGCGCCGACCTCCGACGGCGGCATTTACTACACCGGCCCGAGCGAGGACTTCACCCGGCCCGGGCGCATGTGGTGGGCCGTGCCGCAAGGCATCGACAGCTTCTCGACCTGGCAGGAGGTGACCACCGTGTACCACGAGGGCGTGCCGGGTCATCACCTGCAGGTCGCGCAGACCTACGTGCGCGCCGACCTGCTCAACCGCTGGCGGCGGGTGCTCTCCTGGTGTTCGGGGCACGGCGAGGGCTGGGCGCTCTACGCCGAGCGCCTGATGGACGAGCTCGGATTTTTGTCGGACCCGGGTGAGAAGCTCGGCATGCTCGACGGACAGGCGTTCCGCGCCACCCGCGTGATCGTCGACATCGGCATGCACCTGGAGCTGGAGATACCCCGTGACAATCCGTTCGGCTTCCATCCCGGCGAGCGCTGGACGCCCGAGCTCGGCTGGGAGTTCCTGCGCGCGCACTGCCGCGTTCCGGATGAAAACCTGCGGTTCGAGCTCAACCGCTACCTCGGCTGGCCGGGCCAGGCCCCCTCCTACAAGGTGGGCGAGCGGATCTGGCTGCAGGCCCGGGAGGACCTCCGGCAGCGCAAGGGCGCCGACTTCGACCTCAAGGCGTTCCACCGCGACGCGCTGAACCTGGGGTCGCTCGGCCTCGACCCGTTGAAGTCGGCACTGGCTCGGCTGTGACCGCCCCCGGGCCGCTCTCCGGTTTGCTGGTGGCCGATTTTTCCCGCGTACTCGCGGGGCCGCTCGCCACGATGACGCTCGGTGACCTCGGCGCCGACGTTATCAAGGTGGAGCGGCCGGACGTTGGCGACGATACGCGCGGCTGGGGTCCACCGTTCGCGGCCGACGGGCAGGCGACCTACTTCCTGTCGGTCAACCGCAACAAGCGCAGCCTGGCCGTCGACCTGTCCACTGTGGAGGGGCAGGCGGCGGCGCTCGAACTGGCCCTCGAGGCTGACATCCTGGTGGAAAACTTTCCGCCCGGGACGATGGAGCGTTTCGGGCTCGGATACGAACAACTGAACAGTTCCCGGCTCATCTACGCGAGCGTGACCGGGTTCGGGCGAGACAGCCGGCAGCCCGGCTACGACTTCCTGATCCAGGCGGTCGGCGGGCTGATGTCCATCACCGGGCCGAGCGACGGCGAGCCGACGAAGGTTGGCGTGGCGCTGGTCGACGTGCTGGCCGGTCAGCAGTTGACCAGCGGGATCCTGGCCGCCCTCTACGCGCGCGAGCGCACCGGGCGCGGCCAGCGCGTCGAGGTGAGCCTGCTCGGCAGCCTGCTGGCCGGGCTGGTCAACCAGGCGTCGGGTCTGCTCAACGCGGGCGTGGTGCCGGGCCGGATGGGAAACCGGCATCCGAGCATCACGCCATACGAGACGCTGCACGCCCAGGACGGGCCGTTCGCGGTGGCGGTGGGCAACCAGGCCCAGTTCGAGCGGTTCTGCGCGGCGCTCGGGCTGACCGGGGCACTCGGCGAGGCGCCGGGCGCCACGACGGTCGACGCGCGCGGCGACACGCCAGCCGAGGCACGTGCCGACCCGCCGGGCGCCCCGCCAGCCGAGGCACGGGCCAACCTGCCCGACGCCACGACGGCCGACGCCCGCGGCGACACGCCAGGTGCCACGCCAGCCGAGGCACGTGCCGACCCGCCGGGCGCCGCGCCGGCCGGCGCCCGCGGCGACACGCCAGGTGCCACGCCAGCCGACGCCCGCGGCGACGCGACGGCCGAGACATACGCCGACCTGCCCGGCTACGCGCCGGCCACGGTGCGCGTTGACCCGCGTTTTCGCGACAACGCGGCCCGCGTTGCCAATCGCGACGTGCTCATCCGGGCTATCGAGGCGGTCACCACAACGAGACCCGCTCAGCACTGGATCGACGTACTCACTGCCGCCAAGGTTCCCTGCGGCCCGGTCAACGACCTCGCCCAGGCCTTCGACCTGGCCGAGCGGCTCGGCCTCGACCCGGTTGTCGAGCTCGGCGACACGAAGACCGTCGCCAGCCCGATCCGGCTCTCCGACACCCCGGTCAGCTACCGGCTACCGCCGCCGGCGTTGCCCAAACCTGGCTGACGTCTGGAAACTGCTAGGCCGCGAACCGCAGGTCGAAGTTGTCCGCGGTGAGCGCGTCCGCCTTCACGTACACCAAGTCGACCTGCACGTCCTTGAACGTCATCTCGGGCAGGGTGAGCGGTGGCGGCGAGTCGGGGGTGAACGTCAGCTCGAGCGGGATCGGCGGCAGGCCGGGGATCAGCTGCAGCTTGCCGACCAGCTTGGTGGTGAAGAACTCGACGTTGCCGGAGAGCGTGAGCCGGTCGCTGGTCGTCTCGAGGAGCTTGGGACCGCCCGGGGTGTGCATCTCGAACGGCGTGTTGGACACCGCGGACATGGTGAACTTCAGCACCCGTACCGAGCCAGCCGTACCGTTGGCGTTCTTGGTCGGCAGCTCGACGACCCCGTCGAAGTTCAGCCCATGCATCTCCTGCGTGGAGGTGAGCACCAGCGAGGTGTTCCTCGACACGGCCGGCTGGCCGGGATCGACCGCGGCACGCTTCGCCGGGCCGGTTGGGCTCGGCGTACAGGGCACCGCCGACTTCGGCCGGTTGTTCGAGGGCGTCGGCGAGGCCGTCGGGGCCGACTTCGTGGGACCGGGCGCGGGCGACGCCGGCGGGCCGGCCGGAGATGCGGGCGCAGACGACGGCGCCGAAGGCGACGGCGAGGAGGCTCCCGGGTCGGCCTCCTTCTTCCCGCCGCCGAAGAGGTTGTGCCAGAAGTCGACGATGCCGCCGACAATGTCGGTGACGATGTTGCCGCCGCCCTCCGAGGGCGATGCCGACGGCGACGGCGCGGGCGACGGCGAGGCGCTGGGGCTCGCCGATGCCCCATCGGTCCGCGTTTGCACTGGGGCTTTCTTATTGGTACTGGGCGAAGCCGACGGCGACCGGTCGGCCATCGTCTTCTTCGCGATCGGCGCACACGGAGCGGCCGCGGCCGGCGAGGAGCCACCGGCGACGTAGACGCTCACGACGGCGAGCACCAGCACGGCGAAGAGCGCTCCGCCGTACCGAAGCCGGTGCTGACCCTCGCCGGGCGCGGGAGGCCGCTCACTGTCGGCGTCCCCGGCTCCGCCCGTCTCGGACGTGTCCGGCGGCTCGTGCAGCGGCGATCGCAGCGACGTCGGCAGCGAGTCGGTCAGCACGCCGGACGGCTGGGGAGCTTCCTCCTCGACCGGCTCGGCCTCGATCGGGGTGCCGTAGACCGCCGTGCTCTGCTGACCCACGTACCGCTCGTCGAAGGCGTCCTCGTCCGTTGTCTCTGGCGGCGGCGGAGGCTCGGGGAGATGGGTCCACGCCGCCGCCAGGGCCCCGCCGATCACGCCCAGCAGCAGGCCGAGGAAGAAGCCGCCGAGGTTGAGCCCGATCAGCGAGTAGACCGCGGTCAACGCGCCGAGGATGCCGTAAAACAGCCGCTGGCTGGGCGAAACCCAGGTCAGCACGCCGCAGAGCAGCATGACGATCGGGATCACGTACGAGAGGAAGCCGGTCGGTCCGAAGTGGACCTGCAAGGCGCCGGGGTTGAGGTTGGCGCTGAAGAACAGCTCGAGCGCGGACAGGATCATGAGCAGGCCGCCGTAGAACGGCCGGCTGCGCCGCCAGCGCCGCCAGCGGGATCCCTCGGTTGGCGCGGTCATCTGTCCCTCCTCAGACTCCAGCACCGAACAGGCCCGCGGAATGGCGCTCCGCGGGCCTGTCGACGTGACTTAGAAGCACTCCTCCGGCTTGGCGCCCGAGGAGACACTCAGGTCGAGCCCGTTGAGGTTGAACTGGCCGGCGGTGGTCGACCAGGCGACCTGCCGGAGGTTCTTGATCGTGACGCTGTCCGCCTGCTGGCCGAAGCTGCCGGGCAGGCCCCTGGCGCCGGCCGGCCCCTTGCTGAGGTCGGAGGCGTCAATGCCGATCTGGATGTTGGTGAATGAGGCGTCACCCTGCAGCGACGACACATCGAGCAGAAGGTCCGTCGCGGTTGCCGGGTTTCCTCCGCGGCCGGCCCGGATCACCATGCTGAACGGCAGGCCGGGCACCTTGACCGACTGGCACAGGTTGGTCAGCGTGGCGTTCGCGATGCCGGAGACGGCGACGGGGTGGTTCTTCGGGTCCGACGGGTCCGGGATTCCGTTGGGAAGCGTCCTGGCGCCCTTTTCGGAGGCGAATCCGCCGTACTGGACGAATCCCTTGCCGTCGAGCTGGTCCGCAGAGACCTTGAACTGCGAACCGGAGACGGAGAACGACGCGGCGATCGCGCCGTTGGCCATGGCCAAGACAATGGCGCCAGCGGCGACGACGGCCGGCACCGTGACCGCGGCGAAGCGCCGCCATCTGGTGCGACCGGGCGCCCGGTTGCCGCTGCTGCCCTGTGCGTGTTTCAAGGTGGGGGCTCCTCCCTGCGGACAAACGTCATCGGCGCCACGTTGGGGGTGGGTCCGTGGCGGGTCGCGCGGTGTGACGTGACGTTGTGTGCTCTGGCCGCCGGGTCAGCGCAAGCAACCGCCGACGGTGGCGTGGATGAATGTTGCCGCTGTGACTCCAGTGACACAAGACCGCTAGCTACTGGTGAGTAACACCATCTTGCCCAGATCTCTACGCTCCGTTAACAAAACGCCAGGTCGAAGTGCGGTACGAGACGGACAAAGCTCGGCAAAACTGGCTATGATCACTACCACGTGTGACCAAGGCCGCACCAGGTTACGGTTTAGTAACGACAAATCAATGCTCGTCACTGACCCAAGGTCATGAGAGCATCGCCGATCGCTCGGTGGAACGTCGGGTACGCGAAGATCATCTGCCGCAGGCTGCTCACGGGTACTGCGCCGTGAACGGCCACGGCCAGGCCGGACAGCACCTCACCGCCGGTCGGGCCGGCCGATGTCGCCCCGACGAGCATGTCCTGGTCGGCGTCCACGACGAGCTTGATGAAGCCCTCGTTGCCGGTCTTGTGGATCCAGCCACGGGCGGACGACGGAATCTGGGCGACCGCCGTTTTCACGGCCAGTCCCCGCTCACGCGCCTGCGCCTCGGTCAGTCCGACCGAGCCGACCTCGGGGTCGGTGAACGTCACCCTGGGCAGGGCCCGGTAGTCGGCCCGCGGCCCGTCCTTCCCCTGGATTGCCGGGATGACGATGCCCGCCTGGTACATCGAGACGTGGGTGAACGCGCCCTTGCCAGTCAGATCGCCGATCGCCCAGAGCTTGTCGCCGGCCTTCATCCGGTCGTCGACCTCGATGAACTTCCCGCTCGGGTCGAGACCAACGGTGTCCAGGCCGAGCCGGTCCAGGTTGGTGTCCCGGCCGGCCGCGACGAGCAGCTTTTCGGCCGCGACAGATGAACCGCCATGCAGGTGAATCGTGAACCCGTCGGAATACGCAACACGATCGACCTTGGCGCCCACTTGGACGTCCGCGCCGTCGCGCTCCAGCGCCTCGCGGACCAGCGTCGAGGACTCGGGCTCCTCCAGCGGTACCAGCCGCTCGGCCGCCTCGACCACGGTGACCCGCACGCCGAACCGCGCGAACACCTGCGACAACTCGACGCCGACGGCGCCGCCGCCAAGAACGATCAGCGAGGCCGGCAACTCCTCGACCTTCACCGCGTCGCGATTGGTCCAGTAGGGCGTGCCGGCCAGACCGTCGATCGGCGGGATGGCCGGCGAGGTGCCCGTCGCCAGCACGACGCCGAGCGACGCCTCGAAGACGTCGTCCCCGACCGCGGCTCTGCCAGTACCAGATAAAGAAGCGGAACCACGCACGAAGCGCGCGCCCTTGCCGACCAAACGGTCGACGGCAACCTTGTCGTCCCAGTCGTCGGTGGCCTCGTCGCGGATCCGCTTGGCGACCGGCGCCCAGTCGGGAGTGACCGCGGCGTGCCCGGCCATCCCGTCGACGCGGCGGGACTCGGCCAGCAGGTTGGCGGCGCGGATCATCATCTTGCTCGGCACGCAGGCGAAGTAGGGGCACTCGCCGCCGACCAGCCGCTCCTCGATGCCCACGACCGAGAGGCCGGCCTCGGCCAGCGAACCGGCGACCTCCTCGCCGCCCGGACCCAACCCGATCACGACAACGTCCACGCGTTCAGTCATGGGACCAACCCTAGGCATGTTTGGCTCTTGACGCCGTGTATGCCACTTCAGTTATATTACCGATATGACATCTTCACTCAGGACGGTTGACGGCCGCCCCATGCTGCGGTTCGAGCGGCGGCTGGCGCACCCGATCGAGCGGGTGTGGACCGCGATCACCGACCCCGACGAGCTCAAGCACTGGTTCCCGGCCAACGTCGAAGGCGACCGCAAGCCCGGGGGCGAGCTGCGGTTCACCTTCGAGGAGCACGACATCGAGGTCACGGCCGGCCGGATCGTCGAGTTCGAGCCGCCGCGTCTTTTCGCGTACAGCTGGGGAGAGAGCATGCTTCGCTTCGAGCTGAGCCCGGACGGCGACGGCTGCCAGCTGATCTTCACGCACATGCTCGGCGGCGACGAGCCGTGGGGCGACGCCGTCTCCGCGCCGCGTCACGCGGCCGGCTGGGACGGCTGCCTGCGCCAGCTCGACGCCTGGCTGGACGGCCGGACCGAGGAGCTGCCCGAGGGCTTCTGGCTCGAGCGCAGCGGCTTCTACCTGGAGGCGTTCGGCCTGGACCAGCCGGAGGAGGCCGACGGCCGGCTCCGATACGTGCGGGAGATCCTGCGCCCGGCCGACGCGGTGTGGGCCGCCATGGTCGGCGAGCGGACCCCGGCGGTCGGCGACGCCGCACCCGCCACGGTGACCGCCGAGGGCGTGCCGGCCGGCCCGATCACCGCGGTCGAGCCGGAGCGGCTGCTGGCCTTCGACTCACCGGCCGGCGAGGTGCGCTGGCAGCTGACCGGCAACCCGGTCTGGACGCGGGTCTCGGTGACCCAGCCGTCCATCGAGCACCGCGAGGCGTGGCGCAAGGCGCTGCGCCGGTTCTCCTACCACTCCCAGTAGAAGCCGACGATGGCGCGTTCGACCGCGTCGAACCGGCAGTTCACCGACCGCTCGTTGTCCAGCTCGACGAGTTCGCGGTCGATGACCTTGGCGTGGTCGAGCGCGTCCCAGCGGGCCTGCCAGACCCGCTTCGGCAGCCGGTCGGGGTGGAAGCTCACCCAGAGCGTGAGGTCCTTGGTCGCGCCGAGGACGCCCCGCCGGAACTCCGGGGGCGGCGTCGCGCGGTAGAAGAAGTTCATCCGCACCTGCATGAGGGCGGTCTCGCCGCGGTTCAGCGGCGTGCCGAGCAGGAGGTCGACGGCGTAGAGGGTGTCGCTTGCCTGGTACACCTCGCCGACGCGGCCGCCGCGGACCACATCGATGACGAGCTCCTCGGTGTCGAACCGCAGGGGTAAGGACTCCAGTCCGTCCACAGTGGAGCGGATCAGCTGGATCGTCTGGTGCTCGGCCGGCTTGCCGTCCGGACCGAGCACGTGCAGTTCGTGCAGGGAGAGCGTCTCGTGCTGGGTCGTGGGAGCGGCCCGCCGGACCAGGTTCGGGGCGCGGAGGTCACCGTTGATCACCCGTACCGCCGGAGAACCCCGCAGCAGGTCGGCCAGGCGCTCGGCGTGGCGCGGACGCAGGGAGAACGCGCGGGTGAACTCGGCGAGCAGGTCGGTGTCGAGCGCCTCGCCCTCGAGCGCCCGCCGGGCGGCATCCGGGTCGGCCGCCTTCAGCACCGCAGCGACAGCCGCGTAGTTGATCTCCTCCGGCGGCGTCGGCGGAGCCGTCCGTTCCCAGGTCGCGCGGTATTCGCCAGGCCGCAGGAGCAGCATTCGCAGGAACGCGCAGGCCTGGCGGACCCGGTCGTCGTCCCCCATGCCGACAACCCCCTTCGATATCGTGCCGGCAACGGGCCGAATAGTAGTCCGTGCTCTTACAAGCGTGGGAAGACCCTTGGTGTCTCCTCGCCGTCGAGCACCATGGACGCCGATCCGATGATCGCCGGATCCGGGTTGCTCACCAGCTCCTTGTCCTTGCGCTCGTAGTCAAAGCGATTGAGCACATAGCGCATGGCCTCGACGCGGGCCCGCTTCTTGTCGTTGCTCTTGATGACGGTCCACGGCGCGTCGGCGGTGTCGGTGTAGAAGAACATCGCCTCTTTGGCCTCGGTGTAATCGTCCCATTTGTCCAAAGAGGCGAGGTCCATCGAGGACAGCTTCCACTGCCGTACCGGGTCGACCTGGCGGATCGCGAAGCGGGTGAGCTGCTCGTTCCGCGAGACCGAGAACCAGAACTTGACCAGCTTGATGCCCGAGCGGACGAGCATCCGTTCGACGTCGGGGGCCTGCCGCATGAACTCGAGGTACTCGGCGCGGCTGCAGAAGCCCATGACCCGCTCGACGCCGGCCCGGTTGTACCAGGAGCGGTCGAAGAGGACGATCTCCCCGGCCGCCGGCAGCGGGGCGATGTACCGCTGGAAGTACCACTGCGTGGACTCCCGCTCGCTTGGCTTCTCCAGTGCGACCACACGCGCCCCGCGCGGGTTCAGATGCTCCATGAAGCGCTTGATCGTGCCGCCCTTGCCGGCCGCGTCCCGCCCTTCGAAGAGGATGACAAGCCGCTCGCCGGTCTCCTTGACCGAGTTCTGCAACTTGAGCAACTCGATCTGCAGGAGGCGCTTCTGCTTGTCGTACTCGGCGCGGGGCATGCGCTCGTCGTATGGGTAGTCCTCCCGCCAGCTGTCCACCGGCTGGCCGTCGGTTCGGACCAGAACCGGGTCGTCATCGTCGTCGTCCTCGACCCGGTAGTCACCGAGGGGACCGAGCACGGAAAGCGCGTTCATGTGGCTCTTCTTCCCCACCGTTTCACGTTCATGTGGCTCTTCTTCCCCAGCGTTTCACGTTCATGTGGCTCTTCTTACCCAGAGTTGGTAAACGAGATGTGTACCGGTTCTGCGACACTGCTCCCCATGACGTTGGTTCCGTTCTCCGTCGAGCACACGGAGATCCCCGGACTGGCCGTGCTGCGAATGAAGCAGATCACCGACGAGCGCGGGACGGTCCGCGAGTTCTTCCGCCAGTCGGCCATGACCGAGGCGGGATTGCACCCGGGCCCGTGGCAGCAACTCAACGTGACCGAGACCCGGCCGGGCGCGATCCGGGGCCTGCACGGCGAGGCGATGACCAAGCTGGTGGCGATCGTGTCGGGTGCCGGGTTCGGCGCGTACGTCGACACCCGGGCCGACTCCCCAGCGCGGGGCAAGGTGGTCACGGTCGACCTGACGGTCGGCACCCAGGTGCTGGTGCCGGCCGGCGTGTGCAACGGCTTCCAGGTGACGTCGCCAACGCCGGCGCAGTACCTGTACTGCTTCGACCGGGAGTGGGTGCCGGGGATGTCGGGGACGGCGGTGCATCCGCTTGATCCGGCGCTGGGGATCGCCTGGCCGGTGGATATCGATCCGTCGGATAGGTCGCTGCTGTCGGCCAAGGACGCGGCGCAGCCGACACTCGCAGAGGCGCTGGCCTCTTAGAGCGCCCCTGCGAACCGCTTCGCTGCTTAGAGGGTCCGCGCCAGCCGATCGGCCAGCAGGCGCGTGAACCGGGCCGGATCGTCCAGGTCCCCGCCCTCCGCGAGCAGCGCCACCCCGTACAGCAACTCGGCCGTCTCGGCCAAGGTCTCGTCGGCGTCGCCCCTCTCGTGGGCCTCGCGCATGCCGACGACCAGCGGATGGGTCGGGTTGAGCTCGAGAATGCGCTTGATGTGCGGCACCTCCTGGCCCATCGCCCGGTACAGCTTCTCCAGCGTCGGCGTGATGTCCTGCTCGTCGCCCACCAGGCAGGCCGGCGACGTGGTCAGCCGCGTCGACAGGCGGACCTCCTTCACCTGCTCGGCCAGCCGCGCCTGCAGCCAGATCAACAGCCGCGCGAAGTCCTGCTTCTGCTGCTCACGCTCGGGCGAATCCGACGAAGAGTCGAGTTCGACCTGACCCTTGGCGATCGACTGCAACGAATGCCCGTTGTATTGCGTGACCCGCTCGACCCACACCTCGTCGACCGGGTCGGTGAGGATCAGCACCTCGTATCCCTTGGCCGTGAACGCCTCCATGTGCGGAGAATTTTCGATCATCGCCCGAGATTCGCCGGTCATGAAGTAAATGTCCTTCTGGCCCTCTTTCATTCTTTCCGTGTACTGGCGGAGCGTGGTCGCCTCGGCCGCGTCATGGGTCGAGTCAACCGACATCAGGTCGAGGATCGCCTCGGTGTTGTCGCCGTCGTCGAGCAGGCCTTCCTTGATCACCCGGCCGAATTCGGTCCAGAACGTGCGGTACTTCTCGGCGTCGTTCGTCATCAGGTCCTTGATGGTCGACAGCACCTTCTTGACCAGCCGCCGCCGTACGACCTGGATGTGCCGGTCCTGCTGGAGGATCTCCCGGGAGATGTTCAGCGAGAGATCGTGCGCGTCGACCACGCCCTTGATGAAGCGCAAGTAGGCGGGCATCAGCGCCTCGCAGTTGTCCATGATGAAGACGCGCTTCACGTACAACTGCACGCCGCGCTTGCCGTCGCGCATGAAGAGGTCGAAGGGCGCCCGCGCCGGAATGAACAGCAGCGCCTCGTATTCGAACGTCCCCTCGGCCTTCATGTGAATGGTCTCGAGCGGATCGGTCCAGTCGTGGCTGACGTGCTTGTAGAACTCGTTGTACTCGGCCTGGTCGACCTCGCTACGCGGGCGCGCCCAGAGCGCCTTCATCGAGTTGAGCGTCTCCTCGCCGAGGCGGATAGGCCAGGCGATGAAGTCGGAGTAGCGCTTGACGATCTCGCGGATCTTCCAGTCGGCCGCGTAGTCGTAGAGGTGGTCGTCCTTGTCCTCGGGCTTGAGGTGGACCGTCACCGAGGTGCCCTGCGGCGCCTCGTCCAGCGTCTCGATCGTGTATGTGCCTTCGCCGGTCGACTCCCAACGCGTGCCGGTCGACTCGCCGGCGTGCCGGGTCAGCAGCGTCACCTTGTCGGCGACCATAAACGTCGAGTAGAACCCGACCCCGAACTGGCCGATGAGCTCGGGCGTGCTGGCGTCCTTCGCGTCCTTGAGCGAGCGCAGAAGTTCGGCGGTTCCGGACTTGGCGATAGTTCCGATCAATTGAATGACATCATCGCGGGACATGCCGATCCCGTTGTCGCGCACGGTCAGGGTGCGCTGATCCTGGTCGACCTCGAGATCGATGTGCAGGTCAGCGGTGTCGACCTGAAGGTCCTTGTTGAGGTATGACTCGATGCGCAGCTTGTCCAGCGCATCGGACGCGTTGGAGATCAATTCACGCAGGAAGATGTCCTTGTTCGAGTAGATCGAATGGACCATCAATTGCAGAAGCTGGCGCGCTTCGGCCTGGAACTCGAGCGTCTCAACAGTTTCGGTCACGCTAGAAAGAATACGATGGCCCGATGCGGTGTCCGTGCGGGCTGGGTGATGTCTACGCCAACTGCTGCGGCCGGTTTCACACCGGCGCGGCGACGGCGCCGAGCGCCGATCTGTTGATGCGCTCCCGCTTCAGCGCGTTTGCCGTCGGCGACGCCGGCTATCTCCGGCAGACCTGGCACCCGAGCACCCGCCCACGACGCCTGAACCTCGACCGGCACGTGCGCTGGACCCGGCTGGAGATCGTCGACCGCTCGGGTGGCGGGCTCTTCGACAACGAGGGGATCGTCGAGTTCAAGGCCCACCACACCGGCGGCGTCCTGCACGAGCGCAGCACGTTCAAAAAGGTCGACGGGCGCTGGCTCTATGTCGGTGCGACCTTGCTCACCCAGGACCGCAGCAGGACCACAGACGTCTCGCAGTCCGGGCCGCCGAGCAGGTCATCCTCGCCGGGTTGGCGGAACACGTAAGGATCGATCACGGGTTGCCGAATCGGCCCGAGCACCGCCCGCACCTGGCGCACGAACTCGACCGGATCGAGGCTCTCCTTGATCGCGTATCGGTCGCCGCGCCGCTGCTTGGTGTGGAAGCGCCCATCGAGGTAGGCGGCCGGCCGGCCGACCGCGTATTCAACGCCGTCCACCTCCCCGATCGACTCGTCGACGGTCGCCCAGACCAGCCACGAGCGCGCAGCCCGATCGAGTGCCGCACCGAACTCGATCACCCGACCGCCGGTGTCCAGCACCCGGTAACAGTCGTGGGCGACGACCGGCGCCACGAGGTCGGGAGCCCACACTGGCAGCTGGTGACCGCCGCGCAGCAGCCGGATGGCCGCCTTGGTGGCCGCTGTGCGCACCCGCCCGTCGGCGACATCGCCGAGCGCGAGCAGCACCGGCACCGCGGACGGGCTGGACGACGCCGCAAGCCGCGGCACCAGGTCATGCACCAGGACCAGCTCCAGGTGCTGCGGCGACGTGCCGGAGGTCAGCGCCACCAGAGCCGCGGCGACCATCTCCGCGTCGAGCAGGCGGCTCTCCACGTCGAGGTCCTCATTTATCTCGGCCAGGAACTGCTCGGGCGATCCGAACATCCCGGTGAACGAAGCAGTCATGCCCGCAGTCTCCTCGGACCCACTGACAAAAATGGCCGCGGCTACAGTGCTCGTATGGTCGACTTCACAACGCTGCCCGACGATCTTCCGGTGCCGGTGGACGACGGTGCCGCCGACCACCTGCCCGGCACGGCGTTGCCCGCGCTCACCTTGCCGAGCACCACCGGCGAGCGGGTCGATCTCGCCGCTCTGGAGTCTGGCCGCACGATCATCTACCTCTACCCGATGACTGGCCGCCCCGGCGGCGCGCTCCCCGAAGGTTGGGACGACATCCCCGGTGCGCGCGGCTGCTCGACCGAGGCGTGCGACTTCCGCGACCACTTCCAGGACCTCCGCGCGGCCGGCGCCCAGCACGTCTTCGGCCTGTCCAGCCAGACCACCGACTACCAGCGCGAGATGGCCGAGCGGCTGCGCCTGCCGTTCCCGGTCCTTTCCGACGTCGATTTTTCCATTGGTACCGCCCTGAGCCTGCCAACCTTCACCGCGTCGGGCGAGCGGCTCTACAAGCGGCTGACGCTGGTCGTCCGCGACGGCGTGATCGAGCACGTCTTCTACCCTGTCTTCCCGCCGAACACCCACGCCCAGCAGGTGCTCGACTGGCTCAAATCGTGCACCTCCAGCTGATCACGATCGTCGTCGACGAGTACGACCCGGCGATCGCGTTCTTCACCGGCGTGCTCGGCTTCGACCTGGTCGAGGACGGCCCGGCGCTGACCAACGACGGCCGCCCGAAGCGCTGGGTCGTGGTCCGTCCGCCGGGTGCGGAGACCGGCATCTTGCTGGCTCGCGCCGACGGGCCGGACCAGTCGGCCGTGGTCGGCCGTCAGGTCGCCAGCCGGGTCGGCTTCTTCCTGCGCGTCGACGACTTCGACGCCACGCACCAGCGCCTGATCGACGCCGGCGTCACGTTCGTCAAGCCGCCGCGCACCGAGCCGTACGGGATGGTCGCGGTCTTCCTCGACATCGCCGGCAACCGCTGGGACCTCCTCGGACCGGCTATGCCCACCGCAACGGCTCGTGTACCCGGCGACGGCTAGGGACGAGTCGAGCCGCTGGTTGCCCCGGTGACGGTGGTCGATCTGCCCCCAACCGGCCCAGACGGTGGTCGATCTGCCGACATTTCGTTGGCGTGTCGCGGTGGTGGAGCGGCCACCGTCTTGCCACTCGAATAAACGATGGTCGATCCGCGACAAAGCAGCGACGAACGGTGGCGGATCGACCACCGTCCACGTGAACACCCAGATGACGGTCGATCCGCCGACACGACGCGCCGACGAAATGTCGGCAGAGCGGCCACCGTCTGGTCCAGTTAGGGGCAGATCGACCACCGTCACCGGGCCACCAACCGGGCCACCAACCGGGCCACCAACCGGGCCACCAACCGGGCCACCAACCGGGCCACCAACC
>Ga0070683_100001991_pt1 | contig 16018 bp, 14 predicted proteins | sample KBSC713LmetaG_FD_64662 | JGI IMG/M metagenome (GOLD analysis project Ga0070683, IMG submission 64662) | Corn rhizosphere microbial communities from Kellogg Biological Station, Michigan, USA - KBS C7.1-3L metaG | ecosystem: Host-associated > Plants > Roots > Rhizosphere ...
CGACTACGACAGCTGGCGCGTCTGGCCGAAGGGCGCTGGCACGGTGACCGTGAGCTTCGACTTCCTCGCCGACACGCTCGACAACGCGATGGCGTGGACGCGCCCCGACTTCGCGTTGTTCAACGGCACGAACGTGTTCCTGTATCCCGAGGGCCGCTCGACCGACTTCACGTCGACCGTCGTCGTGAAGACGGAGCCCGACTTCCTCATCGCCACCGGCATGACGCGCGCAGGTGCGCCGCGGACCTTCAAGGCGGCGAACTATCACGAGCTCGTCGACATGCCCTTCTTCGTCGGCCAGTTCGACCTCGACAGCGCCACCGTGTCGGGGAAGACGGTGCGCTTCGCGACGTATCCGCGCGGGACGTTCACCCCTGCGGCGCGGACCACGGCCTGGGACCAGATCAAGCGCTCCATTCCCCCCGAGGTGCTCGTCTTCGGCGAGGTGCCGTGGGACAGCTACGACGTCATGTGGATCACCGACTCCGTCGGTGGGGGAATGAGCGGCTTGGAGCATTCGAACTCGCACGTCGACGTGAGCATTCCCGCGGGGATCGGGAGCGAATTCCAGCCGCGGCTGTTCGCGCACGAGATCTTCCACGCCTGGAACGTGAAGCGGCTGCGGCCGGCCGATCTCGTGCCGTACCGCTACGACCGGTCGCAGCCGACGCCGTGGCTCTGGGTGAGCGAGGGGATCACCGACTACTACAGCGATCTCGCGATGGTGCGCGGCGGCGTCGTCGACGCGCCGGGCTTCTACGGCCTCACGTCGGAGAAGATCAACAACATCGCGCAGGCGCCCTCCTTCTCGGTCGAGGATGCGTCGCTCAACGCGTGGATCAAGGTGCGCGACGGGACCGACGCGCTGTACTACGACAAGGGCTCGCTCGCCGGCTTCCTGCTGGACGTCATGATCCGCGACGCGAGCGACAACCACAACTCGCTCGACACGGTGATGCGCGAGCTCTATCGCACGACGTACAAGCAGGGGCGCGGCTTCACCGCCGAGGATTGGTGGGGCGCGGTGCAGCGCGCGTCGAACGGCCGCTCGTACGAGGAGTTCCGGCGTCGCTACATCGACGGGCGCGATCCGTATCCGTGGGGCGAGGCGCTCGCCGCCGTCGGCCTGCGGCTGCAGGCGGACAGCGTGCCGCGGATGGGCGTCGGCGTCGCGCCACTCCCCGATGGCGGCGCGCGGGTCGGCCAGGTGGTTCCCGGGGGCGCCGCCGCGGGCGCCGGCCTGAAGGAGGGCGACGTCATCGTGAGCGTGAACGGCCAACCCGCCGTCGGGATGTTCTTCGGCACGGGCCTCCGCACGATGTACGCGGGGAAGCCGGTGGGCACACTCATCCCGGTGGTGCTCAAGCGGGGCGAGGAGACATCGACCATTCAGGTGCCGCTGCGCTACGGCGCCGCGGCGCCGCGCATCGTCGAGGACGCGTCGGCGTCGGCGCGGGCGGTACGTCTGCGCAACGGGCTGCTGCGCGGCACGACGACGCCGAAGTAGCGCGACGTCGGGGGCGCTCCGAGAATGCACGACGGGCCGCGAGCATCGCTCGCGGCCCGTCGTGCATCGAGGTGATCGCGGCTAGTAGCTCGCCACGTTGTCCATCCAGGTGTTGGGAATCACCGTGTACCTCCTGAATGCCGACGTGGCCTTGGCCACCGAGCAGGAGTTGTAGACGTAACTCTTCTGTCCATTCAGCGTCGCGTCGGCGACGGTGACGCCGGCGGTGCCGCCGGTGAGCAGGTTGAGCCCCGACATCACCGTCCCCGAGGACACGTTGTTTCCGTTCGAGATGAGCTGGCCGCCGACGAGGATGACCCCGTCCCACTGATTGCTTCCGTTGATCGTCAGGCCGCCGTCCACGATGAGCATCCCGCGTCCCCTGTTCGGGAGCGTCCAGTTGCTCGATGGGGCGTTGGTCACGTGGATGATCGGCCAGTAGTTGGTGTCGGCCGAGAACGTACCCGTGGCCGGAAAGGCGTCGCTGCCGATGATGATGTCGGCCTGGATGCCGGATCCGTCCTTGATGCTGGCCCAGTTGAGGCCGGACTGGGCGGAGTCCTGGCTGAACGTCTTGAGCGTGTCGTACGGCGGGTTGCCGCTCGGCGTGAACGAGGCGCCGGCGACGGTCACCGACTGCTCGGAGGGGACGGTGAGGCCGGCTACGTCCGTGCCGCCGCCGCACGCGTCGTTGCCGCTGATGACCCCCGTTCCGTTCTTGTCGACCCCCGAGAAGCTGACCAGTGCGCCCATCACGTTCATCGTGGTCTTGTTCCACGTCACGAGCACGCCGACGGTGCGCGTCGCCTTCACCGTCTTGCCGAAGCCCGCGAGAGTGGCGCTGTTGTTGTCGGTGCCGGTGGAGCTCACGAAGTACGTCCCCTTGCCGTTGACTTTGTCGAGCCAGATCGGCACCGAGCGGACGACGGCGCTGCCACCGGTGAAGGCGACGTACGTCGTCTCTTTCATCGTCGGCAGGGTGTCGAGGTTCGCCTTCACGGTGCCATTGCCCGCGCTCTTGTTCACCGCCCAGCAGTGCTTGCAGAAGGTGTCCGCGGCGCCGGCGCTGTTCAGCACGCGCTTCCGCTGCGTCAGGAACTGCTCGAGCCCCATCTGCGCGAAGCTGTAGGCGCGGGCCTGCGCGCGCTGCGAGGCCGATGTGCTCATCTCGCTCGCGCTGGCCGCGAAGCCGGCGACGAGCCCCATCGTGAGCAGCGCGAGCACCATGATCGCCAGCGGCAGGGCGAAGCCGTCGCGGCGCACCGTCTCGACGCGGCGCGGGGCAGCGGGGGTCGCACGCTCGAGGAATCGTCGGAGCATCATTGCACCCTCGTGTTCTTGAAGAAGACCGCGGTGGTGGTGTTGGCGTACTGCGGCGCCGTGTGACCCGGGACGGTGTCCGAGCTCTCGGCGGGGAGGTAGAGCTGGAAGCCGCGGATCTTGTTCAGGTTCGCCTGCGTTGGCGCGATGGTCGACGACGTGTCGTTGTAGTTCGACGGATTGACGAAGTAGCGGAATCGCGCCGTCGAGCTGAAGGGAGCGACCAGCTCCTCCCACAACGAGTCCGTGTTCGCGCGCCCCATGATCTTGCGATAGAGACCGAGCCGGTTCGCGTAGATTCCTGACCCCTTGAACTCGTAGCGCACGCGCTGGTAGACGAAGGCGGGGTCGCCCACCGCCGTGCCGGCGGGGGGCCCGGGCGTCACCTTCACCACGATCCCGGAGCGGCCGGAGACGGTCGCCGTGTCCGGGTAGTAGCCCGGCCCGTGGCACTTCGATACGTCCTGCACCTTGATCGTGTCGCTCGTGCCCGCGGCCGAGTAGCCGTAGACACCGGTCGTCTTGTCGCGCACGGCGTAGCCGGCGTACTTCGAGCTCACCGTCTGGAACGAGTCCACGGGCACCAGCCCCAGCATGGCGTAGCTCGCGTTCACCTCGCAGACGACGCCGAACACGTACGGCGTCCGGATCTCGATCCAGCGATTGTTCGTCGCGTCGATCGAATCGATGCCACCGTTGTCCTGCACCATTCGCAGGTCGGTGATCATGATGTTCATCGCGCTGCGCGCGGCAGTGCGCGCGCGGCGTCCCGAGTTCTCGAACTGGAACGACCGCGTCTGCGTCATGATCATCTTCGTCATCGCGACGCCGATGATCGCGAGGATCGTGAGCGCGGTGAGGATCTCGACGAGTGAGAAGCCGCTCCGGCGGCGTAGGTTGGTCTTCATCATGGCGCCGAAGAGATCGAGCTGGCGTACGGCGAGCGGGAGCGCCGGATGATTCCGGTCTGCGTCGCCGTCGGTGCCAGACGTGGCGTGACGGTCAGCGTGATGTCCCGGAAGGGAAGCACGCCGGACACGTTGCTGTACTGCTGCGCTCCCACCGAGTACGTCCACACGTAGTAGCCCTTCCCCGACCTGACCGAATCGGTCTGCAGGAAGCGCGTGTTGGTGAGGGAGTCGTACGGGAGCGACTCCAGGCGGTTCACTTCCTGGAAGAAGACCGCGGTGCGCTGCTCGATGATCGCGTTGGAGCGCGTGCGCGCCCCCATCCGGATCGCCACCGCCGTGAGCCCCGTGAAGGTGATCGCGAGCAGCGAGCAGGCAACGAGGACTTCGATCAGCGTCATGCCGCGGCGCGCGTGCGCGGCCCGGTTCCGAAGACGGCGTTTCATTGGTTGCCTACCCTGACGAGGCCCGCACGCGTGACGCGAATGACCTTGTAATACCAGCTGCCACCCTTGCTCTTGACGCCGAGCGTCAGGCGGAGCGTGTCGGTGGCGAGCCCGTTCGGCATGATGTCGAGGGAATCCTTGCTCTTGATCAGCGTGTCGAGGCTGAAGTCCCCCGTTCGGAGCTCGCGCACCCGGTACTTGTAGTTCGTGTCGGTGCGCTGCCGGATGATGAGCTGACGCCGTGGCGACGGCTGCAGCGTGTCGTAGAGGCGAACCCGCACGGGCACGCGCAGGCGGGCAGCGATCGCGAAACCCTGCTCGATGTCGGCGCTGAGCACGGCGGCGGTCTTGGTCACACGGTCCCGGCGGAGGGTGTCGCCGACCGAGCGAACGGCGATCATCGCCGAGATGCCGAACACGATGAACACGATCAGTATCTCGATCATCGTGAAGCCGGCACGGCGAGACGCGCGGGCGGAATGGGGGGAGGAGTCCATGCCAGGGGCTGAAGCACCCCGTAGGCCATCTGCCCCCATCGCGGCAAGCCGTTGTCGTTTCACGGCTTGCGATTCCGCCGATGCCTCGGTGGTCGCCCGCGCCTATGAAAATAGGTGCGAGTTCTGCACTGTTTTGTCGGCCGTTGTTCGGCCGTTTTCCGCACTTCCTTCGCTCCACCCGCTCGGAACCACCATCACATGCGCATCGCGAAGCTCGGCGTCGTCGGCGCCGGCACCATGGGGAGTGGCATCGCTGCCCTCGCCGCGTCGGCCGGCATTCCGGTCGTTCTCCTCGACGTTCCCGGGCCCGGGCCCGACCGGAACGCTCCGGCCCGCGCCGGCCTCGAACGCGCCCGCAAGGCACGTCCCGCCGCGTTCATGGACGTCGCCCGGGCTGGCCTCATCAGCCTCGGAAACCTCGATGACTCCCTGGAGCTGCTCCGCGACTGCGACCTGATCCTCGAGGCGATCATCGAGCAGCCCGCCCCCAAACAGGCCCTCTACGCCAGGCTGGAGCCGCTCCTCAAGGAATCGGCGATCGTCGCCAGCAACACCTCGGGCATCCCGATGCGTATCCTCACCGAGGGACGCACCGATCGGTTCAAGCGGCACTTCCTCGGCATGCACTTCTTCAATCCGCCGAGGTATCTGCACCTGCTCGAGCTCATCCCCACCGCCCACACCGATCCCGAAGCGCTCGACGCCGCACGCCGCTTCAGCGAGACCGTGCTTGGCAAGGGGATCGTGCTCGCGAAGGACGTCCCGGGGTTCGTCGCCAACCGGTTGGGCGTCTACGGCATTGTCGCGGCGATGAAGGGGCTGATGGAATCCGGCCTCACGATCGACGAAGTCGATGCGCTCACCGGTCCGCTCCTCGGCCGCGCCAAGAGCGCCACCTTCCGCACCGCCGACATCACCGGCCTCGACGTGCTGCTCCACGTCTCGAAGGGACTGAGCGCGAGCACGGGCGAGGACTTCTCGATGCCGGCGTGGGTCGAGAAGCTCGCCGCGACCGGACGGCTCGGTGAGAAGACGGGCGCCGGCTTCTACAAGAAGGAAGGGAAGGACATCACCACGCTCGACTGGAACACGCTCGAGTACGGCCCGCAGCAGAAGGTCGAGGATCCCGCGCTCGCCGCGCTGATGAAGCAGCCGCTGGCCCAGCGGCTCAAATCGGCGACGGAGCTGCCGGGCAAGTACGGCGAGTTCGTGCGCAACTACCTGCTGCGCATGTCGCACTACGTGCTGGAGACGTCGCCGCAGATCGCCTACGACATCGTCGGCGTCGACCGCGCGATCGAGTGGGGCTACGCGTGGGATGCCGGCCCCTTCCAGCAGATGGACGCACTCGGCCACGACTTCCTGCGTGAGGGCTTCCCGCGCCTCGGCCTCGACGTGCCCAGGCTGCTCGCCGAGGCGAAGGACGGTGCGTTCTACCATGCGGAGGCCGGTGGCAGGACCTACCTCGGCTTCGATGGCAAGTACGCCCCCGTGCCGCCCGTGCCGGGCCAGATCGCCCTCGACCAGGTGCGCTCCCGAAAGGGCGGCGTGCTCGAGAGCTCGAAGGATGCGAACATCCTCGACCTCGGTGACGGCGTGCTTCTCCTCGAGGCGCGCAGCAAGCTGAACACGATGGGTGCCGGCGTGCTTGCCATGCTCCGCACCGCGCTCGAGCGCGTCGCCGCCGGCAAGTACGAGGGGCTCGTGATCGGCAATGACGACCCGCGCGCCTTCAGCGCCGGCGCCGATCTCGGCAGCGTCGTGCAGCAGGTGCAGGCGAACGACTGGAAGGGGCTCGAAGCGATGGTGCGCTACTTTCAGGAGGGCGCGCAGCTGGTGCGGCGCGCCCCATTCCCCGTCGTCGCCGCGCCATTCGGCCTCACCCTGGGCGGCGGGTGCGAGTACGCCCTCCATTGCGACCGCATCCAGGCGCACGCCGAGCTGTACATGGGGCTCGTCGAGGCGGGAGTCGGGCTCATCCCCGCCGGCGGCGGAACGAAAGAGCTGTTGTTCCGATTTACTGATATGCTGACGCCGTTCGACGAGGCGGACCCCTTCGAGGCGGTGAAGCGGGCGTTCAAGGTCATCGCCATGGCGACGACGAGCACGAGCGCACTGGAAGCACGGGCACTCGGTTATCTCCGTCCCGTCGCCGATCGGATCACGATGAATCGCGACCGGCTCATCGCCGACGCCAAGGCGCGCGTGCTCGATCTCGCGCCGGACTACGTCGCGCCGCCGCCGCGCACCATCACGGCGCTCGGCAAGGACGCTTTCGGCAACCTGCTCTACGCTGGATGGGCGATGCGCGAGGGCGGGCAGATCACGGATCACGAGAAGCGCATCGCCCGCGAGCTCGCCTACGTGCTGTGCGGCGGCGACGGCCCCGCGCGCGTCGTGTCCGAGCAGGACATTCTCGATCTCGAGCGCGAAGCCTTCCTCCGTCTGCTGGGTACCAAAGAGACGCAGGAGCGCATCGTCCACACGCTCAAGACTGGCAAGCCGCTCCGCAACTAGAGGTGGATCGTGACCGATAAAGTGAAGAAACCGGAAGGAACGGTACATACGGCACTCCGACCGGAGGCGCGGAGCGCCGGAGGGAGGAGCGATAGTCCCGACGACGTCGTGATCGTTTCGGCCGTCCGCACGGCGGTGGGCCGAGGTAAGAAGGATGGAGCGCTCGCTTCCACGCATCCGGTGGAGCTGTCCGCGCTGGTGATGAAGGAGGCGCTCGACCGCGCCGGCGTCGATCCGGCGATCGTCGACGACGTCGCATGGGGCTGCGCGATGCCGGAGGCCTCACAGGGCCTCAACGTCGCGCGGCTCTCGGCGCTGCGCGCGGGGTTACCCGTCGAAGTGCCGGCACAGACGGTCAACCGATTCTGCTCGTCCGGCCTGCAGACGATCGCCGACGGTGCGATGCAGATCATGAGCGGCATGTCCGACGTCGTCCTCGCCGGTGGCGTCGAGATGATGAGCCAGGTGCCGATGTCGGGCTACCACGCGCGCCTCGATCCAGAGGCGCTCGAGTCGTACATCGGGATGGGCTTCACCGCGGAGCGCGTCGCCGAGCGGTGGAAGATCAGCCGCGCCGACCAGGACGCGTGGGCGCTCGAGAGCCAGCAGAAGGCGGCGAAGGCGGTCGCCTCCGGCGCGTTCGACGATCAGATCGTCCCGGTGCCCGTGGAGAAGGTGACCTGGGAAGGCACCGAGAAGAAAGTCGACACGGCGCCCTTCGCGCGCGACGAGCTGGTGCGCGCCGAGACGAACGCCGAGGGCCTCGCCAAGCTCAAGCCGGCGTTCAAGGCGAATGGTACCGTGACGGCGGGCAACGCGAGCCCGTATTCCGACGGCGCCGCTGCCGTGCTGCTCATGCGGCGCTCCAAGGCGGAGGAGCTCGGCCTCGAGCCCCTCGGCCGCTTCATCAGCTACGCCGTCGCCGGCGTCGATCCCGACGTGATGGGTGTCGGCCCGATCAAGGCGGTACCGAAGGCGCTGAAGAAGGCTGGACTCGAGATGAAGGACATCGACCTGATCGAGTTCAACGAGGCGTTCGCGGCGCAGGTGCTGGCGGTCGTGCGCGAGCTGGACATCCCGACAGATCGGGTCAACGTCAACGGCGGCGCCATCGCGCTCGGCCACCCGCTCGGCGCGACGGGCTCGAAGCTCACCACGCAGCTCGTCCACGAGCTCCGTCGCCGCGGCGGCGGCACCGGGCTCGTGACGATGTGCATCGGCGGCGGCATGGGCGCGGCGGGTGTGTTCGAGGTGTATGGCGCTGAAGAGCAGAAATGAGGGGATGAGGGACTGGGGGAATGAGGAACGGCCTCGGGAGGCAGAAGCTTCCCGAGGCCGTTCGTTTTTCCTCATCCCCTCATCCCCCTCATTCCCTCATCCCCGCATCACGGTACTTCTCCACCTGCGCCCGGTCGCGCTTCGCCGGACCGGTGTACTTCACGCGCATCGCCGCCTCCACCTCGTCGATCTCGCGCGGCGCACGCGAGATCCACTCGACGCCCTTGTCCGTCGCGAGGTAATCGTCCTCGATCCGCACGCCGATGTTCTTGTACGTGTTGACCGCGGCGCGCAGCTTCGCGGCGAGCTCGCGGTTGCGTGGCGTGTCCGACATCTCCTCGAGCACGTGCTCGCGCACGTAGATGCCCGGCTCGATCGTGAACGCGCTGCCCGGCTCGATCACGTGGGTGCGGTAGTACTGATCGGGGTCGTGCACCTCGAGCCCGATGCCATGCCCGAGGCCGTGCATGTAGAACAGGCGATACTGCGGGCACGGCCGCGCATTGGCGCCGGTCGCGCAGTCGTAGGTCGCCGTCGGCGACTCGATCAGCCCGAGCTTCGTGAGGCCCGCCGCGAGCACCGCCGTCGCCGAGTCGTTCATCAACCGTGAGTTCGCGCCGAGCTTCGCCTGACGCTCGCCCGCGGCCTGTGCGGCGCGCACGGTCTCGTACACGGCGCGTTGCGGCGCCGAGAACTTCCCGTTGGCGGGTACCGTGCGTGTCACGTCTGCCGCGTAGCCGCGGTACGACGCGCCGATGTCCATCACGACGACGTCGTTCGGCTCGATGAACCGGTCGTCGAGGCCGTAGTGCAGCGTGGTGGAGTTCGGCCCCGACCCGACGATCGTCGAGAACGAGGGCCGGTCCGCGCCGTTGCGGCGGAAGGTGTACTCGATCAGCGCCTGGATCTCGAACTCGTTCATCCCGGGCTCCATCGCCGCCATCGCTTCCTTCTGCGCCTTCACGGTGATGTCGACCGCCTGCTTGATGTACGCCTGCTCGACGGCGCTCTTCTTCCCGCGTGCCGCTTTCACCGAATCGTCGACGGCGAGGACCTTCAGCCCGGGGTGCGCGGCGCGAAGCCGGTCGAACACCTGCTCATCGGGGCTCCGCGCGACGAGCAGGGAGCCCGCCTCGCCAGTCGCGGCGTCGGAGAGGTCACCCACGACCGCGAAGGGAACGCCTGCCCCCGCGAGGGAATCGAGCACCTTCGGCAGATCGGCGACGTCGCGTCCCTTCATCCCCGTCAGCGTCGCGATCCCCTCGACGCCCGTGCGCGCGCCCGTCCACACCTCGCGGCTCGGCAGCCGCGGCTGGACGAACATCGTCGACGAGACGACCTGGCCGCCCTGCTTCACGACGACGAGCGCCGCGTCGGGCTCCTTGAAGCCGGTGAGGTAATAGAACGACGGCGACTGCACGAAGCTGACGTAATCCTGCGGCGGCTCGTGCGCGCCGAGCGCGACGAGCACGCCGTCGGACATCGGGCCGACGATCGCGGCGCGCCGCGCGGCGAACTCCTGCTGCGATTGCGCACCGGCGACGATGGGGACGAGGAGTGCGGATAATACGAGACGACGAAGCATGATCCCTCTGGGCGTTGGTCGAACGCTCATCCGACGAGCACGGTGATGAGGTAGAGCAGGAGCCCCACCAGCCCGCCGACGAGCGTTCCGTTGATGCGAATGAACTGGAGATCGCGGCCGATCTGCACCTCGATCTTGCGCGACGCGTCGGTGGCGTCCCACCCCTCCACCGTACGCGCGATCAGCGCGGCGACCTCCGGACGATACTGATCCACGATGCCGAGCACGAGTCGCTCGAGGGCGTCGTCGATGTCCTTCAACAGCGCGTCGTTCGTGAGCGCGCGCTCGGCGATCCCCGCCAGCGCGCGCTCGAGTGGCTCGGGGGACGGCGCATCCGGGCCGACGTACTTGCCGAGCGACGTGCGCGCCGCGCCGAGCAGCGCACCGGAGAGCTCGGCCACGGCCGGATGCTCGAGCAGGCGCTCCTTCATCCGCTCGGCGCGCGCGATCATCTCCGGCGAGTGGTGCAGCTTGTCGGTGAAGTCGCGCAATGCGTGGTCGAACTGCCCGCGCAGGGGGTGCGCGTCGTTCACCGCCACGTCCGCCAGCGTGCGTTCGATCCCGCCGACGATCTTCTGATAGAGCTTGTCGTCCACCATCTCGGGCACCCACCACGGGCTCTCCTCCGCGATGCGTGTCCGGATCAGCTCTTTGTTGTCGTGCACCACGCGGCTCATCAGGTCGACCAGCTTGTCGAGCATCTCCTGATGCCGGTCGTCCGTCGTCGCCATCTCGAGCAGGTCGCCGAGCAGGGGCGCGATCTGCGCCTTCCGCAGTTGTCCGACGAGCGTGGAGTGGACGCTGTCGCGCAGCTCGTCGTCGGGGATCGACTCCGCCGCGCGCGCCACGCCCCCGGCGATCGCGCGGGCGAGCCGCTGCTGGTGCTCCGGATCCGCGAGCCACCACGCCGCGCGCTCCCCCAGCCGCATGCCAGCGAGCTGCCGCGCGATCACCTCGCGCGCGAGGAAGTTGTTGCCCACGAAGTTGCCGAGGCTCCGGCCGATCCGATCCTTCCGTTCCGCGACGATCGCCGTGTGCGGAATGGGAATACCGAGTGGATGGCGGAAGAGCGCCGTGACGGCGAACCAGTCGGCGAGCCCGCCCACCATCGCCGCCTCGGAGGTCGCGCGCACGAGCCGCGCCCAGAACGGCGCGACGCCAGGATACAGGTGGATGAACGCCGACACGGCGATGAACAGCACCGCGAACCCCGCGAGCAGCGCCGTCGCTCGGCGGCGCATGATCGCGTACTGACGGGCCTTTTCCGCGTCTTCCTTGACGACGAGCATGGCTTGAAAACTAGTTGGCTGCCTACGCGCTCAGATTCGGAGTCGACCGGGGTCGACCGGAGTCAGACCTGTTGAGGTCAGACCTGTTGAGGTCAGACCTGTTGAGGTCAGACCTCATCGATGTGCCTCGCATCGCAGTACTTACGGGGCGAATCAGCGGCAGTGTTTCGCCACGTGCTCGCGCTCTTCTGGTCCGAACCAGGGCGGTTCCCCCGCGCACGCATTCTCACGCATCCGCTCTGGACGCGACGTCGCGGGGATCACGCAGCTCACGCGCGGATCGCTCAGGATGAACTTGAGCAACGCCTGCGCCCACGTCTCTACACCGAAGGGCGCGAGTGGTGCGAGCACGTCCGGTGTCACCCGCTTCCGCGCGAGCGTCCCCTCGCCGAGCGGGCGCATCACGATGACGCCGATCCCGAGGTCCGCCGCGGCGGGAAGGATCTCGCGCTCGGCCTCACGGTCGCGCGCGTTGTACGGGATCTGGATCTGGTCGATCTCGCCCGCGCGCATCAGCGCGAGCAGCTCGGGGAACGCCGCGTGCTGATAGTGTGTCGCGCCGATCACACGCACCTTGCCCTCCGCGCGCAGACGGCGCAGCAGCTGCAGCCGGTGGCGCGTGCGGACGAGGTTGTGCACCTGGTACACGTCCACCCGGTCGCCGTACCAGCGCAGCGCCCGCTGTGCCTGACGCTCGGCCTCGGCGTCGTCGGGCGTCCACAGCTTGTCGGCGACGAGCGCGTCGTCGCGCCGCGCGCCCATCGTCTCCGAGAGCACGCGCTCCGACTCGCCGTACATCGGCGAGGTGTCGAACAGCGTCGCGCCCGCGGCATACGCTTCGTCGAGCACGGCGCGGCACTTCGCGATCGCGTCCGCTCCGCGCACGTCGAAGGTGCGCCAGGTGCCCATGCCGACCACCGGCACCTCGAGCCCCGACGTGCCGAGTGCGCGACGCTCCATCATCCGGGACGCGTCAGGCTTGCCCGTCTCCGTTCTCGAGCGACCGCCAGAGATACCAGCTCGCGATCGACGCGTAGGGCCGCCATTTCTCGCCGATGCGCAGCACGTCCTTCGGCGTCGGCCGCTTCTTCAAGCCATATGCGCGCTGGATGGCGTTCTGCACGCCCAGGTCGAGCTCGGGGAGCACGTCGGGGCGGCCGAGCCGGAACATGAGGAACATCTGCACGGTCCACCGTCCGATCCCCTTCACCTGCACGAGATGCTCGATGATCTCGTCGTCCGACAACCGCCCGAGATGCGCCAGCGGCAGCGTGCGGTCCGCGACGCGCGCCGAGAGGTCGCGCAGGTAGCCGATCTTCTGACGCGAGAGTCCCGCGCCGCGCAGCAGGTGCTCTTCCGTCGTCACCACGTGCTCGGCGCGCGGCCGCTTGCCCGGGTAAAGCTCCATGAACCGACGGTGGATCGTGCTCGCCGCCTTTCCCGAGAGCTGCTGGAATACGATCGAGCGCACGAGGGCGTCGTAGTGCGTTCCCGTGCGGCGTGCCTCGAGCCGGCATGGTCCGACCCGATCGATGATCTTCGCCAGCACCGGATCGACGCTCCGGAGATGAGCGATGGCCTTGCGATGAGTGCTGGTGGGCATGCTCGAAGATAACGCCCACCGCCCTCGGGGTCAGACACCTGGGGTCAGACACCGAAGCCCCGGTGCCAGGCACCCGTGCCTGGCACCGAGGTGCCGCCGAGCCGCCGGGCGTACCGTTTTGCAACGAGTCTGACCCGAGGTCGCCGCGATCAGGGATTTCTGAGGTCGGGGGCGTATGCCATGTCCAGCATCTTGCCGAGCAGCCCACCGACGTGCTTCTGCCCCTGGGCCTGCACCTGTTGCTGCGCCTGGGTGGCATCCTGACGAATCACGTCATTGAGCTTGCCCGGGTCGTTCTCCGCGCCGTGATTCATCGCGCGCTTCGCCAGCGCGCCGATCACGATTGGCGCGAGGATCATCAGCAGCTTGCGCGTACGATCCGAGTCGAGGCCACTCGCCTGCTGCACCCCCTGATTCACGTCGGCCTGATGGTGGCCCAGCACCTGACCGAGAATCCCGCTGTCGGCGGCGCCCCCGCCACCGATCAGTGAGCCGAGACTGCCGAGGATCCCCCCGTGTGACCCGAGGAGCTGCTGGATGGTGCTCGTGCCGCCGGGCTGCTGCGAAGTGCTCGCCAGCCCGCCGACGATCGCCGGCAACGCGGCGTTCACCGCCTGCTGCGTCGTGGCCGGGTCCGTGCCGAGCTGCTGGCTGATCTGCTGGATCTCCTGCGGTCCGAGATGCTCCTGGACGAGATCGAGAGTGGAAGCCATGTCGCGCACCTGAGTTGGAGGAGCGCGTCACTCCGTGTGACGCGCGAGATAGCGGGCGACCTTCCTGAGGTCGTCCACGAACGCCTTCTCCGCCTCAGCACGAAGCTCGCCAGGCGTGCGGAGCACGGCACTCGGATGGACCGTCGCGAAGCCCGCTTCGGCCAACGGCGTCCGGAGTGTCTTGCCGCGCTGCGTCGTGACGCGCGTCTGCGGGCCGAACACCGCCTTCGCCGCCGTCGCACCGAGTGCCACGATGACACGCGGCTGCACGACGGCGATCTCCTCGTCGAGCCAGGGATGGCACGCGCGCACCTCCGACGCGTTCGGCGTCTTGTGGATGCGTCGCTTGCCGGAGGGATCGGGCACCCACTTGAAGTGCTTCACCGCATTCGTGACGTACGCGTCGCCGCGATCGAGACCGGCCCGCTCGAGCGCGCCGTCGAGCAGTCGCCCCGACGGGCCGACGAACGGATGTCCCGCGCGGTCCTCCTGATCGCCGGGCTGTTCGCCGACGAACATCACCGTCGCGGTGCGCTTCCCTTCGCCGAACACGGTCTGCGTGCCGACCTTCCAGAGATGACAGCCGCGGCAACCCGCCGCCGCGCGCCGGAGCGCGGGCAGCGTGATCCGCTCGGGCAGGAAATCAGCGGCGCTCCCCGTCCCGCCCGTGCGCGTCGCTCTCGTAGCTCTCGCCATCGCGCTGGCGCTCTTCGTCGGGATCCATCGCTTCGTGGATCTGCTCGATGAAGCGCTCGTGCGTCTTCTCGCCGTGCTGTCCTTCGGCATGCTGCTGCGGTCCTTTCTGCCGTCCCTTGCGTGGCGCCATCCGTCCCTCCCCTGCAATCACGTCCATTGCGTCCTGCGGGCAGGAGGGATGCGGCAATCAGTAGGCCAGTGCGGCGCGGCGCGAACCGCGCTACCATACGGTCGCCATGCGCACTCTTCGGGAGATCTCCATGCTCGCCGCCATCGCTCGCCCTGTCGCTGCGGCCGCGCTCGCCGCGCTCCCGCTCGGCACGGGGTGCTCCGCCGGCTCGACCGCGATCCCCACTCCCGTGCCGGTCACCAGCACCACCCTCCTGGCGCGGGTCGGCAACGACACGATCGCCATCGAGCGGTACACGCACACGGCGAAGAAGATGGAGGGGCTGATCGTGACGCGACGTCCCGCTGCGCGCATCGGGCGCTATTCCGTCGAGCTCGCCCCGAACGCTGCGCCGACGAGCGCCACCTACTCCGTCCGCGATGGCGACGGCGCCACGCTCCCCGGCGGCATGCAGTCGCTGTCTGCCCGCTTCACCCGCGACTCCGTGATCCTCGTCGGCCATCGCACGGCCGGCGACACGACATCGCGATTCGCCGTCCACGGCGCCGCCTTCCCCTTCGTGAACGATTCGTACGCCCTCTACGAGCTGGGGCTCGCTCGCCTGAGTGCGACGGGGCGCGACAGCCTCCTCTGCGAGCTGGTGCCGCTCGCCATCGGCACGCGTCAGGCGACGCCCCGGGCCATGCGCGTCACCGGCCCCGACATCGTTCGGATCGACTATGATGGAAGCCCGCTCATGCTGCGCCACGATGGGCGCGGCGAGATCGTCAGGCTGGATGGGAGCAGGACCCCGTTGAAGGTGGAGGTGACACGCATCGGCTTCGATGCCGACCTCGAGACGATCGCCCGCGCGTGGAAGGCGAGTGAGCAAGGCGCTGCCCCGACGGGGCAGACCGCGCCCGCGCCGAAGTGAGCGCGATGGCCCGTCTCCTCAACTACTTCCTCAAAGGGCTGGTCCTGCTCGCGCCCTTCGCGATCACGCTCTACGTGTGCGTGCGCGTCTTCGCCACGATCGACGGCTGGCTCGGTCTGCCCATTCCCGGCGCCGGCTTCTTCGCGACGGTCGTGCTGATCACGCTGTTCGGCTTCCTCGCGTCGAGCTTCCTCACGCGGCGGGTGCTCGTCGCCCTCGAGGGAGTGCTCGAGCGTCTGCCGTTCGTGCGCCTGCTCTACTCCAGCACGCGCGACCTGCTCAACGCCTTCGTCGGCGAGAAGCGCCGCTTCGACAAGCCCGTCGTCGTCTCACCCTTCTTCGGCGGCCAGGCACGCGCGATCGGCTTCGTCACGCAGGAGACCCTCGACTCGATGGGGATGCACGAGCACGTCGCCGTCTATCTCCCGCAGTCGTACAACTTCGCCGGATCGCTCCTCATCTTCCCGGCGAGCGCCGTCGAGCCGCTCGACGCCGAGAGCGCCGACGTGATGGCGTTCATCGTGTCGGGTGGGGTGACGATGCCCCCGCCGCCTCGGCGCTCCGGCCCCGTCGCACGCCAGACGCCGAGCGCCGCACCCGAACAGATCGCCGGTCC
>Ga0070683_100001994_pt1 | contig 16011 bp, 14 predicted proteins | sample KBSC713LmetaG_FD_64662 | JGI IMG/M metagenome (GOLD analysis project Ga0070683, IMG submission 64662) | Corn rhizosphere microbial communities from Kellogg Biological Station, Michigan, USA - KBS C7.1-3L metaG | ecosystem: Host-associated > Plants > Roots > Rhizosphere ...
ACGTCGACATCGGTGATGCGGCTGTTGGCGGCTTCGAGGTTGGCTTTGTTGACCGTCACCAACTCGCTCGCGAAACCAAGGCGGCTCTGTTCGGAACCGTTGGTGGCGCGCATGGTCGCAACGTTCTCGATCGCAGTCGAGATCGCAGCTTGCGTGATGGCAGCGTCGCCCAGCGACGTAACCGAGCTCGCGGTCAGCGCACCGACTCCGGTCGTGGTGCTGGTGAGATCGCGCGCAGCAAGCGTCACTGTCGTGGCACCATCTTCGGTGACGGCGACGTCGCCGACCGCGGACGAGCCAAACAGCGCAACGCCGTTGAACTTTTCGCCGGCATTCGCCGTCAACTGAGCCTGCAACGCGACGAACTCCTTGTCGTAGTTCGCCTTGTCGCTGCTGCTCTTGGTGACATCAGAGTAGAGCACTTTGAGCTCGCTGATGCGTTGGAGGATCTTGCCGGTAACATTGAGCGCGCCATCCTGCGTCTGAAGCAGTGAAACCGCGTTGCCGATGTTCGTCGCAACCGCGCCCTGACGGACGGCGGCAGCGGACAATTTCATCGACACGGCGAGGCCACCCGCGTCATCCGACGGGTTGACGATTTTCGAACCGCTGGAGAGCCGGTTAAGGCTTTTTTGCAGCATCGAGTTCGAGGCAGCGAGGTTGTTTGAGGCAACCGTCGCCGCGTAGTTGGTATTAATCACGACTGACATGGTTCTATCCTTGATCTAGTGCGACACTCCGTAGTCGCCACGGGCCTGAATAGACAGCGCCAGGCCGCGCTGATTGAAGCATGAACCTCAAAGGGGAATCGCGCCGCGGGGGCGGCGGGAAAAATTCAAAAGAACCTTCTGAAAAACCCTCTTTCCCTCAGACGAAGACAACCGCTGGGAAGTCTGAACCTGACGGCCGGGGGACTAGCCCGGCCGCAGGGTGGGGAACAGGGTCGGCCCTGGCTTATTGCAGGAGCTTGAGCGCCGTCTGCGAACTCTGGTTCGCCTGGGCAAGCATCGAGGTGCCGGCCTGGACGAGCACGTTCCAGCGGGCGAGCTGGGTGGACTCCGCCGCGACATCGACATCGACGATGCGGCTGTTGGCAGATTCGAGATTCGCCTTGTTGACCGTCACCAGTTCGCTGGCGAAGTTGAGCCGGCTCTGTTCGGAACCGTTGGTCGCACGCATCGTGGCGACGTTCTCGATCGCGGTCGTGATGTCCGATTCCGTGATGCTGCCGAGCGACGTGATGCTGCTCGCGGTCAGGGTGCCGACTCCAGCTGTGGAGCTGGTGAGATCGCGCGCGGCGATGGTGACCGTCGTGCTGCCGGAATCATTGACGGCGACATCACCGGTGTTGTTGGAGCCGAAAAGGGCCACACCGTTGAATGTTTCGCCGGCGTTGGCGGTGAGCTGGGCCTGAAGCGCGACAAATTCCTTGTCGTAGTTCGCCTTGTCACTGCTGCTCTTGGTGACGTCGGTGTAGAGCACCTTCAGTTCGCTGATGCGTTGAAGGATCTTGCCGGTGACATTCAAGGCGCCGTCCTGGGTTTGCAGGAGGGAAACGGCGTTTCCGATATTGGTCGCGACCGCGCCCTGGCGAACGGCGGCGGCGGACAGCTTCATCGACACGGCGAGGCCGCCGGCGTCATCCGAAGGGCTGACAATTTTCGAGCCGCTGGAGAGCCGGTTAAGGCTTTTCTGCAGCATGGCGTTGGACGAGGCGAGGTTGTTCGAGGCAACCGTCGCCGCGTAGTTCGTATTGATAACAACAGACATGGTAATCTTCCTTGATTCTAAGCGCGACGTCCGTGTCGCATTCGGACCCAGTGTGATCGGCTCTGAGTCTCGCCGGCCGCGACGTTTGTCTCGGCGGGGGCAGTTATCGGCGACGGTCAAGATCTATTTAGCTAAAAACATTAAAATCTGCCTGCCCTCAAGTTTGGCGGCCACGTACCGATACCCCCTATTGATTCATTTTCTTTTTATGGCTGGCATTTCGGTCTCCGGACTCATTTCCAACTCCTTCAATTGGCAGTCGATCGTCGACCAGCTGATCCAGATCGACTCTGCGCCGATCGCGAAACTCAACACCGACACGGCGGACAACAACAACCGCCTGGCGAGCTTTGCCTCGCTAAAATCGGGTCTCACCGATCTACAAACCTCGGCGAATGCGCTGGCGGCGGACGGACTTTTCAACGGCCGTATCGCCAGTTCGGCTACACCGAATTCTTCGTGGAGTTCGACCGCGGCGAATTCCGCCGCCACCGGCAGCTATGCGATCGCGGTGACCCAGCTCGCGTCCGCGGCGCAGCGCACCGGCGCATCCGGCATCTCCGCCGGCCTCAGCGCCTCGAGCAACGTTTCCGGCATCACGCTCGCGACCATGCCGACGGCGATTGCTCCCACGGCCGGCACCTTCACGGTCAATGGCGCGACTGTCACCGTCGCGCTGACGGATTCGCTGCAGGATGTCTTCGATAAAATTTCCGCGGCGACCGGCGGGATCGTCACCGCGGCCTACGACTCGGCCACGGACAAGGTTTCGCTGACGAGCAGCGACAACAGCGAAATCGTCCTCGGCGCCGGCAACGACACCAGCAATTTGCTTTCTGCGCTCCGTCTCGCCAACAACGGCACGGGTTCGCTCACGAGCTCTTCCGCACTCGGCAATGCGTCGCTCAATGTCCCGCTCGTCGATGCCCGTTTGGTCGGTTCATTTGGCGCCGTCGACGGCTCTGGCAACGGCACGTTCGCCATCAATGGCGTGAGTATCGCCTATAATATCAACACCGACTCGCTTGCCACCGTGCTTTCCCGGATCTCGGCCTCCTCGGCGGGAGTCAGCGCCAGCTATGATGGAGCCTCCAACCGGGTGATCCTGACCAACAACGCCACCGGCGACGTGGGTATTGGAGCCAGCGATACGAGCGGCAGCCTCCTCGCCGCGCTCGGTCTCACCACCGGCTCCACGCTCGTCCATGGCAAGAATGCGCTCTTTTCCGTGAACGGCGGCGCCACGATCAGCAGCGCGAGCAACACCCTCGATGCGGCCACCCTTGGCGTTCCTGGCCTGTCCGTCACCGTCAACACGAAGGACACTCAAACCATTTCAGTCGCCGGGAACGTGGCAAACATGCAGAACGCGATTCAGGACTTCGTGACGAAGTTCAACTCGCTGCAGGATTTCATCACGAGCCAGACCGAGATTACGAAAGGTGCGGACGGCAAGGTCACCGCGGCCGTGCTCTCCGATGACCAGGAGGTTGGAAATTGGTCGTCGCAGCTGCGCTCTCTCGCGTTTAGTGCCGTGTCGGGCCTCAGCGGCACGATCAAACAGTTGGATAATCTCGGCATCGATTTCAATTCCGCGGACTCGACTCTCGTCATCAAGGATCAGGCCAAACTCACCGCCGCTCTCACCAACCACAGCGAAGATGTCGCTGCCTTTTTCAACACGAGCACCACGGGTTTCGCCGCTCAGTTCGACACGTTTCTCACCAAAACGCTCGACCCCAATTCCGGCGCGCTCGCGATCGAGACCAATACGCTCACCCAGAACAACGCGGACATCGTCACACAGATCGCGACCTTGAATTCGCGGCTCGCCGACGAGCGTTCCCGGCTGACCGACGCCTTTCTCGCGATGCAGACGGCGCAATCTGAGGCTCAACAACAACAGCAGACGTTGAACAATATGTTTGCCCCGAAGACCACGTCATGAGCATCGGTTTCCACCGCGCGGCGCGATCGCCGCGGCTCATGAGCGGATGGATTGAAAGCAGCAAGCGGGTCGGAGTCCGCTTGCGAGCGATGAAAAATGCGGCTAGCACCGGCGTCGTGACGACTGCGATGCGAAAATGGATCGGTCGATCTTCGCTGCGAGCCCTGGTCGCTCCGGTTTTAATTACCGCGGTTCTCACCAGCTGCATGGTGCCGCCGGTGAATGACTCCGCCCGGGTCGGCCCTTTTTTTAAGGCGAAAAATCATACGGGAGATCCTCAACTTCCCGCGACCCTGCGCCGGGTCGTGCTGCTGCCGATTGCCGGCGGTTCGGTTGCACCGGCGGAAAGTGCCGCCGCGCTCGATCCCGTCTTTTCCGCCGGGCTGCAAAAAGAGAATCGCTTCGAGGTGGTCGCGTTGACGCGCGCGGATTGCCTCCGTCGTTTTCAAGCCGAGGAATTCCTTTCCACGGGAAATTTGCCGCACGATTTCATGGCTAAACTGCGCCGCGAATACGGCGCCGATGCGGTGATGTTTATCGACCTGACCTCGTTCAAACCTTACCGGCCGATGATTCTGGGCGTGCGCGCCAAGCTGGCGACGTTGGGCGATGAAGTTCGTCTCGTGTGGAGTTTCGATAATATTTTTTCAGCCGCCGATCCCACCGTGGCCAACAGCGCGCGGCATCATTTTATTGCCGGCGAGCACAGCGAGGTTCCAGCCGATCTGACCCCCGCCGTATTGCAGTCGCCATCGCAGTTCGCCGCCTATGCTGCAGCCGAAATGTTCGCGACCCTGCCACCCGTGTACGCGTCGCCAGCATCGCCAGCAGCACCATCCAAGGCAAAATAGCGGCGATTCGTGCCGCTCGCGATCAGCCGAATGCCTCGATCAACGATTGTAACCGCAGACGATTTGGGAGAAACCATTCGTCTTCGTTCTTCCTATTTTTCCGCTCGGTCTCACGGGAGCGATTCGATCGGTTTGCGTTTTGCCACCATCGGGGAAACCCCGACGTTTTTCTCGGAATTATTGCCCAGAAAAGAAAGTGAAGTTGGCTAAAGTATCCGACTCATGAACCGATATTTTACATATCCACCAACGGCGTTCCCTGTAACTGACCTCAGAGGCTGACCGTTTCGTTCCACGAAACCCAATGATCAACTCTACATCATCGACTGACAGGACGGTCCGCGCCGACGCCGTCACCGCACCAAGTGTATCGGCCAAACGGCTACCAGCTCCCCGCTCTGATCAACTTTCCACCGAGAGCGCCGCATTCTTGCACTCCGAACTGGCGCGTCAGCCTGAGATCCGGCCCGAAGTCGTCGAGCGGGCCCGTGCGCTTGCCGCCGATCCGAATTATCCGTCGCGTGACGTGCTCAAAAATATCGGCGCCTTCCTGTTAAACTCTGCCGATCTGAGCGAAGATCGATCGTAGGCCGGCTCATGGTCGCGAACGGCTACGTCAAGACGTACCGGGCAAACGCGGTGCTCACCGCCAGTCCCGGACAACTCGTGCTCATGCTTTATGATGGCGCGCTGACCGCGATGGCGATCGCGACGGAAGCGTTCGGCCGACCGGAAGAAGACGCCCGCCGCATCGAAGTCATCAATCATCAGCTTCAGAAAGCGCAGAATATTCTCATCGAACTGCAAAACGGGTTGAACCTCGAAGCCGGTGGCGAATTCGCCAAAACGCTGTATCGGCTTTACGATTACCACAATCGGCGCCTGTTCGAGGCGAACCTCCGGAAGGACGTCACGATCGTCGCCGAAGTTGAAGGACTCGTCCGATCGCTGCGCGATGCCTGGGCGGAAATGTTATTGAAGCAGGAAGAACAGCCCGTCGAGACGCTGCGCGGCGTGGCCTGAGGTGATCTCCGCCATGTCTGTACCGCGCGAAAAATTTAACCGCCTGCTCGGAGCGCTCGACGATCTCGTGTCGAGGGAAGCGGCCATGCTCGCGGCGGGCGATTACCTGGCGGTGAACGCGATTCAGCGGCGCGCCGAGCCGCTTGTTGCCGGACTTGCCGCGCTCGGTGAATCAGCGGCTGATGCCGTGGCGCGCGCCAAAGTGGCCGCCTTGCTGGCCCGTCGTCAGCACAGCATGGATTTTCTCGAGTCGCAGCTGGAAACAGCACGAGCGGAGCTGCTCGCCGTGGAGGAAAGCACGCAACGCGTTTCCCGGATCGCGCCGGTTTACGGTCGCACGGGGAACGTTCCAAGCTCGCCGCAATTCAGAGCGGCGGGCTGACGATTCTCAGTGGTGAATGGCGCCGCATGCCGCGCGATGTTGCGGGCGAGCATCCGACACTGTGCGCCTAATCCCATTCGATACCGGCAACACAGTCGTGAGCTGCGAACGTGTTCGCGCGAATAGAATATGCAGGAGCGACTTGACGCCGCGATTTGTAGGCCGCCAGCTCGCTGGCGCATTCGCAGCGCGAGCGAGCTCGCGGCCACCGGGCCAAACCATCGCGCGTAAAGCCGACCCGCTACGTTCCAAGATTGGATTTCGGAATCGCGGCGTAAAGCCGCTCCTGCACCCGCTCAGCTCGCGACGGCGACGCGTTCTTCGGGCGAGGAAATCGGGACGGCTTCGGCGGCTGCCGGCGGACCGGAGAGCCAACCGGAAGCGATGCGACTCGCTTCCAGTTTCCAGTTCAGGACTGGCGTATCGTACACTGAAATAATGGGTGTCGCCGCACTTCCCTGCCAGTTGAGGCTGACCTTCAAACAAAAGGAGCCATTTGCCAGGGCAAAATGCTGGACGAGCAGAAAGCCTTGCGGCATTCCATTTTCGGTGTCGCGCGACGTCAGCGTCAAACGCGCCAGGCCGGTCTTGAAATTCACGATGCGGGTCGCGTCCCAGACGGTGCCTTCGGCGGCATTTGCCTCGAGCCGGATGGCCCGTTCAATATCGGTTAAGAAAGAAAGTAAACGCATCGATAGGGGCTGATTTGTGTGGGCCGACGATTGAACCAATTATCGACCCAGAACAGTAAAAGTTTAGGCGCTCATTTAAGTTCCATCGCACTGCGCCGAATTTTCTCCAACAATGTTTTCTTCGGCCGCGCTTTTACCCAGCTTGGAGCCGGCGACCGCAACCGGTGCTTCGCCTCAACGGGAAGCTGTCGTTCTGTTGGTCGAAGACGAGGATTCTCTCGCCGAATTGCTGAAACATTTGCTGGCTCGAATCAATGTCCGCGTGCTGCATGCCGCCGACGGCGCGCAGGCGTTGCAACTTTTGCAGACGCATCGCGCGCTGATATCGCTGGCCTTTGTCGATTGTCACCTGCCCGATATGATGGGCGCAGATCTCTGTCGCGAGTTGCGCGCCGCCGTTCCCCGGCTTCCGCTGCTCCTGACGAGCGGACGCGATCAGCGCGCAGTTCAAACGATGTACGCCGCCGACGGCCCGTGCGCGTTCCTGCCCAAACCTTACATGCCGGCCGATGTGATGCGTCACGTAACTGCGCTAATGTCCGCGGCCGGCTGAGTGTCGCCCAACATTTGTTTGAACTGGGCGGGACAGCCTGTCTTATTCAGCGATCCTGCTTCCCCGCTTTGGCGTGATGGGAGTGCGCCAACATACCACCATTCGCACCGCAAATGTCGCTTGAGAAGATACTGATCGTCGAGGACGAACTCGTCGTCCGAAATCTACTTCAGAGTATATTCCAGCGGCACAAGCTCCCGGTCAGCTGCGCCAACAATCTCGCCGAGGCAGCTGCGGTGCTGCAACGCGAGCAGTTCGATCTGATGATGCTGGACATCCGGCTCCCCGACGGGGACGGGCAAAAATTTCTCGAGCAAGTGGCGGCGCTTCCGGAGCGTCCGCTTGTCGTGATGGTCACCGGTTATGGCACGATCGAGTCGGCCGTCGGTTGCATGCGTGCGGGTGCGTTCGACTATGTTTTAAAGCCCTTTTCGCCGAGCCAGATCGATGTCATTCTAAAAAAAGCGCAGTCGTATCGTCAGCTGCTGAAAGTCAACCGGCTGTTGAGCGATGATCCCGAAGACGAAGATGGCGTTTTCGTCGGCAAGAGCCCGGCGATCATGCGCCTGCGGCAACTCGTCGAGCGTGTCGCGCCGACCGATGCGACCGTGCTCATTACGGGTGAAAGCGGCACGGGCAAGGAAATGGTCGCCCGGGAATTTTATCGACGCAGCCCGCGGCGAACGTCGCCGTTCATCAAGGTCAACTGCGCGGCCGTCTCGGAAAACCTGATCGAGAGCGAATTTTTCGGACACGAGCGTGGTGCATTCACCGGCGCCACGGAACGCCGCGAGGGCCGGTTCGAGCTGGCGAATCAGGGCACACTCCTGCTCGACGAAGTGAGCGAGATCCCAGCGAATCTTCAGGCAAAACTGCTGCGCGTTTTGCAGGAGCGCGAGTTTGAGCGCGTCGGCGGCAGCCGCACGATCAAGGTCAACGTGCGCATCATCGCCACTTCGAATCGCGACTTGATCAGCCACGTCGAGAAGGGCGAGTTTCGCCAGGACCTTTATTATCGGCTCAACGTATTTCCGGTGCACGTGCCCGCGCTGCGCGAACGCGTTGAGGATATCCTTTTGCTCGCGGAACATTTTTTGCGACGTTTTGTGCGCAAACATGGAGTCAAGGTCCCGGGCTTTTCGGATTCGGCGCGGGGAGGACTCCTCGCGTATCGCTGGCCGGGAAATGTCCGCGAACTTCAGAACGCCGTGGAGCGCGCAGTGATTTTGTCCGAGGCCGGACATCCGGTGACGGCGGCTGCGCTTGGCCTTCCGGGCGATTTAAACGTGCCCGAATTGCCCCGGGCTTCACTCCCGCCTTTTCCCGAGGAGGCGAGCGCGAATGCGAGCACCGAATCGACGCCGGCCGCGAGACCCAGCGGCGAACCGGCGCCTTCGTTGAAGGATGCCCAAGGTCACGTGCTGCGCCTCGACGAACTTGAAAAACAGGCGATCCGCGTCGCACTACGCCAGACCGGGGGCAATCGGACGCAAGCCGCCGCGGAGCTCGGAATCAGCATTCGTACATTGCGAAACAAATTGCAGGAATACCGGCTGGCAGGTGACTCGATGGACGAAGATTTGGCGCCCGTGGACAAAGATAGTTAGGCGCAAATCGTGCGCGGATGCCGGCGATTTCCGGCGGCGCGATCGGAGCGGCGTAGTGCTGCGATTCCGCAAATGCATCGCGGCGTGAAGCTCGTATTGCGGGACGATAGTTTGGCGGCTGACCTGGCGGATTTGGCCAGCGCGAGACCGAGCCCGAAAGCGTCCGTCTGGTTCACCGGAAACTGACGAAATTCGTTAAATCCGCTGCTGATTGCGCCGATAGCTGCGGGAAGCACCGCATCAACCTTGCCCCCGCCATGCCTGCCGCCGAGCAAATTACCGCCAGCCTGATTCGCGACAATATCGCCCGCGCCGTCGGCGATGTTTTCAAAACCATGCTTGGCCGGGAACCGAAGCTCACTCCGGTGCCGGAAAATTCGATCGACAAGGTCTGGCCCACGCAATCGCCGCTCGCGGAAAATCCGCGTCCGCACGTCGTCGGCACGGTCGGATTCATCGGTGATGCCAACGGGCTCATCTACCTTTATCTCGACCTCGGTTTTGCGCGCCACTGCACCTGCCATCTCCTCGGCATGACCGAAGAGGAACTCAACGAAGCAGGCGACGAGGTGATCAACGATGCGATCGGCGAGCTCACCAACATGACCGTCGGCAGTTTTAAAAACGGTCTCTGCGACGCCGGTTATCCGTGCAAACTCACGATCCCGTCGATTCTGCACGGCAGCAATTTCACGATCGAACCCATCAGTTCGGTTACCCGTTACATTTATCACTTCGATTGCGGAGGCCATCGCATCATCGCCGATGTCCTCATGAAGCAGGACGACTGATCTGCATTTTAGAAGACACACCATGCGTTACAAGATTCTCACCGTGGACGACTCGAAGACTGTCCGTATCATCGTACGGAAAGCCTTCAAAACCTATGACTGCGAAATCCTCGAGGCCGGCAATGGTGTCGAAGGCCTCGCGCTCGCGTCCAAGGAAAACCCCGATCTGATCCTCCTCGACGTCACGATGCCGGTCATGGACGGCGTGGAAATGCTCACGAAGCTCAAATCCGATCCGCAGCTCAAAGGCATTCCCGTCATGATGCTGACCGCTGAGGGCGGTCGCGACAACGTGCTCAAAATCGCGAAGATCGGTGTGCGCGATTACCTCGTGAAACCGTTCAAGGAAGATGTGCTCATCGAAAAGGCCGGACGCATCATCGACCTGAAACCGCTTTCCGAAGCGCCCGCCAAAGCGAAATCCATTTTCGATCCGGCCGACATCCTGGTGGTCGAAGACAAGCCGGTGATCATCCAGCAGATTCAGGAAGGCCTGAAACATACGCCCTGGAAATTCCATGGCGTGAGCACCCAAGGCGAGGCGATCGATTGTTGTACGCGCACGCCGCCGGACCTCATGCTGGTGAGTCTTTCGCTGCCGGAGGAATCTGCGTTCACGCTCTTCCGGTTGATCCGCACGAACGTGAAAACCAAATACACGCCGGTTTTCGCGCTGGTCGTGAAAACCGAAACGGCGCAGCAGCAGCAGGCGCAGACGGTGGGCTTCAGCGCGATCGTCACCAAGCCGATCGACCTCGGCGAACTCGAGTCGAAGATGGCGAAAGCGATGAACCTCGACACGTCCCAACGCTACTACGCGATCGAGGGCGACAGCATGATCATGCGTCTGCCGGAAAATTGCTCTCCCGGAGTGATCGCGGAAGCCGCGACGTATTTGAAACCCAAATTTGCCGAGGCGGTCGACGCCGGTCACAACAAGGTCGTCATCGACATCCATCAGATCCGCTCGCTGCACATGGGCGTGATCAAGCTCCTTTTCCAAGCGATGCAAACCTGCCGCGAGCTGGCGATGCAGTTCGCTCTGGTGGCGAACCCGCAAATCGTCGCCGAGTGCAAGGGTTTTGAGGATACGCGCGGCTGGACCTTCTACGATTCATTGGCCGATGCCAAAGCGAACCTCGGCAAAGCGCCGCAACTCGCGGCAGTCTGAGCGATAAACAATTTTGGGGGTTAAGAAGAAGCAGCGGGCGGGCGGTTATTGTGTGGCCGCCCGCCCATGCTTTTTGTGATCGAAGCAATGCCCGTTGCAGTTGGGCTTGGACCCGCAGCGGCACCATAATTTACTGATGGCTGGCGCAATCGCGAGTGCGGGCTCGCGGCGCGCATAAAAAACGCGATTTCCTGCGCCGGTCGAGCGGTTGACATGGCCCGCGCCAATCGCGATTTCTTTCGGCATGTCCGCTTCCGTGCACGCATCGTTCGACTCGGTGGAGTTGGCCATCGCCGAGGTTGCGGCTGGCCGGCTCGTAATCGTCACGGATGACGAGGACCGGGAGAACGAGGGCGATCTGATCATGGCAGCCTCGAAGGCCACGCCCGAGATGGTGAACATGATGATCCGTTACTGCAGCGGAATCGTTTGCGTCCCGACCGTCGAACCGCAGCTCCGGCGACTCGGGCTCGGGCCGATGGTGCAACAAAACCGCGAGGTGCAACGCACGGATTTCACCGTGAGCGTTGACGCGGCTGAAGGCGTCACGACCGGGATCAGCGCGCACGATCGCACGCAAACCATCCGCATTCTCGCCGATCCCGCGGCGCTTCCGGAGCAATTGGTGCAGCCCGGCCACGTGTTTCCGTTGCGCGCGAAATCCGGTGGAGTACTGGAACGCGCGGGTCACACGGAGGCCGCCGTGGACCTGGCGCAACTCGCCGGCCTCCACCCGAGCGGCGTGCTCTGCGAGCTCATCAACGACGATGGCTCGGTTCAGCGGTTGCCTCAGCTGATCGAGTTCAAGCAGCGTTTCGGACTGCGCATGATTTCGATTGCTCAACTCATCGAACACCGGGCGAAACGGGACAACCTGGTCGAGCTCGTCTGCACGCGGCCGTTTCCCTCGGAGTTCGGTGAATTCACGCTGCACGTTTTTCGCAGCAAGCTCGATAATCGCCACCATCTCGCGCTGGTGAAGGGCACGCTCGGACCGGAGCCGGCGCTGGTGCGCGTGCACAGCGAAAATTTGCTCAGCGACGTGTTCCGGATGCGTGGTGTCGATGCGCGACATGCTCTCACGGCCGCTCTGGAAGCCGTGGCGCGGGAAGGGCGGGGAGTCGTGCTATATATGGAACATGCGAACGGCGGGGCCGATCTGATCAAGCGACTCAACGCGAAACCCGGCGAAGCGCCGGCGCCGATGAGCTTTCGCGATTATGGAATCGGCGCGCAAATTTTGGTGGCCCTTGGTTTGCGGAAGATTCGTTTGCTGTCGAGGAGCGCGCGTCGCGTCGTCGGGCTCGACGGTTACGGGCTCGAGATCGTCGAGCAGGTGGCGTTGTAGCGAACGGCGGCGAAAACGCAGCGGCGGGCGTGAGCGGGCCGACGAGATTTCCGCGCGCTGGAGTTCGCGCGATGCCGGCTGCACCGTTCGCAAACTGGCTTCTCCCGGCCGGAGTTTTTGCATCTGCGGGAAATTAGAGTTGCGGATTAGGGAAATGGGTTTGTCGATAACCGGTTCATGAGTCTTGCCGCTCCCAGCTCGAGTCCGATTAACGGTTCCACATTCCGGGTGGGCGTCGCGGCAGCGCGTTTTAACGTGGATCTCGTCGAGGCATTATTGGAGCGTCTGCTCGTCCGGTTGCGCGAAGCGGGCGTGAAGGATAACGCGATCACCGTCGTGCGCGTGCCCGGCTCTCACGAGATTCCCTGGGCGGCGCAGGAACTCGCTGCGCGTGGGCGCCGCGATGTGGTGGTCGCGCTGGGCGTGTTGATTGGCGGCGATACTTCGCATCACGAGATGGTCGGGCAAAGCGTTTCCCACGCGTTGCAAAACGTGGCGCTCGCCACGCGAACGCCGGTGATCAACGGCGTAATCGTGGCCGATACGCGCGCGCAGGCCGCCGCGCGATGTGGCGGGAAAATCAATCGCGGTGGCGAATTCGCCGCGGCGGCGCTCGAGATGGCGGCGTTGAAGAGAAAGTTTTCCCGATGAGCAAAGCCCAGTTTGCCCAGCGGCGCGACGGCCGGGTGGCCGCGCTGCAATATCTGTTCGCGTGGAGCATGAACACGCCGAAAAATCTCACGGATGATCTGCGCGTTTTTTTTGAAAACATGGACCAGCCGCGGGATCATTATGCGTTCGGCGAGGAATTGATTCACGGCGTGATCGAAAACGTCGCCGACATCGACGCCCGCATCAAGGCGCTGGCCCACAACTGGGAGTTCGAGCGCATCGCAAAGATTGACCTCGCGATTCTGCGGCTGGCGATGTTCGAGATGCTTCACCGCAAAGACATCCCGCCAGTGGTGTCGATCAACGAAGCGATCGATCTCTCGAAACAGTTTTCCAACGCCGACGCGAAGCGGTTCATCAACGGCATCCTTGATCGCCTCAAGGACCAGGTCGGCCGGGATGCGCGCAAAGCCGAGTGATTGGCGGAACGGGCGGGTGGCAGGGGAAAGCGAGTAACGGGTCGCGAGTGGCGAGCACGGATCGCTGGCTGGTTCCACTCACTCATCACGACTCCCTTTGCGATCGCGGAAAAAATGAACAGCGAACGTGGGCGATTCGCCTTTGATTCTACTCGCGACCCGCTACTCAATACTCGCCAGTCGCTACTTTTATGTTCGGTCTACTCAAGAAATTCAAAGACGGTTTTTCGAAGACGGTCTCCACGATCGCAGCGAAAACGCACGGACTTTTCGGTGGCCGAAAAATTGACGCGGCGTCGATCGACGAGCTCGAGGAGGCACTCTACACGGCGGATTTTGGCGTCGAGACGACCGAGGAAATTCTCGTTGAAATCAAGGCTGCCTACAAAAACGAGAAGGAATTGCGCGGCCAGCAGGCGGCCGCGATCGGCGCGGCGGTGTTGAAGCGGGTGCTCGCCGGGAGCGAAGGTGTGCTGGACGGACCGGAAGGCCGCGCGACCTCACCCGACAATCCGCGGAGCGAGAACGCACCGTCGACCGAGGACGGCGTTCCGGCGAAAAAAAAACCGATCGTCATCGCGATGATCGGAGTCAATGGCTCCGGCAAAACCACGAGCTCCGCGAAACTGGCGTGGCGATTGAAGGAAGATGGCAAAACCGTGACACTCGCGGCATGTGACACGTTTCGCGCGGCCGCGGTTGAGCAACTGAAGACCTGGGCGACGCGACTCGAGCTTGAAATCGTTGCGAGTCACACCGGCGCCGATGCGGCGTCGGTGGCATTCGATGCGTGGCAGGCGGCGAATGCGCGCGGCCGCGATTATCTGATCGTAGACACCGCCGGACGATTGCACACGAAAAGTAATTTAATGGAGGAACTGGCTAAGATCCGACGCGTGTTGCAGAAGAACGATCCGAGTGCGCCGCAGCATCGGTGGCTGGTCGTCGATGGTTCGCTGGGCTCGAACTCGATCGAGCAGGCGAAAGTGTTTCACCAGAGCTTCGGTCTCACGGGCCTGGTGGTCACGAAGCTCGACGGCACGAGCCGCGGCGGCGCGATCGTCGGGATTTATCGGCAGTTGAAGATCCCGATTTATTTTCTGGGACTTGGCGAACAGGCCGAGGATTTACAGCCGTTCAGTGTGGAGAATTACGTGAACGCGATCTTTGGCTTGGACGGAAAAGGGTAGCGCGCATCCGACGTTTGGATGCAGCGGCGAGCGCCAGCGAGCCATCGAGGCTCGGCTTGATGACGCTCGCTGTGACATCAGCGGTCTCTGCGCCCAGGCTGCGTGCCGAAGATCGCGCGAAAATTTTTCGGCGCGGACCCATAGGACGCGAGTTCGCGCTCGGGCGCGTGGCGCTCAAAGCGCGAGCAAGCTCGCGGCCTACGTCGCACCCGGAGAGATCAGAACTCGACCGAAAAAACAAAAACGATTCTGTGGCGTGTTGAATCAATTACTAATTAGAACGATAGGCCGACGGTTCCGAAGATGCCGCGGCGCATCCCGAATTGCGCGGCGTTAACGCCGACGCCGGAGCCGTCGCGCAACTCGTAGATTTTGTCGGTGAGATTCACGACATCGAGACGGATTTTTAATTTACGTCTCTTGCCTGCGCGGAGGCTCTGCTCCACGCCGATATTGGCGGTGTAGTAATTCGGCACACTGCCGCCATTTGGAATCGTATGGCCGAGATTGTCTGTCGCATCGGTGCGCAGTCCGCTGCCGAACAGCGTATCCACAAAAATCTGAGTGCCGCGCCCGAAGCTTTTCCATGAATACGAGGCGCCGACCGAAGCGCTGAATTCCTGATCGTGATCAAGGTGGATCCAGTGGTTGCGAACGTAATCCAAATCGCCGCGATCGAAAAGAAACTGCGCGGAATCCCAGTCCATGCCTAGCGCGAGCGAGCGCGCCGCATTCGCATACGCGGAGAATCCGCCATTCGAATACGATGCGGTGAACTCGAGACCGTACACCTTGCTTTTTCGATAATTGAATGCCGACAGAATCAACGATTGACCGAAGAGCCCGTCGTCGAGCTGATTTTTGGCGCTCTTGTAGTAGCCGTCCACTCCGGCGGACAGGCCAGGAGCGAGTCTTTGGCTGACCCCAACGTCGAAATAATCCGCGCGTTCCGTCTTGACGGGATCGTCCTGCGTGACGGCCGTGGCATTCGAGGTTCGGTCGAACGACGCGACGGTGGAGGCGGGAACATATTCAAGTGGAGGCGGGGTAAAATAGCGCGCGTATCCGGCGTGCAATGTTGTCTCGCCGGCCTGGTAGATGAGGTTCGCGCGCGGGCTGAGCTGGGTTTCCCGATCGAATGAGGAAGAAAAAACGTCGAAGCGCGCGCCGGTGTTCAACGTGAGTTGCCGCGTCAGTTTCCATTCATCCTGCAAATACCCGCCGAGGAAATTCGCGTGCTCCCGGCTGTGATCGACGATCGGAAATTGTGGGCCGGTCGGATCGCCGTTGTCATCCACGGGAAAAACCGTGGTCGTCGTCGTCGCTTGCAGTTTCTCTGCGAGCACCATGAACCCGCCGCGCAAGGTATGGGCCGCGCCAAGTGGCTCACTGCCGTCGGCCTGGAGCCCGACGGAGGAAATCTTTCGCGCGACATCGCTGGCCACGCCGTCGAAAAACAGATCGCCGACTGGATCGGGTTTGAAATGCACATCGCTAAGCCGGCCGTAACCCGCGACCTGAAAGTTGAGGTCGCCGGCGGATTTTTGATACGCGATCACGCCGTAATAGTTTTGCTCGTTCTGATTTTCGTCGA